>Ga0207029_10138_pt1 | contig 20939 bp, 20 predicted proteins | sample Alteio_BWMinCont_39_FD_153282 | JGI IMG/M metagenome (GOLD analysis project Ga0207029, IMG submission 153282) | Enriched cells from forest soil in Barre Woods Harvard Forest LTER site, Petersham, Massachusetts, United States -... | ecosystem: Environmental > Terrestrial > Soil > Temperate forest >...
GCGTGCTGGCCGGGATCGGCGGCGGAAACCTGGCGGCGCATTTCATGCAGTTGCCGGCGGTGATACCGTATGATTGGGTGGTGATCGGGTTGATCATTTGTTCGGTTGTGGGAATCGTGTTCGGGACGTATCCGGCGTACAAGGCGGCGAACCTGGATCCGATAGATTCGTTGCGGTATGAGTAGCGACCGGTTGAATTTTAGTGCGTGCGTGTTTCGCGGGACTTGGGCAACATGCGCGGCAACGTTATGTTTTCCCTCCAAAGATTGCTTGGCAATGAAGACAAGTTTTTCACCCTGCTCGAAGCCAGCGCCGAGGAGGCGCGCACGAGCGTGCAGGCGCTGGTGAAACTCAACAAGGCGCCCGACCGCACCAAACTGCTGTATGAGTTCGTGCAGTCGCGCCGCAAGGAAAAGCAAATCCGCTCGCAGATCAGCGAGGCGGTTTACACGACGTTTGTGACGGCGCTGGAACGCGAGGACATCGAGAGCCTGTCGCACGCGCTGTATCGCATCCCCAAGTCGGTGGAAAAATTCGGGGAACGCCTGCTGCTGACGCCGCAATATGTGCAGGGCGTGGACTTCTCCAAGCAGATTGACCTGCTCGAACAGGCCACGGATTCCGTTGTCGCCATGGTCCGGAGCCTGCGTTCCGGGGCCAAGCTGGAGCAGATCAAGGTCCTGCAGGACAAACTCCAATACCACGAAGGCGAGGCGGACAAGGTGGTGGTCGAATTGCTGAAGGACCTGTTCAACGGGCAGCACGACCCGATCAAGGTCATCGTGTTGAAGGATCTCTACGAGTTGCTGGAGAAGGTCGTTGATCGCTGCCGCGACGTGGGCAATATCATCACCAACATCGCCCTGAAAAATTCCTGACGCCCCATGACGCTGATTCTGACCGTGATCGCGGTGGCGTTGATTTTCGAGTATATCAACGGCTTTCATGACACGGCCAATTCCATCGCCACGGTGGTTTCCACCAAGGTGCTCACGCCGCGGCAAGCGGTGATCCTGGCGGCGGTCACCAACCTGTTCGGCGCGATGTGGGGCACGGCGGTCGCCAAGACCATCACCTCGGGGTTGGTGGATTCCAAGGCGGTGGCGATGACTTCCGACATCATCATCTGCGCGCTGGTGGGGGCCATCATCTGGAACCTGATTACCTGGTGGTCCGGCCTGCCGTCCAGCTCCAGCCATGCGTTGATTGGCGGGTTGTGCGGGTCGGCGCTGGCGGCGGCGCACAACAATTGGGGGGTGATCATTTGGGCTCAACCGAGCTCTGTGCATTGGTATCTCGGCAAGGGGCTTTTGTGTAAGGTGATCGTGCCGATGTTTACGTCGCCGCTCATGGGGTTTGTGCTGGGATTCATCCTCATGGGGCTGCTGTATTTTTTCCTGCGCAAGCAGCGGCCGACGAAGGTCAACAACTTCTTCGGCAAGGCGCAAATTTTCAGCGCTGGCGTGATGGGTTTCATGCACGGCACCAATGACGCCCAGAAAACCATGGGCATCATCGCCCTCGCCCTGCTGGCAGGTACGAAGGCCGGGCACCTGGACAACCTGCCGGGCTTCCTGTCGTTTTTGCATACGCCGGAACCGCCGGCGGGCAAGGACATGGAAATTGCGACGTGGATCAAGGTCACCTGCGCCCTGACGATGGCGGCGGGCACGGCGGTGGGCGGCTGGCGCATCATCCGCACGCTCGGCCATAAGATGGTCAAGCTGCATCCCATCAACGGATTTGCCGCCGAGGCAAGTTCGGCGACGGTGATTGCGCTGGCGTCGCACCTGGGCATTCCGGTTTCAACCACGCACAACATTTCGGCGGCGATCATGGGCGTGGGTTCGGCCAAACGGTTCAACGCCATCAAATGGGTGGTCGTGGAGCGGATGGTCTGGGCGTGGCTGTTCACGATCCCAGTCGCCGGCGGCATTGCATACGTGCTGGTGCTTTTCATGCAACAAGCCGGATGGGTGCCGTAGCGCGCAGAGGAAGTGGTTTTTCTGTATGAGGCGCAGGACATCCGGCACACGGGCAAGGGCGAGGCATAGGATTTGATGCGAGGCGGCGGGGCAGGGAGTTTTTATCCGAAACGGTGAGTCGGTTCAGCGGTCGTCGATCTTGGCCGGCCAATTTCGCGAGGTGCGCCGCTGGTTGAAGCCTGATTTGTCCGGCAAGACAAGCACAACCACGACGAGGATGAGCGGGGCCATGACCATGGCGACCATGATGACGGCGGGGTTGGCAGCGAAGATATATCGCACGAAGGGGATGAGAAACACAACCAGCGGCATGAAGGCGATGAACACGACGGCTTCCGTCCATGCCTTGGCTTTCAGCCACCACCAGCAGCCGCTGACGACCCCGCAATAACCACACAAAAAAACGACAAATCCCAGGGTGCTTTCGCTGGAGTGTTCCGCAAAAATTCCCCAGCGAACGACAACCAACGCGACTCCGGCAACTATGGCACCCACACCAAAGTAGACTCCAACGAGGGCATTGCGACGGTAGCGAACGATGCGTTCCACGGTTGAAGAACCGTGCCGGTGGCGGCGGGGTTTGCCACCAGGCCGCGATCCGTACGGTTTTGCGCGCAGAACCTTCACCAGCCAGATTGCAAGTGAGAGGATGGTTATGAACCCGAGGATGGCCACGAAAATCTTGATGCGCGCGTCAGACAGCGGGCCAAAGGACTTTTCATACTCGGCCTGCCACCCGTCTCCGTAACGGTGGCGAAAACCGGCCTCACGGTTGAGTTCATTAATTGGACATACGACGCAGAGTGCCAGGCCCATGAGGACAAAAACGACCAGGAAGAGCATCAGTCTGAGTGATCTGAAGAACCCGTAGCCAGTCATAACCTGATGGGTGAATCGGGGTTCAGGGGCACCATCGCGGCAGTGGAAATTCCCGGGTGGCGTAAGTACTCCGAATGACGCCGGGAGGGATTCAGTTCGAGTGGCTGCACACGCGAAGGGTGACAGGGAAACGTCACCATGGCAATCACACTCAGCAGTGCCGGCCGACGACAATGGTTGACGGCGGGGCAGGGGGGGTAACCACGAAATTGGCTTCCCAAGCCCGCCATGAGACAGGCGCCCCAAGTCAGGTCGTTCGCTCAAGCGAAACATGGCCACGAAATACGCGAAAGGGAATTGATGGAAACTTTTCTGCTCCTTGGAAAGTCCCACGATGAAAACCAGTTTGTGTCAATAGTCACGGGAGGACTGACACTTGCCCCTGCCCACCATACTATTCAAGACGTAATCCTGGAGTTGGTGTGCGGTTGAGATTTGCCTCCACCGGGGACTGATTTCCGCTGTAAATCGAGTTTCTGTTTCTTTCCCGCCCTCCTTACACCAACAAAAAGAACAGCGAACATGGCCGCGAGCGGGACGACGATACCGGCGATTATGAAGGGATTCGTTGACGGATGATAATCAAAAGTGATTTCTCCCGTGCTCTGGTTTTCGTTTCTCTTTTGTCCCGTGATCTGGATTGAGGCAGATCCGGGCCGCGCGGCATTGAAGAGATACGCGCTCGCAACCGGCTGATGCCGGTTTTCCAAAGTGAACTTGTGCGGCCCTGCGGCGAGCGCGCCAGGGTTCGAGCAGTATTCGATCTGAATGATTCCCCAGCCGGCGCGGAGTTCCGCTGGTTCCTCGAAGTTCAGTGCGGTGAGCTTCAATTCGACGTCGCGCTGGTCCAGCCGGGCGACCAGATCGTGTTTCAACAATTCAGCGTATGCGGCGGATTCGTTCGTCGAAATCACGCCGTCGTGGTTGCTGTCTATCATGGCCAGCACCTGTCCGGCGACCGCCACACCGGGCGAGAGGTTGATTTCCAGCCGCACGACACCGGGCTCGATGTAGACGAGCGTCGCCTGCAAATATTCGTCAAGCCGATGGGCGAAGGCAGCGTGCGGGAACGCGAGGAACGCGAGGAACAGCAGCGGAAGTTGAAGGAAAGTCTTCGTCACGGTTTCAACCATTTGGTCCCGTATTCGTTTGTTGGATCACGGTAAATCGTATGAATATGATTTGCCGGGTCTCCGCCGAGGCGTTGCGGCGCGTACTCGATGATGACCGTCGGCCCCTGGATGCGGAAGTAAGCGGCGCCGCCTTTTTCTGTCGGACCGCTCCACGCGAACCACGTTTCGGCGATGTTCTTTTTCATCTCGTCCATTTTCGCTTTCGCGGCAGCTTCGCTCATGATGCCCGTCCATTCGCCGGCTAGGTCCAGCAGCATGTCTTGCTGCTTACCGGTCAAGGCGGAGCCCTTGATTCCCTCCGGCTGAATCGTCTGCCCGTCCCGTCCCGGGCCGAGCACGAGATCATGCATTTGGAATCCAAGAATGGCTTGTTTCCGCTGGGTTTCGTCAAGGGACGCAAGCAGGGCAAAAGCCTTGTCCGTCTCGCGCCCAAGCGGACGCACGGTCCTGCCTTCGAACTCATACTTGGCGGGTTGAGAGCCCGTGTGGCTGGGTGCGAGCGTGGCGCGCGCGCCGACGAGTGTTATGTTGAGGCCGAGATGGTGGCCGCCAAACTGGATCATCCACGGTTCGGTGGGGGAAGGCTGGCCGAGGAAGGAAATGTAATACTCATCGTGTCCGAACATGGCCGGCCCGCCGGGCCCGCCCGGTCCGCCGCGGTCGTTTTTCTTCAACATCTCGTCGCCTTCGACGATTTGCGTGACTTTCTCATAGCCCGATGGACTCAACGCCGCCGCCACCACCGCCATGGCCGCGTCGCGCTGCGGCTTCGTGAGATCCCCCAGGCGCAAACCAGCGCGTCTGACAAAGGTGGTGGGAAGGTTCGACCAACGCTTGCGTTGCGCTTCGTCGGTGAATTGGAAGACAACTTTCGCGCGCTGCCCATCGTCAAGTGAGGCCAGGAATTTATTCCCGGCGGCGGCAATTTCTCCGGCCGTCTTGTCCGTCGCCGGGTTGCCCTGGGCAAAACCATTGAGCCCAAAGCCGACGCAAAACAGTGCCAGGATTGAAATTGGAATTAGTTTCTTGATCATAAGGGTTTGTTGGTGGTTGCTTTTCTCAAAACTGCACAAATCTCAAATCCGGCGTCCGCTCCACAGGTGATGCATTGGCAGTTAAAATGGCGGACGGGCAACAGTCAATCACCACTATTTGCACAGTTTGTTCGCGGTTACGTGGCCTCGCGAAGCACGCCGTGTTGCCGGATCGGAGGCGGCGGCCCCGCAAGGGGTCTGTCCACCGAATGCGGAAATAAGCCTGCAATGCCGGCCGACGACAATGGTTGACGGTGGGGCAGGGGGATTTTTAACCACGAAATTGGCTTCCCAAGCCCGCCATGAGATAGGTGCCCCAAGTTAGGTCGTTCGCTCAAGCCAAACATGGTCGCGAAATACGCGAAAGGGGATTAGGGAAATATTCCGTGTCCTTGGAAAGTCCCACGACGAAAACCAGTTTGTGTCAATAGCGAAGCCTGACACTTGCCCTGTCTTGTTGCCACGCTGCAAACTCCAAGCAGCTGCGTTTGGTATCAATGAAAAAATTCGCTAAGCAAGTTGGGCCTTTCGGAGAGAATCCGTTCAAGATGACTGTCAGGCCACATCGAGATTCGTAGGGCGTTGTTTGATTGATTATGCTTTTCGATCCATTGGACCGAATCCCCACTGAATCGGCCCGATGTTGCAATGATCAATTCATCAACCCGTGGTTGTTCCCAGAGCGCCATTTGTTCTCGCAACTGTATAACCTCCGCAATACCAACGCCTTTCTTGTGTTTGCACTGGATCACCACGCGCAATTGCCGAGTGCCCAACAACGGGTCACGAACTATACGCATAACGGAAATATCACGGCCTTTATCGGGTGCGTTTGTGTGAGTCAGCCATTCTGGGTTTTCGTAACCGCGTGTGTGGCTGACGAGATTGAACAGCAACCTCTCAAAGTCTTGGTCAGATATTTTTGACCAAGGGAGTTTCCTCACCGCAGCCACGACCGGGCTTGTTTCACAATCCCATTCGATGACTTGTCCAGTTTTCTTAAAGGCGTTCAACATTTTGCTGATAGCTGATCCGGTTGCATCCAGATCATTATCTTTGGATGCGACCTTGATCTTTGCCGTTACTGAAACAACAGCCTCAGCAATCTCACGAGTTGGGGACGGTGCAAGACTTTCGTACAACTGGTGCAATCCTTTGAATAATTGTTTCCAGAATAATTCCCGTTCAGATTCGTTCCAGTGCTTGGGGTTAGACCATGGCTCCTCCAAAGCCTGCAAAAACGCCTTACCCTTCAACGTGTTATCAGGCAATATATGCAGACCGACCGTGATTGGAAAATGAGCGCTGCGCTGATCAATATCGACCACTAACTGGTGAATTTGGAAAATTAGACTAATTTTTAGCGAGTGACCATCTACAGTGGCGTTCCATGTCAGAGGAGGCCGGTCGATCAATGCCGTCGCTTCGTACAATTCCTTAACTACGGATTTGCGAACCGGTGCATTTGGTTTTAGGCGATTTGTATCAATGTTTACACGAGCCGCTCCCATCGAAAATGGGTGGTATAGTCCCTTCATGGCTTGCAACCTCTTCCGCTTGCTCTTAATTGTTGTCAGCCATTTGCTAATATCGGAGGCAAGAATCGGAGTGAAGCTGCTCCCGCGTTTCTCAAAGCCGACCTTGTTGGTGAACTCTTGCAAAGTCAGGACTGAAAGGTGCTTGACCAGCATTTTCGCAAGTGTGGCAGTTGCCAAACTTTTAGTTTTGGTGTTGGCGTCGGTAAAAGTACCAGTTTGAATATAAATCCCGTTGGTTTTTCCTTTCCGCCAGGATTTCCAATTCCAGTCAATGGGATAACGGAGTTCGACGAAGGGTGAATCCCAGGTAATCTTTGATTCTGATCCGGATTCAATACAATGCCGGAGTCCTCGTAGGCTATATTTAATCAGCCACATCAGGGCCTCTTCGCGCCAGTTTGGGTGGTCGCATTCGTAATCGCCCAGAAGTTTCCTGAACGTCTCGACATGGCGATTAAAGCGGTTCGTTGTACGAGCCGCATTCTGCTCTGCTAAATCCCTCTTGATGGTCTTCTTTGGCATCGGAATTCTGATCGCTGCTTGACTATGTACTGATTTCAGATGCTTTGCGACAGATTTGTGCCCTTGCGGAACATCCCATCGTGCCCCCAGTTTTCGATTCTCGACCCGGAGCAGTGGTGTTAATATGCCAGCATGCTGAAACTTCAAGAATTGCGTGAGAGCCTGAGCGATGAACAACGCGGCCTGCTCAACGAAATGTGGAATCACTTTCGTTCAGAGAGGGAATGGCCAATCGCATGGGATTTTCATGCTCCGAGCCGCAAGGCTGCCGTACGAGACGCCCTGGGTTCTCTCAGCGTGAGCATCGTTTTTATATCGTCCGATGGGCAGCGCGGAGGACGCTATCAACTGACGTTGCTCGGTGTGCTCCTGACCAGTGAGGGTCCAATCCTGGAGAAATTGCTTGTTCGCTATTTCGATTTTATGCGCACCCGCTATCAGGCACGACGAAAGGATCGGATGATCCTTAGTTCTGAAGTGCAACCCGCATTGCAACTCGATGACGAGGAAACGAAGATTTTGGGCAGATTGATCATCCTTGGAAGTATTTACAGCGAATCGGCGGGGTATGACTCCAAGTGGGATAAAAAGGACTGGAATGCCGGAATTTTTCAAGACGTTGAGGATTTTTCTTCTGAGGGAAGCTTAGATGGAGAAATCGAAAGGCTCGCGCTCAACGGATATAACCCCGACAGGCGCGTGTTTTGGCAGGAAGAAGCACTAGCCAATTTAAGGAACCCGCAGGCCCCTCAATCTCCAACCGGGGACGCTACCACGGCGGCGGACCCTCGAACGGTGTTTGTCGTTCACGGCCGCAACGAAGCTCTGCGAAAATCCATGTTCGATTTTCTCCGCGCAATCGGACTTCTGCCGCTTGAATGGTCCCAAGCAATTAGCGCGACGGGTGAGGCGACTCCCTATATCGGCCAAGTTCTTGATACAGCATTTTCTATTGCCCAAGCGGTAGTAGTGCTCATGACACCGGATGACGAAGCATTTTTGCGAAAGGAATTTCAATCGGAGCACGATCCGGAATATGAAAAGCAACCCACAGGGCAAGCACGCCCCAATGTTTTATTCGAGGCGGGCATGGCGATGGGGCGAAATCCAAAGCGAACCGTGCTCGTGCAAATCGGCTACCTCCGCCCGTTTAGTGATGTTGGCGGGCGGCACGTTCTTCGTCTCGACGACTCCTCCCAACGCCGCCAGGATTTGGCGGAACGCTTGAGAACTTCTGGCTGCTTCGTCAATACAATCGGAACAGACTGGCATACCGTAGGGTCATTCAATTTGAAGCCTTCAGAAACTCCTCTTCGAGAAAAGGCAGAAGCTGGCACCAACCAACTGCAACAGCCTCCACAGGGCCTATCCGCGGAATCGGAGAAAATCTTGCTGCGGATCGCAAATTCACAGGAAAGAATTACTCGGGAAGAAGCCGCCGAAGGATTAAAATTGTCAAAAGCAAAAACCGACCATCTTTTCGATCAGTTGAAGGAGCATGATTTTATACGCATATCTGGCGCTCGAATCGGCGGTCCTATCCACTATTCCGCCACTTCAGAAGGCAGAAAGTATCTTGCTAATGCTGGGCTGCTCTGAGTCGCCGCTGAATCGGTGCCTTGTTCGCTATTGACACAAATCGTTTTTGTAAAATCCCTTTTGCGTATTTGGCGACTACGTTTCGCGCTACCGACGCTCCCTACCCAATGGAACATTGTCTGTGAATGCTTCTCCAGCTAAGGTTCGGGTGTGAGAACGGGTAAAAACAAGATCAGCAGGGGGTTGCGATCTCGACGCGCTTCTGGCCGGCGGAGATGCCGCCCGGGAGACGCACGTTCCAACGCTTCTCGCTTTGATCCACCCGCATAATCAAGCTGGCGTCAGCGGGCGGATGGTTGACCGGTGCGTCCAAGAGGAGATAGTCCGGCCCCATCTGTGCGACGGCGAGGGAAAGGTCATTTTATCAGCAGCCAGATGGTTACATGGGCGGAATGCCCGCCCTGAGTCGATAACGGAACCATGGAAGATGAACTCATCTGAAGGAGAACGTTAACAAGCGGGACGATGATTTGACAGGGGAAAGGGGGTATGCGGAAATGGAGTATTGGAGCAGTGGAGTGATGGGGCGGAGGAGGACGGAAAAGAAGATATATTTGCAGCTACGGGGAGATGTCCGATTTGACACGGGACAAACGTGTGCTAGAATTTAGGTCGGTTGGTGGTTGGACGAGGAGAGCGTCCCGAAGGAGTGAATGGTTTCCCGTGTACGGGAGGCGGCGTTGTGCTTGGACATTATGAAAACGTGCAAAATGCGGAAGACAGAAGTCAGAAGTCAGCCCCGACACGGGACGTCGGGGTGCGCGTGGACGCGCAAATTGGAAAGAGTTCATGAGGCGGACGCCAGTCGGGGAGACGACCGCGCACCCGAAAGGTGGGAAAAGGTGGGAAGAAGGAGGCCGGGAAGTGGGAAAAGGCGGTTTGGAAGCGCGGTTTTTCCCGGATAGTGGCGTATGTTTCCCGCCTTTTCGCACCTTTTCCCGGCATTTCCCACCTTTTCCCACATCAATTTTTTATCGTAGATGAATATTAACGAACTCCAAACGGAACCCACCCCCGCCCCCCTCCCACGCGCAGGAGCGCGCGGAAGGGGGAGTATATTTCTGGCGATTTTACCCAGGGCGTCGCCCGCCGACTCGCTTTGCCCTGGGCTATTATCGGTCGCCCCGATGGGGCTGCAACTTGCCGTGCGGTGCGCGGTAGATTGGATTTGCGCGGAACAAAGTTCGGATTGTTACGGGTGAGCCTTTATTTTAACCACGGATGGAGACAGATGAACACGGATATGGAGGAAGCAAACCACAGAGCATATACAGCATCGAAATGTTACGGACGCTGTGGAAAGCGTCCCTACCGCGCGTCGACTTAAGGCTTGGTTTGGGGGTGAAAATGATTATTTTCTGCTTATGAATTTACCCACGGCTTTTGCCCAGGCGGCGGAGAAGGATTTGCGGAAAACGGCGCTTTTCTGGGGTGAACGGGAGTATTCGTTTGAGGAGTTGCTGTCGCAGACGCGCAAGGTGGCGGGTCATCTGCAAGACAAGCTGGGCCTGAAACCGGGCGATCGCGTCGGACTGTGGCTGAAGAATTGCCCGGAATTCATCCCCGCGCTCTTCGGCATCCTGCAAGCGGGCGGCGTGGTGGTGCCCATCAATAATTTCCTGAAACCGCCCGAGGTCTCGTACATCCTGGCGGACGCGGGCGCGGACTTGATCATCACGGACGCGACGCTGGCGGAGGGGTTGCCGGCGCTGGTGGCGTCGAGGCCCGCATTGAAATGCGTGCAGGTGGAGCAATTCGAGGGGCTTGTCGCGGCAACGGTGCGTCCGTCGGAGCGGACCGAGGCCGACCTGGCGGTGATTGTTTATACGTCGGGCACGACGGGCCGGCCGAAGGGAGCGATGCTCTCGCATGGGAACCTGCTGCACAACGTGGAGAGTTGCCGGCTGGTGTTGCAATGCGTGAGCGAGGACCGGATGGCGGTGTTGCTGCCGATGTTTCACAGTTTCATGCTGACCGTGGGGGTCATGCTGCCGATGTTGACGGGGGGATCGATGGTGTTGATCCGGTCGCTGCATCCGCCCCGGAACGTTTTACAGGAAATCGCGCTGCGCAAGGCGACGATTCTGCCGGCGATTCCGCAGTTTTTCCGCAGCATGGCGGCGGCGACGGTGACGGCTCCGCTGCCCCTCCGGATGGCCATCAGCGGCGCGGCGCCGTGTCCGGTGCAGATTTTGACGGAGTTCGGCCAGAAATTCCCGTTTCCGCTGATCGAGGGGTATGGCTTGAGCGAGGCGAGCCCGGTGGTGACGAAAAACCCGCTGAAAGGGGTGCGGAAGGCGGGATCGATCGGGTTGCCGATACCGAACGTGGAGGTGAGCATCCAGGACGACGACGGCGGGCTGCTGGCGTCGGGCGAGATCGGGGAATTGTGCGTGCGGGGCGGCAACGTGATGATGGGTTACTGGAACCAGCCGGCGGAGACGGCGAAGGCATTGCGCGGCGGCTGGCTTTTGACGGGGGACATCGGTTATCGGGACGCGGACGGGTATTATTTCATCACGGACCGGAAGAAGGACATGTTGCTGGTGAACGGGATCAACGTGTATCCGCGGGAGGTGGAGGAGACGTTGTATCAGTTTCCGGGGGTGAAGGAGGCGTCGGTAATCGGGGTGCCGGACGCGCGTAAGGGCGAGCAGCCGCTGGCGTTTGTGGTGGCGAATGAGGGCGCGGCCCTGGAGGAAAAGGCGATTTTGCAGTTTGTGAGGTCAAAATTGGCGGATTACAAGGCGCCGCGGCGGGTGGTGTTCTTGGAGGCGTTGCCGCGGAATGCGACGGGAAAGGTGGTCAAAACGACCCTCCGGGACATGGCGGGCAAGGGCGCGGCGATGGCCGAACAGGCGGATTAGGGCGAATGTATGGCAAACGAGTCGAGATTACATAGCATTGATGATGAGGCACTTGTGTTATCAACGGGCGGCTGGATGGGGTGGTTCCTTTACCAGTTGACGGTGGGGATAGGCCCCATTTAAAGTATTTGGAAGTACTTAAAGGGCGTTTGATGCGCCCGGAATAGGATTTTTTTATGCCAGAAGGTTATTGCGTCAAGTGCAAAGCAAAGAAGGAAATCGTGAATGCGGTGGAGGAAGTCATGAAAAACGGGCGCCGAGCCATCAAAGGCAAGTGTCCGACGTGTGGGACGGTGATGTTTAAGATACTGGGTGGCAAGGCCGCGGCGACCCCTGCGCCTGCGGCAGCACCCGAGCCGGCAACTCCGGCGAAACCCACGGGCACGAATTGACTTCATCTATGGCGCAACAGCTTGCTTACGTAATCATCACCCCCTACTCGCTGCACAAGTCGAGGACGGGCGGCATCCTGAGCCGCCTGATCACGCGGACGGGGTTGGACCTGGTCGGCGCCCGGATGTTCGCGCCGAGCGCGGAACTGGTCAAAAAATATTCGGAGGCGATTGTTTCGGCGAACGACCCCCAGGACCGGCGCATCCAGGAGTTGATTTACGATTACATTCTCAAAAACCTCGCGCCGGACCCGAAGACGGGACGGAAGCGGCGCTTGATGATGCTTTTGTTCAAGGGCGATGACGCGGTGCGCAAGACGCGGTCGGTGATCGGCAATATCAGCGCGGACCGGCGCGGCGGCGAAACGATTCGCGACACTTACGGCGACCTGGTGATCGATGAGAACGACCAGGTGAAATATTTCGAGCCGGCGGTGCTGGCGGCGCCGAACGTGGAGGAAGCGGAAATCAAGGCGAAGCTTTGGGCGCATTATTCGGACACGGACGGCGGCATCGTGGAAGACACGCTGGCGTATCCGCAGGGGGAAAAACCGCAGCGGACGCTGGTGTTGATCAAGCCCGATAATTTTCGGTTTCCGACGGGGCGGCCGGGGAACGTGATCGATTTCTTTTCGCGCACGGGGCTTTACATCGTGGGCATCAAGGTGCATCGCATGAGCGTGGCGGAGGCGGCGGAATTTTACGCGCCGGTGAAGGAGGTTTTGCGGACAAAACTCAAGGACGTGGTGGCCGCGAAGGCGAAAGTGGCGATCGAGCGGGAGCTGGGGTTCAAGGTTTCGTCCACGGAGGAAAAACAATTGGGCGATCTTTTGGGACCGGCGTTCGGCGACAACCAGTTCGACAACATCGTGAAGTTCATGTCGGGCCGCACGCCCGCCGAATGCACACCGGAACAACTCACGCAGCCGGGCACGGAAAAATCCATCGCGCTGGTTTATGAAGGCGTGGAGGCGGTGCGGAAAATCCGCGACGTGCTCGGGCCCACCGACCCGTCGAAGGCGCCGCCGGGGTCCATCCGGCGTGAATTCGGCCAGACGATCATGGTGAACGCCGCGCACGCGAGTGATTCGGAAGAAAACGCGCAACGGGAGCTGGCAATCATCCGCGTGGGCGAAAATAATTTCCGCAGATCGGTGGAGGAGTTTTACGGGAAGTCGTAGATGAACCGATTTTCCGGCGGCCACCCGGGTGCGGCAATCGTTAGCGCCAGAGATCAGGCGTGGTGAGAAGTTTTTGGAGCAATCGTTCATCGGCTGCGGGAAAGGTGTAATCAGCGAGTTGATCGCACTGAACCCAGGCGAAATCGTGGCAACCGATGGCGCGGGGTTCATGTCGCCGCCAAAGGCATCGGAAGAATCCCAGCCGGACGCGCTTCTCCGGGTAATCATGCGCGATGGTCTCGACCAGTTCCTTGATCTCCACCTCAATCCCCAGTTCTTCCATCAGCTCGCGCCTGAGACAATCCTCCGACGACTCCCCTGGCTGCCGTTTGCCGCCGGGAAACTCCCACAAACCGCCCAGATGATCCTGCGGCCGGCGCTCGGCAATTAGTAAAAGACCATCGCGAAAAACCAGTCCCGCGGAAACCTCGATCACCTCACCTGCCGCGCGTCTTGAATTTCCCCCGCCAACCTCACCCGTTCGAGCGCTCTTGTTATTTGTCACGCGAAATGCCACCGGCCCCTTTCACCGCCCGATGCTTTTGTAGATGAAGCCCATCGCTTCCATTTCCTTCGGGTCAAACAGATTCCGCCCGTCGAACATGATCGGATGCGTCAACGATTTGCGTGCCCGTTCCAAATCCAGTTTCTTGAACGCCGGCCATTCCGTGGCCACCACCAGCGCGTCGCAGCCGTCCGCCACCGCGTTCATGTCGTCCACGTAAGTGACATCGTGCAGCACTGCCTTCGCCTTCTCCATCGCCTTGGGATCGTGGACGCGCAAAATCGCTCCCTCCTTCTGCAGCCGCTGGCAAAGCTCCATCGCCGGCGACAGCCGGATGTCGTCCGTGTTCTGCTTGAACGCCAGCCCCAGCACGCCGATTTTTTTGTCCTTCAACACCCAAAGCGTGTCCAGGATTTTTTTCACGAACCGGTCCATCTGCGCGCGGTTGATCCGTTGCACTTCCCTGAGCAACCCGAAATCATAACCCAGCTGCTCCGAAATCTTGATGAACGCGCTCAAATCCTTCGGAAAACAACTCCCACCGAAACCCAGCGACGCGTCCAGAAACCGCCGCCCGATCCGCGCGTCCATCCCCATCCCGTTGGCCACCTCCTGCACGTTCGCGCCCGTCGCCTCGCAAATGATCGAAATCGCGTTGATGTAGGAAATCTTCAGCGCCAGGAACGAATTCGCCGCATGCTTGATCAATTCCGCCGAACTGATGTCCGTGACGATGATCGGCGCGTCAAACGGCTTGTAAATCTCCTTGAGCGCCGCCACCGGCCTCTGCGACCGCACGCCGACCACGATCCGGTCCGGCTTCATCAAATCATCCACCGCGAAGCCCTCGCGCAAGAACTCCGGGTTGCTCGCCACGTCGAACTCCACCTTCGCCTTGCAATACCGCTTGATCGTTTCCGCCACCTTGTCACCCGTCTTCACCGGGACCGTGCTTTTGTCCACGATGATTTTGTAACTCGTCATCGCTCCGGCGATGTCCCGCGCAACAGTTTCAATGAAACTCAAATCCACCGAGCCATCGTCCAGCGGCGGTGTCGGCACCGCGATGAATATCACCTCCGATTTCTCCACCCCTTCCGCCGTTGACGCCGTGAAACTCAGCCGCCCCGCGCTCACGTTCTTTTTCACCAGCTCCTCAAGCTGGGGTTCGTAGATCGGCATGCCTCCCGCCTTCAGCAGCTTCACCTTCGCCTCGTCGCGATCCACGCACACCACTTCGTGCCCGACCTCCGCGAAGCACGTGCCCGTGACCAGGCCGACGTAACCGGTTCCAATAATCGTTAATTTCATTACATCATGATGCCGCCGCGGCATCCAAAAAAATTCCCGCCCGCTGGATTCGCGAAATCGCCGGTTTCAACCGGCTCCGGTTCATCATTGGGGCGGCTTGAGCAGCGTTATGTTTGTCTGGGCCGGTGCCGGGGACGGTGTTGGGGCTGGCGCCAACGCCTTCAACGCCGGCGCTTTCTTGAGGTTCGGATATTTGGCGAACAACTCCTGCCGCTCGATTTCCGCCTCGATCGTCCAGGATTCGTTGTTGTTGACACGCGTCAATTCGTCATAGAGGGGCAGGGCATCCTCGGGCCGGTTCTCCGCCATGTACAGCCGGGCCAGTGCCGTTCTGGCCTGCGGGCCCGTTGTGTCCGCCACGTGATGTTTGATTAGATCTTCATACCGCGCAATCGCGTCGGCGCTCTTGCCGTCGCCTTCCAGGCTCGCCGCCACCCCCAGCAGCGCCTCGTTCGCCATCGGATGGCTCGGATTCTCCTGTAGAAACTTGTCAAACTGCTCCTTCGCCTCCTTGAAACTGCCCGCCTCAAACAGCGCACCGCCCGCCATCAACCGCGCCCTGATCCCCGCCGCCGTCCCCGCATAATCATTCGCCACCTGTACGTACGGCGCCGCATCGGCCGCCGTCGGATTTTCCCGCGAACCGGGCCGGTCCTTGATATTCGCCAGGGCTTCGTTGGCCACCTCTTCGTGATGGCCCTTGTTCCAGATCGAAAATCCGATGCCGCCGCCGACCACCACCACCGCGATCAGGACCATCATCAACCGCTTGCGGTTGGCATGCGCCCACGCCACCAGTTGATAGAAATCCGCTTCGTGCTTTATTTCTTTATCCATAATTAGGGGGTGGAATCCTTCCGGTCAGCCGCCAAAAACGCAAGCTTGAAATGACGCCTGAACCCCCTAAGCCCCTGTGTGCGCTCACACACGATCGCTGATTGCTGCCATTTTTAACGATTTTGCCGAATTCGCACCCCTTTTGGTTTCCCATAATGATTCCCGGCTCGCTCGGCCCTGCGCCTTTGTGTCTCCGTGGTTTACTTCGTCCGAATCCGTGTCTATTCGTGTCCATCCGTGGTTAAAATTGAGCCTTACCCGTAAAAATGCGTAAAACCGCGTAAATACGGCCCTGATCTGTGCGTAAAATCGTGGAAAACTGCGGAAAAATGCGTAAAAACCATGAAAAATTTCACGCTTTTCCACCCTTCCCGGGGAGCGCGGCATTCATGCCGCTTCAATTCGATGCGCATATTCGCCAATCCACCTGCACTTCGTCAAAGATCGTGCCATTCGTATTTTCTTCATTTCATGGTTTCCTTATTTAAAAATCGTGCGGGTTGAACCGGGTTAAAACGGGTTAAGCGGGTTATCAAAGACTTACGCGCACAAATTCGACGCTCATTGCGACATTCTGCCCGCTTGAACCCGGACAAACCCGGTTCGAGCACGGTGCCCGTCCGGAACGACACCGCGCCCGCCACGGGCGCGACATGGCCCTTGCCGGCTTTCGCCTCATTCTGGATTCTAAATTCTGGGTGCTGCATTCTGCCTTTCGTGTGGCATTCTCTCTCGGCCTCCTTGTTCGGCCGACCCAACTCTCGCATACTTTTTCCCCCTGTCAAATCTCAGACCGCGCCGTAGCTGCGAACGTGAGCTTCGCGGCAAACATGGCAGTTCTGTCCCGCAGCCCGAAGGGCTGCACCAAGACAGCCCAGGGCAACGCCCTGGGAACCACGTCCAAAAAATCACCGAGCCCTGAAGGGGCGACCCATCTTTCCCCCTGTCAAATCAATGGCCCGCTTGTTAACGTTCTCCCTCGTATGAGTTCATCTTCCATGGTTCCGTTATCGACTCAGGGCGGACATTCCGCCCTCGTAACCATCCGGCTGCTCGTCAACGGCCTTTCCCTCGCCGTGGCGCAGATGGGGCCCGACTTTATTTTCCTGGACGCCCCTGTCAACCATCCGCCCGCCGACGCCAGTTTGATTATGCGGATTGACGAAAGTGAGCGACGTTGGAACGTGCGCCTGCCGGCCGGTATTTCCGCTAATCAAAAGCGCGTCGAGATCGCCACCCCCTGCTGATCCTGTTTTCACCGTTCTCACGGCCCGAAACTTAGCCGGAGAATTATGGGGAGACGACCCTCCACCGTGCATTTCGCACGAGCTGGGATGCGTTTTGTACGGCTTCCAAAACGCCCAAATAACCTTCAATTCCGGATGTCCTTATGACACAACAGGTAGTGTAAATGCGGTTCCACGCGGCCGCTCACCACTACAGCTGGCATAGTCCATGCTTTCCGAAACCGATGCGGAAACGATCGATTAATTTCAATGTCGTCCCAAAAACGGGGATCGTAAATGTTTTAAAGTCCAGAAGGCGATATGCAGTAGAATTTCAAAATATGGATAGCGATCTGAACCCGTGCCCTGAGTTCCTCCGCCAGGCATTTGCGTCGGAACAGCAATGCTTGATTGCGAATCTCCGGTCATCTACCCGCATCACGCACGCCGGTGACCGCGGTGAGGTGAATGAACAGCACTTCATAGATTTTCTGCGGAAGTATCTACCCAATCGCTACACCGTCGATAAGGCCATTGTCATCGACTCCCGAGGCAACGTTAGTGATTCAATCGATGTGGTTGTGTTCGATCGGCAATACACACCGACACTACTGGACAACGACAAGCACCGCTACGTTCCGGCCGAAGCCGTCTACGCCGTATTCGAGTGCAAACCGAAAATTGACAAGGGTTACCTCGAGTACGCGGCCGCAAAAGCAATCTCGGTCAGGCGATTAAAACGAACCTCCGTCGATATACACCATGCAGGTGGGAAACATCCCGCTAAGCGGCCGGGTCACATTGTCACCGGGATTTTGGCCATCGACGTAGGTTGGAAAGAAGGATTAGGTGCATCATTCCGAGAGGCGCACCAGAAGCTGCCCCAAGCGGGATTCTTAGACTGCGGTTTTGCAGCCAGCGGAGCGGTGTTCGATGTATTCGCCGGGCGACGAAAATACACTTTTGGACCGCCAGACAATGCGCTCGCATATTTCGCGTTCCGATTATTGTGGAAGCTCCAGTCGTTGGCCACGGTGCCAGCCGTGGACTGGATGGCATATGCGGATCAACTAAGCCATAAATCAAAAAGGTGATAACCATGTACAATTATTCAGCAAGAATTGAAAATTTTAGATTGGAAAAAGTGCGGCTGCCGTTCGACTTCGAACAAAAATTGCTCGGCCACCGAAAGGCTAATCGTGACCGCCTTATCTGTCGTCTTCCCGAAGAGATTGAGGGGGTTACTATTGGTGAATCGAGTTTCAAGCCACAAGGCTCGTTCGCCATGCAAACCGTAATCCAGACCAGATTCACGGATGAGGAGTACGATATTGATGACGGCGTTGTATTGTGGAAACACCAACTGGTGAACAAGGATGGCGAGGAATTGACGGCGATGGAGGCGAAAGAAAAGGTACGTGACGCTCTCAAGGACGCTCGATTTAACCGGCAACCACGCATTTGCGCAAATTGTGTGCGAGTGTTTTATGCGGACGAGGATGAGGAAAAACACCATGTGGATATACCTGTTTATCGGAAATGGAAGGATGTGGATGGAAACATCATTCGTGAGTTGGCCAGTGGAGACAAGTGGGAACGGTCTGATCCGACCCAGGTGAATGTGTGGTTTGACGACGTCGTGGAGGAACGCAACAAAGTGCAGGAGGGATGGGGCTCGCAGTTTCGGCACTTAATCCAGTTGTTAAAACGGTTTTGCAGGAGCCGGCGTGATACGGAGTGGGACATGCCGAACGGAATGAAGCTAACCATGCTGGTAGCAGAGTGTCAGCCAGTATATCAGGACAGGAGTGACGTTGCGTTCCGGGAGCTGCTGTCCAAAATTTATGTTCGTCTCAAGTACTCAAAAGTCATCAGGAACCTCGCGCACCCAGCCAAACCGCAGATCACCAAGAGCCTTTCGGACAGTAATGTGGTCGAGTTGGAGAACCGCTGCGGAGAAGCACTTGAGAAGCTAAAGGAGCTCGACAAGGCCGAAAACAATAGCGCTGAGGCCGCCAGATTACAATGGGACTAGATTTTTAAGAGCGACGGATACTTTAAGGAGCTCGACGAAAAAGTGGAGCAGGAGGAAAAGACGAAAGCCCTTCTCGAAAAGGCAGCCCTGGTTGGCAACGGCGCCAAGACGTCCCCACAGGGAGTGATAGGAATGGTGGGCGTGGCAAACATTGGGCATAAGTTCTATGGGGATGCGCTACATTTTTAAGCGAGACCGGGCTGCAGAATACAGGCAATTCGTCCTACAAAAGCAATTGGTGGAAAAACATTTTCCGTTTTTTCGCTGCGCTCTTCGCAGGAACGTGCTCGAATGTGTCGGTGAGATAGTGCCGTCCGTTCATTGCTGTCCCTACCAGATCGGCATTAGGTACCAATATGAAAGCATTCCGCAAGTTAGAATTCGTCGCCCGGAGATTCGGCAGAGAGTTCACATGTACCGCGATGGCACGTTGTGCTTGTACGACCATCGGGAGAAACCCTGGAGTCCGCGGGACAATATTCACGAGAAAATAATACCATGGACCGCAGAATGGCTGGTGTTCTATGAACTCCAACTTCTCTCCGGGAAATGGTGGGGGCCTGAAGCATCGCATGGTGATGCGGAGCTGCAGTTGGAGAGGACTTGCAAGAGGCGATAAAATCCATCGACGCGCCGGAGCAATGGACCTAATTTCCGGCAGGCACATTTTCAAGTCCCCCGAACAGGTCGAACAACCCGCCCTACATCCCTCCTTCGAGAAATGCAAATTTCTTGTCACCGATTTGGCCTTTTTTACCTCCTATGCGGTGATATGATAACAACCGAATCAGGGCCAATAATGGAATGCAACGACGTAGAGTGGGTTTCCCAGAGCCTGGCGGGCAGTCGTGAGGCTTTCTCGCGAATTGTCCAACAATATCAATCACTGATATGTTCACTCACCTACAGCGCGACGGGCGATTTGTCCCAGAGCCAGGACATGGCGCAGGAGACGTTCATCATCGCGTGGAAGGAGCTGCGGCAATTGCGCGAGCCGGAAAAATTACGCTCCTGGCTTTGCAGCATCGCCCGTTCCGTCATCAGTCGCAACGCAAGACGAGAAGTGCGCGAGCCGGCGCATGCCGCTGAATCGATCGAATTCGCCGAAGGCATTTCCGCCCCCGGCCCAACGCCTTCCGAGGGAGCCATCAACCGCGAGGAAGAGGCGATTCTCTGGCGTTCACTCGCGGGCATTCCCGAAATCTATCGTGAACCGCTCATTCTTTTCTATCGCGAGGAACAATCGGTCGCCAGTGTCGCCGAAACGCTGGGGTTGAGCGAGGACGCGGTGAAGCAACGGCTGTCACGCGGGCGCAAGCTGCTCACGGACGAGGTCACCGTGTTCGTCCAGGGCATGTTGAAGCGCACCACGCCGGGCCGGGTCTTCACGCTGGGGGTGCTGGCGGCGTTGCCTGCGTTTACGGTGTCCGCCAACGCGGCGGCCGTGGGCGCCACGGCGGTCAAGAGCGTCGCCGCCGCCAAAGCCGCGGCGTCGATGGGTTTCGCGGGTGCGATATTCGGGCCGCTCCTTGGCATTATGGGTGCCTGGCTCGGTGTCAGGATGAGTATCGAGAACACCGGCTCGCCTCGCGAACGGCAGTTTGTGACCAGGATGGCGCGGGTCAGCGTGGCTCTTGCCGTAATATTCTGCGCGGCCATGCTGGCCTTCGCCTTTGCCATTCGCGCCTGGTGGAAAATCCATCCGTTGGGGCTCGCCGTGGGGTTCATCGGCCTGCTGCTTGCCTATGGGATGGCTCTCGCCATTTTCATCCTCCGGGCAAATCGCGCCCAACAACAAATCCGCATGGAGGAATCAGCAAAGGCGCCATTCAATGTTGCCTCGCGCGAATATCGCAGCCGCCGGACGCTGCTCGGTTTGCCGCTCATCCACATGC
>Ga0207029_10131_pt2 | contig 20721 bp, 16 predicted proteins | sample Alteio_BWMinCont_39_FD_153282 | JGI IMG/M metagenome (GOLD analysis project Ga0207029, IMG submission 153282) | Enriched cells from forest soil in Barre Woods Harvard Forest LTER site, Petersham, Massachusetts, United States -... | ecosystem: Environmental > Terrestrial > Soil > Temperate forest >...
GGTGGAAACCACCAGTCCGACGACAATCGCGATGGCCACGGCGGTGCTGGCAGTGAAAACCACCTGGTTGCGCCGGACGAAGCCGGGCGCCTGGAATGCGAGGCGCTGGCCATGCGCAAAAATTTATTTGGCGAAGAAAACCTCGCCGTCGCAGATTCACTCGACAATCTGGCACTCATCCGACAGGATGAACACAAGCTGGCCGAGGCGGAAGGTTTGTTCCAGGAAGCGGCGGCAATGCAAAAAAAGTTCCTGGGCAACGACCATCCAAACTTGGCTGCAACCCTCAACCATCTGGCCCTCGTGCTACGTCAAGAAGGGAAATTGAGCGAGTCCGAAGCCACCCTCCGGCGGGTTTTGGAGATCCGGCGGAAACATTTTGGTGACGCTCAGCCTTCCGTGGCCGCTTCATTGCTCGAACTGACGAATGTGCTTGGCTCGAAAGACGATCCGGGAAGGCTCGGGGCAATCCGTGAGTGATTCAGAATCCAACGCAAGCGAAGTCACGCGAATTCTTTCCGCCATTCGGAACGGAGATGCCCAGGCTGCCAAAGAATTGCTCCCACTGGTTTACGACGAGTTGCGCCGGCTGGCCGCGTTTAAGCTGGCACACGAAAATCCCGGCCAGACGTTGCAGCCCACCGCGCTGGTCCATGAAGCCTGGCTGCGCCTCGGCGGCCAGGAAAATCAGGCATGGAACGGCCGGCCGCATTTTCTCGGGGCGGCGGCCGAGGCGATGCGCCGCATACTCATTGACAACGCCCGGCGCAAACGCGCACTGCGCCACGGCGGCGGCCAGCAGCGGGTGGATCTTCAGGAGTTGGAGATTGCTGTGGCCGTGAAGGACGATGACCTGCTGGAGGTGAACGCGGCGTTGGAGCGCTTCGCCATGCAAGACAAGCAAAAGGCGGAATTGGTCAAATTGCGTTACTTCACAGGACTCACCATTGAAGAGGCTGCCGAAATTCTTGGTGTTTCAACGCCGACGGCCAAACGTTGGTGGGCGTATGCCCGCGCCTGGCTGCACAAGGAAATCGAAGACCAAAAAAACGGTCGCGCTTAAATTGGCTTGGTAGCGGGCATTCGTCTGGTCGAAACGATGTCCGGGTTGATTGCAGCGATCATGGAGAGCGCTTGATGCGAGTTGGGTGCGATCACCGCCAAACTGCGCCGCGATTTCTTTGACCTATACGCTTTTACCCATCCAGAATCGCTTCGCCGTGATTGTTGGCGCACCGTCGCCCCTCACATTTGGTTGTTGGCTGCTTGCCTCCTGTTTGACTTTATTGTGCTCGGCGGTGTTTCTTGATCCGTTCTGCTTTGGAATTTCGCGTTACTAGATGAAATGATTCGTTCATGAAACTTCGAAAAGGGACCAACATTCGACGACCATCACTTTTAACAAGGCTTCGATGTATGAAAAGGAGCTTCATACTGACATCATCGGTGGCTTTCAACTTCCGCAGCATCCACGCCGGATGGTTTCACATGCTGTCCGCACAGATCGAGCAAGCCGCTTTCACGGCGCGACAGAAATGTCTCTGAACTGCATAACAATTATCAAAATGAAATTCACTTCGTGTACGAGCCACGCAAAACCCGGCATAAAAAAACGTATGAACAACACACAATATTATGCAACACGGTGGCAATATGATCGGGAGGAAGGTGGCGCGCTTGCGCTACCAGAAAGGGTGGACGCAGGACGCACTTGTGGCAAAGCTCCAGGTCCTCCAGTGCAATATCACGCGTGACATCATCGCCAACATTGAGTTGCGCCGATGCGTGGCCACCGACAAGCAGTGTGCCTTTCTCGCGCGGGTATTTAATGTCAGCATCGACGAGTTGTTCCGCCCTTGATTGTCAGCGTCAACATGTTAATACAATATGGTAGTCCGACGCAGCCAGATACCCTCAGACCAGCAGCTAGACCTGTTTTCAAATCAAACACCGAATCATGCAAGCATTGACCCAATACGGACGAATGGCGGAGAAACACTGGCGCGAACACCGTCCGAAAATGGTGCGCGAACTGGAACGGAAGGGAACGCTGAAACGGATGCTCCTGGAGGCGGAGGAAAAGACGAAGGACGAAATGGCCACGCTGCGCCTGGACTTGATGAAACAGGGAAAAACGGCGCAACAGGCGCACACCCAGGCGTGGGAAATGGTTCGAGAGAAATACATCCTCCTCCCATCCGAGACGTCCTAGCGGACGGCCACCGGGGGAACGGGCAGATGCCAGAACGTCGGCACCGCCAGCATCAGGAAGAACCTCCCAAAAATCTCAACGCCTATCGCATCACCGAAGCCGACCGCGTCGGTGAGGGCGGGCCAAAACAAAAGTTTCAGCGGAACCTCGCCGCCATTCAAATCCTGCGGACGGTGGAGGCCGAGAAGCGTCCGGCGACCGAAAAGGAAAAATCCGCACTGGTCAAATACGTCGGCTGGGGTGGTCTGCCCCAGGTGTTCGACGTGGACAACACGGACTGGCACAATGAACAAATCCTGCTTTTGGAAATTCTTTCCGATGAAGAACATCGTTCCGCCCGCGCCACCACCCTTAACGCTCATTACACCACGCCGACCGTCATCAGTGCCATGTATCGTGCCGCCGAGCGGTTCGGCTTCAAAGGCGGGCGGGTGCTTGAACCGGCGTGCGGCATCGGCCACTTCGTCGGCCTCATGCCCGAGGACATGCTCCGCCGTTCGACTGCCACCGGCATCGAAATTGATCCGCTGACCGCGCGAATTGCCAAAGCCCTTTATCCCGACGCGGACATTCGTGCCCAGCCATTTGAGCAGACCAAACTCGCCGATGGTTTTTACGACCTCGCCATTTCCAACGTCCCCTTTGGCGATTACACCGTTCATGACCCGCGTTTCAACAATTATAAATTTTCCATTCATGATTATTTCTTCGCCGCCACGTTGGAAAAAGTTCGCCCCGGCGGTCTCCTGATGTTCATCACATCGCGCGGCACGATGGACAAGCTCGATTCAACGCTGCGCGAGTTGCTGTCCACGCGTACGGAGTTGTTGGGCGCGATTCGGCTGCCAAACGACGCTTTTAAGAAAAACGCCGGCACGGAAGTCACGACTGATATCTTAATGCTCCGCCGACTGCGCCCGGGTGAAACGCCTCCCGGTCCGGCTTGGAAGGAAACTACCAGCCATGCCAACGATGTCGGCGAAGCATTAACCATCAACGAATACTTTGCCGCCCGGCCGGGAATGATGCTGGGTAAAATGCGGCTCGCCGGTCGCATGTATGGCGGCAACGAACCGACGCTCGAACCAGATGACCGCAAACTTACCGAAGCACTGGCTCAAGCCGTCGAGAAATTGCCGCAGGGCATCTACGAGACACAGGCGCACAAAATCGCCGAGCCGGCCCTCGAAGAAACCATCCCCGCGCCTGATTTCGTAAAACCCAACGCCTTCTGCCTCCACGACGGCATTGTTTGCATCCGCGAGGACGATGTCCTACGGCCCCTCACCGACATGCCCAGCGACCTGCGCTCGCGCATCCGCCATTTGATTCCCGTGCGGGATGCCGTCCGTGATTGCCTGCGGTCACAGATGGACGGCAGTGCCGATGATCGTGTCGTCGAAACGCGGCAGCAACTCAATCTGGCTTATGACCGTTTTGTGGCGCGTTTTGGTCCGGTGAATGTCCGCGCCAACCAGCGCGCCTTCGACGGCGACCCCGATTTACCCTTGCTGCTCTCGCTGGAAAATTACGACGATGAGACGCAGCGGGCGACGAAGGCCACCATTTTCCACGAGCGGACGATTCATCACCGGCAGCCGGTCGAGTCAGTTGGCACGCCGAAGGAAGCATTGCTCGTCACCTTGAACGAGCATGGTCGCGTTGACCTCGATCACATGGCTGACCTGCTCAACAAACCAGTGGCGGAATTTTTGCCGGATTTGAAGGGCGTCATTTTTCTAAATCCCCAATCAAATCAATGGGAGACCGACGACCAGTATCTCTCTGGCAACGTGCGCGAGAAATTGTCAGTGGCGGATGCAGCAGCCGTGACGGACCCGCGTTTTGCCGAGAACGTCGAGGCATTGAAATCCGTTCAACCGGCAGACCTTGCGGCCACGGAAATTGACGTGCGACTGGGTGCAGCCTGGCTACCGCCGGAAGACGTGCAGCAGTTCACAAGCGTATTGCTCAACATTCCGTCGGGTGTCGAAATTGGCCACATCCATGCGCTCGGCGCGTGGCATATCAACGCAAATTGGGAGGCCAGAGGCGCAACAGCCAACACGACGGATTGGGGCACCGACCGTTATACGGCGCTAGAACTCATCGAGGACGCCTTGAATCTAAAGACGCCCACGGTTTATGACACTGTGGATAAAAAGCCGGTCGTCAACGCGCAGTCCACCGAGGCGGCGCGCGAAAAACAGGAGCGCATCAAGGAGCGATTCAAAGAATGGGTCTGGTCAGAAGATTCGCGGCGGGAACGGCTATGCCGTCTCTACAACGACACGTTCAATCACACGCGCATCCGCACCTTCAATGGCGACCATCTGACCTTGCCCGGCGCCAGTTCCACCATCCAACTCCAACCACAACAAAAAGCTGGCGTTTGGCGCAACCTGCAAACGCCAAACACGCTGCTGGCCCATGTCGTTGGCGCGGGTAAAACCTACACGATGGTCGCCTCCGCGATGGAATTGAAGCGGCTGGGTCTCGCCCGCAAACCGCTTTTTACCGTGCCCAACCACATGCTCGGGCAGTTCGCCACCGAGTTGCTGACGTTGTATCCGGGCGCAAACATTTTGGCCGCCGGCAAGGAGGATTTCGAATCGCAGAACCGCAAGACACTTTTCAGCCGGATTGCGACCGGCAATTGGGATGCCGTCATCGTCACCCACTCCGGGTTTGAACGCATCCCGCTGTCGCGCGAAACGCAGGAGCGGTTTTTCAATGAGCAGTTGCACGAATTGGAGATGATTAAACGCCAGCACTCGGACAGTTCCAACCGCCGGTTGGTCAAGGAACTCGAAAAAGCCAAAAAACGTCTGGAAGCCAAACTCCAAACGCTCGCTGCCGAACACAAAAAAGACAACATCCTTACGTTTGAAGAACTCGGCGTGGATCGGTTGTTTGTGGATGAGGCGCATTATTTCAAAAATCTGTTTTACGTTTCCAAAATGACGCGCATCGCGGGTCTCCCGCAAACGGCCAGCGAGCGCGCCTTCGATATGTATTTGAAGGTCCGCCACGTCCAGTCAGTGAATGGGGGCGGCGGCGTGGTGTTCGCCACCGGGACACCCATTGCGAACAGCATGGCAGAGATGTTCACCATGCAGCGGTACTTGCAGCATGACGAATTGAAGAAACATAATTTGCACCACTTCGATTCGTGGGCGGCGACGTTCGGTGAGCCGGTGACGGCGATGGAACTTTCCCCGGACGGGGCGGGCTACCGGCTCAATACGCGCTTTGCCCGTTTCATCAACGTGCCGGAATTGATGCAGATGTTCCGCCAGTCTGCCGACGTGCAAACCGCCGCGATGCTGAATCTGCCACGCCCGAAGCTGGACGGCGAAAAGCCGACCATCTGCAACGCGCCAGCCACCGAAGAACTCAAGGCGTTCGTCCAGTCGCTGGCCGCTCGCGCCGAGAAGTTGAGAACTGGGCGGGTTGATCCGAGCGAAGACAACATGCTGAAAATCACGTCCGAGGGACGGAAGGCCGCGTTGGATCTTCGGCTGATGCGACCAACCGCGCCGGACGAACCGCAGGGCAAAGTGAATCTGGCGGTCGAAAAGATTTTTATCATCTGGCAGGAAAGCAAACCGGAACGTTCCGCCCAGCTTGTATTCTGTGACCTCTCGACGCCAAAAGACAAGGGCTTCTCCGTCTACAATGACATGGCGCAGAAGCTGGAAAAATCCGGCATTCCCGGCAATGAAATCGCCTTCATTCAGGATTACGATTCAGATGCTTCCAAGCTGGCGCTGTTTCGTGACGTGCGTGCCGGCAAGGTGCGTGTGCTTTTCGGCAGCACGCAGAAAATGGGTTCGGGAACGAATGTGCAGGAACGATTGATTGCCTTGCATCATCTCGATGCACCGTGGCGACCGGCAGACGTGGAGCAGCGTGAAGGGCGCATCCTCCGGCAGGGGAATAAAAATTCCGTGGTGCAGATTTTTCGCTACGTCACCGAAGGCTCGTTTGACGCCTATATGTGGCAGACGTTGGAGACGAAAGCAAAGTTCATCGCCCAGGTGATGAGCGGTGACATGACGATTCGGCGGCTGGAAGATTTGGATTCAGCGGCGTTGACCTATGCCGAGGTGAAAGCCATCGCGTCGGGGAATCCACTGGTGATTGAAAAAGCACAGGTGGACGCGGAGTTGATCCGGCTCACCCGGCTGCGTTCCGCCCATGCCGAGGAACAATACCGCATCCGCTCCAATCTCCGTCGTTCGCACGAGGATGCTGAAATCTTCACCACGCGCCTAGCCAATCTGCGACAGGACTTGGGTATTAGGCAGGACACGTCGGGCGATAAATTCCGCATTGAACTCGACGGGCAGGAATCCAATAACCGGGGCATCGCCGGTGAATTGATTCTGCGCCGCGCGGAAAAACTCAAAGCGCGGTTCGGGGAGGATACTCGGATTGGAAAATTCGCCGGATTTGATTTGTTCATGCGTCCGAGTTTTAGCGACACCACCGAAATGGTTTTGCGCGGCCAAAACAGTTATGGCGCGCGGGTCACGGACACGGCGCTCGGCACCATCCGCTCACTGGAGTCCACGGTTCAGGGATTTGATGAACGCGCGGAAAGGCTAGAATTGGACATCACCGACGCCAGCAAGCGCATCAAGGAGCTTGGCGAAAAAGTCGGCGCGAAGTTCGAGCGCGAAGACCGTTATCAGGAATTGACCCGCCGCCAGAGTGAGATTGAGGAAAAGCTCGATCTCACCAAGAACCAGGCACCGAGCCAGGCAGAAGCCGTTTCAGCGGGCGATGAAGAACCGAAGAATTCCGTGAATCAAAACCAAAAGTATTCGTCCCGGCGCGCACATGGGGCAGCCATTCATGTATGAATCCCAAAATCCATTATCCGGTCGGACGCCGCATCCGTAACATTCGTAAACAGTAGCGGATCACCCAAGAGGAACTCGCGGCTTGGTTTCAAACCGTTCGCGCGCCTATTACGCGCTCGATTATCGCAAATTGGGAACCCGCTCCCGCTCGCTTGGTCCGCTCATACGGGTTTTGTGATGCAAAGCGTCAGGTTGAACTCGTCTCCTTTTTCGACCGAGACGAATCCTGTAATTGATCAATCTCTCCTCAGGGGACTTTAATGACTAACGCTGAAAGTAGATTCAGGATGACGGAGAGGTAAACTTTTCCCCCGACTTCTGACGCGGCATTCGTTCCGAGCTCCACTCACGGCTGAGTGAACAAACAAAAAGCGTCATCATTTCTTACCACTTCCTTTACAATGCAACATTTCGATCAGCAATTGACAGATTTGAAGCTTAAGCTTCTATCCGCGCTGGTAAATGGTCCCAACGCTTTGAGCCGAGGCTCACTTTTCCGATACCGTTCCGCCCAATAATTGATCGCCTGACCTCCCATTAAAATATACGGCTTGCCCGCAGCGTCGCGGACATTCAAAATCTCGGAAAATTGATCGAAGGAGAAGCCCACTTTCAGGCCCACCGGGCGGCGGCAGTACGGGCAAACGCTTTCAGGTTGGTGATTTTCCACTTCGACCCGTCACCCACCAAAGAAACCCGTTTCTGAATGGCCGCAGCCGCTTCAGCGCTGTGCGCAGCCTCCCGCGCCAGTCTCATTCGACTGCGCACTTCCTGCCGCTTCACAGCCTTAAAATTAACTGTCTTCAATAAAGTATAATTGCCTCAAACCCAGCCCAAAAGCAAGCTTAGCCAGCCGATACGTCCGCTCCGATTTCAGATGGCTCATTGTTGATCGTTTCTGGAATTTTCTGTCGTATTCATCAGCCTGCTTTCCGTGCTTCTGGTTGCTCCGCCGCAATTTCGTGCCACGAAATGATTCGTGTCACTGCATTGCTCATGCTCCGCCGCCCGTCAGCGCGAAAAGCAGGCTGATTGCGTTTCGTTCGGAACCGGATTGCTCTCCCACGTCGAGGCGAAGAGAGCAATCCAGTTCCTTCAAACACGAAACGCAAAAATATGAATACGACAGAAAATCCCGGCTCAACGCTTCAACCCTCGAACAACCTCGTCCAACCCATCAAGCTGTCATCGCAACCGCAAGAATGGAAAATCATTTCGTTGCGCGAATGTCCCACACCGGCCGACATTCAATTGTGTGATACGCCAGCACAGGCAGCCGCCTATTGGAAACTGCACATTACCCAACATCCCTATTTCAATCCTGAATGTGAATGCCTGGTGGTTTTAATTCTCAACACACGCCGTAAAGTTAAAGGTCACTATTTCGTATCCGTGGGAACGATGGATACAATTTTGGTTCATCCAAGGGAAGTATTTCGCCTGGCAATTATGGCCAGCGCACATGCCATCGTCGTCATGCACAACCATCCAAGCGGAGAAACGTCTCCGTCCGAAGCGGACGTTAAAGTGACCCGTGATCTGGTTCGGGCGGGACAATTGTTAAAGATCGAGGTACTTGACCACGTGGTCGTTGGAAGCTTCAATCATACATCACTTCGCGAATTGGGTTACATGTATTAATGAAGTTTCTGCTTCGTTAAAGATGTTTTTTAGGGGGAGGTGTTTTTCAAGCCGGGAAGTGTCTCCCCGCATCAATGAATGTGCCTATTTATGCGGAAAACGATTGGCTGTCGCATACAGTATAATCAGACGTGGCTGGACGATGCGACGAAAACCATTGGGCAATTCTGGAAGTGCAAAAATGCCCGGCGTAATCGTCTGCCCTTCAACAGACAGAGTGAATCTGCTATTTTTGGTTAAAGTGCCACGTCGCATTGTAAGACCTCACTTCTGTCCAACCGATTCTGGCGGAAGGGTATGGCTCGCCTGCGCCTGTCAAGGTTGTCCGAGAAAATGAGCCTGGCGCTACGTGCCGGTGGTTCGGTTTGCGGCTCCACCCTTGACAGTGTTCGTCAAGCCAGGAACGTGGTTGGTTAGGTTTTGCGCCGGAATTGCTGGCCGGAGATCTTCAGCTGATTTTTGTCACACATGCCTCACTGAGCGAAAATTGGAATCCAGGAAGCTGTAGTGGTGTATGAGATACACCAGCAAAATCACTCTGGATGGTAAAAGTTAAAAAGCGCAATGCGGTTCGTGTATGAATACGGAAGAAAGATTAAAGCGACTGTTCGCAGCTTCATCAGAACAGACGCAGGCTATTGACGACATTCTTGAATCGCGAAATCAGGAAAAACCAATGGCAACGTCTGGCCCCTTGCTCATGGGAATGACAGCTTCCGCAAAGCTGCTAGGTGTCAGCCGGGCGACACTCTGGCGGATGATTAAAGGTGGACTGCTGCAAAAGATTGAAGTGCTGCCGGGTAGTTTTCGGCTCCGTCGCGCCGATCTGGAATCCATCGCCGCCGGGCGGAGAAAAATTGAATCGCAATAACGCCGATTCATCCCCCCAAACACTGCACAGAAATTCGGTTTCAAACGACCGAAGATCCGTTGCTAAACACAAACCATGAAGATCTCGGAACATGTTCTCTCTTGCCAAGTGTCGAAAATGTGTTTGTGGATGTGTTTGTTTTTGTTCGCCATAATTCAGGAAGTTCGCCATGTTTCACGAAAATGCCGCACAATGTAAGAAACTGCATAAAACGCAATAAAAACGGCCCTGAAACGAGCGTCTCAGGGCCGGAAATTGGTTGCGGGGCCAGGATTTGAACCTGGGACCTTCAGGTTATGAGCCTGACGAGCTACCGGGCTGCTCCACCCCGCGATCAAGGTTTTTTAAGGTGCCAAGCTTTCGGTCGCAAAGCAAGATTTATTAAATTAAAACGGATTGATGCCGTAACGCAGGCAATATGCGGGCAATTTCAGAAATTCCCAGCGCAACCGGCGTTTGGTCCCTAATCTGTTCCAGTCCGCCCGCGCAAAACCAAAATAGGATGGCCGGGAATAAAATGTGATGTCCGGGGCGTAATGCTCAAAGGTTTTCAACGCCCGCCGTGAATGATACCAGGAGGTGACCAGAATGACCCGATGGTAATGTCCGGCGCGCAGCAACTTGATGGTATACAGGGCATTTTCACGCGTGGTCAGGGATTTGTTCTCAATCTGGATCGCTCCGGCGGGGACGCCGGCGTCGCGCAGGATCCGCCAATTGATGATATCGTCGCCTTCCCCGGTCAAGATGACGGCCGGGGCGTCGCGCCGGCTGTAGAGGTCCGCGGCGCGGGCCGGGCGGTCGTGGACGCCGCCGCCGAGAACGACCATGACATCCGCTTTCACATCGCCGCTGTCCACGCAGAGAAACGGTTGCGGGTGGAAATAGGCAACCACGGCAAGGATCACCACCGCGAGGAATGTGATCAATGCCGTGCGCCAAAAGATTTTTCTTACCCAACGCAACGCTTCAAGCGTAAAGCGCGCCGGAATTTGCGCAAGCGCGATAGTCGGCGTTTTCGAGGCAAGTGCGGCAATGGCTGAGTCCACCAGGAAACGTTGCGGCTTCAGGACGGTGGAAACGGATGACGGATGAAACAAACCCAGCCAATCAGACACTGCCGATGATCGGCAGCCGTCACGTCGTGTCCTGCTTGTAATAATCGGCGTGCCACCAAGGTGATGTCTGGCCAGTGCGGCTTCGCACCCTCTTGCCGGCGGATCAAACTTTCTGTGGGTAAGGAAAACACCCCATGGCGGAGGCTCCATTGCCCGGCGTATTCTCATGGCATGGAATCCAAAAGATTCTCCCGATTTCAAATCAAAAGCCGGCCTGGCTCTTACTTTCGCCTGATTGCGAAGCGACGAAACTGGCTTTGCGCCGTCATTTCGTGAAGGCTTCAATCTAGAATCCAATTTGTGAACGGAACTACTGAAACTGCTGCGAAAAAGGTTGCTGTCACGCCCAAGCAAAACTCTGCGCTGCCCCGCGCGCCCTGCATTCTGCTGGTGGATGACGACAAGGATGCCCGCCAACTCAGTTTGGAGGTGCTGACTGACGCCGGCTATCTGGTTGAAGACGTCAGAGACGGTGCCGCCGGCTGGAAGGCGCTTCAAATCAATAACTACGACCTCGTCGTGACTGACAACAAAATGCCCAAACTGACCGGCATTGAAATGATTGAGAAACTACGTTCCGCGCACATGGCAATCCCCGTCATCCTTGCCACAGGCGAATTGCCCGTCCATGAATTGGCCCGCAAGCCGTGGCTAAAACCTGACGCCATGTTGCAAAGACCATTTACCAATGACCAACTGCTGGAGGCGATAAGAATCGTTCTGGGTACGGACGATGGCAACAGAAGTGGCAATGAGACGCTTCTGCCGTAGCAGCTGTGAAAAAACATGAGGCCGGGACGAACGGCGATTTATGCGAAACGAAATGAAAACCAATCATCACAAAGGAAAGGCGAATCGTTTTTCCTTTGATCGCGAGTTTGTTTCCAAATGAGCCGGGCCACTCCACAAATGAGGCATTTCGCCAAGCTTCTCATCGTTTATGAGCGGAATGGAACCTATGAGCGGAATGGAACTAAATCTGCGAAGACCAGAATGCAGGACCCCTTTAGCGATTGTGAGAAGCTGCGTCCGCCTCTGTCAACCCTGATGGGAAACGGCGGCTTCCAGGCGCTCCTTTTGCACGCCCACACGCTGGCTGGCACGGAAGTCCCCTGGTTGCGCACGGTGCAGATGAAGGCGGATGGGACTTTGGAGGGGTTGGAGGAACTTCGCACGCAACTCGATCCAGACGAATTGTTTGAGGGCAGAGTTGTTCTGCTGTCCCGGATGCTTGGATTACTGGTCGCCTTCATTGGCGAAGAGTTAACCTTGGGACTGGTGCAAGGGGTGTGGCCGAAAGCTCCGCTCAACGATTTGGGCTTATTCAAGGGGGTTAAAAATGAATAGGAGATTAAAAATGAATAGGAGATTAAAAATGAATAGGAGATTAAAAATGAATAGGAGATTAAAAATGAATAAACAGAATCAGACGACCAGGTTGAGACTTCTGAAAAAAGTCGCGATCCAGCGGGGAAAAGTCAAGATTAATAAACTGCCCACTGGCGTGCGCGGCCTCGACGACATCCTGGGCGGCGGCATCCCGGAATTTTCATTTAACGTCATCGCGGGCATGCCCGGTTGCGGCAAAACCACGCTGGCACACCAGATTGTTTTCGCCAATGCCTCCCAGAAGAAACCCGCGCTTTATTTCACAGTCCTTGGTGAACCCGCCCTGAAAATGCTGCGTCATCAGCAACAATTTTCCTTCTTTGATGAATCCAAGCTGGGTAGCGCCGTCCGCTTTATCAACCTGGCCGACGTGCTGCAAAAGGGGGATGCGAACGCGGTTCTCGATGAAATCATCAAACAAGTCACGGCGGCGAATCCGGGTGTGGTGGTGGTGGATTCCTTTCGCACCATTGAACTCAAAACGATTGGCGGCGCGAAAGACGTGGAGATGCAATCATTCGTCCAGCGGCTCGCGCAGTTTCTCACCAGTTGGCAGGCCACAACGTTTCTCGTAGGCGAATATGTGGAGGAAGAAATCCGCGAGAGTCCCCTGTTCACGATCGCGGACGGCTTGATCTGGCTCTGGCAGGTGACGGACAGAGATTCCGTGGTGCGGAAACTGCAAATCGTAAAGCTGCGCGGGCAGGCTTCGGTGCCGGGATTGCACACCATCCGGATTGGCGCAGGCGGGTTGCAAGCCTTTTCACGCACGCTGGGATTGGTCGGCAGTAAATCGAAACCGTCTAGCTTCAGGCGACTTTCCATTGGCATTCCTGAATTGGACAAGATGCTGGGCGGGGGCATTCTCGAAGGCGACAGTTTGCTGGTGGCCGGACCTTCGGGCACGGGCAAATCGGCTTTGGCCACGCAATTCATCGCCGAAGGAATTCGCAAGGGAGAACCGGGAATCATGGCGATCTTTGAAGAACGTCCGGAAGGATACCTTCATCGGGCGGGCACTTTCGGCCTCCAATTAAAAAAAGCGCAGGCAAATGGAACCCTCGAAGCCCTTTATCTTCGTCCGCTTGACCTATCGGTGGATGAAACGATGCAAGCCATCCTTGATGCGATAACGCGGATCGGTGCAAAACGGCTGGTGATTGATTCACTGGTCGGTTTTGAGATGGCGCTGGCGCCTGGTTTTCGGGCCGACTTTCGCGAGTCGCTCTACCGGATGATCGGGGCGCTGACCGGCGCCGGAATCACCATCCTTAGCACGGTCGAGGTGGAAGACACCTTTACCTCGCTTCAGTTTAGTCATTACGCGATTTCGTTTCTCACCGACGATATCATCCGCATGCGTTATGTGGAAATTGACGGCCAGTTGCGGAAGGTGATGGTGGTCATCAAAATGCGGGGTGGCAATCACAGCAAGGACATCCGGGAATATGTCATCACGGACGAAGGTGTCGTGGTCATTCACCCGCGCAAAACCGATTATGCCGCGCTGACCACCGGGATACCGGAGCGGATTGGCCAACGGGAAGAGATTCCGCCAGAACCGAAGTCGACGACATAGGCGGAAAAATTTATGGCAGCAACAGCAACCGCGGACACAGGGCAGCAGCCACCCGAATTGCCGGGTCTCTACCGTGCTGTCACCGCCATGAACGAGGCGTTGATGCTCGGATCAGTGCGCCAGCACGAACTTGCTGAAGCCGCCGAATTATCCAATCGCCATTTAAAAGAGGAAATTCTCGAGCGCAAACGTGCGAAAGATGAAATCCGGCGTCTCAATGTGGAATTGGAGCAACGGGTCGTCGAACGCACGGCGCAACTGGGAGCCGCCAACGAGGAACTGGAAGCGTTCAGTTATTCTGTCTCCCACGATTTGCGGGCGCCGTTGCGCCATGTCATTGGCTCAGTGGAAATGTTGCAACGCGACCCGGGGCAGGTGCTTTCAGAAACAAGTCTCGCGCATCTGACGACGATTTCCCAAGCGGCGAAAAAGATGGGGAATTTGATTGATGACCTGCTGGCCTTCTCGCACCTCGGACAATCAGAGATGCAAAAGACAGACGTCAATCTTGATGAGTTGGTTCGGGAGACCCTGGGAGATTTTCAGGCGGACACGAAAGCGCGAACCATCGTCTGGGAAATCCACCCGCTGCCCTCCGTGCGGGCCGACCGTGCGTTGCTGCGAATGGTGCTGGTCAACCTGCTTTCCAATGCGGTGAAGTTCACCGGCGCGCGCGCCGCGGCCAAAATTGAAATCGGTTCCGCTCCTAACGCAAGCGGCGAAACCGTGGTTTTTATTCGCGACAACGGCGCGGGTTTCGATCAGGAGTATGCGGGCAAGCTTTTCGGCGTGTTTCAACGCCTGCACTCCCAGGACGAGTTCGAGGGCACGGGCATCGGATTGGCCAATGTCCAGCGCATCATTCTCCGGCACGGCGGACGGGTCTGGGCGGAAGGCGTGGTGGACGGCGGCGCGACCTTTTACTTTTCAATACCCAAACAAAGCAGAGATATCAATGGAAACTAAAATCATCAACCACAAAATCCTGCTGGTGGAAGACGACGCGCAGGATGTAAAAATGACGCTGGCGGCACTGAAAGAGAGTCATTTGGCCCGGGAGGTCGCCGTCGTGCGCGACGGCGCGGAAGCACTGGATTATCTTTATCACCGGGGGAAATACCAGACGCGACCGGACGGTGATCCCATCCTCGTGCTGCTTGACAACAAGATGCCGAAGGTCAGCGGACTGGAAGTATTGAAGACCATCAAGGCGGATGAGAATTTGAAGATCATTCCGGTAGTGGCGCTGACTTCTTCGCGCTTAACGTCGGATTTGATGGAGTTTTACCAACATGGCGTCAATGCCTATGTGGTGAAGCCCGTGGGCTTTTCGGAGTTCGAGACGGCGATCAAACAACTCGGGGTCTTTTGGACGGCGGTCAATGAACCGCCGCCAGTTGCCGGGAGAAAAGAAAACGGAGTTCAAAACGGCAATTCAAATTTCCCAGGAAAGAAACCGGACAGGAATGAAATCCCCACTCCAATTACTGCCCTTGGAAGATGACCCAAATAATGCCGTTCGCTGAAGGATTCTTCCCCTCAACCGCGCCGCTTCAAGCGTAAAGCGCGCCGGAATTTGCGCAAGTGCGATAGTCGGCGTTTTCGAGGCAAAAACGTTAATTGTTGGGAGAGGGGGTGAAGCTGGCCGCAGTCAAGGGCGGTTCCAAAAAGTTTGTCGCCCGCCGGAGATCGGTACCAATAACTCTCTGACGGCGCAATCCAGAGGGCCAGACAGATAATTTGGCGGCAATCGCTGATGCACCCCAACTAACCCAAATTTTTGCTTGCATTCAATCTTTTTGCCCAGTATAAGCATCTGAGGAACATCAAGAAACAACTTTAAGAAACAACTAAGATCGCCAACTTCATCGTTGCTTTTATGGCGATGATTTCGACAGCGCAAGGATTGGGGAATAATTTCTATTTATGGGGTGGTTTCCAAATGTCCTAAATTCATCAAAAGCTAAAATATGGAATCATTAAAACGGCTCGCGGTTCTCTGCTTATTCGGATTCTTGCTCGCCAATGCCAACGCCCAGTCGTTTCTAACCAACGGGCTGGTGGCATATTATCCTTTCCACGGAAATGCGAATGATGCCAGTGGCAATGGGAACAACGGGACCAATTACGGAGCCACATTTGTGCCGAACCGATTTGGTTTCGCCAATGCCGCGGCTTATTTTAACCAAAGCCACATTTTAACTGGTTTTTTCCCTCCATTGGGCACTGCCGCTCGTACTTTTTCGGGGTGGTTCCAAGTGCCCGCCTCTCCCAATGCCATGGCCATATTGGCTTATGGCGGAAACAGTTCTTACCCAGGAGATAGATTCGAGCTGGATCTCGGTTATCATATCCCGGGCTCCTTTCTTATAAACGTCTCTTATGATGGCGGATGGACACCAACCAACTACGACGACTCGAACTGGCACAGTTTTGCGGTGGTGGTTCCGACGAATGCCACACTCTCCAATGCCGTCGTTTACATGGACGGTATTCTGCAAACAAACCTGTATCTAAGTGGCTCTGCCGACACATTCAACACTTCAGAAGTTAACCCATTGCAATTCGGTCAGGAATACCTTGGAGGAGGTTTTGGGCCACTGGCAGGGTCTCTCAGCGACATCCGCGTCTACAATCGGGCTCTATCATCCAACGAAGTGGTTCAGCTTTACGCATACGAATCCATCCCCCCAATCCAGATTACTCAGAACCTGACGAATACATCAGTTGTTGTTGGAGGGAACATGTCTTTTAAAGTTTCGGTCACGGTCACCTCGCCGATTTCTTATCAGTGGTACTCCACCGCGCCGAACTATTTGAAGGTCGCCGGTGCCTATGCGGAACTGACTGGTGACTTTGTTTATCCGGTAGTGGTCACTAACGGCGGTAATGGTTACGGCACGGCGCCGAGTGTGAGTTTTCCCGGTGGGGGCGGCACCGGGGCTGCCGGCGTTACCTCGGTCAGCAACGGCATTTTGACAAGCATTACGATTACGAACCCCGGCTATGGTTATTCCACTGCGCCCAGCGTTGTGGTCGGTCCTCCCAACGGCTTTATTTTCGGCGCAACAAATAGTGTGCTCAATATCACGAACGCCGGTGCCGGGGATGCAGGCAGCTATTATGTGGTGGTTTCCAGCAGTAGCGGCACCATCACCAGCGATGTTGCCGCACTGACAATCCTTTACCCCCCGGCCATTAGCAATCAACCTCAAGACGACCTGGTTCATGCGTACAATCCCGCTTCCTTTAATGTCACCGCGACCGGCACCCCCCCCTTGTCGTATCAATGGACTTTTGGCGGCTCCAATGTTCTCAATGCAACCGACAGCACTTTGACGATTGCCAATGCTCAACAATCAAACCTGGGTCAATATCAAGTGATCATCACCAACACTTACGGGTCAATCACCAGTTCCATTGCCAATCTTTACATGTATCCCTATTTGGAAATGCCGTTTTCCGGTGCGGTTACCTATTGGGGACAGACCAACGTCCTTAGCGTTGGGGCATGGGGCAGTGGTAATCTCTCTTTTCAATGGTATCTCGACGGGGTGCCAATTCCCGAAGCCACGGCTTCGAACTTGGTGCTGTCCGGCATTCAATTTACCAATGCGGGTTCATATTCAGTGGTTGTCAGCAACAGTCACGGCAGCGTTACCAACACTCCAGAACAAGTCGTCGTGAATCCGGCCAATGTGTCGCTTGGTTTGTTTGCCGGCGTGATTATCCAGGGAACGGTTGGCTACAATTATACCATTCAAAGCTCCACGGCTTTGAGCGACCCAAATTCGTGGATGACATTGACCAACATTATCCTCACAGCGCCAGTTGAAATATGGGATGACAACAGCACTGATGTTCACAATGGCCCGCAAAAGTTTTACAAGGTGCTGCCAGGCCAGTGATTTTCGCCCGCAAGATCAGCCCTCGCATCGCTTTCAATGGTGGTGCTGGTTTTTAATTTCCAGCAGGCGTTGACCGTCGGATAATTCGCCACTGCTCACGCGTAAAGCGCGCCGAAATTTGCGCAAGCGCGATAGTCGGCGCTTTCGAGGCATTGCGTGCCAAAGGCCGCCCAGGCGCTGGGGCGGAAAATACGGTCGTTGGCCACGTTGTGCATGTAAACGGGAATTCGCAGCATGGCGGCGAGGGCAATCAAATCCGCACCGATGTGGCCATAGCTGATGGAACCGTGGTTGGCGCCCCAATTGTTCATGACGGTGTAAACGTCGCGGAAGGCGCCGTGACCGGTGATATTCGGGGCGAACCAAGTGGTGGGCCAGGTGGGGTTCGTGCGCTGGTCAAGCGCATCGTGCACCTGCGCCGGGAGTTCGATGGTGTGGCCCTCGGCAATTTGCAGGGCGGGTCCGAGACCCTTGACCAGATTCAGGCGGCACATCGTCACGGGCATGCCACCGCGTGTCAGGAAACGGGTGGACCAGCCGCCGCCCGGGAAATATTCGGTGATTGACGGGTGCCAGGTGATGGCGGCCAGGCATTTTTGCGCTTCGTCCGGGGTGATTTGCCAGAAGGGTTTCATGGCGGGGCGCCCGCCAATCTCCTGCCCGCCGGTGCCGTCGAGCGTGGCCGGGCCGGAATTGATGAGGTGCAGGATGCCCCCGGCGGCGGCGCCGACGAGTTGATGGCCGGAAACGCGTTTGACGGATTCGGGACTCCAATAGGTGCGGACATCGGCAAAAATCTGGGCCGTGTTGGTGAGCAAATAACCCAACAACATGGATGCGCCGTTCAGGCAATCGTTTTCGGTGGCGACAATGTAAGGGGCGCGGATTCCATTCCAATCGAAGGAAGTGTTGAGGATGGCTTCCAAAAAATCGCCGTTGGGCTGGTAATCGGTCCATTGGCGCTGACCCTGAAAACCGGAGGCGATGGCGTTATGGCCTTGGGCCTCTTCCCCGAAACCCATCTCAGCCAGACGCGGATTGCCCACCATGAGGTCGCGCGCGATGAGCGACATTTTGACGGATTTTTCCCATTCGCTATCCAATTGGGCGCGCGGGCGACGGGTTTTGGGGGAATTGTAATCTTTTCCTTCGGGACAATTTTTCTTCACCCATTCAAGGGCCGTCTTGTATTCAGCCGGATCAAAGATTCCTTTGTCCATGCGGCGCAAGAATTCAGTCATGTCGATGGTTTCCACGCGCATGCCCAGATAATCCTCAAAGAAAGGCTGGTCGACGATCGAGCCGGCAATGCCCATGGAAACTCCGCCCATGCCGAGATAAGATTTGCCGCGCATCAGCGCAACGGCGAGGGCGGCGCGGGCAAAGCGCAGGATTTTTTCCTGGACGTCAGCGGGAATGGACTGGTCGCCGCCATCCTGCACATCGCGGCCATAGATGCCGAAGGCGGGCAGGCCTTTTTGGGTGTGGCCGGCGAGGACCGCCGCGAGGTAAACCGCGCCTGGCCGTTCGGTGCCGTTAAAGCCCCAGACCGCTTTCGGCATAAGCGGATTCATATCCATCGTTTCACTGCCATAACACCAGCACGGAGTGACGGTCAGAGTGGCGCCGACGCCTTCGCGGGCGAATTTATCCGCGCAAGCCGACGCCTCGGCCACGCCGCCGATGCAGGAGTCGGCAATAACGCATTCCAAGGGTTTGCCGTTGGGATAGTAAACGTGTGAAGAGATCAGGGCAGCGGCCGCCCGGGCCATTTCCATGGTTTGCTTTTCCAGCGACTCGCGGACGCCGCCGAGCCGTCCATCAATGGTTGGCCGGATGCCGATTTTGGGGAGGGAACCGTTAAAAAGAGAAAGTTTCATGTTGGATAAAATGTTAATTATAACGATGCAAGATTAGTTTTTCTTGGAAGGAAAAGGCAAGCCATAAGGCAAGACCCGGCGGCGCAACGAAGCGAATTAAGATCAGCGGCAGCCCTATTCGCCGATGAAGTGCACGGTCACCCGTCGCGAATGCGGGTGAGTGCGATGCTCCCACAAATAAATTCCCTGCCAGGTTCCCAGCTGGAGTTCGCCCTGGCGGACCGGGATGGAGAGGTTCACCGTCGTGAGGGCGGTGCGGATGTGCGCCGGCATATCATCGTCACCCTCCGCATTGTGCACGAACAGCGGATCGCCATCGGGCACGAGCCGCGCAAAAAATGCTTCGAGATCACGCTGCACTTCCGGGTCCGCATTTTCCTGGATCAGGAGGGAGGCGGAAGTGTGTTGGAGATGCAGGGTCAGCAATCCGTCACGATAGTTGCCGGCGGCGATGTGTTGCCGAACATCCCGGGTGAATTCGATCAGTCCCCGGCCGTGCGTGGCAATCAGAATCTCGTGAAAAGCCTGACGCATTGCCGGTTCAGTTGCCGGCGGAAACCGGGGCTCCTTTTCCGGCGAGAAGCTTTTCCAAATCGGGATTGCGCGGCTGGCCGTCCTCAAGTGCCTTTTGATAATGCCAGCGCGCGAGTTGGGGCAATGGCGGAATTTCGGACATGTAAACCACTGCCAGGTTGTTATGGGCGGGCGCGTAATGGGGATCCAGTTTGATGGCCTTGATCAGCGCCGCCTCCGCCGCATCGGTCTGGCCCAGGTGGCTCAGCGTCAAGCCCAGATAATTCTGCGTCTCGGGATTGTTAGGATCCAGTTGCGCCGCGCGATTGAGATCCCTCAATGCCCTATCGTAGTCGGCCCGGGCAAACTCAATTTTTCCTGCCATGGCAATGTTGTACGCGTCGTCCGGGCTCCGGTCCAGTGCGTCGGTGATATGTTTTTGAGCGTCATCGAGTTTATTCTCGTCGAGCTCAATCGCCGCCAGGTTGGCCAACACCATGGCATTCCCGGGGGCCAGCTTGAGGAGTTTGTGATAATCGCCTTCGGCGAGATCCAATTCGTGATTAGAACAATGTTGTTGTGCCGCTGACTTGGTCGAGACTGTCGTTGTTTGGGGCGCCGGGATTTCGGATGCGGGTGGCGTGGATACTGACTGCGTGGGGGGCGCGGCCTGGGCGGGCGCGGTTTCCCCAGTCGCAACGGGCGGAGTGGTTGCCGGCACCGCGCTGCTGGAAACCTGCAC
>Ga0207029_10120_pt1 | contig 20296 bp, 15 predicted proteins | sample Alteio_BWMinCont_39_FD_153282 | JGI IMG/M metagenome (GOLD analysis project Ga0207029, IMG submission 153282) | Enriched cells from forest soil in Barre Woods Harvard Forest LTER site, Petersham, Massachusetts, United States -... | ecosystem: Environmental > Terrestrial > Soil > Temperate forest >...
CCCGGGCTGAATGAGTTCAATCCTTTCAGGATTGAAGAGTGGATTTTACAGCGCATAGAGACACAAATCATTCTAACTCCACCGAAAACATCGAAGATCCAATAGCTTTGTCCTTCAATAGTGGCAATATAAATTGCAAGACAGGAATGCTCAATCCCGGTAAGGCGGCGTTGCGGCAGCAACGCCCTACCCGTGGAATGGCCACAGTTTTTCCTAAACCGTTCTAGTCTTGCCCGTTTTGCCCCTCTTTAGTCGGAGGGATGATTGGGTTGAGTTCCTTGAGAATTTCTTGTCGCAAAACAGCTAAATCCAAATTCAAATCATTTCGCAACACGCGCGCAGCAACGCCGTCTGCTTCAGCTAGCATGCCTATTAGCAGATGCTCGGTGCCCACGTAAGTATGATTCAGGCATTTGGCTTCGCGCACAGCAAGTTCGAATACTCTTTTAGTTGGCGGTGTGTAAGGAATGTTCCCGGTTAACTTTGGCTCCGGGCCGCATCCGATTAATTTCTCTACATGTATTCGCAAGTTGTTGAGGTCAACTCCCAACTGTTGCAAAACGTTTACGGCAACGCCCTTGTTAAGCTTCATAAGTCCAAGGAGAAGATGCTCCGTCCCGAGAAAATTATGGCTTAACCTCAGGGCTTCCTCGCGTGCCAGCGCAATCGCCTCCAATGCGCGCGGTGTGAAATTATGGAAATAAGAATCCCATCTTGCTTCTTGCGCCTTCCATTTTTCAAGAAGCTTTTTGGCGGTATCGAACCAATTCATAAAGTTCGGGATTTGAACTGCTTGAAACATATCATAATTCCCGTTCGACACAAGGATCACTGGCTGTCCCATCTCGCGTCTGGTGCGCAAATCCAATCTGAAATGGGGCCAAACTATAGTCGGGACAGGCATGAGCCGGCGTGGTGCGATTTGTCATGCCGCGCAAGCCGAGAGTTGAGTATCCGGGGGGCGATTTACGGTCTAATAATAAGGCTTGAACATATAAGGCATAAAAATAGCTTTATTATGGGAAATGAGCTCAGCGGATGAATTAAATGCTGTAAAGAATGGCGGGAATGCCGTGGGGAAGGCATCGGCCAGGGAACTGCTCAAAAAATGGACACGGCAATCCTCCACACGAAGGATCTTAATCTTATGGGGAGTCGGTTCCTTTTTGGCAATCCTTAGTCTGGTAACGGTCGTCGTCATTTCGCGCCAGCCTGGAAAGCAACTCCAAGAGGCAACCCGGGCGGTTACGCATACACGCGAAGTTTTAGAAAAACTAGAAAACATCACTTCCCAATTAAGTGAAGTGGAAAGCGCCGCCCGCAGCTTTGCAATCTCCGGCAAGCAGTCGCATTTAAGTCCCTTTTACACCGCAGCCGAAGCCGTGCCTCCTCAAGTGGAGGAACTCACACTTCTCCTTCACGACGATCCCTATCAGCTTCAATCCCTCACTGAAATTGAACCTGTGATTGCCAGGCATCTTCAGGTTATGAAGCACATGGTGGAATTGGGTGACAAAAACCTGTTTCGAGGATTTGGCCAGCGTAACCTGACCGACGAAGGGAATGACCTGATGGAGCAGATACGAGCGGCTTTCAGCACGATGGCAAATGAGCAACATGTGCGGTTGGATCAGGAACAAACAATTGAAGTGGCCGAGGTGAATCGCGTTGCCATGATCAGCCTGACCGGGAGCATGCTGGCCAGCGTGTTTATTCTGGCCAGTTCCGTGTGTGCGCTGCGCGCCATGTTTGGCCGCAAAAAGGCGGAGGAAAAACTGAACCGATTGCTGGGTTCCATGCCCGACGCCCTGGTCATCGTCAATGCGGAAGGCAAGATTGTGGGCAGCAACGCGCATACGGAAAAACTGTTTGGTTATAGCGACCGGGAACTGCAAGGGGAAAGCATGGCCCTGCTGGTCCCGGAACGCTTTCGTAAAAACCAGCGGCATTATTATGCCGCATATTTCTCCCAGCGCGGGGGACGGGCGCCGGAAATGACGATGGAGCTTTGCGGCTTGCACAAGGACGGCCGGGAGTTTCCAATCGAGGTGAGCACAAAGCCGCTGGCCGACGAAAAAGAATTGGTGGTCACCAGCGCGATTCGCGATGTCACCGAGCGCAAACAGGCCGCGCAACAAATCTCCAAGCTGAACAAAGAACTGGAACACCGCGCGATCGAGTTGGAAAATGCCAACAAGGAATTGGAAGCGTTCAGCTACTCGGTTTCGCATGATTTACGTTCGCCGCTTCAGAACATCGATCGCTTCAGCCAAATCCTGATGGAAGATCATGCCAATCAACTCAACACAGAGGGCCTGGATTACGTTCGGCGACTGCGGGGAAGTTGCCAGCACATGGAGGACATCATTGATGGTTTACTGGCATTGTCCGATATGATGCGCAAAGAATTGCTGGCAGACCATTTCGATCTCACAGCCCTGGCGAATACCGTGGTCGCTGATTTGAAACAAAAAAATCCCGACCGTCTGGTGGACTGGAACATTGCCGAGGGGTTGACTGCCGATGGCGATCCCCAGTTGTTGCGGGTGGCGCTGGAGAATTTATTCGGCAACGCGTGGAAATTCACTGCGAATCGTCCGCGCGCGCACATTGAATTCGGGGCGCTGCCTCAGGCTAACGGCGCCCGAACTTATTTCGTGCGCGACGACGGCGCGGGTTTTGACATGGAGCGCGCGGGTAATTTGTTCACGCCATTCAAGCGTCTGCACGATCAGAGCGAGTTTCGTGGCACGGGTATTGGATTGGCGACCGTGCAACGGGTCATTCAGCGCCATCAAGGTAAAATCTGGGCCGAGGGCGCCGTCAATCAAGGCGCAACATTTTGCTTCACTTTGACGGGTGAAGCAGGCGTATCAAATGGATCAAACAATCATTCCGCCGAACCAAAGTAATTCACCCGAACGAGGCGTCACCAACAAAGTCTTGCGGGCTTTGATTGCGGATGACTCGGAAGATGATGTGTTCTTTCTGTTGCGGGAATTGCGCAAGGCCGGCTATGAGCTTGTTTACGAACGCGTCTCGACCGCACCGGATATGAAAACGGCGCTCGAGCGACAGACGTGGGACATTGTCATTTCGGATTACGAGATGCCCCACTTCGGCGGGTTTGAGGCGTTGAAGTTGTTGAAGGAAAGCGGGCACGACCTGCCATTCATCCTGGTCTCAGCCGTGGTCAGCGAGGAGACAGCCGTTGCAGCGATGAAAGCCGGCGCGCATGACTACCTCATGAAGCGCAAACTGGCGCGACTCGCACCGGCAATTGAACGCGAGTTGCGTGAGGCTCAAACTCGCCTGGCTCGCAAAGCTGCCGAAGCGGCTTTGCGTCAAAGCGAGGAACAACTGCGGCAAACCCAAAAAATGGAGGCGGTAGGCCGACTCGCCGCCAGTGTGTCGCACGACTTCAACAATATTTTAACCGCCATTTTGGGGCACAGCGAAATGTTGATCAGCCAGCTGACCGCCGATGATCCGCGCCGAATTAACGCCGAACAAATTGAAAAGTGCGCAGAGATGGCTGCGACACTGACGAAACAATTACTGGCTTACAGTCGCAAACAGGTGATTGCACCCTGCGTGCTCGAACTTAATGCCGCCATTCTTAACATCGAACCAATCTTGCGCCGGTTCATCGGAAAGGACATTGAGTTTTGCACGGCATTGAACCCGGACGCGGGACAGATCAACGCCGATCCCGGTCAAATTGAACAACTCCTCATAAATCTGGTGGTGAATGCCCGCGATGCCATGCCACAAGGCGGTAAACTGACCATCATGACGGCGAATACCAGTCTGGACGAGGATCAGATTAAAACATTCCACGATCTGCGCGCTGGTGACTACGTCACGCTGGCCGTTGCAGACACAGGCACTGGTATGACCGATGAGGTTAAAACGCATCTGTTTGAACCTTTTTTTACCACCAAACCTCACGGCAAAGGCACTGGCTTGGGTCTTGCAACTTGCTTTGGAATCGTCAAGCAAAGCAACGCAAACATTCAAGTGCATAGTGAATTAGGAAAAGGCACGACGTTCACAATTTACTTCCCGCAAGTGCCAGTGCCACTTGTGAACCCACTCCAAAGTCCCTGCTTGCCCACAGTACACGGTCAAAACAAAGCAGTGTAGAGAAGATCAGCCAAGGGGTTAGTCCCCCCTCAAACGCAGGAAATTGCAGCACCGGCAATTCGCGGTGTTCAAGATTTGTTAACCTCCAATGATGTGTTGGCTATGAACCGCAGATGCCGCTCCTGCCGGAGCTTGAAAATCTTTTTGGTTTTGTTCTATGAAGAATTCGCGCCTGGCGCTGCTGGCGGTGAGGATAGACGTCGGTTGAAATGCAAACAGGTTCCATAAAATGAAACCGATACCACAGCCAGAACCGCGCAAAAGATCCACCCCGCCAAATCAGCTTTTTGGACGAAGAACGATTGGATTAAGGGCACTACATAGAAAGCACCGGCAGCGATTGCGCCGATACTGATCAAGTTCTTGCCTTGCGCCACCCGGTGTCGTCTGATGCCATAGAGCGCCCCCCAGCCAGCGACAACGACCAGAACGGCCCCAACCACAAGTGGCCACCAGATCAGAATCCCTGCCTGGTGCCATCGTCCAAGTACTGGCAACATCATCGCGCCACCGAAAACTGTGCCGAAGAGCGCCGTAAGAATTACAATCGTCTGTATCATTTGATTCCTTCCTGCCGTGGCACGGATCTTTTGGAACTCCGCCTTGAGCCCATTTGCACAACCCACCTGCCGAACCGCAGCGTCAAAGGCTTGCTGCTCGCTAAATCCCGACCGGATCCTTTGTTCCACGTCGTCGCGCAAGTGGTTTTCCAGCTCGTCCAGTGGCACGGGAGTTTTGATGCCGGCAGAGAGCATCTGCCGACGCCACTCCAAAATCGCCGCTTCGAGATTAAACATATTGCTCCTTCCACAACCGCTTGAACACCACTGAAACGGCGATCCACTGCTCACGCTGATCCTTCAATGCCTTTTTCCCGTCTTTTTTAATGGAATAGTATTTGCGCTTGCGCCCGTTCTCCGCCTGGCCCCATCGCGACTCGATCCAGCCCTCGCACTCCATGCGATGCAACACGGGGTAAAGCATCCCATCGGTCCATCCAATCTTATCTTCTGAAAGCTGTTTCACTTTCTGAATTAAAGCATAACCATAGCTCTCGCCCTTGGTCAGGAGCGACAAAATCAACGGCTCAGTCGAGGCCGCCACAAGTTCTTTGGTAAGCATGGAAATACACTACATTGCCGTGCTATGTATGTCAATGAAAAAGATAAATGGTATGCGTTCAACATTTCCAAACAGGGGGCACTTGATCTGTTACGACCGCTGATTGTTGCCGGACTGGTGAAGCGGATTGGTTCCAGGAAAAGCGGTCGCTATATTCTGGCATAATTCGGGAATTCATTCCCCGAAGGGTTTGAAAGTTGGCGATGAACCGCACGATTCCGCTCCTGCCAGAGCTTGAAAACCTTTTTGGTTTTGTTCTACAAATATTTCGCGCCCACGGCGCTGCCGATAACAAGCTCAACTCCACAAATTGCCGGTCAAGAAGTCGTGGACGTTTTTCAGATCAGATTGCCGCCTACCAGCCTGTTGAAATATCCAAGAAACGCCGCGTGAGGGCACGCGGCCTACACGACTTCCTGGGAATTCACCGACTTTGCAGGCCCGGTGTCCTCACCGGGCGAGTTTTTCAACAGTCTGCTACGCTTCGAAATTGGATTGTCCCCCTTCACAAGCAAGGAATTGCACCACCGGCAGTTCGCGGTGTTCAAGATTTTTTGAACTTTTAGCGCGAAGTGTGCCACGGATGGAGCTGCAATCCGTCAGGCCTTTTGCAAGGATTCGCCTTGCAAAATGTCCGTCCGACGCCAATCGGAGGCAAATCATGTTCCACCGCTGATAACTTATTGACCATCCCACCGCAAAAACCTGGCGGCCTTCAGGGTTAACCGCCCGTCATAAAACCATGGACATTGCTGCTGAGAAAACTTTTTGGGACTGAGGCGCCGAGTGAAGAGCGGCAAAGTCCCAGACCAAAAAGACCTCAGCCCGAAGGGTTTCGCCCAAAAAACCCGGCGACGTCGTTGCTCCTCCCTCATAGGCCCATAAAGAACATGCTCCTTCGTCGCGCGACGTCGGCGGGCCCTTTTTGGCGAAACGGCAATTTCCATGGTTTTTAACCGGCTATTAAGTGTATCGCCATGCTCATGGAACCGGGATTGCTATGTTCTATTTCAAATACATGACAATTCGCTGGCTGTATTCTCTGATTTGCGTGGTTTTCGGTCTGGCGCTGCTTGTCGGCGGCCTGCTCCTGCCCGCACATTTGCGGGCACTGGACGCGGCCGTCATCCGGAACGCGGGTCGGAACGGCTCGGCTTTGCTTGAATCAATGCAGATTGCGGCGGGCGAAAAAAGATTGGGGACAGCTCAACAGCTCTTGCGGGCGGCGCAGATTGCAAACATTCCCGACAGTGAACCGGCCGGGACGGCTTTTGCCAATCTCGTCCGCCAAAATCCTGATGCGCTGTTCTGGGGCGACGACGCGCGCCTGGAAAATATTTTTGCAAATGGTTTCAAACTTTCGGATCAAAATTCGTCATTGGCCGATTTCATTGTCCGGGAGGAAAACCGCGACACGGCCCTGGCGCATTTGGGCGGTTCACCCAATGCCGCCGCCCAGGAATTGTTGCGCAGCCGTTCGCTTACCAACACCGTGATTTTTTCACCGTCGCAGTCGGCTTCCGGGCAGGCATTCGACGCGGCGGTATCCATTTGCGGGCTTTTGCTGGACGGCGGGCATTTGACGGCAGGCATGAGCAATGAAATCTGCAACGTCACCACGCAAGCCAATCGCGGCGGCAGTTCGCAGCCGCTGGAACAGGTCTTGATGGATTGCCTGTCGCTGGGTGAGCGGTTCAATTGGGATCAACTCACCGCGTTCGCCGGGCAAATTCAAAATCTCGACACCCTGCGCCGGCTGGCCGATGCGGCGCGCAATGCCGGCGAAAAATTGCCGGTTCTGTTCGCCGCCGTGCAACTTTCCGGCCAGCCCGACGCCGTCGCCAAATATCTGGCGAAATTCCCGGACACGGGAATGCCGGACTTGGGCGCGAGCCTGCGTTACGGTGCCGGCGGCGTTCGGGAACTCGCGCTGCGTCAACAACGGTTTTACGATTCAAGTCTGGAACGGCAGGTAACAGCGTTTTATCCGTTCGGCCGCTTATTTGATTTCGCGGCGAATTTGTCCTTTCAGAATCCGTGGTCTGCACTGGCGGCAAAATGGTTCCTGTATCTGCTCTCCGGTTTTTTCCTGGCGGCGGCGATGCACTTCGCTGTGCCGCCGCTGGAACGTCAGTTACAGGTGCGCGGATTTCATCTGCTCCGTGAATTTTTGTTTTCGCTGGGTTTTCTGCTCGTGGTCCTGCTCTTGAGCGAGCCGTTTCTCGCTCAAGACACCCAGAAGGGGACTTTTTCCCTTCGACTGTTCCCGTCCACGGTGGGCGGCGCGGTCCCTGCGCGAATCGCCGGCGGCCAACCAACTGAAAAAACTGTTATGAGTCCAACCATCCTGTTAACGCTGCTTGTCTTCTTTGTGCTGCAAGCGCTGATCTATATTTCCTGTCTCGTGAAGCTGGCGGAAATCCGCCGCCAAAAGGTGCCGCCGCGCATGAAGCTCAAGCTGCTCGAAAATGAAGACCATTTGTTCGACGCGGGCCTTTACCTCGGCTTCGTCGGCACCATCATCTCGCTCATCGTCGCGTCAATGGGGCTGATCAAATTCAGCCTGATGGCGGCGTATTCGTCCACGTCGTTCGGGATTATTTTCGTGGTCATCTTCAAAATCTTTCACCTGCGCCCGGAGCGACGGAAATTGTTGCTGGCGGCGGAGGCGCAAAACCCTGCCGCTGAAGTTTACATCCCAACCGTCGCGCCAACATCCGCCGTGCCGTCATGAACCGCAGCATTCTCATTGTCATCTGCGACTTCTTACTGTTGAGCCTGCTGACGTTTTCGACGGACATCAACCGCATGGCCGATGAAAACACGCAGCCGCCGACCAAGGTGGTTGTCGCGTCGAATACCCCGGTCAATGCCGGCGCCGACCTTGCCGCCGTGATGCAACGCGCCCTGCAAGACGAGCGCGCGAGCCGCGAACAATTGCAGCAGCAGCTCGCGCAAATCCGCGGCGCGACCACGCAGCAGCAGACACAATTGGGCGAGCGCGATCAGGAAAATCGGCGGTTGCAGCAGCAATTTGCGGCCTCGCAGACGAACATTGAAAATTTGGGCAGTCAGTTGCAAGCGGTTTCCACGCAGGCACAGATGTCGGAGCAGCAACTCAAGCTGGCGAAGGCCGAAACTCACCATGACGCGCAACTGATCGCCGCCTTGCATCAGCAGCTCGAATCGCTCGCCCTGAGCAACCTGCTGGTGCAGACCGAAAAACAGCGACTTGGCAATCAGCTTCAACTCGCTGAGGTGGAACAGCGCGATGCCACCGAGCGGGCGACAATGCTGCAGCAGGAAGTCCAGGCCGCGCACGCCGAAAACACCGAGCTTGCGAAGGGATTCCAAACGCTGGCGACCAATTCCAGCCAGTTGAGGCAGGAAATCCAGGCCAACACCGCCTTGGCGCCGAACACCATTTTCAGCAAATTTGTCTCGAATCGGGTTGAGGCCGGAATTATTGCCGACCGTTCCTCCTGGTACGGCGAGGATGTGAGCAAGAGTAAAAGCGCCGAAACCGTTCTCGTCACCGATGGCACCAACATTTTTGCCCTGTGCCACGTGCAGGATACGCCGCTGACGTTGTGGGATCCCGGCACGGATTGGGACAAATTCACCGGCACGATTACCTGGCAGTCGGAGAAAGTACCGATCCATTCGCTGTGGTTTGACGGGCAAGACCCGCGCGTGGTATTGATTCCAGTTTCGCAGGCCGACGCCGCGCGGCTTGGCTGCAAACCATTCCACATTTCTTCCGATCCGTACCGATTTCAGGATGCCGTGCTGGTCGGCGCGGACGAGGGCTATTACGGTGAATGCAATTTCCAGATCGACCTGGACACGTCACACTATCTCCGGCTTGACCGCAGTTTGTTGAAAGGGCTTTTTGGAAAATTCAATCCATCGCGTGGCGACCTGGTGTTCAGCCGCACCGGCGATCTGCTGGGAATCATGGTCAACAACACCTACTGTCTGACGATACGCAACTTTGTCGCCGCGGCCACCATTCCATTCAACCAAGATTTGCGCAGTCGGCACACGGGCGGGATGCTGGCGGAACTGTACAATAACCTTTTTTCATTGCCGCTACAGTTGCAATAACCCTGACCGCGTGACCGATTATGGAGTTGTTAAGCCGGATAGACCCGGCGCGGCGCTCCAATTTATTGACAGCGTAAGTATTTGGTTTTTTTCAATTGATTCGCCCGTGAGGGCTCCCCTCCTCTGTGTCTCTGTGCCTCTATGGCCAATCATGAAAGATTCAGCCTTTCCTTCGTCAATCCTGTCAAAAAATCGTCTTTCCTGCCCGCGAACGAAATGGTAAATCCCAAGCTGACGCAACCGGTGCAAGCTGTTAAGCCGCATTCGTAAAGCATTTGAAAGTTTTGAAAGTGGTGGCATTATCTGGGAAGATATTCGCAGGCGGAGGCTAACGAACGCTTGGGCAGAAATTGCGGCGTCGAGGCAAGCTTTTCGCGGGCGTTGGTCGAAGGCTTGTCGGCCCGGCAATCTGACTCAAAATTCAACGCCGGGTTCGATTCAGTCATTTAGGAGATTTACGTGGCGTCGATCACCTCAACCAGGTGCGGCGAACAGGCCAGAGACACAATAACAACAAGAAAGGATCAACAATATGCAACTCGGAATGATTGGGCTGGGCAGGATGGGATCCAACATGGTGCGGCGTTTGATCAAAAATGGTCACACCTGTGTGGTTTATGATCGTTCGCAGGACGCCGTCAAACAATTGGTTAAGGAGCAGGCGACTGGCGCCGATTCTCTCGCCGAATTTGTAAATAAACTGGCAAAGCCGCGCGCCATCTGGCTCATGGTCCCGGCGGCGGTAGTGGACCAGTCCATCGCCGACTTGCTGCCGCTCCTGGCCCAAGGTGACATCCTCATTGATGGCGGCAATTCTTATTATGTGGATGACATCCGCCGCGCCAAGGAACTTGCGGCCAAGGGAATTCATTACGTAGATGTCGGAACCAGCGGCGGCGTGTGGGGTTTGGAGCGCGGTTATTGCATGATGATCGGGGGCGAACCGGACGTGGTTCAACGGCTCGATCCCATCTTCGCCACACTTGCGCCAGGCATGGGAAACGTTCCGCGCACACCCGGGCGCGACAAGCTCGGCGGCACGTCGGAGCAAGGCTATCTGCGATGCGGAGCGAATGGGGCCGGGCATTTCGTGAAGATGGTTCACAACGGCATTGAGTATGGAATCATGGCGGCCTATGCGGAAGGTCTGGGCATTCTGCGCGAGGCCAACATCGGCAAAAAATCACGGGAGGTTGATGCCGAAACGACCCCTTTACGCGAGCCGGAACATTATCAATTTGACCTCAACCTGGCCGACATCTCCGAAGTTTGGCGACGCGGCAGCGTCGTGGCCTCATGGTTGCTCGACCTGACCGCGAATGCATTGGTCGAAGATCCAAACCTGACCAAGTTCGCCGGGCGGGTGTCGGATTCAGGAGAAGGCCGCTGGACCATCAAAGCGGCCATTGACGAGGGTGTGCCCGTGCCAGTTTTAACCACGGCACTCTATGAACGGTTCGCCTCGCGCGGCGAATCCGATTACCAGGACAAAGTGCTCTCGGCGATGCGCTTTGGTTTTGGCGGACATTTGGAAAAATCTTCGAAGTAACGAACTGCCATGAATCCAAATTGTTCCGATACACTGGTATTTTTTGGCGCCACCGGCGATCTCGCTTACAAGAAAATCTTTCCGGCGCTGCAAGCGATGGTGAAGCGTGGCAACCTCAATGTGCCAGTGATCGGCGTGGCCAAGGCTGGCTGGAACCTTGACCAACTCAAGGCCCGTGCCAGGGACAGTTTGGAAAAGCACGGCGGCATTGATCCGGCGGCGTTCGAGAAACTGAGCAGTCTGCTGCGCTACGTGGACGGCGATTACAGCGACGTGGCCACGTTTCAGCAACTCCGCCAGGAACTTCGACAGGCCGGGCGTCCGGCATACTATCTGGCCATTCCGCCAACGGCGTTTGGCATTGTTGTCGAGCAACTTTCCAAAACCGGTTGCACGCAGAACGCCCGCATGATCATCGAAAAACCGTTCGGGCGCGATCTGGCTTCGGCGCAGGAATTGAACGCCATTTTGCTCAAAACTTTCAACGAGAAGTCCATTTTCAGGATTGATCATTACCTCGGTAAATCACCGGTGCATAACATGTTGTTCTTCCGTTTCGGCAACGCCATGCTGGAACCTTTCTGGAACCGTCATCACATTGAGAGCGTGCAGATCACCATGGCGGAGGATTTCGGCGTGCAGGGCCGGGGCGCGTTTTATGAACAGGTCGGCACCATTCGGGATGTGATTCAAAACCACCTGTTTCAAGTGCTGGCCAACGTGGCGATGGAGCCGCCCATCCGCACCGACAGCGAATCCATTCGCGACGAAAAGGTAAAAGTTTTGAAAGCGATTCCGCCACTCGACGCAAAAAATGTCGTGCGCGGCCAGTTCAAAGGTTATCGCGCAGAGCCGGGCGTGTCGTCGAATTCAAACGTCGAGACTTTCGCCCTGTTGAAATTGGAAGTGGATTCCTGGCGCTGGCGCGGGGTGCCGTTTTACATCCGCGCGGGGAAGAACCTGCCGGTCACTTGCACGGAATTGCAGGTCAATTTGCGTCAACCGCCGACGATGTATGACCAATACAATCTAAAATCGAATTCCTTCCGCTTCCGCATCAGTCCAAACGTTGTAGCGGCGTTCGGGTTGAACGCCGTCTCGCCCGAAGATGAATCAGTGAGCCGCTTGGTTGAATTAAAAGTGGATCGCACAACCGGTCCTAAAGAGATGGAGGCTTACGAGCGCGTGCTCACCGATGCGATGATGGGTGACGCCACGCTTTTCGCCCGCGAAGATTACGTCGAAGAAGCCTGGCGGATTGTTGATCCGGTTCTCAAGGCAGGCACGCCGGTCCATGAATACGAACCGAAAACTTGGGGGCCGGAGGAGGCGCATTCGATCAGGCCGCCGGGTGGATGGCACAATCCGGTGGTGAACAGCCAACCCGCAAAATGAGAATTCGAGTGCTTGCCGATGCCAATGAGGTCGCAAAAGCGGCCGCAAAACTCGCCGCTTCCGGAGCGCGGGCAGCAAATCACCAAACGACCTCAATGACTTGAACCTATGCGTATCGGCATTGCTACAGATCACGGCGGCTTTGCGTTGAAGCAGTATTTGGTCGCCAAACTCAAATCAGCTGGTCACGAGATCGTTGATTTCGGCGCGCACGAACTGAAGCCAGACGACGATTATCCCGACTTTGTCATCCCGCTCGCAATAGCGGTTGCCGGCGGGAAAGTGGACCGGGGCGTTGCGGTTTGTGGGAGCGGCGTCGGCGCCACGGTCTGCGCCAACAAGGTTAAAGGCGTCCGCGCGTGCCTGATTGAAGATCATTTTTCGGCAAAACAAGGCGTCGAGGACGATGACTTGAATCTGATTTGTTTGGGCGGACGGATTGAAGGACCCGAATTGGCGTGGGATTTGGTGGAAACGTTTCTATCCGCCAAATTCAGCCAGGCACCGCGACATCTGCGACGGCTGCGAAAAGTCGCCGCTTTGGAAACCGGCAAAACTGAAAAAGGAGAAAACTTATGAGCGACTCAAAAATGGAGCAACTGGCCATTAACACCATTCGCACGCTTTCGATTGATGCGGTGCAAGCGGCCAAATCCGGCCACCCCGGCACACCGATGGCACTCGCACCACTCGTTTACACCATTTGGAATCGGGTCATGAATTTCGACCCAAAGGATCCCATCTGGCCGAACCGTGACCGTTTCGTGCTTTCCAACGGGCACGCTTCGATGTTGTTGTGGTCCATTCTTCACCTCACCGGGGTCCAGGCGGTCAATTCTGAGTATGAAAGCCTGGGCAAACCATCGGTGACGCTGGATGACATCCGCCGCTTCCGACAGCTTGGCAGCAAGGCTCCAGGCCATCCTGAATATCACTGGGTTTCCGGCGTGGAAACCACCACGGGACCGCTCGGCCAGGGCGTGGCCACGAGCGTAGGCATGGCCATCGCGCGCAAATGGCTCGCCAATCACTTCAATCAGCCAGGTTTCGAGATGTTTGACTACAATATCTATGCCGTGTGCGGTGATGGCTGCATGATGGAGGGCGTGGCATCCGAGGCGGCATCGTTGGCCGGTCATCTGGGTCTGGATAATCTCTGTTGGATTTACGACAACAACCACATCACGATTGAGGGACCGACGCTCATAACATTCACTGAAGACATTGCCGCGCGCTTTCTGGCTTACGGGTGGAACGTTCTGAGGGTTGGAGACGCGAACGATCTGGACCGTATCGAAGATGCCCTGGACACCTTCCGGAAAACGAAAGGCCGGCCCACATTCATCATCCTGGACAGCCATATCGGTTATGGCTCACCGCACAAGCAGGATACCGCCGAGGCGCACGGTGAGCCATTGGGCGACGAAGAAATCCGCCTGACCAAACGCAGCTATGGCTGGCCGGAAGATGCAAAGTTTCTGGTGCCCGATGGTGTTCGGGAGCATTTCGCCACTGGCATTGGCCAGCGGGGCGCTGAGGCACGCAAGAAATGGACTGAGCTTTTCTCGGCGTACAGCATTCAATTCCCCGAACTTGCCAAGTCGATCGAACAGATGCAGCGCCGGGAACTTCCGAATGGATGGGACCGTAATCTTCCCGTCTTCCCCGCCGACCCAAAGGGTCTGGCCGGTCGCGAGGCATCCGGCAAGGTGCTAAATGTGCTGGCCCAAAACATCCCGTGGTTTCTTGGCGGTTCGGCGGACCTGGGCCCGTCCAACAAGACCACACTGACATTTCCGGGCGCGGGAAACTTTCAAGCCTACAGTCCCGGCGGAAGAAATATGCACTACGGCATCCGCGAACATGGAATGGCAGCAGTTGTCAATGGCATGTCCCTGTCGAAACTCCGCGCATATGGAGCGACGTTTTTCATCTTCAGTGATTACGCCAAACCTGCAATCAGACTCTCGGCCTTGATGGAGTTGCCGACCATCCTGGTATTCACGCATGACGCCATGGGTGACGGCGAAGACGGTCCGACCCATCAACCGGTGGAGCAACTGGCGTCTTTGCGCGCGATTCCGGGCTTGGTTACGTTACGACCGGGCGATGCCAACGAAGTTGTCGAGGCTTACCGCTACATTATGCAACTGCGCCACCAACCGGCGGTAATCGTGTTATCGCGACAGCCGTTGCCAACCCTTGATCGGAGCAAATATGCGTCCGCGTCAGGTGTTTCAAACGGAGCCTACGTGCTGGCTGACACCCCCGGAGCAAGGCCAGAGATCATTCTGATCGCGACTGGCAGCGAAGTCAGTCTGGCGATTGAAGCCCATGAGATCCTGTTGGCCCAGGGGATTCGCTCACGAGTCGTTTCAATGCCGTCATGGGATATTTTCGAACATCAATCGCAGGAATATCGCGACCGTGTCCTTCCGCCGGAGATCAAGGCGCGCATCGCCATCGAACAAGCTTCAACGTTTGGCTGGGAACGCTACGTCGGGACAAACGGTCTCGCCGTTGGCATGAAGACTTTTGGCGCCTCGGCACCACTCAAGGAACTTCAAAAACATTTCGGGTTTGAGCCGGAAAAGCTGGTCGCCGCCGCCAAGGAATTGCTCGCCGGTAAAATGGTTCGATGACTGCAGCCGGCCCGAACGGTCGCGGATTCAACGGTTGGGTTTGAACCCTTTATGCCAAAAGAGTGATTGATAACGGGGAGTGCGCGAGAACCCGGACGTGCGTTGTCAGAGGCTGTTTTGGTTTGCCCTGACGCAGTCAACTCTGTGTCTCTGTGCCTCTGTGGCCAAAAACAATTTCCACCGATCATTCGATTCCACTTTTCACGCCAAATTATCATTGCTGGTTGGGGGGATTTTGCGAAGCTATAAGTAAGTTTAACAAATCCAACAAACATTATGATTCCATTACTGATCGGCTTGCTCGTTCTGGTTTTAATCGTGGTGGTCGCCATCGCCCTGGTGGCTGGCATCTACAACAAACTGGTCACCCTGCGCAACCGTTACAAGAATGCCTACGCGCAGATTGACGTGCAATTGAAGCGTCGCTACGACCTGATCCCGAATCTGGTCGAGACCGCCAAAGGGTACATGAAGCACGAGAGCAGCACGCTCGAAGCGGTGACCCAGGCGCGCAACATCGCCTTTGCGGCATCCCACGCCGCGGCCAGCAATCCGGGCGATCCCACGGCCGTCAAAAGCCTGGCGAGTGCCGAAGCCGGCCTGGGCGGCGCGTTAAGCCGCTTGATGATGGTCTCCGAGCAATACCCCGACTTGAAGGCCAACCAGAACATGATGCAGCTCACCGAGGAATTGACCTCCACGGAAAACAAAATTTCTTTTGCGCGCCAGGCCTATAATGATTCCGTCATGGCGTATAACACCGACCGCGAAGTGTTTCCGAGCAACCTGATTGCCAACACCTTCAATTTCACACCCGCCGAACTGTTCGTGATCGACAAGCCGGAACAGAAGGATGCGCCAAAAGTTTCCTTTACTTAACGTCAGGCGGGGATGGCATACTGCCGTCCCCGATTGGTTTTTGATCGGCACCCCGCCCCATGGATTTTTTCCAACGCCAAGATCAGGCCCGCCGCAAAACCAAGTGGCTGATCCTGTATTTCTCCCTCGCGGTCATTTCCATGATCGTAATGATTTATGGCGTCGCCTTGCTGGTAAACGGCTACGTGGGTTTGCATCACTCGCGCTATTACCTGAATAGTTACGACGGATCGCCCCAATTCAGCATCTGGAATCCAAAGCTCTTCTTCGAAGTCACCTTGGGTACGGTGGCGGTGATTTTGTGCGGAACAACTTACAAAACCATGGCCCTGGCCGGGGGGGGCGGCGCGGTGGCGGAATCGCTGGGCGGCCGGCTCGTCGCCAGCAACACCATCGACCCGGACGAACGCCGACTGCTGAACGTGGTCGAAGAAATGGCCATCGCCTCAGGTGTGCCCATGCCGCAAGTTTATGTACTGGACGACGAAAAAGGCATCAACGCGTTTGCCGCCGGTCACACCACGAGCGATGCGGTCGTGGCCGTCACTCACGGCTGCGTGAAATTATTATCCCGCGATGAATTGCAGGGTGTCATCGGCCATGAATTCAGTCACATCTTGAATGGCGACATGAAGTTAAATGTCCGGTTGATCGGCATCCTTTTCGGCATTTTTTGCATCGCCACGATCGGCCGGATTCTCCTGAGCATGCGCGGCAGCAGCAGCCGGGATCGAAACCCGCTGCCGCTCGTTGGCATTTTGCTGCTGGTCATCGGCTCGATGGGACTCTTTTTCGGCCGCTTGATCCAAGCTGCCGTCAGCCGCCAGCGGGAATTTCTCGCCGATGCGTCCTCGGTCCAATTCACCCGCAATCCCGCCGGCCTTTCCGGCGCGTTGCAAAAAATCGGCGGTTATGGTTTCGGTTCCTGGTTGATTTCCGACCATGCCCCGGACGCCGGCCATCTCTTTTTCGGCAACGGCATCCCGCGTCCGTGGTTCGGACTGATGGCCACCCATCCGCCGCTGGAGGATCGCATTCGCGCCATCGACACAACCTGGGACGGAAAGTTCCCCCGCGTTGACATGACGGAAATTCGCGAGGAGATCCAAAAGGACACCAAAAATCCGCGCGCGGTTTTCGTGGATGGCCGGATGATTATTTTGGGCGGTGTGATGGCCGAGGCAGCAAAGCCAGCCCCACCTCCGGTAATCCGGCCCCATGCCGTGATGCCAAATCTTGGCAAGCCCACGCCGATGCATTTGGAATACGCCCAGCAATTGCGCGACGCCTTGCCGGAAAATCTCACCAACACGGCGCGCGAACCGCTGGCCGCCGCCGCCATGATTTACGCACTGGTGCTGGCCCCGGACAACACATTGCGTACCACCCAACTGGACGGCATCGCCAAACATTTTTCCCAGGAAGTGGCGGATAAAACCGCCGCCCTGTACCCCGACGTATCCGCCGTCGCGGCCCGGGTGCGCCTGCCCATCGTGAATCTCGCCCTGGGTGCGCTGAAGCAATTGACGCCACAACAATTCAGCCAGTTCTCGGCCACCCTCCAATGGCTGATCAACAGTGACGGGCAAGTGGCGCTCTTCGAATTTGTCCTGCAGAAAATCGTGATGCGGAATCTGGGAGCTAAATTTGGCGGCGCACCACGTCAAACCGTACAATTTTACACGCTCAGACCGCTGGCACCCGATTGCGTGGTCGTTTTATCCGCTCTGGCGCAGGTCGGCAGCGATGATGCCGCTGAAGTAAAAAAGGCTTTTGACACTGGCGTGCCCTATCTGCGCGCGCCGGATAACGTCGCCATTGATCTGCTGCCAGTTGATCAGTGCGGTGTGGGCGCTCTCGGCGATGCCCTGGACCGGCTCGGCCAGTCCGTGCCGACCATCAAAAAGAATGTGTTGGAAGCGTGCGCGCACGTCGTCGGCGCGGATGGTGTCATTCACGAAGAAGAAGCGGAGTTGCTGCGCGCGGTGGCGGACACACTGGATTGTCCGATGCCCCCGTTGCAAGCCAGCGCGTAATAGAGTGGCTTCGAGCGTCCACGCAATCTCAAGAACTGGAGCACAAATCTGAAACTCTGTTTCCTCTGCTTGCTCCTGTTCAAAAATATCTGCGCCCCATGATCGGGAAGCCTTCCGGGCTAAGGACCCTCAGGCTCCGCGCGCAACGGGCAGTTTGACCGTGACCGTCGATCCGAGACCGACCTGACTCTCAATGCCCAGGCTGCCACCGTGAAGTTCGACCAGTTTTTTGGCAATGTTCAGCCCCAACCCTAATCCTTCCTGATCCTGCATCTTGCGCTCGAATTGCACGTAGGCATCAATGCGGCGAATATGTTCGGTGGAAAAACCGCGTCCCTGATCGCTCACCGAGAGTTCCAATGAGCCAGCCGTCGCCGTCAGGCGGATGGTTACCGGGGAACCAGGCTCGGAAAATTTCAAGGCATTCTGCACCAGCTCGGTCACAATCTTTTTGAAGTAATCCTCCGCGATCGACACCGGCACATCGACGGCTTCGATGACCAGATTTGGCAATCGTCCGCAATGATCCGCGTCGTTGATCGCGGTCGCGCGGGCGATCTCCCCGGGCTTCAAGGTGGTGGCTTCCCGCAACGCGGCAATGCTGTCCGGATCGTTGGCGACAATTTCAAGCTGTGCGTAGATCAGGAAGTTTTCGATGAGGCGCTCGAGTCGGCGGCCGGAGGTGGAGATTTCGCGGCCCATCTCGGCAATTTCCGCCGGCTGCAGTGAATCGGAAGAAAACGCCAGCAACTCGGCATTGGAGATGATTCCGTTGAGCGGCGTCCGCATCTCGTGTGGCATCATCAAGGTGATCTGATTACGAAGCTGGGAAAGTTTACGCTCGGCATCTTCCCGCACCGTCTTTACCTTGCGCAGCCGCGCGTCCACGGCGGCATAAAGCTCCTCGATTTTGAAAGGTTTCGGCAGATAATCGTCCGCCCCCAATTCCATGCCATGGCGCATGCCTTTGGCGTCGGCCAGGCCGGTCATCAAGATAAAGGGTATCGCAGCCGTCTGTTTGTCCTCGCGCAATTTTTCGAGGGTCTGGTATCCGGCACCCACCTTGTCCATGTTGACGTCACAAATAATGAGATCGGGCGAGTCTGCACTCGCCCGTTCCAAACCTTCCTCACTATTGCCTGCCTCAATGACCTCGAAGCCCTGCTGACCCAGCGCAAGGCTGATCATTTCCCGGAGCCACGCCTCATCGTCGATGACTAAAATTTTATTCATTACAACCCGACACGGGACAAGCAGCTTTTGTTCCGGCTTTCAGCCAGCACACCTTTTTGATGTGCAACCCGTTGTAATAATTTTTCCGGAGCCGGTTTTTCAGGGTCGTTGATCCACGGGAATGTATGAATTCTGGGTATTCCCCACGTAAATCTGACGCGGCCGATAAATGCGGCTTTTCGGCTCATCCATGATCTCTTTGTAGTTCGCAATCCAGCCCGGCATCCGGCCAATCGCAAAAATCACCGTGAACATTTCCACCGGAATCCCGATGGCCCGCATGATAATCCCACTGTAAAAATCAACGTTCGGATATAATTTGCGCTCAACAAAATAGGGATCTTTTAGGGCAACTTCTTCCAACTTCTTGGCAATGTCCAATAATGGGTCACTAATCTTGAGTTTCGAGAGGACTTCGTCACAAGCTTTTTTGATGATCTTGGCCCGCGGATCGTGGTTCTTGTAAACCCGATGGCCAAATCCCATCAGTTTGCGACCACTGTTCTTGTCCTTGGCTGCTGTGATGAATTTGGAACCATCATCCCCTTCGCGATGAATCTGTTCCAGCATCTCCAAAACCGCCTGGTTTGCTCCGCCATGCAGCGGCCCCCACAAGGCACACACGCCGGCTGCGCAACTGGCGAACAGATTCGCCTGGCTCGATGCCACCATGCGGACCGTGGAGGTGGAGCAGTTTTGCTCGTGATCGGCATGGAGCAGGAAAATCATGTCGAGCGCCTTCACCACTTCCGGCTTCAACTCAAAATCCTCGTAAGGCATCGAGAAGAGCATGTGCAGGAAATTCGCCGTGTATTTATAAGTCTGCTTGGGATAGATGAGGGGCAGTCCGTGCGATTTGCGATAGGAATAAGCCGCGATGGTCCGGACCTGCGAAATCAGCTTGGCAACGTAAACATCGAACTGCTTCGTTTTGCCCCACTGCCACTTCATCAAATCCTCGTCGAAACAACTCGCCGCGTTGATCATCGAGGACAGAATCGCCATGGGATGGGCTCCCGTGGGAAAGCCCTCGAAATGATACCGCATGTCCTCGTGCAGAAACTGATGCTCGGCCAGCAAATCGGAGAAGTGCTTGAACTGCGGACGATTCGGCAACGAACCGTAAATCAGCAGGTAGGCGGTTTCGATGAAATTCGATTTTTCCGCCAGCTCTTCAATGGGGATGC
>Ga0207029_10144_pt1 | contig 20111 bp, 15 predicted proteins | sample Alteio_BWMinCont_39_FD_153282 | JGI IMG/M metagenome (GOLD analysis project Ga0207029, IMG submission 153282) | Enriched cells from forest soil in Barre Woods Harvard Forest LTER site, Petersham, Massachusetts, United States -... | ecosystem: Environmental > Terrestrial > Soil > Temperate forest >...
TTCCGCAAAGAGTGTTCACAGCTGCTTTATATTTTTGGTTGCGATGGGCGGGGCGATGCCGATCCGCGCTTCTCCTGATCCTGGTGGGTTCGGGGTTGGCTGGCACGGGAGTCACCGAGGAAAGTTCAACGCGGGAACTGCACACCGTGGCTGCCATCCGGGCCCTAAGCGTTGAGGAAACCGGCCAGCACATCCCCGTTAAATTACGCGGGGTCGTGACTTTTTTTGACGAGCAGCTCTTCTCTCATTTCATCCAGGATGATACCGCGGGCATTTATGTCCGCTATCCCACCAACACGCCGCCAGCCCTATTGGATCCCGGCACATTGGTGGAAGTAACCGGCACGTGCAGCCCCGGTGAATACGCTCCCATCGTGCTGATCGACCATCTCGAGGTGGTGGGCACAGCTCCCCTGCCACCGGCCACGGCCGTCACCTACGAGCAATTGGCCAGCGGAGTGGAGGACAGCCAGTTTATTGAAATCAGCGGCATCGTCCGGTCGGTCGGCCAGCTGGCGGGTACGGAGTATAACCAGATTGAGATTGCCACGGGCGGCGGTCGCCTGACGGTCTATGCCAAAGATCTGCCGGTGGCTCACGGCGAAGAACTATTGGACAGCACCTTGAGGGTACGCGGTGTTTGTTCGACGAAGTTTAACCGGAACCGCCAGCTCTTTGCCATCCGGCTGATGGTGTCGCGCAAAGAAGACCTGGTGATTACCATTCCCGCGCCGGCCAAACCATTCGACACCCCGACCCACCCCATCGGAAGCCTGCTGCAATTTGCCCCGCAGGAAACGTTCGGCCACCGCGTACAGATCGAAGGCACAGTCATTTACTACGACACTGGCAAGACCATCTTCCTGCAGGGCGCAGAAGACGGCGTGGAAGTACAAACACAAGAGCGGGATCCGCTTCAACTCGGGGACCGGGTGGAGGTTCTGGGTTTTGTAAGCCAGGGCGACTACACGCCCTATTTACAGGATGCCATCTATCGGAAAATCGCTTCCGGGCCGGTGCCTGAACCGGTGGCTTTGACCACGGATGAAGTGCTCAGGGGGAATCATGATTGCCGGTTGATCCAGGTCGCCGGGCGCGTTCTGGACCGCGCCCAGCACGGAGCGGAACGCTACCTGATCCTGCAGGACAGTGGGGTTATCTTTCATGCGTATCTCAATCAAACCGCTGGCGAAGAAATGTTTGCGGGAATTCCCAACGGGAGCCGCGTGGCGGCCATCGGCGTATGCCAGATTGATCCCGGTGAATGGGCGGCGGGTGATGCCTGGCGCGCCAAGGGTTTCAGCATTCAATTGCGTTCGATGGCGGATGTGAAAGTTCTGCAGGCACCCTCCTGGTGGACCCTCCGCCGGGTTTTGTGGATGGCGGGCGCGCTTAGTCTGGCAACCCTGGCCGCCTTTGGCTGGGTGGCGGTGCTTCGCCGGCAAGTGACGGAACGCACGCGCCAACTTGAAATTCAAATTCAAGAGCGTCAGCGGGCCGAGCGCCGGAGGGAAATTGAGCAGGAGCGAGCCCGGGTGGCCCACGCTTTGCACGATGACCTGGGCGCGGGCCTCACGGAGGTCAACATGCTGAGTTCGCTGGTGAAAAGCGAGGCCACCTCCGCCATTGAGAAACAAGGCTACCTCAATGATCTTAGCGAGGCCGCGTTGCGCATGGTCAGCTCGCTGGACGAAATCGTGTGGGCAGTGAACCCGCGTAACGACACCATTGCCTCGCTCGCCAGCTATTTTGCGTCGTACGCCCAGCGGTTGCTAAACCTGGCAGGCGTGGCCTGCGGCCTGGACATCGCGGACGACCTGCCGGATCATCCCCTCGACCCGAAATTCCGCCAGGAACTATTCTTCGCCTTCAAGGAGTCGCTGACGAATATCGTCCGTCATGCGCACGCCACGCAAGTTTGGTTGCACATTTCAGTTTCCCAGAATCAATTGCGAGTGGAGGTGGCGGATAACGGCTGCGGCTTCGCGCCCACCCCGCCGCTGGCGGGCAGTGACGGGCTGGCGAACATGAAAGTTCGTTTGAAAACTCTCGGCGGACAATGCATTATTGTTGGTGATCTCAAAAACGGAACCTCCGTCCAATTCCTCGCACCACTGCCGGAAGCTTTACTATGATCAAAGTCGGCATCGTTGAGGACAATAAAACCATTCGCGAAGGTTTTGAAACCTTGCTGAACCGGACCCCTGGATTTCAATGTATCTGCACCTGCGCCACGGTGGCGGAGGCCTTAAAAAAAATTCCAAGGGCCAGTCCGGACGTGGTTCTAATGGATATCCAACTACCTGATGCCACGGGGGTTGAATGCACCGCCAAACTCAAGGAACTGTTGCCATCGACCCACATTGTGATCGTAACGGTCTATGAGGATTCGGAGCGGATTTTTCAGGCGTTGCAGGCCGGGGCTTGCGGCTATTTGTTAAAGCGCGCCGGACCCGAAAAAATCCTCGCCGCCATTCAGGAGGCACACGACGGCGGGGTGCCCATGACGCCGGAAATCGCCCGCAAAGTCATCGGCCAATTTCGCCAGCAGGCAACGGTCGCGACCCAGATGGATGACCTGACCGAGCGCGAGCGGGAAGTGTTGGTCCTGGTGATGCACGGCCATGGCAACAAGGCCATCGCCGAGCGGTTGGGGGTCACCATCGCCGCGGTCAAATGGCATTTGCAGCATATCTACGAGAAACTCCACGTCCATTCGCGGACGGAGGCGGCGCTCAAGTTCAAACAGGGTCAGGGTTCCAAAAACTAGCCGCTTGGCTAGCTGGTAAAACTGCGAAACTGGTCCACCTTCATTTGGCAACACCATTTCCAATTAAACTAAAGTCATAACCTTCGTTATATGTATAAACCAGCTACTCCGCCCGGATGCTTCAGCCGACTCACCTCCATTAATCCCAGCGCAAGCTATACAAATCCTTTCAAGCAGCTGGCCGCGCTTTGTATTTGCGCCCTGCTTGGCCTCAATGCTTTCGGGCAAACCACGAACTTCATTGCCGATGGCGGGTTTGAAATCCCGGCGGCCAACAGTTGCCTTGCGGCCAATTGGACTGGCTCAGCCAATGACACGCATGACAGTGTCTATGCCACTAATTCCTGGGGCGAAGGCGCTGTGTTGCCCCATTCCGGCTCTTTCCTGATGTACATTGAAGCCAGCACCGCCGCGAGCGACCCCGCGGCTCCGGACGCCAATTTGCAAAGCGATCTGTTCCCGATTACTGGCGGCACGAATTGCGTCGTCAGTTTTTATGCTGCCACCCCGGTCCGCGTGGGCAGCGGAAACCCGCAGGTTCAGATCGCCTACTATACTTCGGGCGGCGCCTTCATCAGCAATAGCGGTTTTCAGTCTTTTGCCTCCGTCGGTGCTGGCTGGACCCTGTTCTCTTTCACCAATGCCGTGCCCGCCAATGCCACCCAGGCCAACCTGCTTTTCATCGAAGCTGTCGGCGCCGGCGCTAGTTGGGATTGGGTCACCTTGCTGGATGACGTCTCGGTCACTGGGCCATTGGGGGTCTCCTCCCCCCCTCCCACCGCTTCCTCGGTGACCGTGGATCCGTCGCAAAATTGGCTTGGCTTTATGAATTGGTCGCCGACTGCCTATACTTCGGCTAACTTTCCCAGTGATGGCGGCAATGACGGCAACGGCCAGGCGTGGGGCACTACTGCTCTTCCGGCAGTATTCAATAATTCACTCCTGACCATCAGTCCTAATATCAATGTCTACGACAGCACGAGCGATCCTTACTGGGTCAACCCCGATGGCACCGGGGCGAATAACATGGCCGCGAGTTTTTACGTTGAAAGCACCACCCTGGCGGGACAGACCGTCACTTTCTCCGGCTATGTCTGGAATAACAGCCTGGCTGGTGCCTCCAATAACCTGGCCGGTCCCTATTCCACCGTGGCTTTCATTAACGATTTTGGTCCAGGTTTTGTGCTAAATGCCTCCGTGACCACGAACCTCCTCGGTGCGCTACCCCCCAAAGGTTTCTTTAGTATCAACCTAGCCACCACGGCCGGCGATACCATCCAATATGGTTTTGAAACCGTCGGACCGGATGCGAATCCCGCCACGGTGGCGAGCCTTGGCACGGTGGTCGTGGCTAGCAATGCCCCGCCTGCCGGACCCATCGTTACCGGAATCCTGCCCGCTTCGCCGGTCTATGTGAACGTCACTTCCAATACCAGCCTGGTTGCCTCCATCAGTGGCGGTACCGCTCCACTCACTTATCAGTGGCAGCAAAATGGTGTCAATCTGACAAACGGGGCCAGCGTTTCCGGAGCCCAAACCACAACCCTGAACTTGATCAATGTGGCGCCTACAGCGGAAGGCAATTATTCCCTGGTGGCGAAAGATTCGCTGAATCGCGCGGCCACGAATTCCGACTATGTCGTGGTCTTCAACCCCGGCAGTCTGACGATGGATCCTAACGCTGCCTACAATGCCTTTATTAATGTCTTTACGGACAACGCGGGTTCCGTCGGGCCATACGAGTTTGGTTTTGGCTATTCAATCCCGCTGCTGCGGGCTGGCATCATCGGCAACGAAGCCGTGGTTCAACCCAACACCGCGATCTATGCGGACGACCTCGGCAACGCCATCTACATCAACGCTGACGGCACACCTAACGCGTACCTGGAGCAGGATTATTATATTCAGAATGCTGCCTTGGCCGGCAACACCCTGACTTTTACGGGTTATTGCCCGACAAACACGATTGATTCTTCCTATGTCGTCAGCGCTTGGCTGACCGACTTCGCCCCGGGTTTCAGTTCCAGCACCACCACAAATACCATTCTGTCAGCCGGGCAAAACTTTAGCCTGACGCTGCCTACCACGGCCGGCGACACCATCCAATATGGCCTGCGGGTCTTGGGACTCGATAATTCACCAACCAGCCCGCTCACTTTGGGCTCCGCTTATGTGACTATTGTCCGGCCTGCCCTGCAGGCGGCCCGCGCCAGCGGGGTGAACCGATTGAGCTTCAGTTCCACAGCGGGTCACAACTACACGCTTCAATATAAAACTAACCTGACTGACAGCACCTGGACTTCCCTGGCGTCCATGGGCGGCACTGGTTCAACCATTACTATTACGGACAGCACGGCGGTTGCTCACCGATTTTATCGTTTGAGCATCCAATAAAATGTCTGCCATGGAAAACGCCTGGCAATAAAACATGAAACTTAAAAGCCGAAAGGACCAAGCCGGTTTTACGCTGATCGAATTGCTGGTGGTCATTGCCATCATCGCCATCCTTGCGGCAATGCTGCTGCCCGCGCTCAGCTCCGCCAAAAACAAGGCAAAAGCGATTGCCTGCACGAACAACAACAAGCAAATCGGACTGGCATTGGTGATGTACACGGGTGACAACAACGACACCCTGCCGGTACTCAATCAGTACAATTTTTCAAGCCACAACACCAACTGGTGGTTCGAGTACGTTAGCAAAGGAAGTTACATTACCGGCGTCGGCACTTCCAATAATGTATGGCGCTGCCCGGCAGTACAAAACGCCGATATTCTTACTGGCACCGTAGCTTATTATGATGCGCCCTGCGAAGGTTATGGCCCCTTTGAAGACGTTGGGCAACCGGAGCCGGGTGAAGCCAATACCGGTTCTACCGCTGATTGTGTTATCCGTTACAATCTCAGTATTGCAAACACGCCACAAGGTGGTCGAAAAGTGAGTTCAATTAGGCGTATCAGCCAGATTTGGATGGTTGGCGATGTGGGTGATCCAAAAACTGGCGGCAATGTCAATAAGTTGCCCACTGCATACTACACAGACATCACGGTAATAAAACCCGTTACTGGCTCAGGTTGGACCACCGTACCCTCAAATAAACAGGCGGCGTGCCGCCACGCCGGCCGGGCGGTTTTCTCCTTCTGCGATGGCCACGTAGAGAGTTGGAAGTGGAGTGATCTGGATACGGATTTGAACGACGTTTTCGCCGTCCAGTCATTTTGAACGCGTTAGCCCGAAATATACAAAAGGTCTCAGGCATTAAATAAGAGACCTAACTTTAAAACCTTTGCTACAGTTGATTTGTTTGTTAATCATTTAATTATTTAATTGTATGAATAAGTTTTCGCCCCACACGGCTGTTTTGTCGGTGTATGAGCCAAAACCAGCCGCCACCTTTGAAGTGGCAGTGCTTTTTGGCGTCACCATGCTGATCATGGCTCTCCTGCCCCTCAAGCTCCACGCTGATCCAGCCGAAGCGCTGCCCGGGAGTTGGCAAATGGTCTGGAGCGACGAATTCAACCAGCCGGACGGCTCCAAACCCGATCCAACCAAGTGGGGCTATGATACCGGAGGCAATGGCTATGGTAACAATGAGAAGGAATATTACACCGATCGCACGAACAACGTTCGCATCGAGGACGGCAAACTTGTGATCGAGGCGCTCCGACAGGATTTTTCAGGCAAGCATTACACGTCCGGACGAATCCTGACCCAGGGCAAATATTCCTGGACTTATGGCATCTTCGAGGCGCGCATCAAAATCCCGCGCGGCCAGGGCATTTGGCCGGCCTTCTGGATGTTGGGAACCAGCATCAACAGCGACTCCTGGCCGGACTGCGGCGAAATTGATATTATGGAGAACATCGGCCGCGAACCTGGCACGGTCCACGGCACGGTCCACGGCCCGGGCTATTCGGGAGCGCATGGCATCGGCGGACCGGTCAGCCTGGCGGATAACGCCGTGGTGGCGGACAATTTCCACATTTTCGCCGTCGACTGCGAGCCGGGGAGCGTCACCTGGTTCATGGACGGAAAGAAGTACTTTTCCATCACGCCGGCGAGCCTGCCCCAGGGTACCCGCTGGGTATTTGATAAACCCAAGTTCCTGCTCTTGAATCTGGCCGTTGGCGGTTTCTGGCCTGGCTATCCGGATGCGACGAGCACCTACCCGCAACGCATGGTCGTTGACTATGTGCGGGTCTATCAGAAGTCACTGCTGGCCTATTGAATTCATGCCGACTGTCATTGGGAAATCGTATTAGACATGACTATGCGATTGGGCGCGCTCCACCAGTTTCTGCCGGACCGCTTGCAACCGCATAATGATGATCCCGGAGACGCGCTTCATCAACTCGTAGCCCAGATCATTATTGGTTTCACACAGCTCCCTTAGATGCGTGCCAAAAAAGCACAAGGCCTTGATCGGGGTCATGGCGCGGGCGTCGAATTGCCAGGCGCCGGAGGGAAACAGCCAGGAACATCCCAGCAGGTCACCTGGTCCGATGACTTGAATCGGCACGGAGTCGGTTTCCATCACCGAGGATTCCACCTGTACGTTACCTTTCACGATCAGATAGAATCGATTGGCAACTGCACCTTCCTTAAAAATCAATTCCCCGGCGCGGAACTCGGCCGGCACACAATCCTGCGCCAATAACTGGAGGTGCTGCCGATCCATGCCCTTGAGCCAGGGTTGCGCCTCCAAAACGGAGATATTTGTTCTCATTAGATTTTCCATTTCGTTTTCGGTTTTTTTGTTTTGGTCCCGGATCTCAAACCGGCATTTCCCTTCCCCCGCGTGACCGTGGCGGTTCGGGCCGCAATGTCAGCACCCGGGCATCATCCCGCCCGGACAAGCGACACCAGCGCATTGAGCGAAGTCTTGGCATCGCCAAAAAGCATCCGGGTGTTATCTTTGTAAAAGAGATGGTTTTCAATTCCGGCGAAACCGGCGGCCATGGACCGCTTCATGACAATGACGGACTTGGCATGATCCGCCTCGATGATTGGCATGCCATAAATCGGACTGGTTTTTTCCTCGCGCGCGGCGGGATTAACGACGTCGTTGGCGCCGATGACCAGGCAGACATCGACACGTTCCATGCCCGGATTGACGGCCTCCATTTCACATAACTGATCGTAGGGGACATCGGCCTCGGCGAGCAGAACATTCATGTGACCGGGCATGCGGCCGGCAACGGGATGGATGGCGAACCGGACTTCCACTCCGCGCTTGCCGAGTTCATCAGAAAGTTCGCGAACCGAGTGCTGGGCTTGCGCGACGGCCATGCCGTACCCTGGAACAATCACCACGCTTTGTGCGTAGCTCAGGAGCAAGGCCGCTTCATCGGCCTGGATGGGTTTGACGGACTGGCCCGCGAGGCCCCCGGCCGCGGCCGTCGTGCCGCCGCTGGAACCAAACGCGCCAAAGAGGACATTGGTAACGGGCCGGTTCATGGCCTTGCACATCAGCAGGGTCAAGATCGTGCCGGATGAGCCGACCAGCGTGCCGGCGACGACCATGGCCAGGTTATTGATCGCGAATCCGTCGGCCGCAACGGCCAGGCCAGTGAACGAATTCAAAAGGGAAATAACCACGGGCATATCGGCCCCGCCGATCGGCATGACCATGGCAATGCCAAAGAGCAGCGACAGGCAAAACATCGTAGTAAAGGCAATGATCGCGTTGCCGCCGTTGACCGGGCCGGAGAGCCAGCCACACAACCCCAGAATCACAATCAGAACCAGCCCATTCAAAATATTCTGGCCGGGAAAGGTAAGCGGTTTCTCAAATTTACCCTGCAGTTTGAGATAAGCGATGATGCTGCCGGAGAAAGAGAGGGAGCCGATGAGGGTGGCAAAGAGCAGCGAGGTGGCGATGAAACGGGTGAGGCCGGCCTCCCCCTGAATGCCTTTCGAGAACTCCAAACCCGCGACGAGAGCGGCAGCGCCGCCACCCAGGCCATTAAATAAAGCGACCATCTGCGGCATGGCCGTCATTTTGACGGAGTAAGCGCCGGCGGCGCCGATGGCCAAGCCAATCACGCTTCCAATCAGAATGAGCGTGTAATTAAAATTCCAACCCTGGGACCAGACAAATTCGCCGCCGGGCTTGTGCAGCGAGATCAGGGCGATAAACATTCCGGCCGCCGCCACAAGGTTGCCCATGCGGGCGGTTTTAGGGGAACTCAGCATCCGGATGCCGATGATGAACAAGACGGCAACACCAATGATAAGTAGGGAGATGGCAGGATTCATGGTTATTTCTTTTTCTTGAACATTTGCAGCATGCGGTCGGTGACCATGAAGCCACCAAATACGTTGGCCGAGCCGAAAACCACCGCCACAAACCCGAGGGTCTGGGCCAGCGGCGTGGCGGCATCCGCCAGGACAAGGATGCCGCCGAAAAGAATGATCCCGTGGATGGCATTGGTGCCGGACATCAACGGCGTGTGCAACATCGAGGGAACTTTGGAGATCACCTCGACCCCGACGAAGATCGCCAGGATGAAAATGAACAGAATATTGGTATCCATAATATTTAAGCAGGTTTGACGATCAGTTTCTCATTCACGATTTTGCCGCCGTGAGTCACGAGACAACCCTTGATGATTTCGTCATCAAGCTTGATCACGAATTTTTTGGTCGTCTTGTCCCAGAATTCCTCGATGAGAGCGACCAGGTTGGCAGCGAAGACCTGACTGGCATGGACGGACACGCGGCCGGCCAAATTCTCGATGCCCACGATTGTCACTCCTTTACGCTCGATGACTTCGTTGTAAACAACCCCGGCGACATTCCCGCCGGTATCCACCGCTAAATCCACAACGACGCTTCCCGGTTTCATGGCGTCCAACATGTCCCCGGTCAGCAGAATCGGCGCCTTGCGGCCAAACACTTGTGCGGCGCAAATCACCACATCGGAATCCGCGCAGGTTTTCGTCATCGCCGCGCGTTGCAACTGAATTTGTTCCTCAGTGAGCGGTTTGGCATAACCGTCCTTCGTCTGCCCGGTTTCGCCGAGCTCAATCTTGAGAAAATGCGCCCCGAGCGATTTGACCTGTTCCTCGACGACCGGCCGCATGTCATAAGCGGTAACCCTGGCGCCAAGCCGTTTGGCGGTGGCGATGGCCTGCAAGCCGGCGACGCCCACACCAATGATAAACGCCTTCACAGGCAGAATGGTGCCGGCGGCGGTCGTCATCATCGGAAATATCTTATGGCAATAACGGGCGGCGAGGATTACCGCCTCGTAACCGGCGAGGTTGGCCTGGGATGAAAGCTCGTCCATCTTCTGTGCCCGCGTGGTCCGCGGGATTAATTCCAAACTGATGGCACTGATGCCGCGGTCGGCAAACTTCTGAATCAACTCCTTCTCTTTGAAAGGATCCAGGAGGCTGATATGGATGGAATCGCGTTTCAGCAATTCGATTTCCGGGAGCGTGGGCTTGCGCAGGCCCAAGACGATGTCACCGGAATTTAAAAGGTGATTCCGGTCGGAGGATATGGTGGCGCCAGCCTTGGCGTAAGCCTGGTCCGCATGACCGGCGGCGAGACCTATCCCCGCCTCAACTTCCACCTCGGCCCCGAGCTTGACCAGCCGGGCGACGGCGTCCGGCGTGAGCGAGGCGCGGGTTTCGCCGGGATGCGTTTCGCGAGTAACGGTAATTTTCATGGTTGGTGAAGTGACTACACCCTATCACATCACCCACAGCGATTGGCATCACATTTTTTGCCGATTTCAAATCAAATATTGCTATGTCCATTTATTTCTTGAGGGCATCCCGGACTCCTTCGATTCCTAAATAGAAGTTTTATGCCGACCTGAAAACTTCAGACTTTTCGCGGTGCAAAACGAAAAACCAACACAATCGCAGCCAACCCAACCACCAGCAAACTGGTTTCGCTCGGTTCCGGCGTCATCGCTTGCATCGGCCGGACATCAAAACCCCCTGCTTGCGGCGTCGAAAAGGAAACCGGGTTGATATTGACCTGAACGATTGCCGGATTTTCCACGGGCGGATTATTATTGAGCAACGATCCCAAGTCCGAATTTACCGAATCGACTTGATTGCCCAAAAAGCTGGCGACGCTGACCGGTTGGATCGTGCCCGCAAGCAGCAGAGGAAGCGCAAGTGGATCGACTGGTCTAGACATCTCCAGAATGGAATCAGCATGAACCCGTAGCGCCAATGAAACAACCAAAACTAAAAATTGCAACAAAGGGTTTTTGATAAGCGGCAACACAAATTACAGTAATGCAAAGTCCTATAATTCACAAGGAAAATGCCGCCGCTCCCCCCTTCCCGACCGGCTGGCATGCTTCCGGTAAAGGCGCTCCATTACGGCACGCTAGATCGTCCCCCACTTCAGTCAACACGGTCGTTGTCACGTTGAAGATAAGCAAGTTAACATCGACTACTTCCACTGCTCTTGGATCAGTTCAGTCTGCAAAAAGTGATACCTGCATTGGAAATTCCGTATTGCTGCAAGCAAGTGGAACAAAGCGTTTAGAAAATGCGAAATGTGCGGAAAACTATTCAAAAATGGTCGGGGTGGGGAGATTCGAACTCCCGACCTCTTGCACCCCAAGCAAGCGCGCTAGCCAGGCTACGCTACACCCCGAACCATCGGAAAAGAAAGAATAACCGAATTGCTGGATGCAATTCAACCCAAGATTTGATGGTGGCAACTATTTCTTTATACCAAGCGCCCATTCAATGCCGCCCAGGACATGGGCTTGATAGGCCTTGGAGATTTCCGGGGAGTTCTTGCGATCAGGCATATTGGGGTCGGCGTCCCAGATGTCCTCCCGATGGCCCAACGAGGTGTAAAATACGCGGCCGTCACCATAATTCTTGCACCAGCAAACCCCGTAATGGCCCGGATCGCCCGATTCCGGATGTTTGTCCAGAATAAGGAGGTCGTGGACTTTCGCTGGATCATAATTTTTGAATTGATAGATTTCCTCCTGCTGGATGGTCCAAACTTTGGGCAACCCGGCGGTCGCCGGATTTGACGGATCCTGGTTCAGGCAATCCACGCTGACCTGGCGGCCATGGCGTTTGAACTCACCGCCGAGCATATCGATATACCCGGGCCAGTTGTGAAAGGTGTCGCTGGCCGCGTGAATGCCAATGAAGGCGTGGCCGGCTTTGATCCAGTCGAGAAAGCCGGTTTTATCCGGTATCGGCAGATCGCCGGTGGTGCTGACAAACGCCACGCCGTCGTAATTCGCCAGCGAGGCGGGTGAAAGTTTTTCCAGCGCGGCGCGCAGTGTCACCTCCCACTTTTCTTCCGCCTCCGCGTATTCGGCCTTCTGGGCATCCGTTGCGTCTTTAGACAGACCCGCGGGTTTACCCGGGGGCTGGTGGACGAAATCAACCGTAAACTCGCCACTGGACTGGGCCAGTTGTGAGAGGATCTTTTCCGCAGTGGGAATTGAACTGTGCCGGAAACCGGTGGTGGTGGTGACCACCAGCAACCTTTTGGGAGCGGCTTGCAGGGAGACCGCCGCGAGGAAAGCAAACGTCAGCACACACAGAAAACTGGTTTTAATGTTCATTATCGGTTTTGGATCAATGGTTTAAAGCAGGATTTAATTTTTGGCAGCGTTATTGAAGTTAAGGCTCATTCACCACGGGAACCGGGCGAACCCAAATATTGCGGAAGGCCACGGAATTATTGTGGTACTGGAGAGCCAGTGGCCCGGTGGGGCCGACCGGAGTGTAAGTGCCGGGCACGCGCCAGTTGGTATCGCCGCGGATGGCCTGATGATTCTGCACCACCACTCCGTTTTGAATGACCGTGGCATAAGCCGGCGTCAGCAAAGTCCCGTTCGCATCAAAGTGTGGCACGTTGAAGACAATGTCGTAGGTCTGCCATTCGCCGGGCGGGCGGCAGGCGTTGGCCAGCGGCGGATGTTGACCATAAATCCCGCCGGTGGCGCCATCCGCATACGTCAGGTTATGATAGCAATCGAGCACCTGAATCTCGTAGCGCCCCATTAAAAAGACACCGCTGTTGCCCCGATCCTGACCTTCCCGACCATGCAAAACCGGCTCGCGAAATTCAAGGTGCAGTTGCATGTCGCCAAACTCCTGCGTCGTTACGATATCATTCTTGGCGGAAATGGCGATGCCGTCCTCGACCCGCCACGGCACGGGACCACCGGTTTTTTTGTCGCGCCACTGGGACAAATCGGTGCCGTCAAACAGCACAATGGCATCGCCGGGCGGCGGGGCCTGCTGGCTGAAATTACCTGTGCTCACCACCGGCGGCTGGGGACGCGCCGGATCATGCACATGCCATTTCCCATTCGGTTGCATGGGCGTATCCTGAAATCCTGCGACGCCGTTGATGATGGTTTCCGGAAACGGTGGTTTTGATGGAGCGGGTTGGGTTTGCGCAACATTTTGGCTGGCACAGCCGCCGACGGCGAGGACCATGGCGACGAGGAATGGAATTTGTTTTTTCATGTCAGTTGTTATTTGCAAGTTTCAGTTATTGAATTTTCGGAAATTTGGTCCACTTGGCATTGGACGCCGCCGATTTCACCGCGGTTTCGAGAAACGCCATGCCGTAAACCCCGTCGTCCACGGTAGGAAAATCAAAGGCGCCCCCCCTTTTGCCCGTTATGCTTGCCCGAATCGCGGCGACCGCCTCGAGATAAATGTTGGCGAATGCCTCAATGAAGGCCTCGGGATGACCAAAAGGAATCCGCGTGAACTTTTTGGCCTGGTCGCTGACATAACCGTTGCCACGACGCAGAATTCTTGCCGGTTCGTTCTTGGCGATGAATTTCAACTCATTCGGATGTTCCTGCTGCCACGCAAGCGAACCTTTGGTGCCATAGACACGGATGTTAAGGTTGTTTTCTTCTCCGCAGGCGACTTGCGAGCAATGCAAAACACCCTTGGCACCGCCACGGTAACGGATCAACAAATTGGCATCGTCCTCCAGTTTGCGGCCCGGAATGAAGCTCGTGAACTCAGCGCAAAGCGACTCGATTTCCAGGCCGGTGATGTAGCGGCCAAGGTTCTCGGCATGCGTTCCGATGTCGCCAAGGCAACAACTGGCGCCGGCCTTTTTGGGGTCGCTACGCCAGGCCGCCTGTTTATGGCCGTCGGCCTCGATTTTATCCAGCAGCCAGCCCTGGGGATATTCGGCGACGATTTTAAGGATGCGCCCCAGTTTGCCGGCACGCACCAACTCGCGCGCCTCCTTGACCATGGGGTAGCCGGTGTAATTATGGGTGAGGGCGAAAACCTTGCCGGTTTTGCGGACGGTGTCGCGCAGAGCCCGGGCTTCTTTCAAGGTGATCGTCATCGGTTTGTCGCAAACCACATGAAACCCCGCATTCAAAAATGTGGTGGCCACGGGTGCGTGGAGAAAGTTCGGGGTGACGATGGAAACGAAATCAATCCGTTCATCCGCCGGCAACGCGGCTTCCGCCTTGGCCATCGCCTCATAGCTGCCATAGACGCGGCGGGGATTCAGGAAAAGCTGTTCCCCGGTGGTCTCCGAGTTTTTGACATCGGAAGAAAAAGCGCCGGCCACGAGTTCGATCTGGCCATCGAGATTGGCCGCCAGGCGATGAACGGCACCGATGAAGGCGTTCTGACCGCCCCCAACCATGCCGTAACGAAGTTTGCGTTTGGCTGACATAAAATGGTTGTTGGACGCACTTTAGGGAAATGCCGCGCACGGGACAAGCCGGGAATGATATATGATGACATTTCCTTGAGAAAGTTGCCCCAACGTCATCCTGTTTAATGTAGCGGCATGTCGGCAGACTGCCGCATTCTGGAAACACCGAGAATAGTGCGGCGCTCTGCCGAGACGCCGCTACGCAGGAAGGGCTTGCGTCGGCATTGCCTCCCGTTGCTCCATGTAAATTTTCCAGAACTTTTCCCAGAAATCCTCGGCCAATGGATGCAGAAAGGGAAAGCCCGGCACAACCGCGCCCAGATGCGGCCAATCGCGGGGATGCTCCGCCAGTTGCTTACGGCACGGATTGTCGAGGAGGTAAAAGCAGGATTTTTCAAACGCGCCGCGCAGCCGGTCTTTTTCCCGCAGTACACTGTCATGCGATTGTTTTTGAAGTTCAAATTCCACGCCGGTGGACGATCGTCGCGCCAGTTCCACCGCCAAATGTTTGCGTAGGAATTTCATGGCGTTGCGCTGGTCGCTGTCAACGCGCAGGCCCATCCAGAGCAGATGCAGATGGTCGGGCATGAGGATATAGACCGGACAGAATAAGTCTTCGCGCGCGGCGGCGTGGAGGAGCAGTTCGCGGAAATGCTGGTGAAAAAGGTCGTCCAGCCAGCCGGTGGCGCGGCGTTCCAAGGTGACGGTCCATTGCACCACGGCGAATCCGCGATAATACTCCGGCGCGAGGCGGGGCAGATGATGCCATTCCGGCTGCGGCGTGAGTGGCGCGGGCTTCATGCGGCCAGCGTAGCGGCTTTCGGCAGAAAGCCGCAAATCATTTAATCGCAGCGGTATGTCGGCTGACTGCCGCATTCTGGAAGTACCGAGAATAGTGCGGCGCTCTGCCGAGACGCCGCTACGTTAAGACAGGTTTGGCTTATTTGCGTTTTGCAAACGCCGCATCGAAGGCCGCCTGATTGGGCGCGAAATCGAGTTTGCGAACGAAAGCGCAGGCTTCCGTGGCGCCGTGAATCCGGTCCATGCGGCCGTCCTCCCATTCCACGGACAGCGGGCCGCGATAACCAACGTCGTTTAAGGCAACAATGATATCCTCGAATTGAATGTCGCCGTGGCCGGGGGAGCGAAAATCCCAAAAGCGGCGGGAATCAGTGAAATCCGTGTGGCCACCGAACACGCCAACGGTGCCGTCACCGTGACCCCACCAGACATCCTTCATGTGCGCATGAAAAATGCGGTCCCCAAAATCGCGGATGAATTTCACATAATCCACGCCCTGGTAACCGAGGTGCGAAGGATCGTAATTAAAACCAAAGCGCGGATGGTTTTTAACCGCGTTCAGGGCGCGTTTGGCGGAAGCAATATCGAAAGCAATCTCGGTGGGATGCACTTCGAGGGCGAAATTGACCTTCTCTTCCTCAAAAACGTCGAGGATTGGCAGCCAGCGTTTGGCAAAATCAACAAAGCCACGCTCGAGGTACGCTTGGCTGGTGGGGGGAAACGCATACAACGCATGCCAGATGGAAGAGCCAGTGAACCCATTGACCACCGCAGGCGACACGTTAGAGCCGCTCTTTTTACCGGGACGGGCATTGAAAAAGATCCGGGCTGCACGGGCGGTGTCGGCCATTTTGGCGGCGGCGCGCTGGCGAACGCCTTCGGGCTTCCCATCGTCCCAGACGTCCGCGGGCAAAATGGCCTGGTGCCGTTCATCGATCAAATCGCAGACCGCCTGGCCAACCAGATGGCTGGAAATCGCGTGGCAGGACAACCCGTGCTTGCCAAGCAAGGCCCATTTCTTTTTGACGTAACCGGGTTCGGCCAGGGCGCGATCCACCTCAAAATGATCCCCCCAGCAGGCGAGTTCCACACCGTCATAACCCATTTTTTTGACGAGGGGAAGCAGTTCGGCGAGCGGGAGATCGGCCCATTGGCCGGTAAAAAGGGTTACGGTTCTTTCCATAATTGGTTGGGGTTAAATTGCTGACGGATTCTGGATGCGATGGGAACAGTTTTCAAATAAATTCAAGTTAATGGCGAAAACAAATGCGATTGAACTGCCGGGCTGCGATCCGATCCCTATCTTGTATGAGGATCGCTCGGTGCTGGCGATTGACAAGCCGCGGGGTTGGATGCTGGTCCCGCATACCTGGCGGAAGACGAACTGGAATCTGCAGGCGGCGATCGATTCGTCCATCCGCGCGGATGAATTTTGGGCGCGTTCACGCAACCTGAAGTATTTGCGGCATATTCACCGGCTGGATGCGGATACGAGCGGAGTGATGTTGTTCGCCAAGAGCGAAGGGGCCATGCGCGCTTTCGGGGAGATGTTTGAATCGCGGCGGATGGAAAAGACCTACCTGGCCGTGGTGGAAGGGCAACCTCGCCAGCCGGAATGGACTTGTGCCCTGCCCCTCGGACCGGACCCCAAACACTTCGGCAAGATGCGGGTCGATTCATCGGAAGAGGGAAAAGAATCCGAGACGCACTTTCGCGTGTTGCAAAGCAACGAACGCTTCACGCTCATCGAGGCAAAGCCCCTGACGGGACGCACACATCAGATCCGGGTGCACCTGGCGGAATCCGGAAGCCCGATCATGTGCGATGAACTATATGGCCGGGTGGAAAAGGGTTACCGGCTGGGATTGCGCGCGGTGCGTCTTGCCTACAAAGACACTTTCACGCGTCGGCCAGTGAGTATTGTCGCCCCGGCAGGTTGGTTTCTGAAGGAATTCGGATTTGCGAATTTGGAAATATCAAGACCCGAAAAAGTCGCGGTAAAGGTCGATAATAAACCCGGTGAAGACAAGAAACCGTCACTGACGCCGCCGCCAGCCCAAAATTGAACTTTCTGAATTGCGGCAGGCCAGCATGCCTGCCGCAACCAATTGGAATCACCACCCGCCGTAATGCACGCCGCAACCGTAAGGCTTGGTCTGGGTAATGGTAACGGGCTTGCCGGCAATTAATTCGTCCACCGCCGCATGGACATAATTCTTGGCTGTACGGGGATCGCCATACGGCACGCGACGGTCGTCAATTGCGCCTTGATAATCAAGAACTCCGTCTTTGCCGATAACATACATATCGGGCGTGGTTCGCATGTTATAGAGGTGACCAATCTTGCCCGAACTATCATCAATCCAATCGGTGGCGTTGATTTTCAAGTCGGTCCATTCAGCGCGGGCCTGGTCGGGGGTGCGATAGCTGGAGTTATGAGGGTTGACGGAATTAACGATTAGCCAGACCACGCCCTTGGCGGCGAGATCTTTTTGCAATTCCTCCATGGCGCCGCTGGCATAATGATTGTGGCAAAACGGGCAGTCGGAATTGTATGATTCCAGAACCACAATCTTGCCTTTATAATCGCTTAAGTGAACGGTCTTGCCGTAGATGTCGGTACCTGTAAAGTCAGGCGCGGGTTGGCCGATTTCCACGGCCATGACCGAGGCGGCCAGACTAACGCTCGCCAATATGGCTAAAGAAGTCTTTTTCATAAAATTCTTTCAATAATTCCTATATCTATATTCGGCCTTTTAGACGGTTTTGAGGCTGCTTTTGTTCAAACTGGGTCATTTTGCGGCCCGGTCCAGAGCCTCCAAAACCGTGGACGGGGTCAACACTTCGGGCAAGGCAACCGGATTGGCATTGGGTTTACCCGGAAAGACCAGAACAAGCGGCACACCAGCGCGGCCGAACCGTTGCAATTCCTCGGTGATCCGCTCTGGAAAATGCGTGTAATCGCCCACCAGAGTCGCCGCGTTAATTTCCTTCAGTTTGTTGCGCACGGAGGGAATTTCGATGCTGGTCTTTTTATTCACCTGGCAGGTCAAACACCAATCGGCGGTAAAATCCACCAGCACGGGTTTACCAGCGGTTTGCGCTTGAGCGACGGCTTCCACCGACCACGGCTGCCAGGGAATGGCGTCCGGCGAACGGGCTGCCGGATCAGCCGCGCTGGCGGCTTCGCGAGGGGCGCGCCACTTCAACCCATTTTCCAAAATAGCGAAATAGCCGACGAAAAGCAGCACGAGAGCCAAGACGGCGGCGAAGGTTTGGTAATGGCGACCGCGCTGGACGAATTCGCCATAAACCCAGGCGGCCAACGCGACCATCACCAGAAAACCACCCAGCCAGGCGATATCTCTTCCGTAGGTGCCGGATGCGATATACAACAACCACATCACTGTCGCCAGCATCGGGAACCCCATGGCGATCTTGAATTTCTCCATCCAGGCACCCGGCTTGGGAAGATATTTGAGCCACGCCGGATTCCAGCTTAAGAGGATATAGGGCGCGGCCAAGCCCACGCCAACCGCGATAAAAACCACAATGATAATGGCCGTCCCCTGAGCAAAAGCAAAGCCGAGCGCGGGGGCAAGGAAGGGTGCCGTACAGGGCGTGGCCAGCGTGGTGGCAAGAACGCCGTTGAAAAAGGCGCCGGACGCGCCATGCCGGGAGGCGATTTCGCCGGCGGCATCCATTGCTCGTCCGCCCAGCGAGACCTCAAACACGCCAAACAGATTCAAGGCGACCAGCGTTACCAGGGTCGCCAGACAAACCAGGAAAACGGGACTGCCAAACTGCATCCCCCAGCCCGCATGATGCCCGGCGGCTTTTACTCCGATTACGATCAAGGCCAGAGTGAGGAATGAGCAGAGCACGCCGGCGGCATAAATCAAACCCAAAGCACGAACGCGGCGCGGGTCACTTTTGGCTTCGCTGACAAACCCGAGAATTTTCAGGGCAATGACCGGCAGCACGCAGGGCATGATGTTCAAAATGAGTCCGCCGATCAGCGCATAGACCAACATCAGCCAGAGTGGCTTCGCAAGCGGGCTCGTCGATTCATTGGCCGCAACTGTCGGTAACCCTGCCCCGCCTGGCGGCACCGTGGCGGGATTCGCCATTACCGCAGGTTGGTCATTCACCGGCAAAGCAACCGCGAACCCGTAACTCGAGTCCGCTGACACCACAACTCCCGAGATTTGTGCGGGCCAATTTCCACTGAACTTGGTGACGGACTTCTCAAGAGAGAAATCCCAATTCGGATCCGACAATTTGACAGTCTTGGATTGGATCTCAAAATTATCATTGGCCTCTGGATAAAAGTCGGCGATGGGGGTTGGCGGCTGTTCCGGCGCCCCGGTAAAGCGACCTTCAAGGATCAAAGTCCGGGTGTCAGCACTCGCTTGGGGTTTCCAAAAAGCGGTGATCGACCAGTCTTGCGCCGATTGCGGAATCTTCTGCCGCCACGCCTCAATTGCGGCCGCTTCCGCGGTCGATTGGGTGTCGCTGCCAACCATCAATGATGCGGTCACATTGGTGGCACCGGGGACGCATTGCTCCTCGCACTCCAGCCAGGAGACCTGGGCCGACAAAGTCAATGGTCCGCTACTGAGATTGGAAGCCAGGGTCAGGGGCACCAGCAGCATGGTTTCACCCTCATAACCGTAAGTGGTGACCTCCGCCGGAGGCAGTTTTTTGGGAAGCGGCCATTGAATGACGCCGGCGGTGACGCCAGGGGGCAACTGCCACTTGATCTGGGTGGGAATGCCCGAATCACCGGGATTTTTCCAGTAAGTGTGCCAACCGGGATCCATGCTCAGATCAAAGCCCGCCCAAACCACTCCTCCCGGGCGGACGGGGTTGGCCGACAACCAGAAACGCACC
>Ga0207029_10146_pt1 | contig 20083 bp, 8 predicted proteins | sample Alteio_BWMinCont_39_FD_153282 | JGI IMG/M metagenome (GOLD analysis project Ga0207029, IMG submission 153282) | Enriched cells from forest soil in Barre Woods Harvard Forest LTER site, Petersham, Massachusetts, United States -... | ecosystem: Environmental > Terrestrial > Soil > Temperate forest >...
TTACCGTAAAGGTTGATTACAGCGGCAAAACCACGCCTGATGGCAAAGTGTTAAAAACCGCTACTGATATTAACTTTTACCTCATTAAAGAAGCAAAAGTGGCATTCGTTCCATTCTCAGCATTCGGCACCGGTGAAGATATAAACTGGTTCAGGGTATCAGTAGGGGCAAGTACCTTGCAGGATATTGTGGATTTGATACCAAGAATAAAAGAAGCGCTGTTGAAGCTGAAATAGACCATAGTTGATGGTTCATAGCTCAGAAACAATTCCGCATTTGGCATTCCGATTTTCGCATTCAATAATTCCGAAATCGAAATTCCCAAATCCGAAACCCCTCAATGTACATTCCCGAAGCCAAACTCCTTATAGGTGCTCGGTACTTCGTCACTGCTACTGAACGGGAAGGTGTATGATGCCCACCAGCTTTCAAAATCGGCGTCTTTATCTTTGGTTGGCTCAACACGTACCGTGCGCAGCATATAAATACCTTCGCGGCTCATGGTGAAAGTTACTTCCCCTTTGTTGTCGGCATTCAAGTTTTGTGTGTAAACATTCCCGCCTATCGATTTAATATAAAGTGATATACTTGCACCGCTGGCCGCCTTGCCTTTAAATTTTACCTGCGCGCTCATATCCTCGCCATATTTTTTACGATAGGGGTCGTCCTTCAAAATGATCTCGTAATCTTCTTTAAGGTTTTTCTCGTAAGCGCCGCCATCATGGTTATCCACAGAGAATAGGGTTTTCATGTAACGTGTGTATTTTTCTTTTATCCTGAACTGGTTGCCATTTTTTACCTTATCAGATAGTTTATCATAACCCAGCTGCGCTAAAAAATCGGCATAATTGTCGCGCGAGGCATCGCTGTGTTCAATGCCGCGGGTCATTTCAACCAATACCTGCCCATCGTTTGGTATAGGGTAATTAGCTAAAAGCACGGCGCTGTCTTTTGGCGTTGCTTTCAGGTCTATTTTCTTTGACCCCTGGTAAAGGGCAAATACGTCTGTTTTTGCTGGCTCATAACCAATTTCTTCCTGTTTTACAAACTGGTCACCGGCCAATAAATGCAGGTTAAGTTTATCGCCTTTGTGTATAAAAAAGTTTTCGGGCAGCAAGAAATAATCGTGTGTAGCGGCCAGTCCAACAGCAGCGGCCAGTATCAATAAAAAAAGGGGCAGGCGTTTCATGTTTTTGTTCATGGGTTCAATCGTTCATTAGTTTAGTGGCGTATTTTGTTATTGATATTCAACGCTGTTAACGCAATTAGCCATTAACTATTATCAGCGGGCAATTTATCAATTTGTTTATTAGCAAACGAAGCTAATAAACAACAAATTCATTACGAACCATTTTATATTGAACTAATGCACCAATGAACAAATAAACAAATTACGTAGTTTTGTCGCATGATTTTCGACCGAAAAAACCTAAATAATAACCAGCTGATCGATTTTTACAAAAAATTGTTGTGGCCGCGCATGGTTGAAGAAAAAATGCTGATACTATTAAGACAAGGGCGTATTGGCAAATGGTTTTCGGGGATAGGTCAGGAGGCCATAGCTGTTGGCAGCACCCTTGCCATGAACAGTGACGAATACATATTGCCCATGCACCGCAATTTGGGTGTTTTTACATCAAGGGACATCCCGCTTTCGCGGTTGATGGGACAGTGGCAAGGTAAAGCTTCCGGCTTTACAAAAGGGCGCGACAGATCATTTCACTTCGGCACGCAGGAGTATAAAATTATTGGCATGATATCGCACCTTGGCCCGCAATTGGCTTTGGCCGACGGTATTGCGCTGGCCGATGTATTGGCCGGCCGAAATAAAGCCACGCTCGTATTTACAGGCGAGGGCGCCACCAGCGAAGGTGATTTTCATGAGGCATTAAACATAGCCGCCGTATGGAACTTGCCTGTAATATTTTTGATAGAAAATAATGGTTACGGATTATCAACCCCGGTTAATGAGCAATATAAGGCCAAATACCTGGTAGATAAAGCCCTTGGCTATGGTATGGAAGGCCGCCGCATTGATGGCAATAACTTGTTGGAGGTTTATCATACCATAAGTGAACTGGCAACTGCGATGCGCACAAAACCGCGTCCAGTTTTGGTGGAGTGTATGACATTCAGGATGCGTGGCCACGAAGAAGCATCGGGCACTAAATATGTACCACAGTATTTGTTTGATTTTTGGAAGGATAAAGACCCGTTGGCGAACTTTGAAAAATATTTGCTGGATGAACGCGTGCTGCGCGCTGAATGGCTGCCCCAGATGCGCGAGGAATTTACCACGCTAATTGAGTCAGAAATTGAAAAGGTGTTCAGCGAACCTGACATTATCCCAAATGTTGAAATCGAAGTACAGGATATGTACAAGCCACACAACCTTTCAACCTTTCAACCTTCCAACCTTCCAACAACAAAAATCCGTTACATCGATGCTATAAGTGATGGCCTGCGGCAAAGTATGCGCAAACATCAAAACCTGGTGATAATGGGGCAGGATATTGCCGAATATGGCGGCGCATTTAAAATAACACAGGGTTTTGTAGAGGAATTTGGCAAGCCGAGAGTACGCAACACGCCTATTTGCGAATCCGGCATCGTGGGCGCGGCTATGGGTTTGGCGTTAAATGGCTACAAAGCCGTTATGGAAATGCAGTTTGCTGACTTTGTTACCAGCGGTTTTAACCAGGTGGTAAATAACCTGGCCAAAACGTACTATCGATGGGAGCAGCCGGTTGATGTGGTGATCCGTATGCCTACGGGCGCCGGCACTGGCGCTGGGCCGTTTCACTCACAAAGCAACGAAGCCTGGTTTACAAAAACACCGGGGTTAAAAGTAGTTTATCCAGCATTCCCGGATGATGCCAAAGGCCTGCTGATGGCTGCCATTGATGACCCAAACCCGGTAATGTATTTTGAGCATAAATACCTGTATCGCAGCACCAGCGGCGAAGTGCCTAATGGTGATTATTATGTTGAGATAGGAAAAGCTAAAGTAATACAACAAGGCACACTTGCCAGCATCATCACCTACGGGCTTGGTGTACATTGGGCTATTGAACATGCTGCCAAACACCCCGATCTGCCAATTGAAATTATCGATCTGCGCAGTCTCCAACCATGGGACAAAGAAGCCGTAGAACAAAGCGCCAAAAAAACCGGTCGTGTACTGCTTTTGCAGGAAGACACTTTAACAAATGGCTTTTGCAGCGAAATTGCCGCCCATCTGGCCGAACATTGCTTTAAATACCTGGATGCCCCAATAATGCGCTGTGCCAGTCTTGACACCGCTATCCCTATGAACAAGGCACTGGAAGATCAGTTTTTAGCAAAATCGCGATTGGAAGAAACGATGGAGCGGTTGTTAAAATATTAGTCATTGGTCATTGCGCCATTAGTCATTAGGTCGCGTGATGGCATATTTAACAAAAGAAGCTCCCAGGTATAATACCCAAGAGCTTCTCACTTAAGACTTTCGACTAAAGGCTTCGGACTTAAAACTAATCCCTCCTTCTCCTGTTCAACCGTTGTTTCAAATCGGCAATCGGCATGGTTATCATCCTGCCAATTGGCTCTTTGCCGCGATAGGTGATCACCCGTAGCTGGGTTGCGTCTTTTGGTACGATCAGCGGTTCGGTATATTTTGGATAATACCTGTCGGGGTACGAATTATCAAAGCTATAATAAATATCAAGGTTGGGTATTTCGGTGGTCAATGTTACCCGCATCAGGCTATCGGCACCCATACTCTGGTCGAAGTCCGGATCATACATACTTGGCGCATATTTTATTTCGGCTTCGTTAAAGCGTGGGAATTGTTTCTCTACCCTTGGATAAAAATCATTCCAGTTTTTCTTTTCCTTTGGCGACCATACAGATTCGGCTATGGCAAAGCCACGCGGCCAGGTCATATATTCCACCTGCCTGAAATTAAATACCTGTTCTGTCCATAAATTAGCTTGACCACCTAAAATTAATTTAGCGTCGGCGCTATCCGGAACAGGATCAAATTCATATGTTTTGCTTAAACGCAAAGTGGCATAAACATGTGGCTCCATAACCCGGTCGCTTTGCATATAATCAAGGTAGGCAAAAGTGGTTGGACTCATCACAACTTCGTGGCCAAGCTTTGAAGCAGTGATACCGCCCTGTATACCGCGCCAGCTCATTACTGCCGCATTCGGACCCAGGCCACCCTGGATGATCTCGTCCCAGCCCATAAATTTTTTGCCTTTCGATTCTACTATCTTTTCCAGGCGCTTCTCAAAATAGCTTTGCACCTCATCGTAATTTTTCAGGTTTTCCCTTTTCATTAATGCCGTAACCGAATCGCTTTTTGCCCAATAGGCTTTATTACATTCATCACCGCCAAGGTGAACATAGCCAAACGGAAACAATTGCGCTACTTCGGTCATTACCTTATCTAAAAACTGGTAAGTGTACTCGCTGGATGGGTTTAGCGTATTGTCAACCGCAATCCTTTCGCCCGAACGCACCTGGAATTTATCAGCGCCTGGTGTAACTGAAAGCTGGGGATATGAAACTACAGCTGCAAGGCTATGCCCCGGAACGTCAATTTCGGGCATGATATTTAAAAAGCGGTCTTTACCATATTGTACCAGTTCTTTAATATCCTGTTGGGTATAAAAGCCGCCGTAAGTGCGTGGTTCATCAGGTTTTGGCACCGAAAAGCTGCCAAATTCGCCTTCTTTTTTAACGTTATAAGCGCCTACGGTGGTTAAACGGGGCAGGCTTTTTATTTGAATGCGCCAGCCTTCGTCATCTGTAAGGTGCATATGCAGCAGGTTAAATTTGTAGCGCACCATTTGGTCGATGTATTGTTTAACCTCTTCTTTGGTAAAAAAGTGGCGCGATACATCAAGCATCAAGCCACGCCAGCCAAAACGTGGGTAATCTTTTATAGTTACATTGGGCACTGTCCAGGCTATATTGTGAATCGCTTCATTGCTTTCAATTTCTTTCGGCAACAATTGTATAAGGGTTTGCACGCCATAAAATAAGCCATTGGCTTCGTTGGCGCTTATAACAATGCCCTTTTTGCTAACCCATAGCTGGTAACCTTCTTTACCTATTTCAGCATCTGTTTTGGTATTCAGCACAAGCTTAATTGTTGCTGGAGTTGAAAAAGCATTACGTACAGTAACGGGCAACCCCGATGCCGTTGCCAGCTTATTTTGAAGATAGCTGGTGACAAGCCTTACTTCAGCCTGCGGACCGGCCTGGATCAAAATGTGTTTTGGCAGGGTAAATTCACCATCCCTGGTGATAACACTCACCGGTTCAGGAATAATAGCTAAACTATTTTTGTTGCTTTGCGCGAATGACAAAAAAGTTATCAAACAACAGCTTAATAACAAGGTAATCTTTTTCATACAATTGGTTTAAAAGGGTTTATTGCGGGGATATTGGACGCAAATTATACTTTTTAAATAATATTAAAAAGTGTTTGGGCTTTAAATCATCATTTATTAATTATTATATTGCGTCATATAGACACGTTATAAACCACTCTTCATGAAAAAGCTATCTGCAACGGCTATTTGCCTGATTTTGGCATTTGCTTCGGCGCTGTTTTATTCATTCAAACCAAAAAACGAAACACGTAATATTTCTGATACGGTGCATATAGAAGGCGGCCTGATTTCGGGCATTAAAAGTCCGGTGGGCGATGTTATCGCCTATAAAGGCGTACCGTTTGCTGCGCCGCCCGTGGGTGAGCTACGCTGGAAAGCGCCCCGACCCGTACCCCCCTGGGAAGGCGTAAAAAAATGCGATGCCTTTGGCCCAAGCCCTATGCAGGCTAAGCCTACGCCCTTTATGGTTTATACGCCTGAATTCCTTATCCCCGAACAACCGATGAGTGAAGATTGCCTTTATCTTAATGTTTGGACAAAGGCACACAACGGGGATAAAAAGCCGGTTTTTGTGTGGATATATGGCGGCGGCTTCGGCAGCGGCGGTACGGCGGTACCTATTTATGATGGCGAAGCGATGGCCCGCAAAGGTATCATCTTTGTATCTGTTAATTACCGTGTAGGTGTTTTCGGTTTCCTGGCACATCCGGGGCTAACCAAAGAATCGCCAAATAAAGCGTCGGGTAATTATGGTTTGCTTGATCAGATAGCCGCTTTAAAATGGGTCAAAAAAAATATTGCTGCTTTTGGCGGCAATCCTGATAATGTAACTATTGATGGCCAGTCGGCAGGTTCCATGAGCGTAAATTGCCTGGTGGCATCGCCAGTGGCAAAAGGTTTGTTTAAAAAAGCTATTGCCGAAAGCGGTTCGTATTTACTGAGCAATCCAACATTGAAAACCTTCGATTTAGCAGCGGCTGAGCAGCAAGGTGTAAAACTGGCGGAGGCGGTACATGCCACTTCGATTGAAGAGCTTAAAAAAGTGCCTGCTGATCAGTTGATGAAATTTTCGGGGCGGTATTCGCCAATTGTTGATGGCTATGTGCTGCCCGAACCTGTTGCCAAGATTTTTGCAGCAGGGAAACAGAACAATGTGCCCGTACTTACCGGGTGGAACGCCGATGAAAGTTTTATTGCAAGCTTTAAAAATAAGGATGATTATATCAAACAGGTAAAAGAGCAATACGGCGCAAAGGCCGATGAATTCTTAAAATATTATCCCGCCAATACGGATGAAGAAGCAGCACGTTCGCAGGTTAAACAAAGCCGTGATATGATATTTGCTGCATCTGGCTATAGATGGGCCACTTTACAAAGCAAGCAGGACAAAGCAGCAATTTATGTTTATTATTTTGAGCGCAAGCTGCCCGCAACTGCCGATTATGTAAAATACGGTGCATTCCACACCGGCGAGGTAGCCTATGTAATGAATAATTTAAGGTTTTTACACCGCCCATGGGAACCGGCTGATTATAAGCTCGCCAACCTGATGTCCAGCTACTGGATAAATTTTATTACCCTGGGCAACCCCAACGGCCCGGGATTGCCGCCGTGGCCAGATTTTAATAACTTTACAAAACAGGCCATGGTTTTTGATAAAGCATCGGGCAAACAGGAACTCCCCGACTGGCGCGAACTTGAATTTATGGGAGGGAATTAGTTGACTAAGTGAGTAGTTGATTGGGTTGACTAAGTTGAATAAAATCAATGCAAAATCAACTACTCACTTAATCCAACCCAATCAACCAACAACTAAAATAAATTATAAACCCAATTAAACCTAAATATTATGTCATCCGATCGCAGAAAATTTTTAAAGCAATTTGGCAGTACAGTTGTACTTAGTTCGGCTGCGCTTTCGAGCTTTGCAGCTTTGGAAGCTAATGAACGAAGGGTATTACAGGCACAAAAAAGAGTAAGCCCCAATGATAAGATACGTGTGGCCACCATTGGAATGGGCATTATGGGATTTAATGATACAAGGACGGCATTGAGCTGCCCGGGTGTTGAGCTGGTGGGCTGCTGCGACCTTTACACAGGAAGGCTCGATCACGCCAAAGAGCTTTTTGGTGCAAATATTTTTACAACAAAAAACCGGCATGAGATACTCGACCGCAAGGACGTTGATGCGATAATTATAGCCACCAGCGATAACTGGCATAGCACCATTGCTATCGAAGCCATGCGCAAAGGCAAAGCGGTGTACAGCGAAAAACCCATGGTACACTATTTAAGCGAGGGTCTCGGCGAGATAAAGGTGCAGCAGGAAACCAAAGCCGTTTTCCAGGTGGGCAGTCAGCGGGTAAGCAGCATAGCGTTCCAAAAAGCGAAAGAGTTATTGAAAGAAGGGGCAATAGGGCAGATCAATTGTATCGAGGCCTCGTTTAACAGGCAAAGCGCACTTGGGGCATGGCAATATACCATCCCGCTTGATGCCTCGCTGCAAACAGTTGATTGGGAGCGTTACCAGGCCAAAGAAACAGTAAAGCGCGCTTATGATCCTAACCGTTTTTTCAGATGGCGCAATTACCGCGAATATGGCACCGGCGTAGCAGGTGATCTTTTTGTACACCTGCTTTCAGGTATCCATTTTATTACAGGTTCCAAAGGGCCGAGCAAAATATATTCTATCGGTGAGCTTGCTTACTGGAAGGATGGAAGAAATGTGCCTGATGTGATGAATGCTGTAATACAATATCCAGACAGTAAAGAACACCCTGCTTTCGAGGTATCACTACGCGTAAACTTTGTAAGCGGTGATGGCGAGCACTCATCTACCCGGATAACCGGTACCGAAGGTGTTATGGATCTTTCGGATGAAAATGGCTTCACCATACGCAAACATAAAATGCCGGTGGCGCCAGGCATTGGCGGCTGGGATTCATTTAATACCTATACCAACGCCATGCAAAAAGAATTAATGGACGACTATAATAAAAAATATTCGGCAACCGACCAGCAGTCCCCATCGCAACCCAACATAACTTATGCTGTGCCCGAAGGATATAATACTTCGCACGAGCATTTTGCCAACTTTTTTGATTCAATTCGCAATGGTACGCCTGTAGTTGAGGATGCAGTTTTCGGTTTCAGGGCCGCAGCCCCTGCCTTGGCATGTAACGAAAGCTATTTCCACAACAAAGTGATTCACTGGGATGCGGAGAATATGAGGATGAAGGAGAATGGTTGATTAAGTTGATAGGGTGAGTAGTTAGTTTTGAGTCCGAAAGTCGGGAAAGTACAAAAGACCTGGAAAAAACGGGTCTTATAAACGGGTTTTCAAAACTTAAAAAAATCAATAATTTATCAAATCAGCAAACATTTAGCAATAACAATGCTAAGCGGGTATTAAAAGATTAAAACGCCAAAATACTTAGGGAAAATATTGGGTTTTTCTCATTTGTTTCCTATTGGTATAAAATATAAACCTTTAATTATTTATCGATCTCTTTGAGCGAAAATATTCAAACACCCAGGAAATCCATTCAGAAATATTTTCTACAATTTTCCCGCTTATTTTCCCCAATCAGGTGTGGCTATGGCCAATGTGCGTAGAACTAATGCATGTTAAAGCTGTAACAAAGGTGGGGCGACTTAAAAAGGGAAGAAATTAATATAGAAGGTAAAAGCAAAAAAATAAGCCTTTTGCTTTTACCTTCTATAGTATTAAAACCTATAACTTCACAAATGTGCTTTTCCCCACCAGGCGGTTGTCAGCATTATTGGTTACTTGTATAATGTAAGTACCGGGGTTTAGGTTGCTGACATTGCCCTGCCATGCGACTTGCGATGAGGTGGATGTTTTTATCACAGTGCCGGTGATGTTTATTATTTTAATACTGTATGATTGGGTAGTTGCAGCTGCTTGGGTTGAAATTGAACCATGGGTTACATTTAAATTTGGAAGCACGGGCAGATTAGTAGACAGGTTATTGTTGCTCTTTTGATTTATAGCTAAATTAATAACCCCGCTTGCCGGGTTAGGATAAACACTGAGATTACTTGCACTCACATTGGTTGAGTTGCCATATATCAGTGTAACCGCAGCGGAGTAGCTTATGTCGCCGTTTAGGTCCTGTATTTTTAACCGGTACTGGTTGGTAGCCAGCGGATCTTTATCCGCAAGGCTGTAAGTGCCGATAGCACTTGAAGCAAAACCACCCAAAACATTAAAAGTTGCGCCGTTGTCGGTACTTCTTTCAATAGTAAAGTTAGTATAATTTTGTTCGTTTTCGGTTTTCCATACAACCTCTGCGCCTTCCTGTGCTTTTGTTGCTGTAAAATTCAATAAATGCACCATTAGCGCAGGGTTTTGACGGATGACAAGACTAAAGCGTTTAGAGCCAAAGCTGCCGGCATCACTTTTATAAATATTAAAGCTATAGTTGGGGTTATGTTTAATATCAAGCGAATCTTTTTTATAATTGTCCATCAACCAGATGTCATATAGGTCGGGGATGCTTTTTACCTCATCCAAATTCAGTTGGTAAACGCCATCGGCATCGGCGCTTACATTTAAGCCAATTGTTGTTGGTGTAAGTTTTGGTAATGGCATTGCATTAATGGCGAGCGCAACATTGTCAGCTGACATGCTTGATAAACTTACCGGCCCGTTTCCTGTTTTGTAAAGGGCATCTTCACTTGAATTATATTCAGATTTGGCAGTACTATTGAAATTTAACAGCAGGCCGTCAATATTGTTAGCGTCCTGTGCAAGTTTTAAATGCAGGTATTGGTTAACCACGGCAAGTGGTTTTGCACCAAGAAATAAATTTCCATTTGCAGCATTCGCCTGGCTATTTATTTTTGCCGATTCATTAAAGATCAGCTGTGCTGACGCATCAGATGCAATTACAAAAAAGCCCTGTCCGCTCGGGATGATATTAGAATTAGTTCTGGCAATAGTGCCACCACCACCGGTACCCGTTGCGTATATATTATAGTTTTTACTAACTGGGTCAAGTATGTATATAAAAGGGCTCATATTATTTGCATAGATGCCTGTGGAGGTTGAACTTGAATTATAAGTGTCCCAATCAATCGAACTGGCATACGGATTGCCCACCAGGTTAAAACCCTCAACCGAACTTGTACCTGATATGGTTGTATACCCCAAATTTGAAGATGCTGGCGTATACCAGTCTGTGGCTGTTATTTGTCCCTGGTTTAGTGTTCCGGTTGCAGTTAATGTTGTACTTGTGGGGACATACGTTGCTGTTGTTTCGGTGGTAAAAGTAGCCAGGCTTCTGTCGCCCCTGAAAAAGAAAAGAAATCCATCGCCTACAGGGATATAAAACCCGCTCCCGTCAACATCCATGGTATACATCGGCGCCTGGGTTATATCATTTATCCCCCTGTAATTACCGCTTGTAAATGATGCGTTTGATGGTACAATGTTTTCGCGAAACAAATACAGCGTAGGATTACCTGAGCCAGTATTATCAAAGCCGCCGGTTGTGCCCGTGGTTCCGGTTATATATGACGATAGCTTTACATAATTTAAACTATATACATTGTGGCCGGCCACAGTGCTTGTGTATACAGGCGATGATAATAAGCGGTACCCTCTGTAAAGGCTGCTGCCGCCGGTGATGTACCGTTCCACATTATAAATGCCGGTGCATACCGCCGCCGCGCCTGAGATATTGCCTATAGCGGCACAACCGTTAACATCCGACTGTAAAGTAAATGTACCTGTGTTTTGTACAGATGTGCCCGCCCCGGTAAGGTTAAGAACCGAGGTAGATCCCAAATAAAAAGTACTACTGTTTTGAAGATTGACACCAGCGTAATTTAAATTAATGGTGCAGGCCGAATTTGAGGTGCCGGCATAAAAGGTACCGTTATTTAAAAGATACCCCGAGGTGGCAGTGTTAGCTGCAAAATCGATAGAGCTACCTCCATTTATAGTAAAAGTGCCCCCGGTTGCATTGGTAATAAATCCGGAGCTGCCCAGTTTTACATTAGCACCGCTGATATTGAAAATACCGCCGTTGGTAATAGTAGCACTATTAAGCATGTTAATTACCGGCGAACTGGCTGCATTAAATGTCCCCCCGCTAAGGTTATTGATATTGGTGCTTGCCGCCAGCGAAATATTGCCGTTGTTAACTGTAAAGGCGCCTGAATTGGTAAGGCCGCCACCGGCATTTAATGTTAAACTATTAGTGGTTAAACTGCCTGCCCCGCCTGAAATTGTTAAAGTGGCGTTCAAATCAGCGCTCCCGCTTACTGTAAGCGTCGCTGCTAATGTAATAGTAGTTGCACCGGTAATACTCAATGTTGAACATGCAGATGGAACATCAATGGTAGGCATGTTTGCCGTGGCGCCTATTATCGCCAAATCACCCGCTATGGGGTGTCCCGAAGATGGCGACCAGTTATTATTATTGCTCCAGTTAGGGTTTGCTCCGCTTCCTGTCCAGGTAAAGGTTGTTATAACAACGGCGCTCCTGGTTACAGTTATAGTGTAAGTTTTTGTAGTGCCGTTTTGGGCAGTTACTATAGTAGTGATAGTATTTGCGCCTACCGCTAAAGCAATAGGTGACGATGCGGAGCCCGATGCTACTGTTATGCCATTTACTTTTACCGTTGCCGTTGGATCGCTGGTGGTCGGCGTAACGGTAACTGATAATGTTGCATTAGCAACATTTGCTGTATAGCTGGTTGTAGCTGTTGCAAACGCCGGCGTTAAAGCGCCGCTGCTTAAGGTAAGGTTTGAAAGGTTTGCATTTGCTGAAGCAGCCCTGTTAACGGTTATAATAACTGTTTTTTGGGTGACGCCATCCTGCGCAGTTATTACTACGGTTATTGTATTTGCACCCACATTGAGCGCTATGGGCGACGATGCCGATCCTGAGACCGTTGCTACGCCATTTACAGTTATTGTTGCGTTCGCATCCTTGACGGTTGCGATAACCTGCACTGATGTTTCACTGTTAAACACCGCCGATGTGAAATTTAAATAACCGGGCCCGGATACGCCAACCAATGTTGAAACCGGGCTTAAGCTGATGGAGGTTAACAAGGCGTTGTTTGACGGTGCAGCCCTTGTAACCGATATTTTATAAGTTTTGGTGTTAGTGCCATTTTGGGCCGTAACTACTGTAGTTATAGTATTTAAACCTACTGCCAAAGCGATTGCTGAAGATGCAGTGCCCGATGCAACTGTTACACCATTAACCTTTACTGTTGCGGTTGGATCGCTGGTGGTAGGGGTTACTGTTACCGACGAGGTGGTATATGGTACGCTTTGTGTATAGTTGATTGTAGCCGTTGCAAATGCTGGTGTCAAAGCGCCGCTGCTTATAGCAAGGTTTGAAAGGCTTGCATTTGCCGAAGCATCCCTGTTAACGGTTATAATAACTGTTTTTTGGGTGACTCCATCCTGTGCTGTTATTACTACTGTTATTGTATTTGCGCCTACATTCAGCGCTATAGGTGATGACGCGGATCCGGAGGCGGTTGCTATGCCATTTACAGTTATTGTTGCGTTTGCATCCTTAGCGGTAGCTATAACCTGCACTGATGTTTCGTTGTTAAATACCGCCGATGTGAAATTTAAATAACCGGGCCCGGCCACACCAACCAGTGTTGAAACCGGACTTAAGCTGATGGACTTTAATTGGGCGTTATTTGACGGCCCGGCATTTGATGGCAGCAACCTATTATCAATTGTACCCGATGATGCAGCAGCATTTTTAATACCCAGCGCTAAAATAAAAACCGCTAAGTAAAACAGTAAACGTGTTTTCAAATCAATAATAATTTATCGTAATCAATAATAATTTATCCTATCAAAAATGGACCGGCGATACCGGTCGCTAATGGGGCTTCAAATTACAAAATTATTCTGAACTAAATCACATTGTGGAAATTTAGAGGAATACTTTTTGAGAAGCCATCGGTTTTAAGAACGAAGTGGGATGAAATGTTTTCCCGATTTTTGTTGGGCTATAACTTAACAAACCTGCTTTTTCCAACAACACTTTTATCACCGTTATTTATCACCTGAATTATATAAGTACCCGGTGCAAGGCCGCTGATATCCTCTTGCCAGTTAGGCTGTGATGAGGTAGTTGTTTTTATAACCACGCCGGTGATATTAACTATTTTAATACCATACAATAGTGCGCCGTTTAAAGGGGCCGATACCAAAGTGTTTGTTGAATTGACAATTTGTGTAGAAGATGGCCCGGCAGCTGTACTGCTGCTTCCGCTTTGATTAACCGTTAAATTAATAACACTGCTTGCAGGGTTAGGGTAAATACTTATACTATTTGTGGTAGCAGCAATGGTATTTAAACTTTCATAAGCAAGTGTAACTGCTTCCGAGTAAGTAATAATGCCATTCACATCCTGAAGTTTTACCCGGTACAAGTCTTTCATTAATGGCGGGTTTCTATCTAAAAAACTGTATGAACCTACACTGCTTGACACCAGGGTGTCGATAGAAATAAATGTTGAGCCACCATCAATGCTTCTTTCAACTGTAAAATTGGTATTGTTCTGTTCATCGCTGGTTGTCCAGTCAATTTGTGCCCCATTATTTGCCTTTTGAGCTGTAAAGGTTAGCAGATGCACCATTAATGCCGGTGATGCCGGGGCCTGGCGGATCACCAGGCTAAAGCGTTTTGAACCATAAGTATTCGTATCGGCCCTAATTACGTTAAAATCATAGGTCTTGGTCGCTTTCATATCTAACGAATCCTTTTTAAAGGCATCCATCAGCCAAACTTCATAAGCCTGTGGAATGTCAACCTCCTGGGTCATATTCAAACTATAAGCGCCATCGGCTGTAACACCAACTTTTAAACCGATAGTAAGGCTTTGCTGACCCGGAAATGGCAATTTATTGATAGCCAACGGCACGTTATCGCTCGAGAAACTGCACAAACTCTCTTCGCCCTGCCCATGCATATAACGGGCATCTTCGTTAACCACATACTTTGTACTAAAACCGGGGCCGAAGCCAATGTAGGTATCATCATTATTGATGGCGTCCTTATACAACTGCAAACGCAGGTACGGTACAACAGGAATCGTATCTGTAATAAATTTACGGTTGAGCGCAACACTATGCATGCTTGCTTTTAGCGACCGTGCATGGTCAAACCAGGCACGTGGATTGGCGTACGCTTCGGCATTTTTAAAGCCAAGCATAAATGCAAACACAATAAAGCAAAGTAGTAACCGTGTTTTCAATTCTTTAATAATTTATCAATCCTGTGCAATAAGGATGCTAAGGGGGGATTAAACTAAGAAATATTGTTTGATAAATTAAAAGAAAAATTAATTACTGCTTAAGGTTTCTTTTAACTACAGATAATTAAAGATAGGTTTTAAATTTTATCTATAAATTAAAAACCAAATGTGGTTTTTCAACATGGTGTGGAAAACTTTCCAATGCAATTCTGCGGGGAATTTCCCGGAGTGGGTAAATTATTAATGATTTTGGGGAGCCGGTAAGCAAAAAGCTTTGTCTTTTAGCTTTCTGCTCTTAATACTTACAATTTAACAAAGGTGCTTTTCCCAATCACACTTTTGTCAACATTATTAACTACCTGTATAATATAAGTTCCTGGGCTTAGGTTACTCACATTGTCCTGCCAGGTGGCTTGGAATGAGTTTGCCGATTTCACAATAGCGCCTGTTATGCTTATTATTTTAATTGAATATGATTGTTCGCTAACCGGTATTTGAGGTGACGAAAGGCCAGGCGTAGTTGCTAAGCTTTGCAGTGCAGGTAAATTTGTAACCTGGCTGCTGGTTTTATTGATTGCTAAATTAATAACGCTGCTTGCAGGGTTAGGGTAAACATTGATATTGCTTGCAACTTCGTTGGAGTTGCCGTATATCAGCGTAACTATATTTGAATAGCTGATAGTGCCATTTAAATCCTCAATTTTTAGCCGGTATTGATTTGCAGCTGGCTGTGGGTTTTTATCCAGGAAACTATAGGTACCTAATGCACTTGAGGGAAAACCACCCAAAACATTAAAGGTAACGCCGCCATCAGTGCTCCTTTCAACAGTAAAGTTAGTATAGTTCTGTTCATTTTCGGTTTTCCACACAACCTCCGCACCTCCGGTTGCTTTTGCAGCAGTAAAGTTTAACAAATGCACCATTAAGGCCGGGTTTTGACGGATAACTAACTGGAACCGATTTTTACCATAACTGTTGGTATCAGTTACATCAATATTAAAAGCATAATTTACGTTGTTCCTTAAATCCAATGAATCTTTTTTGTAAGCATCAATCAGCCATATTTCATAAACCGGGGCTATGGCATCGAGTGCGGTCCTTTGAAATGTATATAAACCGGTAACTCTTCCGTGTACTTCAAGTGGTATTACCAGCTGTGTTTGCTTTGGCAGCGGCAAAAAGTTCATAGATAGTTTTACACTATCGGATGAGTAGCTGGCCAGGCCTTCCATTGCGTTTACACCCGGGATGTATCCGGCATCTTCAGCAGCGCTATATTTCGTCGAAGCGTTTGAATTAAATCCAATAACAATATCATCATAATTTAAAGTATCTATAGCCAAACGCAGGCGTAGTAATTGCGAAGGCGCCTGTGCCACAGGTGTCCCCATTAATAAGTTGCCCCCAAATAACTGTGAGGTAGCCGATTTGGCCGTTTCATTGATAACTAAGGATGGACTTGCAGCATTTGCCTGTACAAAAAAGCCCTGTCCGCTCGCAATGATACTGTTAGTACTGGCCGGGTTGCCGGTACCACTGCTTGCCCCCGTACTTTTATAGCTATCGTATTGGTTAGTTACCGGGTCGAACATATAAATGGTTGGGTTTATATTAGTAGCGGTAATCCCACCTGTATTAATGGTATTCCAGTCTATCGGGCATGGATACGGATTACCCACCATATTAAATCCGCGTACTGCCGTATTTGTATTACTGCCGGTACCAACCCCGGTTATAGTATATCCTAAATTTAAAGAATTGGGGCTATACCAATCTTTTACGGTCACCGATTGCTGGTTTATGTTTCCTGTCGAAGTTAACGTCACATTTTCTGGCGCGATGTACGGGGCAACAGTCCTTTTCGACCAATTTGTAGCGGCCCCCCTGAAAAAGAAGAGCACACCAGTGCCGATAGGAAGCGAATAAGTGTTGCCGTCACTCGCTGTTATAGTGCCTGCCGAAGTTGAATTGGCAATATTAGTGATGCCAAAAAAATTGCCATCGGTAAAAGTAGCGTTTGCAGGGATTACGCTTTCACGATATAAATATGTAGATGGGTTGCCGGCGCTGGTACTGCCGCCAGTGCAACCTGTTATAAACGCATTGGTTGTACTGTTGGCGGTAGCTGTTTTGCCTGCTGTTGCACCAACTATATAATTTAAACCGTAAACATTATTAGTGTTAACAGGGGTGCCAATATTTACCAGTGAGGATATGATACGATAATTGCGGGCTTTCCATCTGCCTTTTACATTATCATAAGTAGTGCTACCCTGGAAATATCGTTCAACATTAAAAGTCCCGGTGCAAGTTGCCGTTGAGTTTAAGGCGCCGATAGCTGCCGATCCGTTTGCATCCGACTGTAAAGTAAAAACGCCTGGGCTTGTATTGGTAACATTAGCCTGGTAGCTTGAAGGGTAAATTATAGAAGTAGACCCTAAATAAAAAATACCGGTGTTGGCAACGTTCGCACCCTGGCCGCCTAATGTGATCACGCATGATGAACCCGATGTACCTGCGTAAAAAGTGCCGGAGTTGGTTACGTAGGATAAATAGGTTGCCCCGTTAATTGCCGAGGAAGAATCAGCAGTGAAAGTGCCCGAATTGTTTATATACTGGGTATTGCTACCGCCCGATGTGCTGAAATTTACGGTCGTGCCGCTCAAGTGCATAATTGAGCTGCTGCCCGAATTTTGAAGATAAGCGCCTTGTCCTGATAAATTATAGGTTGACCCATGGTCCCTGAAAGTGCCTGTATTGACGAAATAAGCCGCGCCGCCGCTGCCGGTGAAACTAAAGGTGCTGGTTGTTGCTGTAAATGTAGCCGAAGTGCTTGTGCTTTTTAAATACGCGCCACTCGGCACCTCAAATGTACAGGAGTTAGCTACAAATTTGCCGCCATAAGTTATAAACGCTGAGGCATTTGACATATTAAAATCCGCGCTGTTTGCAATAATGGTGCCCGGGCTTGCTAATGTAGCCTGGTATCCCAGTTTAAACGTGCAGCCTGTCAAATTGAGTGTTCCGTTATTGGTTAAAGTGCCCTGGTTATTTGTAAAGTCGAGAACGCTTGACGAGGTGAAAGACACAGTTGTACCTGATGCAATTGACATTGACTGCTGGTAACCCAAACTCGAAGTGCCGCTTATTGAGGCTGTCCCGGTCCCGCTGAATGCAATACCCACCATAATGCCATTTTGCTGTATGATGTTAAGTCCGCCGGTTATTGTAAGCGTTGGTGAACCGCCTGAAAATACTATCGCGATACTATTTGTGGCATAACCGCTTGTTTGAAGCTGAGCGATGGTGTGCGTGCCTGTATAAGTTATAGTGGTAACGCCCGAACTGCTTGCAGGGATAATGGCTATATCACTATTTGTCAATGGGCTAAGACTCCCGGGGTAAAGTAAAATCTGGGTAACTCCCCCAACCTGCCAGTTTGTTGGCGTATTCCAACTGCCTGACGTGCCTCCGTTCCATGTAAAGGTTGTAGCGGCAAGGGCGTTCGTAACCCCCAGCCACATGCTAAATGCAATGAAAAAGAAAAATAACCTTGTTTTCAATCGTTTGAGTTATGAATATTTAATAAAAACTAATACTTGCGACAGCAATTGCGGGCGAGTTTTGTTTAACTGAAAACATGTATTAATGCGAGTAATTAACATATGTTTTCAACAAAATGTTGATATATAATTATCAAATCTGCCTGTATTTAACTATCGGTAAATACAATTTCGCCCTTATACGAAATAAAAAAAAGGTTAGTTGCATTTTTTCGTGGAATTTTTTAAAAAAATAAATCACGGAAAATGATTATGAATCTCATTTTTAGAATATGGATATCCTTAGCTCTGGAGACGCACCATTTGAAAATGTTTTTTGTCTGGTGTTTTAATGAAGAGAGATAAAACAGGAAGTTTTGTCTTATGAAGGACCATCGTATCCTAAGTAAAAACAAATTTTTTAATACAATATAAAATTCTGAAACTTGTTTTTCCGGCATATACTGTTTAAACAGGCGTTTTACACATAAAATATGACTAAGCTTTACACAGCAATTATTGTTTCTTTTTTATTGCTGTGCGTGGCGACCGAATCTTTTGGCCAACAAATACCAATTTCCGATGCCAAAAAGAAGGAATTGGCTGATTTCTCGGCGCAGCAAAACAATTTATTTTTATCAGCCCGCCAAAGGGCATTAATGCTTGCCAAAACCCACGGATGGGATATTGTAAGAAAAACAAAAAAAGGTGGCCTGGTTTATTTACAGGGTTTCAACAGTCTTGGCTTCCCTGTTTACCTGGTTACCGATGACAATATAATTTCTGCTGCTACAACACAAACCAATGCAGTACAACCCGGCGGGGCCTTAGGCTTGAACCTTTCGGGGACCAGCCCTTTTTTAAATAACAAATTAGCTATATGGGACGGTGGTGAAGTTTACAGGGCACACCAGGAGTTTGCCGGAAAAACAATTACCCTTGAAGACTCATCTGCAACCCTTGACCATGCGACGCATGTAGCAGGGACAATGATAGCCAAAGGAGTGTACCCGCCGGTTAAAGGGATGGCATTTAATGCAGCTACCTTGCATTCGTACTTTTTTGATAATGATGTAGCTAAAATGAGTGCCGCAGCATCACAATTGCTGCTTTCAAATCACTCATACGGGGATGAGGCCGGCTGGAATTTCAATGATGGGGCCAACAGGTGGGAATGGTACGGCCTCCCCGGCGACAGCGTTGATTATAACTTTGGTTTTTATGGAACAAGGACACAGCAATGGGATCAGATAGCCTTTAACGCACCCTATTATTTAATTGTTGAATCTTCAGGCAATGCCCATGCCTATCCCGGGCCTGCCATAGGCGCCGATTATTACGGCTACGCGAGTATTACCAACCAAACACTTGTTGATAAAGGGCCGCGACACACGGGTATTAGCAGTAATGATGGTTATGATGTGATCAGTACAACAGGCAACGCAAAAAATATACTGACTGTAGGCGCGGTAAACCCTTTGCCAAACGGGCCGGCAAGCAGCCAGAATATTTCTATAGCGCCTTTCAGCAGTTGGGGGCCTACTGACGATGGGCGTATTAAACCGGATATTGTTGCCAATGGCGTTAATGTGCTATCATGCGGCAATAGCAACCCTACTAATTATATTACGCTATCCGGCACTTCAATGGCAGCCCCGAATGTTACCGGGTCGTTGTACCTGCTTCAGGAATATTATGCAGAAAAAAACGGCGGCAGTTTTATGAAGGCAGCTACTTTAAAAGGGCTTGCCTGCCATACTGCAGTTGATGCCGGCAACCCCGGGCCCGATTATATTTATGGATGGGGTTTGCTGGATACAAAAAAGGCCGCACAGGCAATAACAGATAACGGCACAAAAAGCCTTTTAAAGGAAAATACCTTGCAGCAGG
>Ga0207029_10153_pt1 | contig 19398 bp, 13 predicted proteins | sample Alteio_BWMinCont_39_FD_153282 | JGI IMG/M metagenome (GOLD analysis project Ga0207029, IMG submission 153282) | Enriched cells from forest soil in Barre Woods Harvard Forest LTER site, Petersham, Massachusetts, United States -... | ecosystem: Environmental > Terrestrial > Soil > Temperate forest >...
CGCGCCCCGCCCCAATTCCGCCTGGAGTGCCGCCAGATCATAAACATGAAAGTCATTCGCCTCCCCGGCCAGACGCGCCAATTCAAGATTGCACAGCCGGATTTGATTTTGCAGGGACCACGCCACCTTGGCTCCATAATTCCCGAACACCCCGTCGCCGGGGTCCGCCAGATTAAAAAACAACACCTGATATCCACGCGCCGACAACGTCTCGTGCAACCCGCGCACGCGCTTGGAAAATTGGCTGGCAAAGGCCTCGCGTTCCGCAACCGCGTGGATTCCAAACTCGATGCGGATTCTCTCCGCGGCCAGATAAATGATCACCGTCTCCGGGCGAAACGCGTGCAGGGCCGACCCCGGGTCAAAAACCTGCGTTTCAATCTGGTCGAACTCCCCCTCGAAAAGCTCCAGCGTAAACCCCAGGTGCCGCGCATACCCCTTCAAGACGCCCGCCAGCAATTGGGACGACGTATCCGCCAGCAAGGCCGCGCGCAAAACCGGCGACGCATCATCGCGACGCTGCCGGGCGAGTTTCAATAAGGCGGTTGTTTCTGGCAGGTCGGTCACAAGCGGTCACGCGTGCAGAATTGTAATGCTATGCATATAAGCATAAACACTTGCGACTGACAATCACAAACTCCCACGGCACTGCGCGCATCTTGACACTGCCCCTGGAGCGCGGCCTTCAGGCCGCTTCAATGTCGCAATAGCACGGTGCAAGTAACTATCAAGTATTGAAAATAACCACCCTGCCATGTTGAAATATACGCATGTCTGCCGGCCAACTCTGGCTTTTCGACCCGCCCAGGCCGCTTGTCGAGCGGTTCGGCGAGGATTTCTTCCGCGCGCTTCCCGAAGTGCCCGCCGTCTATCTGATGTGCGGCGCCAATGAAGGCGTCTTGTATGTCGGCAAGGCGCGTAACCTCCGCAAACGCCTGTCCAGCTACCGGGTCGCCAACCCCGAACGCCTGCCCCGCCGCATCATCCGCCTGCTGCATCAGGTCCGGCGCATTGAATGGGACCAATGCCGCTCTGAGGAAGCCGCGCGTCACCGCGAGGAACTCCTCATCTGCGTCCTGACCCCCAGGTTCAACGCCGCCGGAAAAGTCTGGCCCCGCCGGGGTTTGCGGTGATGGTGCAGATTGAATCCAATTTAATCCGCCTTACCAATGCGTCGGGCGATAGTCCTTGAAAAATTTGCCCCACAAATGCTCCCCCGTGTTGAAGCCGGAAATGATCGGATCCACAATCCTAGCCGCCCCGTCCACAATGTCCAGAGGCGGATGAAAACGATGGTCCTTGGTTTTGCGAACCGCGATATGCGCGGGGTCTTCATCGGAAACCCAGCCCGTGTCCACGCTGTTCATGTGGATGCCGTCGGCATGATAATCCGCCGCGGACGTCCGGGTCATCATGTTGAGCGCGGCCTTGGCCATGTTCGTATGCGGGTGCCGCGTCGTCTTGAACTTGCGGTAGAATTGGCCCTCCACGGCGGAAACGTTCACGATGTGCTTGTCCCGCTCGGGTGTTCGCAGCATCAACGGCTTTAAGCGGGCATTGAGCAGGAACGGTGCAATGGCGTTCACCAGTTGCACCTCCAGCAATTCCACCGACGGAACCTCGGCGAGCGTCAGTCGCCACGAATTGCGCTCGCGCAAATCGACTTGCTGCAAGTCCTGGTCGAGATGGCCTTCGGGAAATAAATGCTTCTGGGCCTCAAGTTCCTCCGGCAGCAGCGGCACCTGCGACAGCGCCGCCGCATGGGTCAATCCGGCGACTTCCGAACGAGTAGGCTCAGTCGGCACGATGTCCGCCTCTCCCTCGGGCAACAAGTGGTAACCGCGCAAACCTTCATACGCGCCCAGCAGGCGCTGCGCGGAATCAGGGAGATTTTGCAGTGGGCCGGTTTCCTGCTCCATCATGTGACGGTAGAAATCCGGCGGACGCCGCACGGTCTGGCAGGCGTTGCTGATGATAAAATCCAGTCGTTCGCGGGTGGCCAGCAGGTGACGGCAAAACGCCTCCACGGATGGCGTGTGGCGCAGGTCCAGCCCGAAGATTTCCAGGCGATGGCCCCATTGGTCAAAGTCAGGCTCCCGGGCGTACCGCGCGGCGGAATCCCGTGGGAAACGGGTGGTGACAATCAGTTGCGCGCCCGACCGCAGCAATTTGATGCCCGCCTGGTAACCGATCTTGACGCGCCCGCCCGTCAGCAGCGCCACGCGGCCTTTAAGGTCGGCAAGTTCCGTGCGCTTGCGAAAGTTTGACTCCGCACACGCCGGGCAGAGTTGGTCGTAAAAATGGTGGACCTGGGAGTAGTCCTGTTTGCAAATGTAACAATTCTGCGGTTCCAGCACTTCACGGAAATCCGGGTCCTCCACCTCCTGCTGTTGATCTGAGGCTGGCGGCAGGGCGTTGGGTGTCGTGAAGACCGGCTTGCGTCGCAATTCTCGAATGCCCGTCGTCGTCAGCTTCGCCTGGTCGCGTTCGAGCTTTCCGGCCTTGCGTCGTCGCTGTTGCGCTTTGGTGAGTCGGCGGCGTTCCTTCACGTCCGGGCAATACACCTCACCGGCGGCTTGCAGGAAGCGGGTGCGTTCCTCGTGGGATAATTCGGCCAGCAACGTGCGGTCCGCGGCGATGGCTTCCAAAAGCTCGGCGGCGGCTTGCAGCCGTTTTGTCAACGGGTCCGCACCATTGGCCGGTTTGTTGTTGGCGGGTGTTTTAATTCGGTGAAGGTCTGAAACCTGTTGCTGTTAAGGTGGTGGAGCCGACAGGGATCGAACCTGCGACCTTCTCATTGCGAACGAGACGCTCTACCAACTGAGCTACGACCCCGCACCAAGTGCCGGGAAAACTACCGCGTCGCCGCAAAATTGCAAGCCGTGTTTTGAGAAAACACGGGTCCAGCGGGCGTTTTCAACCCCGGCCTTCGATCCTGCGGCCCGGAAGGGCTTTTACTCTCTCTGACTTTCCTGCTTTCCAAACACCTCCGCCCGGCTAAGCTCCTGTCGAACCACAGTCAAGCGACACACAGGACTTTCGCAATCGTTATGAAGATTCATCGAAAAATTTGGGCCATGCTGCTTGGATTACTCCTCGGGGTGCATTCCGCCTGCGCACAGCCGACAAGCAACATGCAGGTCACCACCTCTGACGGCGTGCTCGAAGGCGTCGTGAGCGCCGACGGACAGGTCCGTACGTTCAAGGGTATCCCCTACGCTGCGCCCCCGGTCGGCCTGCTGCGCTGGAAGCCGCCGCAACCGGTTACCCCCTGGACTGGTGTTCGCAAAGCCGTCGACTACGGCCCCCGCGCCATGCAGGGGCGCATCTACAGTGACATGGTTTTCCACGACGCCGGCCCCAGCGAAGACTGTCTTTACTTGAACGTCTGGATGCCAGCGAACCCTCCGCAGGCCAAGCTGCCCGTGATGGTCTGGATCCACGGCGGGGGTTTTATCGCGGGTGCCTCTTCTGAACCGCGCCAGGACGGCGGGAACCTCTCGAAGAAGGGTGCAATCGTCGTCAGCATGAACTATCGCATGGGAATCTTTGGCTTCTTCGCGCATCCGGAGCTTACCAAGGAATCGGAACACGGTGCCTCGGGCAACTATGGCCTTCTGGACATGGTTGCTGCGCTTCAATGGGTCAAAAAAAACATCGCCACCTTTGGCGGTGACCCGGACAACGTCACCATCTTTGGCGAATCCGCCGGTTCTTTCGCCGTCAGCGCGCTGATGGCCTCGCCCTTGGCAAAAGGGCTCTTTTGTCGCGCCATCGGCGAAAGCGGCGCCTTGGTTGGCGGCGCCCGACCGACGAATACGAGGAAACAGGCCGAACAAACGGGCGTGAAGTTCGCTAAATCGGCCTTTCGCACCACCTCCCTTGAGGCGCTCCGGGCCAAATCCGCCCAGGACCTGCTCGATGCCGCCCTCAGTCAGCCGCACAACCCTTTCCGGCCCGATATCGACGGTTACTTCCTCCCCGAGGAATCTGCCTCCATCTACTCTGCCGGCCAACAAAGCCATGTCCCTCTTCTGGCTGGTTGGAACCGCGACGAAGGTGGCTACCGGTCCTATTTCGCCAACCGCAAGCCGACCCTTAAAAACTACGTTGCACAGGCCCATCACCGGTTTTCCACCAACGCGGATGACTTCCTGAAGGTCTATTCTGCCACGAACGACGCCGAGGCAAAACGGGCCGCCGCGGACTTCGCCGGGGACCAATTCATCGCTTTCTCCACCTGGAAATGGATTGAACTCCAACTCAAGACCGGCGGGTCTCCCGTCTACCGTTACGAGTTTGACCAGACCCTCCCCCTGCCCTTGAACGCGAAGCCCGGCACCGAACCCACCGCCCCCCACGCCTCGGAAATCGAGTTCGTCTTCCGCGTGCTCCCTTCCAAGAGCCAGAGCCTGCCGTGGCGTCCTGAGGACCACGCCGTCTCGGAACTCATGGCATCCTACTGGTCCAACTTCGCGAAAACGGGTGATCCGAACGGCCCCGGTCTTCCACCTTGGCCGGCGTACGGCACCCAGGACGGCTATCAGGTGATGCATCTCAAGGCCGAGTCCGCCGCCGCTCCCGACACGCACCGCGACCGCTACGAATTTCTCGACCAGCATCGTGCTTCGATCCGCTAGCTGTTGAGCGATCCGTATTCTTCCCCATCGTCTCGCCGGCGAATTGCTGCAGAATGCCAGCAACGTGAAAGTCTTTTTTTGCCCACGCTGAACGGAATAAGCCCGGCGCATTTTCACGTGAAGAAAAACCTTTTTTGAAAAGTCCTTTGTTTCCGCGTTCTGTAACAAACGGGCACACGTCTTAAAAACGCTGGCACTCCTCCTGCTCTCCCAAAATCCCGGTCAGGCACTTTTTTAACGTGTCCCAAAAACCCAGCACGTTCCTTATCAGATCTTTTTTGCGAGCCTTTTATTTGTTGGGCTTGGTTGGAGTTCCAGCCGCGGCCCAACTCCTGCCCAGTGTCGCTCTCGACGAGTCCTTCCCCGGTGTCACCTTCAAGCAGCCGGTTCGCATGGAGGAAGCCCCCGACGAATCCGGCAGGTTCGCCGTCGTCGAACAGGATGGCCGGATCATGATGTTGAGCAAGGGTGCCCCGGAAGCCGCTGAAATGCTCAATATCGAGGATCGCAAGCCCCATGCAACCCTCGAGGAAGGCCTGCTCGGATTCGCGTTCCATCCGCAATTCAAATCCAACCACCTTTTCTACATCTACTACACTCAGGCCGACCCGCGCCGCACTGTCCTGAGCGAGTTCAAAATGGCGGCGGACAATCCCAATCGCGCCGACATGAAATCCGAGCGCATCGTCATGGAAGTCCCCCAACCCTTTGAAAACCATAAGGCCGGCGGCGTGAGCTTTGGCCCGGACGGTTACCTTTACATCGGGCTCGGTGATGGCGGCCGGGGCAATGATCCCTTCAACAATGCCCAGAACACCGCCAGCCTCCTGGGCAAAATTCTGCGCATCGACGTAAATACCCTCTCCACCAATCACGCCCAGGGCCGTTCTGAGGTGCTCCAATACGGAATTCCCGGCGATAATCCCTTCGCCGCCGAACCGGACCTCTATGAATATGGCGTCCGCAAGGAAATCTGGGCTTACGGCTTTCGCAATCCATGGCGTTTCAGTTGGGACCGCGAGACGGGCGAGATGTGGGCGGGCGACGTCGGACAGGACAAATGGGAGGAAGTCGATCTCATTGTCAAAGGTGGGAACTATGGCTGGTGCGTTCGTGAGGGTGCGCATCATTTCAAACCCGGACCCGACGGCGCCCGCTACATCGACCCCATCATGGAATATCCCCACGACCCGAAACTGCTCGCCCAATCCGCCTTTCCCGACCATGGCATCGGCTGCTGCGTCATCGGCGGTTATGTGTATCGCGGCGCGAAATACCCCGCCCTGCAGGGCGTCTATCTCTATGCCGATTACGTGCTCGGCACGATTTGGGGACTCCGCTATGAAAACGGCAAAATCACCTCTTCCGGCACGCTGCTCGAACAACCCAAGAACATCACCGGCTTCGCCGAAGACCGTCAAGGCGAGCTCTATACGCTGACCTACGACGGCCACATCTATTCCGTCACCGTGCCGGCCACAGGCCAGCCTAGATTCTCCATGGCTCGGTAAAAATTGTCGGGCGTCCGACAAATCCGGACAAATTGCCGCAAGTTGCGGTGTCAAACCTGGGTTGTTTTGGCGGCTTTCGCCGCCCGTCGGCCATATCTCAACCATTTTATTTTCTCCCTCCGGGAATTTATTCGATTGCATTTCCGGCCGAGGAAGCAGAAGTTTGCAGGGGAAATACGATGAATCCGGAAGAACAAGTTGCAGGCCAGGAAAAACCCGCTCCCGAAAAGGCGGCCGTTTCAGGACCCCCTCAGAACCGTCCCCGTCAAGGGCCCAGGCGCCCACCCTTCCGGAGAGGCCCTCGCGGCCCCCGTGGAGGAGGTAATTCCGGCCCGTCCGGCGGTCCGGCCAAGCCAGCGGAACCTCGCTCCCACGACCGGCCTTCCGGCAGCATCCATCAAGCCATTGAACAAGTGCTGGAAATCCGCGACGAATTGAAAAAGGCCCTCGATGACATCCACGAAGTCCTTCAGACCCTTGATCAAGTCGAGCGTGAAAAAAACGCTTCGGAGGACGAAATCGAAAAGCTTCGGGATTCCCTGAGAATGCTCCACCGCGAACCTTCCTACCCCAGGCCTCAGCGCCCGCCCCCATCCAGATCGTCCCAGCCAGCCCCGACCCCGCCGGAATCGGACGAGCCCGATAATAATAACGACGACGAGGGCATTTAAATCGCCGATAGCCCCTTTTTGCCCGTCTGACGCCCGCTTGGGTATTTTCCGCCTTGGACAGCCTATGTCCAACCTCCTCCGGCAAGATTCGCCCATGAATAATCGCATCAAGCATCTTATCGGCGCAAAATCGGAACGTCTCATCACTACCTTCGGCCAGGCTAAACTGATTGTAAACCCGGACGGCTCCACGGAACTCCGCGGTGGCCATGCCCAGGACCAAACCAGCGCGAAGGAGTGGATTTCCCTGTTCATGCACGAAGCCGTGCCTCGCTTCGCAAAATGATCGATGCCGTTGTCGTCCGGGTGGTCGCGCCCGGCCGGCCGGCGTCGTGGAATTTTCCCCCCGCGCATCCGGCCTCTTAACCGGCTTGCATAAGGTCGTCACCTGCATATGATGCCAATCACACGCAATTTCAGAGAAGACACTCGCCAGACCAACGCTGCGAACATGAAGACGCACATCCACCGGCGCCACGTTGCCAAATCCCTGCTTCACGCTGCGTTCTCCCTCAATTTTGTGTGGATGCTTCTCGTCGGCGCGCCTGCCTGTTTCAGTCAAACGAACACCGACGCCGACAAGGAAACCAATATCGCCGCGCTCAAGAAGGAAAGGGACGACGCCATCGAACAGGTTAAGAAAATCGTCAATCAACCCGTGCCCCGCTTCGCGCGGCAGCCAGGGATGAGAGTGCTTGTTGAGACTTATGATCCGGGAGCCCCGACACCCGATTTTGATCACGTGGATGTCCGGCAAACCCAGCAGTTGCTCAATGCGACCCAGCCCCCATTTGTCACTTGCAGCCTGGCCTCTGGCATTGTGTTCAGAAGTGCTGACACTGAGTTTAATGAGATGACCAAATACTTCATTATCAACCGCTCCGTGCCCAAGAAAAAACTGACCGAATCCGAGATGTTGGAGATCAACCGCCTCTACCGCATCATCGGCAAATGTAGAAAGGATCTCTTCCACCTCCAGGCCCCGCCCGTGGAACGCCCCGACACCGCCGCAACCGAAACCGAATCCGAGTCCAATACCGAATCCGCTCCCGTCCGCGAGCCGGTTCCTCGGGAAAACTACATCAAGGCTGCCATCGGTGTTTCCGCGGTACTGCTGATCTATGTGCTGTTCCTGCTTCTGCGCCGGTTGAAAAGTTCGTGATAATTTGTTAGTGGACATTCGCTCCACCCGTTGGATGCGACGCAACCCACGCGTCTATCTCCGGCAGACTCCGGCGTTTCAATGCCGCCCGAAATCGTATCTCTTCTGCGGTTTCAGTCGCCTTCGCCAACGCGTCGTCCGACACATTCGTTTTCACGTAAGCCTCCAATTCATCCGCGCGCGTGGCATCCGAAAAAGACGTCACGATCGACGGCACATAATTGTTCCGGTCGAAGGTGTCCACCTTCGCCAGAAGTTCCTTGATGTGTTCGCGCGCGAAATCCCACGCCAGATCGGCGTGTTCACCGTCGGACGCGACCTTCACGACCACGTCCGTCGCTTCCTGTGGAACCATCTCGTCCGTCAACGACAACGCGAGCGTCTGCCGGGCCAGATCCGGATCGAGTGCCGCGCACAACGCCCGGTAATACATCTGCCGTTCCTCCGTCCCCTGCGCGTCGCGGGCCAGCGCGTGAATCTGCTCGTAAACTTTCCGGTCACTGTAACGGCCCGCGATTTCCAGCACCACCGGGCGCATATCGCCGGAAAGCGTCTCTCGATTCGCCAAAAATCCTTCAAACCGCGCCCGCGCTTCCGCAATAACCTGCTTATCGCCAAACTGCCCCAATGCGCCAATCACCCGTCCGCGCAACAGGGCGTCGTTCGGTGATTCTCCGTCTTTCGCCGCCCAACCCAGCCGTTCCAATTGCGGCCGCAGCAGTGCGTGGGCATATTCCTGAAGCCCGGCCCGGCCCGGCTGCCCTTGCTCCAGACCGTCAATCAAATAAAGCGTCGTGATGATTTGGTCCCAGATGAAATAGTTTTTCGCGCGCCGCAACAACTCCACCAGCGAAAAGTAATTAGTCGCCGGGGCGTGGTTCGCCTCCACCATCGCCCAGCCATCGTTCAACAGATTGAGCTGGTCCGCCACCGGCAGCCCGCCAAGGAACTTTTGCAGCCTCGCGAACAGCGTCGGTTCGTACGCCACGCGATAATATCCGGTATCCCCCGCGTTGGCCTTGATCACGCCCTGGCAATCCGGCAGCGTGACCGAACCTCTTTTGCCTTCGAGCAGAAAATGGGTCGGCGCGGCGGGATGCGCGGCATCCATCAACGCAATCGGTACCTCCCATTCCAGGGCTTCGGCATCGGGATACTGCGCGGTAAACCGCTTCTGCCTCAGCGACACCACCTGCCGGCCATTGTCGCAATCAGCCTTGACCGTCACCAGCGGCAGGCCGGGTTGCTCCGTCCATCCCGACGCAATCGCACCGACCGGTTTGCCTGACTCCTTTTCCAGCGCCTCCCACAAGTCCGCCGTCATCGTGTTCGAATAAGCATGCGCCGAAAGATACCGGTGGATCCCCCGCCGAAACACCTCCGGCCCCAGATAATCCTCCAGCATCCGCAATATCGCTCCGCCCTTCTGGTAGGTGATCTCGTCGAACGAATCGCTCGCCTCGCTTTCGCTCCCCACCGGCACCTGGATGGAATGCGTGGTGCTGCGCGCGTCGTACTGCATCACCGTGGTTTTTTCCGAACTCGCGTTCAACCACATCTGCCAGTCGCTGTTGAAATGGTCCGTCGCCTTCGTCTCCATCCACGTGGCAAACCCTTCGTTCAGCCACAGATCGTCCCACCACGCCGTGGTCACCAGGTCCCCGAACCATTGATGCGACATCTCGTGCGCCACGGTGACAAAAATCTGCTGTTTGGTTTGGAACGAACTTGTCCTGGGATCAAACAACAACACGCTTTCGTTGTAGGTCAGGCCGCCCCAATTCTCCATCGCGCCGCTGAACCCGCCCGGAATCGCGATCTGGTCCAGCTTCGGCAGCGGGTATTTGATGCCGAAATAGCGATTGTAATACGTCAGCAATTTCTTCGTCGCGTCCAGCGCGTAACGGCCCTGCTCCTTCCTGCCCTCGGTGGTGATCACCCGGATTCGTACGCCTTCGGCCTGTCCCTCCAGCGCCTCCAGCTCGCCCGAAACCAGCACGACCAGATAACTCGCCATCGGCGGCGTGCGCCCGAATTTCACCTCCTTGAGCCCGTTCCCGAGCGCCCGCTCGCGCTCGATCGGCATGTTCGACACCGCCAGGTGCTTCTCCGGCACCACCACGGTCAAATCGTACGTGGCGCGAAACGCCGGTTCGTCCCAGCACGGAAACATCCGCCGCGCATCCGTCGGTTCCATCTGCGTCGCCAGCATGATTTTCTTGCCGCTCGGCGCCGAATACCTCGCATAAAACAGCCCCTGCGCCTGCTCGCTCATCCGCCCCTCAAATTCAAAAACCAGCCGGTATTTCCCCGGCTCCAGCTTTTCCGGCAATTTTAGCCGCAGCGTTTGCTCCTGCGCGTCCTGGTGCGGCCTCAAGGCAATTTCATCCGGCTTAAAAATCGTCGCGCGCTTCACCCGCATGTCCAGCACGTTCAGCACAATCTCATCCGTCGGCTTCAACACCTCGATCTCAACCGTCTCCGTGCCTTTGGTGGTGAACGATTCCAGATCCGGCTGAAGCCGAATCTCATAATGCCGCGGCACAATGTCCTTCGCCAGCTTGCCGGGCGTCGAATCAAACGAAAACGCCCCCTCCGCGCGAACGTTCCATACCATCGCCGCTACGACCAGCAACGCGGCAATCCTATTTACAATTCGCGCAAACATTTTCAAACCATCCCCGAAACCCCGCGCACCGTCAACGGTCGCCTCGCCAACGTCTCTTCCAGCCCACGCGCCGCGTTCAACCAAATAATCTTCTTGATCCATGTCCATTCGTGTCCGACCGGTCGACCTTCTTTGTTTTCCGTTCCTGTTTTCTTCACTTCATGGCTTCCTTATTGAAAAAAAGGCTCTCACCCGTAAAAATGCGTAAAATCGCGTAATTACGGCCCTGATCTGTGCGGAAAATCGTGGAAAACCGCGGAAAAATGCGTAAAAACCCGTAATTTTTCCCGCATAATTCCGCCTTCCCATTGCCGCCGCCGGCATTCCCGTCCTGTCCATTGCGTCCATAAGCTTTGTCCATACGTGGTTAAAAAATTCATGCGGGTTAAGGCGGGTTGAGCGGGTTGCGGCGCGCTTAACCGGGGCATTCTGGCCCCTGGCATTGCACCATCCTGGCTTCGGTCTGGCGTCTTCTGGCTGCTCGATGCAGTTTTCATGCGGCATTTTCACGCGGCCTCCTTTCTCGACCGACCCCAATTCTCGCACAAATTCCTCCCCTGTCAAATCCACGGCGCGCAATCCCTCTCATCGCCCCCCAATACTCCACTACTCCAACACTCCATTTCCCACATAGGTTCCAAGCACCGCTTGGCTCCGCTTCCTCCTGTTCATTTTTTTTCACAATTCGCGTTCATTTGCGAAATTCGCGCCTCTCTTCCTGTCTTCATGGCTTCCTTATAATCTGTCCCTCTCTTGTATCCGTGTTTTATCTGTGTTTCATCCGTGGCTGCCTCCTTGTTTCTTCCCTCTCTGCGTCTCTGCGTCTCTGCGTCTCTGCGGTGAATGGTCCTAACAAAAATTCCTTCCCTTGTCCTCCCCAACCCCTTTAACTCAAACCCATGTCCGGCGAAACCCTGGAATTGCCTTTCGTCCTGCGTGAATCGCAGCCCGTCCTCCCGCCCAAACGGCCCTCTTTAATCACCGAGTTGGAATCCTTCCGCGAGTTCGGCGTTTCCACCCGTCGCATCACCACCACATTCCAAATCAACGGCAAATCAGCCGAAGTCCCCGCCTTCGTCAACGAATTCTGGACCGCGAAACAGCGCGCCGCCAGCCGCCTGCACGAAATCTCCTACCGCGCCTGTTTCAAACCACAGTTGCCCCGTTTTTTCATCGAGCGCCTCACCCGGCCTGGCGATGTCGTTTACGACCCGTTCATGGGCCGCGGCACCACCCCGCTCGAAGCCGCACTGCTCGGCCGCGTTCCATTCGGCTGCGATATCAACCCCCTCAGCCAGGTCCTCATCCGCCCCCGATTCAATCCGCCCACGCTCGAACAAGTCGCGCAACGTCTCGACGAAATTGACTTCCATTGTTCCACCGAATTTCCCGAAGACCTCCTCGTCTTTTACCATCCTGAAACCCTCCGCGAAATCGCCTCGCTCAAAAAAAATCTCCTCGCTCGCCGCAAGAAAAACTCCCTCGACCCCGTTGACGACTGGATTTGCCTGCTTGCCCTGAACCGTCTCACCGGCCATTCACCGGGTTTTTTCTCCGTCTATACCCTGCCCCCAAACCAGGCCGTCTCCGTCAAATCTCAGAAAAAAATCAACGCCGACCGCCACCAGTCCGCGCCGCGCCGCTCCGTCCCCAAACTCATCCTGAAGAAAACCCGCAATTTGCTTAGTGATTGCACCCCCGCCATTCGCGAAACCCTCGCCGGCGTCGCCCCAAAATCTCTCCTGCTCAGCCAGTCCGCTTCCCGCACGCCGCAAATTCCCTCCAACTCCGTCGCGCTGGTCGTCACCTCGCCGCCCTTTCTCGATGTCGTTGATTATGCGGGCGATAACTGGCTCCGCTGCTGGTTCCTCGGTATCGACCCCGAATCCGTCCACCTCACCGTGCCCAAGAAGCTCGACGCCTGGCGGGAAGCCATGACCGCCGTCTTCCGTGAACTCCATCGTGTCTTGAAACCCGGCGGCCACGTCGCCTTCGAAGTCGGCGAAGTCCGCGGCGGCAAAATCAAGCTGGAGGAAACTGTCCTTCCCTGTGGCATCGCCGCCGGACTGGAACCCGTCCTCGTCCTCATCAACGACCAGAAATTCACCAAAACCGCCAACTGCTGGGGGGTGGACAACAATTTCAAAGGCACCAACACCAACCGCATCGCCCTTTTCCGCAAACCGGGCGTGATTAATAGTGAGTGAGGCGCATCTTGACCCTGCCCTTGGAGCGCGGCCTTCAGGCCGCTTCAATGTCACAAACGACCAGAAATTCACCAAGACCGCCAATTGCTGGGGCGTGGACAACAATTTCAAAGGCACCAACACCAACCGCATTGGCCTTTTCCGCAAACCGGGGGTGATTAATAGTGAGTGGGGCGCATCTTGACCCTGCCCTTGGAGCGCGGCCTTCAGGCCGCTTCAATGTCGGAATGACAATGGTGCAAGGTTGGCCTGCGGGCTTCTGAACGATGAAGCAACGTAAACGCCCTGCTCCAATCAGGTTGCAATCGGGGGCTGTTTCAGGATGTGTTGTAAGTGAACCAATTGTTTCACGACCTCATCATCCCGTAGGGATGTCTGAGAATAGCCCGGCAATTCATTGCCGGGAAAAAACACCCGGATTGGACAAGTTCCGAAGGAACGGCTGAACTCCCAGACGTTGTTTCAAACAAAAATGGGTCACATTAGGGTTTTGTTGGACGCAACACTGCTAACAAGATAATATAACAGGCCATGAATTTGAAACGGTGATTTCAGAACATCTCTGGAACGAAATCAGACAAAATTACGAGGAAGGTCGCTATTCTGCTGCCCTATTGGATGCAGTACACCATTTGAGCGCGATAATTAGGGAAAAGGGAAATCTTGAAGGGGATGGAGCGCAGTTGGTCGGCGATGCCTTTGGGGGGCTAAGTCCGAGGATCAAAGTTAACAAGCTCCAAACCGAAAATGATAAAAATGTTCAACGAGGCGTCGAGGCGTTATTGCGTGGCATCTATCAGGCGATAAGAAATCCCCGCAGCCACGAAAAAATTACCGATTCAAACCAAGATGCAGATGCCGTTATTGTCTTTATTGATTATCTTATCCGCTTAATAGGAGCGTCGAAGTCTCAGTTTTCAATGTCGGATTATTTATCAAGAGTGTTTGATGATAGCTTTGTTGCCAGCAGACAATATGCAGACCTGTTGGTAGGAGAAATTCCGCTCAATAAACGAATGGACGTGATGCTGAACGTTTTGAAAAAAAAGGAAGAAGGAGATTGCAGTAAAATTCATTTTTTCTTTAATTCATTGCTTGCGGTAATGGATACAAGCCAGCAAGCCGAGATTTACCAACTGTTATCGGATGAGCTCAAGTCGATTGAAAGCGAAAACGGCATAATCAACATTATTCAATTGTTAAACCCAAGTGATTGGACAAAAATTGAAATGGTGGCACGCTTGCGTATTGAAAATAAGGTGAATGCTTCGATTAGGGATGGCACGTACAATGTAATACTAGAAAAGTGCAACAGCGGTGTCTTGGGCACTTGGGCAAGGGGATTGTTTCCGTTTTTCAGTCTAAAAAATGAGGCATACAGTGCAGTTATGGATCGTTTATTTTCCGGCGTGAAAGGTCCCGAAGAATACGCACTTCGTTTCTTAGCGTACGGCCTGCCGACGTTGCGTGAAAAGCCCATTCCTCCTCTTCAGGCACAAATTCGGGCAAAGCTCAAAGCTGGGCATGAGGGCTTTTTTAACCTCATAAAGTCGTTTGGCCGTCCTGGAACTCAAGAATGGAGAAAGCCATTTGCTGAAGATTTGGCGGCGTTCGTTCCAGTGGATAATGTGACGCCTCCTGATGCCGATGAAGTCCCGTTCTAAGGTATTTCGCGGCGTTGAATTCAGTATGTAAAGTGGTCATAAAGTGGTCAGGGCTGAATAATGGTATATTGATCGGAAGGGGTTCTGTCGATTTATGCCGGAATGTATTTGAGAATCGTATAAACTCTCAAACCGCCCCACTTGCCTTTTCCCCGCTCCCCATTACATTTCGCCTGAATGTCTAAAAAGTCATCGCCGCCCGCCATCCGTCTCCGGGGCGTCCGGCACAATAATCTCAAGAATTTCGACCTCGATCTGCCCCTCCACCAGCTCATCGTCATCACCGGCCTGAGCGGCTCCGGCAAAAGCTCCCTCGCCTTCGACACCCTTTTCGCCGAGGGCCAGCGCCGCTACATCGAGACCTTTTCGCCCTACGCCCGCCAGTTCTTCGACCGCATGGACAAGCCCCAGGTCGACAGCATCGAGGGCATCCCGCCCGCCATCGCCATCGAGCAGCGCAACTCCGTAAAAAGCACCCGCTCCACCGTCGGCACCATGACCGAGATTTGCGATTACATGAAGCTCCTCTGGCCGCAGGTCTCCCAACTCTTCTGCCGCCAATGCGGCCGCCCCGTGCGCAAGGATTCCCCCCAGCACATCTGGGAATCCATCTCCACCGCCGCGCTCGACCGCTCCCCCAATCACGAAGTCCTCATCACCTTCGACGTCCCCCTCTCCGAAAAATTGTCCCTCGACGAATCCCTCGCGCTTATCAGCAAACAAGGCTACCAACGCCTCATGCTCGATAGCGAAATCCTGCGCCTGGAAGACGCCATCCCCCGCCTGCGCAAATCAAACCCCGGCGCGCTCACCATTCTTCAGGACCGCCTCAAGCCCTCCGCCAGCCACCGCGCCCGCTTCGTCGAAGCCTGCGAACAAGCCTACCATTTCGGCAAAGGCAAACTGGCCATTCACGATTTCTCCCCCTCCCAACCCTCAACCCTCAACCCTCAACCATTCAGCAATCGCCTCCACTGCGCCACCTGCGACATCGAATACCGCGAGCCATCCCCTGCCCTGTTCAGTTTCAATCACCCCGTCGGCGCCTGTCCCGCCTGCCGCGGTTTCGGACGCATCATCACCATTGATTACGACCTCGCCCTGCCCGACCGCTCCAAAACCCTCGCCGAGGGCGTCGTGCGCCCCTGGCAAACCGGCGTGAGCGCCGAGTGCCAGTCCGACATGATGAAATTTTGCAAAAAGCGCAAAGTCCCCATCAACGTTCCTTTCCAGGATCTTCCGCAAAAGTGGCAGGACTGGGTCATCAACGGCGACCCCGGTTACGGCAAGGACAAACAGCACCAATGGCCCCGCGCCTGGTACGGCATCAAGGGCTATTTCCGCTGGCTCGAATCCAAATCCTACAAGATGCACGTCCGCGTCCTCCTCTCGCGCTACCGTTCCTACACGCCCTGCCCCGATTGCCACGGCCGGCGCTTCCAACCCGAGACCCTGCTCTACAAAATCGCCACTGACAAAACCCAAATCTCCCTCGCGGATTTTTATCTCCTTCCCGTCCGCGACGCCTTTCGTTTCATCGAGCAACTTGCCGCGCGTCACAGCGTGAAAAAATCCGACCCGCTCGGCCTCGTCCTCAACGAAGTCCGCGCCCGGCTCGGGTTCCTCAACGACGTCGGTCTTGGCTATCTCACGCTCGACCGCCCCACCCGTTCCCTGTCCGGCGGCGAAACCGAGCGCGTCAATCTCACCACCTGCCTCGGCACGCGCCTCGTCAACACGCTCTTCGTCCTCGACGAACCCAGCGTCGGCCTCCACCCGCGCGACACCGCCCGCCTCGTCCGCATCCTCGAACAGTTGCGCGACGCGGGCAACACCGTCGTCGTCGTTGAACACGAAGCCAGCGTCATGCGCGCCGCCAATCAAATCATCGACCTCGGTCCCGGCCACGGCGCCGCTGGTGGTCAAATCGTCTTTCAAGGCCCGTTCCCCGCCATCCTCAAATCCTCCGCCTCGCTCACCGGCCAATACCTGTCCGGCAAACGCCAAATCAAAATCCCCGAACGCCGCACCGTGCGCCTCTCTTCTATCCTGCTCAACCGCTCGGAACCCCTTGCCCTCCGCGAATACTCACCTCGCTACAACGCAAAAACCACGCCCGAAACCACCCGCACTCTGACCCTTTCCCACGCCACGCTCCATAATCTGCAAGACCTCGCCGTCGAAATCCCGCTGGGCCGGTTAGTCTGCATCACCGGCGTCAGCGGCTCCGGCAAAACCACCCTCGCCCGCGAAGTCCTGCTCCCATTGTTAAATTCAAAATTCAAAGGTGCGGCTCCAACACCCGCGGAACCAGAAGACAGCGCCGACGACTCCGAATCCGATCCCAACCCTCAACCCTCAACCCTCAACCTCCCCACCGTTACAGGCTGGGAACGGCTCGGCCGCGTCGTCCTCGTGGACCAATCCACCCTCGGCAAGACCCCACGCTCCAACCCCGCCGTTTACATCGGCGCGTTCGACGACCTCCGCGAACTCTTCGCCAACGCCGAACTCGCCCGCCAGCGCGGCCTCGGTGCCAGCGCCTTCAGTTTCAATTCCACCCGGGGCCAATGCGAACGCTGTCGCGGCGCGGGCTTCGAAAAAATCGAGATGCAATTCCTCAGCGACATCTTCATCCGCTGCCCCGAATGCCATGGCCGCCGTTACCGCCCGCACATCCTCGAAATCACCATCAGCCCCGACTCTGCACTCCCCACTCCCCACTCCCCACTTCTTGCGTGGAGCATCGCCGACCTGCTGGACGCCACCGTTGATGAAGTCATCGAATTTCTTGCCGGCTTCGCCGATTCACGTCCCGTGCAACGTGCCGCCGCCAGCCTCAAGCTCCTTCAGGAAGTCGGTCTCGGCTATTTGCGCCTCGGCCAGCCCATCAACACCCTTTCCGGCGGCGAAAGCCAGCGCCTCAAGCTCGTCCGACACCTCGCCGACTTCACCCAGGCCAGCGCGGGCGACACCAAACCCACCCTTTTCCTGTTCGACGAACCCACCACCGGCCTGCACTTCGATGACGTCCGCGTCCTGCTCGAAGTCTTCCAGCGCCTCGTGGATGCCGGCCACTCCGTCCTCATCATCGAACACAACCTCGACGTCGTTAAATCCGCCGATTGGGTGATCGATCTCGGCCCCGACGCCGGCGATCAGGGCGGCAAAATCGTCGCCCAGGGCACCCCCGAAGAAATCGCCGCCTGCCCCGCCAGCCACACCGGCCGCGCGCTCAAAGAAATTTTCGTACCTTCAACCCGCCTCAAGCCAATGGAGGTCTCAAATGTTTGACGGAACCGACATTTTTCCCGCCGCCAGCGACGCCATCATCATCCATGGCGCGCGCGAGCATAATTTAAAAAACCTCTCGCTCACCATCCCGCGCAACCAGTTCGTCGTCATCACCGGCGTCAGCGGTTCCGGCAAAAGCACGCTCGCCTTCGACCTCCTTTTCGCCGAGGGCCAGCGCCGCTTCCTCGATTCGATGAACGTCTACGCCCGCCAGTTCGTTGAGCAGCTCGCCCGCCCGGACGTGGACCTCATCACCGGCATCCCGCCCACCGTCAGCATCGAGCAGCGCAACAGTCGCGGCGGCGGCAAGAGCACCGTCGCCACCGTCACCGAGATTTATCATTTCATCCGCCTGCTCTTCGCGCGCCTCGGCACACAATACTGCCCCGATTGCCAGTTGCCCGTCGAAGCCCAGACCCGCGACCAGCTCGGCCGGCGCCTCAAGGCCGAAATGAAAAAACGCGGCGATCTCCTTCTCCTCGCGCCCGTCGTTCGCAATCGCAAGGGCTTCCACACCGATGTCGCCGAATGGGCCGCCAAGCACGGCTACGCCGAGGTCCGCGCCGATGGAAAAATCCACCGCACCAGCGAACGCCTCCGCCTCGACCGCTTCCGCGAACACGACGTCGAAATCGTCGTGGGCGTATTGGAAAAGAAGCCGCGCCGCGCATCCAAGCCGCCGCAGTTGCTGATTGATGAAACCTTAAAACTCTCCCACGGAACGCTGTTCGCTCTCGACAACCACGGCCATGTCTCAATTCATTCCACGGAACGCGCCTGCCCGAAATGCGGCCGTTCCTTCGAACCGCTCGAAAAATCTTCAGCTACAACTCATCGCAAGGCTGGTGCCCCAAATGCCGCGGCTTCGGCGAACTCTTTTATCTGCCCGACGTGGATCGCGGCGCACGGGCCGATTCCATCGAGGAATCCTGGTTCGAATGGCAGGAAGGCGAGCGCGAACCCTGCCCCGACTGCCACGGCGCCCGGCTCAATCCCGTCGCCCGCGCCGTCCGCCTGCACATTCCCGCCGGCACGCCTCTGAGTCGCTCACGCTCCGCCCCTAACATCGACACGTTCGCCAATCTTCCCGTCGGCGATGCCGCTGACTTTTTCCAGCGTCTCAAATTCAAGGGCCGCGAAGCCCTGATCGCCCGCGACATCCTCCCGGAAATCCGCGAGCGCCTGAAATTTCTCTCCGAAGTCGGCCTCGGTTATCTTCAACTGGGCCGCGGCGTTCCCACCCTGTCCGGTGGCGAAACCCAGCGCATCCGCCTCGCCGCGCAACTCGGCTCAAATCTCAGCGGCGTCCTGTATGTCTTGGACGAACCAACCATCGGCTTGCACGCGCGCGATAACGAACAATTACTCGCCGCCCTGCAATCGCTGAAGGCACGCGGCAATTCCGTGATCGTCGTCGAGCACGACGAGGAAACCATGCGCCGCGCGGATTACATCATCGATCTCGGCCCCGGCGCCGGCGTGCATGGCGGAACGGTCGTCGCGGGCGGCACGTTGACCGAACTCATGCGCCATCCCGATTCCATCACCGGCCAGTGCCTCCGCGCGACCAGGAAATTCCCT
>Ga0207029_10154_pt1 | contig 19307 bp, 16 predicted proteins | sample Alteio_BWMinCont_39_FD_153282 | JGI IMG/M metagenome (GOLD analysis project Ga0207029, IMG submission 153282) | Enriched cells from forest soil in Barre Woods Harvard Forest LTER site, Petersham, Massachusetts, United States -... | ecosystem: Environmental > Terrestrial > Soil > Temperate forest >...
ACAACGCGACGCAGGCCATGTAGTAATTTTTGCGGCCAAAGACGCGACTGAAGAAGGCGCTCATGGGAAGGATGACTGCGTTGGCGACCAGGTAAGTCGTAAGAATCCAGGTGACTTCGTCGAAACTGCGCCCAAGGCCGCCGGCGATGTACGGCAATGACACGTTGGCGATGGAGGTGTCGAGCAGCTCCATGAATGTTGCGAGCGTGACTGTCAGCGCTACGATCCAGGGATTGATTTGGGGACGGGCGATTACGTTGGTGGTTTTGGTGGGTTCGGGTGGGGTGAGTATTGGTTCGGGAGCTTCTAGGACGGCGGATTCGGCCATGGGGCTCCTTTCGCTGTGCGTCCTATATGAGACTGAGTGGTCTCAAATAAAGATGCAAAAATGTGAGAGCGAAAGGGGTGGGGCTGAATTATGCCTGGGGTTGGCGGAGGTGGGTTTCTACGTATTCGTCCAAGTGGGCGAGGGACTGGCGGAGGGCATTGTCGTTGCGCTCGATGCGGCTGATGAGCATGGCGCCTTCGAGGCCACCGATGATGTGGTTGGCGGCTGCGCTCACATCGACATCGGGGCGGATGGTGCCGGCTCTGGCTCCTTCTTCGAGGTTGGTGCGGAGCATGGTTTGCCAGTTGAGCAGGGCTTTGCGGACGCGGTCGCGTAGGACGGGATTGCCGTTGTCGGAATCCACGGCAGTATTGAGAATAGGGCATCCGCCGGGGAGGCCGGTGCGGGTGACAAAGTTGGCTATGTGCTGCTTGATGCGGTCGGCGTGATTGGGAATTTCGTCGAGATGGATGCGGCGTTTGGAGGAGGCGAATTTCCAGGCGTAGTCGAAGGCTTCGGCGGCCAGTTCTTCTTTGCTCTCAAAATGTCTATAGATGCCGCCTTTTTCGAGGCCGGTGGCATCCATGATGGCCTGGATAGAGCATCCCTCATAGCCGCGCTGGTTGAAGATGGTTGCGGCCTGGGCGATGATGCGCTGGCGGGTTAGCTGACCTTTGGACATCTGGACTAGGGCCCTCCACTTACGGGACCGGATGGTCTCAATTTTAGCATGAGACTGATGGTTATTGGGGCGATAGGGGTGGCTGGGATTCAGTTCAGAGGTTGGAAATGGGGCCAAAATCTGGAAAAATTGAATGCGGAAGACATGCAGAATGCTGGCGGTTTGCATGCGTTTTGAATGCGAATTGCAGGCAGTTTGCATGTGATTTGCCTGCAGATTGAACTCACTTTGCGGTCGCTTTGTCTGCGGTTTGATAGCCGCTTACCGATTCTCTCCGAGTTGCCTGGAGAGAAAGGGACGGCGGTCCGCGCGATGGTCTGCTGCATATCTCTATTGTGCGCCAAGAGGTCGTAATTATATGCAATCGACATATGCAATGAACGGATGAGTGGATGTCTCCGGCTCCTATCCGGCTCAAGCAGGCGAAAGCGAGCCTGACCGGCTTGCCGGACGCGTCTTTGTTCCACGTGGGATCACCTCGTCCGCGAAGTGCCGGACGGGCAAGGTATAGATTGGGGCATTGGGCTGATTATCGGTTTGTGCGTCGGTCTGGACCGTTATCTAGTTCTTTCGATTCTCAACTGAGATTGTAGCTATGGGTCGTTAACTGGCTGTGGAACATGACAGGGCCAGGTTGTTCCGCGATTGGCAATTTTGGGTGAATGGGACGGGTGTGGCGAAGTTTGTTGGAAGTGGATTGTTTTGTTGGGGTTGAACTTGCCGTTCTTTATGGGGTTTTATGCCTTGTTGCAGCGAACGGGAATTTTTTGCGGATTGGGCTGTTTTTGCCCATGACGGCCGGGGCAGGCTTGGAGAAGACCCACATCTCAGGTGCGAGATTTGAGTACAGCGATCATTCTCTGCCGTAGCGATCCGACTCCTTGAAAGTTGAGAGTTGTGCCGCTGCGGAAACCCAAATCTCAAAATCGAAATGTGGGGCACCCTCAGTCATTACCTATTTAGACCTTGGCCACCCGCCGGTTTGAAGTAGGTTACGAGAGCCTCGGCGATCGTTGGAGATTATCACCTTGATGCAAGTTGAGGGCTGAGAGTATTGTCGAAGGTAACTATGGAAGAGACAGAGCAATCTTTGCCTCCAGAATCTAATTCAGAACTTGAAAAGGGTTATACCTCCAGCGATCAATTGGCTATCGCACTTGCGTGCTTGGCGGCCATCATGGCGATAGTACTGTTTTTTGTGGAGAAGACTCGCTGGAGTATCGTCTTGCTGTTATGTGTAATGGTGCTTTGCTCGATCTATCCGATTTTTCATTTTCTAAAAAAACGGTTTGCACGGGTTGTTGTTTTCGCTCTTTTTATGATAACTACAATGCTCTTTGGCTATCAGCAATGGCCTAAGAAACCCGAAGTGGCAACAGCGGTGCCTGTCGCCACGCCTGCTCCTGTACCGGCCCCGAAGCTTGCGCCAAAGCCGACGACTCCAAAAACACATGTGCCTCCTCAACCTGCGCCCATTACGATTACTGGACTAACGTATGCAAATATTAGGGCTGTTGGGGATAGGGCGGAAATGAATGTGACCGCTAAAAATAACACCGGGTCTACATTAAGGATTAGAAGTTGGGGGTTTGGTGTATTCGCCCCATATTATGGGGAGAGTGATCGAGCTGCGCAATTTGCGGCCGAAAATACCGTATGGAACTACTTTCAAGGGTCGATAGATAAAAAGTTAATTCCGCAATCATTGCCGATTAGTAATCCAGGAACGTCTTTCTCTGTTCACACGGCTCCGGTTACTCAAGAGGTGTTGAATCAGTACGCAGCAGGCAAACGAACGTCGTATTTGGCGGCGATGGTAAAAGATGATCACGGTAGAACTCTTCTGGAAATGTGTTCCTATTTTGACCTAAATGGAAAGCTAATAAATTGCTTAGAGCACAATTCACCGTAGGCAACGCTGTGATCCAAACATGCAGCCGCAGTTTTCTTGTACTCCGGGGCGGGTGGCCCAGATCCTATTCTTCCTCCACAACTGCGGGTGCCCCACATCTCGCTTTTGAGATGTGGGTTTTCGCAGTGCCGCATTCTCTTCGCATTGCGCTCCACCAGGATTCTATCTCCACAGTTTCTGCCTGGCCCGTCAGGTAGTGTCGAAAACTTGACCACTCCCAATCCTCCGGTTTCTTGACCAATTCGCGTACGACTGGATTACGGTGCATGTATTTCAGCTTTTCAACATGCTTGCGGTTGGTATGGACGTTAAAGTCATAATACCGGGCCTGCCAGAACGGCCGCTCCCTCCGCTGCACCGCAACCGAAAGCTTTAAGGCTTGAATCACCTTCGACAAGACTGCCTTTTTCGGTTCGCTCAGCAAAAGATGAACATGCTCCGGCATGACTACATAACCGAAGACGAAGAAGTCATAGCGTTTCCGCATCGTTTCCAGGGAATGCTCAAAAAGACTCCGCACGCTGGGAGTGCCAAGGTGCTGCTGTCTCCGGTAACAACTGAAGGTGACAAAGTGGAAGTCGCCTGAATTCTGGTAACGGATCAGACCTTGAGTCATGTCGGCATTCTACTGCGAATGTCTTAATCTAGAGTTGTGACGCTGCGATCACCCACATCTCAGAAGCGAGATGTGGGGCACCCTCGGTTGTTACTGATTCAGACCTGGGCCACCCGCCCTTGGCTTACCTTTGGGCATCTTTGTAGAGATAGGTGAGATATGGCGATTCCTTATTACCATGTGGATTCATTTGCGGGTGAGCTCTTTGCTGGGAATCCGGCTGGCGTTTGCATTCTTTCCGCTTTTCTAGCGGATGGTGTGATGCAGAAGATTGCGGCTGAGAACAGGCATAGTGAGACGGCTTTTGTTGTGGCTCGCGCGGATGGCGATTTCGATTTGCGCTGGTTTACGCCAGAGGTGGAGGACGATCTGTGCGGTCATGCGACTTTGGCTTCTGCGTATGTGCTGGCGCTGCGGAAGGAGGGGGTGTGGCCGGTTCGGTTTCATACGCGGGGAGGGGTGTTGACGGTGGCTCAGAAAGACGATGGGTTTGAGATGGACTTTCCAGCGCGGCCTGCTGAGAACTGCGAGGTGCCAGGGGGTCTGTTACCGGCGCTGGGTTTGAAGGCGGCGCTGGTGATGAAGGGGCGCGATTACATGGTGGTTGTGGACTCGGCGGAGCAGGTGCTGGGGCTTGCTCCGGATTTTGCTGCGCTGGCTAAGGTGAACGTTGGGACTGATGGGACCATTGTTACGGCTGCGGGCGTTACTGCCGCAGGCGGGGGTGACGTGGACTATGTGTGCCGCATGTTTGTGCCGGGGGTGGGCATTGATGAGGATCCTGCGACGGGGTCGATTCACTGCACGCTGGCTCCGTATTGGGCGGGGCGGCTGGGTAAGGAGTCGTTGCGGGCGCGGCAGCTTAGTCGTCGCGGGGGATCGATGCTGTGCGCGGTGGATGGGGATCGGGTGAGGATTGCGGGCGCGGCTCGGTTGTATCTTCAGGGGAGGATTGAGGTGTAGGGAACCTGTCCAAGAACTGAGTAGGGAACGAAATCGAACGCTTCTAAAAAGACTATAAAAAGCTATAGATACAAAGTATCCCACCTTAGCCGCAAACAACGCGGCGAAGATGGGGCACCCGTTTTTTTGTTATTCGATGGAGTTACTGACCAGATTTGAGAATTGGCGTGACTGGTTTTGGTTAGCGGCGGGGGCGGAGTAGGGCTTTGGGGGTGGTTAGTTGCCAGGCTTGGCGGATGAGTTCGGCTAGTTCGCTGTCGCCGATCTTGGGGAGTTCGACGCCGACCCAGCCTTTAACGCCTACGTAGGGCGGTTTGAAGTAGGTCGCTGGAGCTTCGGCGATCATGGCGGCTTGGGCGCCTGGAGGGGCTGGGATCCAGATGGCGGTGTGGCCGTCGCTGTGGTGGTTGTTGGCAACCATGACGAAGACGCGCTTGGCTACGAAGAAGGTGGGTTCGCCGTGGGAGAGCTTTTCGGAGGCGCCGGGCTGGGCGAGGGCGAGGCGGCGGACGCGCTGGATTTGGTCTTCGGCAGTGGGGCTGGTCGGACTAGTCATGGCTTTTAGCACGTTAGCATGGGTATCGACTTATGCGATGCGCTCGCTCCTCTTTCATTGTGCGGCTTTTGATGGTAGTTTTCTGCAATTGGAGATTTGCGCGTGAATGAGAACGGGGTAAGTGGCCGCTTGAAGAAGAGTGAAAGGGAATGCGATGACTTTCTCTGACAATCGATCTCAGCCGATTTCTGCGGTGCGTGTCTGGTCCGGACGTGTGGTTAGCGGGATCATGGTGGTGTTTTTTCTAATGGATGCGGTGTTGCATCTGATGAAGCCTGCGCCTGTGATTGAGGCGTTCCACCGGCTCAACGTGCCGGTGGGGTTGTCGACTGGACTTGGGGTGCTGGAGCTGGTGCTGGTGATGCTGTATCTGGTGCCGATGACGGCAGTGTCTGGGGCGATTCTTTTGACGGGCTATCTGGGCGGTGCGGTGGCGATCCAATTGCGAGCTGGGTCGAGTGCTTTCGAGACTGTTTTTCCGGCGATTCTTGGAGTGGGTTTCTGGTTGGGATTGTTTTTGAGGCGCAGGTCGGAGTGGGTTTCGGCTTTCTTTGGGGGATAGGTGAAGATGCCTTAATCGTGACCGATGGAGACGCCGCCGTTGGTGGTTTCTACGTGAATGGTTGGGCCGCCCTGGCCGATTTGGGTGTCGATGTGATGGCGGATGGAGCCCTGGATTGTGATGGGGAAGTCGACGGAGATGCCTCCGTTGACGGTGGCTGCGATGAGGTGGGCGGAGTAGTGGTCTGGAGCCTTAACGGAAACGCCGCCATTGGTGGATTTGGCGAAAAGCCCTTCTCCCTGCCACTGTGTGCCCTTGAGGGTAACGTCGAGACCGCCGTTGACGGTGGTGGCGTGAACTTTGCCGCCAAGGTCGCGGAGGGTTAGGCCTCCGTTGGTGGTTTCAGCGGAAATCTCTCCGTCGATATTGGTGATGTTGATGCCGCCGTTTTCTGAATGGAGCTGGGCGGCGAGGTGGCGTGGGACGTGCAGGCGGAAGTTGACATACCAACTGCTGCCGAAGAGGCCTGAAAACAGGCCCGATGATGGGCCCTCGGCGCGAATGGAGCCGTCGGTGAGGATCTTGATTTCTTTGAACAGGGATTGGGCCTGATCGGTGCTTGAGCCCTGGGCGACGACGCGGGCCTCGAGGGCGACATTCGGGCGATCTTCGCCGATGACTTCGATGCCGCCGTTTTTGCCGGAGACGGTGATCTGGCCGTTGACCAGGGGCAGTGTGGTGCGGCGGAGCTCGCAGACCTTTTCTTTGCCGCCGAAGAAGCTGTTGTTGTGGCTGTTGCCTTCGTCTCCGTTGCAGGGAGTGGTGGTGAAGGACTGTGCGTGCAGGGGGATGGCGGCGAGGAGGGTAAGGCTTAGGGCGAGTTGGGTAGCTGCGCTGCGCATGGGTGTCTCCTTCGGATTGGGCGGGAAGGGCTGCACTGATGGGTACGGCGGGGGGTGGGGATTTGTTCCCTGGTTGTTGCTTTGGGGAGTTGGTGGATAAATTTCGAGGCGGTTTCTGCACGGAGAGTTGTGACGCCCACCCTTCGCAAAGTGCGGGAAAGATGGAGCACCAGCACATCTTGACCGATTTAGAGAAAACAATGGTGGGCCGCCCGCCACCCAATTCGTAGTGCCGATAGATCTAGTTACTCAACGTCGCTAACTTTGCCGCCTTTGAAGACTACCTTCATTCCATCGTAGTAATAGATCGTTTTGGGCCCAAGATTGGCTGTCTTCACTGGTTTACCAAGGATAGCTTCCACCTGATCAACGCTCTGCCCGAGTGCGACGGTGACTGGTGCAGCCGCAACGTGGGAGGCTGCGAATGTGGTTTGGCCATCGGAAGAGGCTTCGGAGACTATCGCAGTTTCTACCGCATCGGCTTGCTGAGACTGCTGGAGAATGTCAGCGGCGTCTTTCAGATCAGGCGGAGGCGCTACAGTGGCAAAAGCCGATTCGGTTGGAGGAACCTGAGCCGAAGGAGGAGCTGTGGGTAAACCATCCTTACCTTGCTTCGACTGGAGTTCCTTGAGACCGGTATCAATCGTCTCGCGGAGGTGATTCTGCATCTCCTGCAGGTCGGTCAGATTCACGGAGACGGCGCCGCCGGACTGGCATTCCTTCCCACCCTTGCTTGCAAGTACGACCAAGTCGGCTGCGGTTACATTGGAGGGAGGCGGAGTTTTCAACTCCAGAACATCGCCTTCGCTTACGGCGCACTCTACGCCAGCCGGGTCGATCAGATCCAGGCCGCCGCCGACAACGAATACGTGCGGGCGACCATCGCTAAGCATACGGGCAATTCCGCTGGAACCGGGATCGAAATCCTGGTTTGCGGCTATCTGGGTCGCTTCCTGATTCTCAAGAGCCAGTTGAGTCTTTACTTCGTCGGCGATCTTCTGCTTGATCTCAGGAGTCAGCACGGGAGGTCCACCTACCGCCTCTGGACTGTTGTCTGCCGGACCTGTCTCAAGGTGCTTGGTGTAAGCCGCTTGTAGATCCTGCGAGATGAGATAATCCACCAGCCAGAACGCGGCCGAAGGATACACTGCATATGGTTGGAAATAGTTGCCATAGTATGCATACCAGGGACTGCTGCTCCATTCCCAATTGAAGGTTATCGGCGCAGCCCAGGGATTGTACGCCCATCCGTAGAAGCCAGTGCCATAGTAGTAGCCGGGCGTATAGACGTTCAGATATAGGCCTCGATACCCGTAACTGCGGTAATAGCGGCTATATTCGCGACCGTGGTCGTAGTACGCGCGGTAATTGTAGTCGTGACCAAGATAGTGATAGCCGCGTTCGACATAACCACGACGTCCGGGCTCGGAGTACAAATGGCTGCCATCATGGCGCACAACAGAGACACGGCGACCACCATCCAGGCCGTGATGCACATCCATGTCAAGCTTGGCGTCGTGTACATCGCTCAGCCCGCCGTTTGAGCGGATACGGATCGCGCTGCCGTCCTTGGTGGCGTGCTCTGCAGTTCCTTTTGGAGCAGGAGACTTAATAGCCGTGTGGCTGGCGGTGGTGCCGCCTGCGGTGTGGCCACCCGCGGTCGTTGTATGAGCGCCACCTGAAATGGTTGTTGTATGGGCAGCACCTCCGGCCGCAGGTCCCTTGGCAGGTGTGCTATTTCCCGGTTTCGTAGGATGTGGGGCGTGGCTTGACGTTGCCTGAGAGCCGCCTGGTTTGTTTGGGTCGACTTGCGCGGTCAGCCTGCTTTCCGCGAGGCAGCATAAACACACGAGAGTGGTTACAAGCCTGTTATGCATATCAATCCTTCTCGGGGCTGTTCGCCAAAGCTGCGCGGCGCCAATCCAGAATTTTGTCGGCGGAAACGTGAAAGAGCAAGAAGACAAGCGGGATTAAGAAATCGAAGTAGACGCCGAGGTTTTGCAGAAGCACGTAGCCCACCACAATGAAAAGGGATGAGGCCACGACAACCACAACTAACTTCTTCCAGGCATTCATCTTGACCGCGAATAGAATTGCCATCGATAACAGAACCAGAATCTCCAGGGAATATGCAAATAGCTCATGCGGGGGCTGGTAGTAGTTTTTCCCGAGAATGGCTTCCGCATAATTCGCATGTACAAAAACACCGGGAATTGGCCCCACTGGAGTGAGATGAGAATCGTTCAGTGGACCCGTATTCCAGCTTAACTTGTGCCAGGTCGATCCGATGAAGACCAATTTCCCCCCGACCTGGTCTTCGAGGGCAGTTTTGTCCATGGCCAAAATTTTTGTGGCTCCAAGATGAGGAAAGTCAGAAGGCTGAAGATACCCTCCATACGGGAAGATATTGAGATTGTTGATTCTCTCAATTACATCGGGTTTATAGGCGCGTACGGCTGCCAAGGCAAATGAATCGAGGCTTTTGGGTCCTGCTAGTGTCAGTTCCAGTGGTACTACACGAGCATCTGGCGGCAGGGCGATATAGCCGGTGGAAAAATAATTGGATAAGATTTGGGCGTCCGAATAAATGTCGGACTGTAACACATACGAATTGGCTACGCCATAACCGATGGTCGCAGGCAAAATTAGTGCATGGTGGGCAGAACATGCCTTTTTGATTGCTTCAAGGAGTTCGTCTGTTTCCTTCTGGTACGCGGGTGTTTCACGTGGTTTGCCGTCAGGGACGGGAGATCGAAGATCAAAGTCGACAGCTACGACCTTTGCCTGAGCATCGGCGAGCTGCGCGATCAGATGCGCGAGAAGGTCGCGTCGAATGGGCGTTCGACGATTAAAGTCGCCTTTCCAATAGTCGTCGTCATCGACTGTTACGACGAAAGTGTGCTGAACATCAGGTTGCCGCCAATTCGTTTTCTCCATCAAGCCGTAAAGCCAATATCGAGCTTCTAGCCACATGTTATGAGAGCTAACGTAGTGACCAACCGCTACTCCGAGCAGAGTGAGTGCAACGGCTTCCACCCAGTAGCGAGTCGGCTTAGATTTTAGAATTTCCACGACTTTGGTCATAGGATCGGAGCTTCACTCCAACGATGAGATCAATAGGGTTCAATCATCTGGTATTCCAAAAGGTCGGGGAATTCAGTATATGCCACTTTTCGGCTGTTAGGGGAGCCAAGTGACCTAGAGGCAAACCTAGCTGACCTAGGCGAGGAGTTTGTATTTAGTTTCGGCTAGGTGGTAGAGGCGGCGCCAGACTAGGCGGTTCATGCTTACTACCATTAGGGAGATGAGGATTGTTGCTAATAGAAGTATGGGGAAGTGGCCGGCGTCGGTGGCTTGGTCGATTTGGGCTCCGAGGCCGATGGTGGAGAGGGTGCGGTCGTTGAGCTTGGAGTATTCGGCGAAGACGCTGGCGTTCCAGGCTCCTCCGGAGGCGGTGACCATGCCGGTGATGAGGTAGGGGAAGATGCCGGGGAGGATTAGGGTGGTCCAGCGCTGCCAGCGGGTGAATTTGTAGAGGCTGGCGGCTTCGCGCAGGTCGGAGGGGATGGACATGGCTCCGGCGATGACGTTGAAGAGGATGTACCACTGGGTTCCGAGCAACATCAGGGCGACGCTGCCGATGCCGAGGCCGCCGCCGATTTTGACCAGGCCGATGAGCAGGATGGGGAAGAATGCCGTGGCCGGGACAGAGGCCATGACCTGGGCGAGAGGCTGGACGATGCGGGCTAGTTTGGGGTTGAAGCCGATGGCTACGCCGACCGGGATGGTCCATACGGCGGAGATGAGGAGCGAGGCATTGACGCGGAGAAAGGTGGCTCCGGCGCCCAGGAGGAGCAGGCGGAAGTCGGGCCAGGTGACCTGGCGGAGCATGATGAAGGCGTGGGTGGCTCCCCAGGCTACGACGCAGAGGGCGACGGCGGCCATGGCCCAGAGGCCGGCGGTGTTTTTGTGGCGGGCCTGGTCTTCGTCGAGGGGCTGGACAATTCTGCAGGCGGCAGTGCGGGACATGCGGCGGTAGATGGGCTCTTCGATGCTGGTCCAAACGCGGCCGGGGATGGAGGAGAGCAGGTTGGAGCGCTGCATCAGTTCGAGGATGGGCGAGGTGACACGATCGGAGGACTCGACCTGCTCGAATTTGAACTTGTCGCTCCAGGCGATGAGCGGACGCCAGACGACCTGGTCGGTGATGACGACGATGAGGATGACGACGGCGATGCCGCTGAGCAGGGCTTTTACGTCGCCGGAGCTGGTGGCGGTCTGGAGGTAGCTGCCGAGGCCGGGCAGCTGAAAGCTGCGGTCGCCCATGGTGAACATTTCGCATGCGATGAGGGCGAACCAGCCGCCGGCGACGGAGACGATTGAGTTCCAGACGAGGCCGATGGCGGCGTTGGGCATTTCAAGCTGCCAGAAGCGCTGCCAGGGGGAGTAGCGGTAGATGCGCGAGGCTTCGAGCATCTCTTTGGGGATGGACTTGAGGGAGGAGTAGAAGCTGAAGGCGAGGTTCCAGACCTGGCCGGTGAAGATGAGAAGGATTACGCCGAGTTCGATGCCGAGTTGGTGGCCAGGGACGAGGGCGACCATGGCCAGGACGACAGGAGGCAGGAAGCTGAGAACGGGGATGGACTGGAGGATGTCGAGGAGGCCGATCATCCAGGCCTCGACGCGGGGGTTGTAGGCGGCGATGTATCCGTAGGTGATGGCGAAGGCCAGCGAGAGTAGGTAGGCGATGCCGATGCGCACGATGGAGTAAAAGGCGTAGACGGGCAGGGCGCTGACAGAGTGCGAGATGGGAATGACGGGGATGGGCGTGCCCAGCCAGTAGCTGCCCATGTGGACGAGGGCGAAGAAGGTGGCGAGCAGGCAGGCGGCGATGCCTACGTCGATGAAGAAGGGCCAGGTGCGGACGGTGACCAGCGAGCGGGCGAAGGGGTGCTGGAGCGGGCTCTGCAGCTTCATTCGCTGTCGCCCTCGGTACTGGCAACCTCTTCTTCGGATTCGGCTTCATCGAGGGGTTCGGGGAGGACGAAGCGGCGGCGGGAGGCGTCGAAGTCGAAGAGCTCGGCGTAGCGGCCCCAGTTGACGGCGGTCTCGACCTGGCGCTGGGATTCTTCGGCGCTGAATTGCTCGTCGAGCATGTCGAGGAAGAATTCTTCGGGGACGGTGTGGTCGGTCTTGGTGTCGAGGGCGCGGCGAATCTGGCGCAGGAGCAGTACGTGCTCGATGGCGGCTTCGCGGAAGAGTTCTTTCTGGTGGAGGATCTCGGAGTTGGCGTAGGCGGCGCCGGGTTCGGTGATGGTGGCGTCGCCCTCTTCGATGGTGAGGAAGCCGAGAAGCTGGGCGGCGTCGACGATGGGGAGGAGGTCGTCGATTTCGAAGGCCAGGTCGTCGGCGAGGCGGTAGACGTCTTCGCGGCCGCCTTTGTCGAGGAGGAATTCGAGGAGACCTGCTACGCCGCCGGGCCGGGCGTGGGGCAGCATCTGGTAGTGCATGTTGCGCTGGTCGCGGACGGGCTTACCGGTGAGTTGGTCGGGCGCGGCGGCGGCGATGTCGGGGCGGGTGAGGACTTTGTAGATGTAGTCGACGAGGTGGGTAAAGGGCTCGGATTTGCGGTCGCGCGGGTGCTGGAGCTGGACTTTGAAATCAGTCCGGATGTGGCCGGGATTGCGGCCCAGGACGATGATGCGGTCGGCGAGGAGGACGGCTTCTTCGATGTTGTGGGTGACGATGAAGATGGCCTTGGTGGGCATGGATTTCTTGGCCCACAGTTCCAATAATTCGGAGCGGAGGTTTTCGGCGGTGAGGACGTCGAGGGCGCTGAAGGGTTCGTCCATGAAGAGGACTTCAGGCTCGACGACGAGGGCGCGGGCGAAGCCTACGCGTTGGCGCATGCCGCCGGAGAGTTCTTTAGGGAAGGCGGCCTGGAAGCCGTCGAGGCCGACTGTGTCCAACATGCGGAGGCTGCGTTCACGGCGCTCTTCGGGGTCGATGCCGCGGGCCTGGAGCGGGGCTTCTACATTTTCGAGGACGGTGAGCCAGGGGAAGAGCGCGAAACTCTGGAAGACGATGCTGACGTTGATTTCGGCGTCGGCGATGGGCTTTTCATGCCAGAAGACCTGGCCGGCGCTGGGCTTGGAGAGGCCGGTGAGCATACGCAACATCGTGGATTTGCCGGAGCCGGAGGGACCGAGCAGTGCTAGGATTTCGCCAGGGACGATGGAGAGGTCGGTGGGGGAGATGACCTGGATGCGGTTCTGGCTGGGCTGGGCGTAGTACTTCTCGATCTGCTGGGCGCGGATGATCGCGTCGGAACTGGCGTCGGGTGCGGCGACGGGACTGGCGGCCGGGTTCGTATTCGTGGGGAGGGTGGCTTCCTGCACGGGCGAGTCTCCAGGGGCGTTGCGACTACGAGCAAATCGATTCTTGAACCAATCTCACAAACCAGTCTCACATAAGACGCTGTAGCTTCGGCGGAAGATCCGAGACCCGCTTGGTTAGGGATCTCATTCGCGCCATTTTCGATTCATTTGAATGTGAGACTGCTTCGAGTCAGTGTATTGCAGGTGGATTGCTATACGATGAACTGCTGGCGAATAGCGATCTTCTGGGAACTGCGACGGCAGATTCCCTTTGGGAATAAAAACCAGAAAGGCAAAGCTGCTCTGGGGAGGATTTCACTGAGTCAGAGTCAGGTTGGGTTGGTGGCTTCAGGCGATTGACACAATTATTTCGTCAATCTCTGGCCACAGCGTATCATCCTTTTAGAGCAACCTGAAGACCAGTTGACCCGTTGATTGATCCGTCCGTCGAGCGAATGCAACCAAAGATGGCTTATTGTTGGCCGTCCGGGTTCGATCCGTTAGACTGCACATAGGGGACTATGCCCGAGAACGCACAAAAATCGAAGGTTCTGGTAGCCGATGACGAACGAGTGATCGCCGATACGCTGGCGATGATTCTGAATCAGAGCGGCTTTCAAGCGCGAGTCGCCTATACCGGCGAAAAAGCATTAGAGCTTGCCGCCGAGTTTCAGCCGGACATGTTGATCTCGGACGTGATTATGGCGGGGCTCAATGGAATCGACGCTGCGATCAAGATTCGGGAGATTCTGCCGAATATCAAGATTCTGCTGTTTTCCGGGCAAGCGGCTACGGCCGATCTGCTGGAGAAGGCGCGCGAGCGAGGCTATGAGTTTGAGATTCTGGCCAAGCCGGTGCATCCGCAGGACCTTTTGGCTAAGTTGAGAGCCTGAAAAGCAGTGTGAAGTGTGAGTGTGGAGTGTGAAAGGCCCGGCGGGTAGCGCTTACCTGCAGCCGGGGATTTCTTACGGAAATACGCTCGCATTTGAGAACAAGCTCATGAGGTCATTGGCCGGATAGCGCGTGGCCAGGTTGCTGCTGGAACTGGGTTGAGGGTCTGCGCGTAGTATTAGCAGCGGCGCAACTTTGAGGGTGGGCCAGCGTCTAGTGTGAAGTGGCGGCCCTGGCCTTGGCGTTAGCGGCTGCTGGAGGATCGATCCGTGACTTCACAGGAAGAACAGATGTTGAACTCGCTTGTCGAGCGGGTAAATTCCACACAATTGAACGAAAAAGACCCGGATGCCGCGGCGCTGTTGGCGCGTGGTTTGAGTTCCAATCCGGATGCGCTTTATATTCTGGCGCAGAGCGTGCTGGTGCAGAATATTGCGCTGGAGCAGGCTCATGCGCAACTGCAACAGGCGCGTGAGCAGGCTCAGCACCCGGCGAAGGCGACGAGCTTTCTGGGCAGTTTGCTGGGGCATCGCGATCCTGCCCCGCCGCCTCCACCGCCGCAGCAGGGGTATCAGCAGGTTTATAGTCCGCAGGCTCCGCCGGAGTATTATCCGCCACCGCCGCAGCAGGCATACGGGGCGCCTCCGCCGCCTTACGGTGGGCCGAATTATGGACCGCCGCCGGGGCCGGGTTTTGGGCCAGGGTATGGGCAGCCGAGCTTTCTGCGTTCAGCGGCTCAGACGGCGGCCGGCGTGGCGGCTGGCGCGCTGGCCTTCGAGGGCGTAGAGGCATTGCTGCATGGCGGCTTTGGCCATCCTGGGATGGGTATGGGCATGGGCGGATGGGGCATGCCGGGCGTGGGCTTTGGCATGGGACCGGGCATGGGCATGATGGGCGGTATGGGAATGGGTGGCATGGGCATGGGTTTCGAGCGGCCCATTGAAGAGACGGTGGTGAATAACTATTACGATTCGCCGGGTGGTGGCGAGCACTTCGAGCACGAGCATGGCGGAGAGCATTTCCATGAGAGCGCCGGGGATGGCGGTGGGCAGCTTTCGGATGCTAGCTGGAGCGAGGACTCGGGGGGCAACTCCGATTCGGGAGGGAGCTTCGACGATGGCGGATCGGGCTTCGATGATTCGGGGAGCAGCTTTGGGGATGGCGGTTCTGGCGGGGATGGCGGCGGGTTTTGATTCCTCTGTTTGATCGCCCGTCTTAGTGTGATCCCAGGTCTCAAGGGGGAGACCTGGGGCACTCGGCATTATTTACATTTGCGGTGTCTAAGAATATCAAGGCTCCCGACGGGCCCCAATATTGTCACGGAGATATCAATGCTGCGTCCGAACGCGCTTCTAGTGAGTCTCCTCATTCTCCCCGCCAGCTTCCTAAGTTCTCAGACTGGAACTATTCGAGTTCCTGAGACGATTCTTCAAAATTCACCAAGTACGGCAGCAGAACTAAACCCCACTTCGCTTGTGCAGGAATTGGATCTAGCCATCATTGTCCTGAGCAAAGGACTGAAGGAAAACTGGGAAACTCGTGATCAATACCTCACCGCATTTGAGAAGACGTCAAGTACTAACTCAGCAAGTCGATTGGTGACGGATGCGAAGAAATATGTCGAGTGTGCCATTGGCGCACACCTCCGAACTCATCAGATCTGGGATGAGGGTCCCACCATCGGAGTTGAGGTACACCAAGCGATAATCGAGTTCACAAAAAAGCGAGATGAGGCAGAGCAAGCAAGAAGAGCCCAAGCCCAATCTTCCAATCCAGAAGGTCAAACCGCCGAGCTTCAGCTACTACCCTGCGCCGTCGCAGGACCGCGCAAAGTCGCAGTCTCCGCTGGTGTAGCGGTTGGCATGCTGAAGACTAAGATCGATCCGGTCTATCCAGCCGAGGCGTTAAAGAAGCATGTCTCCGGCACGGTCGTTCTTGGCGCCACTATTAGCACCGAGGGTCTTGTGGAATCGCTCCGCGTCATCAGCGGACCCACCTCGCTGCAGCAAGCCGCGCTGGATGCGGTTCGGCAATGGTCATACCGGCCGTACCTGCTGAACGACACACCGGTCGAAGTCGAGACCACCGTCAACGTCGTCTTCGTGCCGAGTTATTAGCAGAAATCCTGAAGTGCTCAAGGCTCGCGCCTTTGCTGAGATCAGGAAACGTATCCGGATAGTTTGTCGCCTATACGGAGGTTGGCCAAGTTTCAAAAACTGACAAGTCTTGGATATCTTAGCGACCCCTCAAGACTGCGAGCGTGTGCGGCCCGAAAGCCTGTCCCACAATGAGTCGCATGAAAATTGCCGAACGCTTGCGCCGCTTCGGATTGCTGCCGGTTCGAACGCTTTCATGGAACTCTGGAAGAGGCGCTTGAGTACCTTGCGTTTGTTGCCTGAAACTATTCATCGATATACGCGGCGTTGATTGACCTGTTGAGCCGTCTGTTCAGTGGAGATTCCAGGTCTCAGAAGCGAGACCTGGGCACCCTCACATCGATTGTTCAGACCTGCGCCACCGCCAAGATCGCTTCCAGATAGCGCGTGATCAGAGGCTATGGGGTTCTTGACCGAGTTCAGCCAATCAGGATTCGATGTGGAAGGAATCATGTTGAACAAACATGCTTCGGCCAAAGTGAGCCCCAAACGGGCCTACACTAAATATGTATGAACCGGGGAAGTAAGCAGGGACATCCAAGGGTCATCATGAGCCTCAAACTGAAATGCGGATTCCTGACTGTGCTGACTCCGGCGGTGTCAATGGTGTGCACGGCGTGGGCCGATACATTGGAATTGAAGAATGGGAGCCTGATCAAGGGCAAGTTCCTGGGTGGCACGGAGACTGAAATCAGCTTCCAGGTCGGCTCGACGGTACAGAAATATAACGTCGCTGACGTCGTTTCACTCAAGTTCGATTTGGAAGGCGCAGCAAATACTCTGGCGCCGCAGCCCCAAACCCAGACCCAGAGCTCGCTTCCCGACAATCCGGAGCCGGGGGCTCAGGCCGAAGTGAAGCCGGACCATGTAACTATCCCGGCCGGGACCCGAATTTTTGTGCGTACCATCGATGCCATCGATTCCACCGATAGCCAGGTGGGAGACCGCTTCCAGGCTTCGCTCCAAGAACCTCTGACCTTGGAAGGCGTCACGATAGTGGCGAGAGATAGCTACGTCTACGGCCGGCTGACACAAGCGAAGGAGTCAGGAACATTCGCCGGCAGATCGCAGCTGCGTCTGGAGTTGACCGGGATTGTCGTGAATGGAAAGATGGTGCCCGTAGTGACGGGAGAATATGAAGCAACCGGCAAGTCACGCGGCGCGAGCACCGCGAGAAGAACGGTCGGCGGAGCGGCTCTTGGGGCGATCATCGGCGCCGTTGCAGACGGCGGCCAGGGAGCAGCAATCGGCGCGGGAATCGGCGCTAGCGCAGGCGCAGCCTCGGAAATTATCCTTGGAGGCGACCAGGTCAAGGTGCCGAGTGAGACCCTGCTCGATTTCACGCTGCTGCAAGATCTGTCAATACCGACGCCTCAGAGCTAAAAAGCTTCTCTCGAACCCAAGCCAACATATCACCCCGTAGTTCGTCAGAACGGCGTTTTGAGAGACCTCCGATCGCTGTCAGTTCGAACGCTCTCATGAAAATTCGGAAGAGGCGCTTGAGTATCTTGCGTTTGTTGCTCGAAACTATCCGCCGATACATGCGACGTCAATTGATCTGTTGAGCCGTCTGTTAGCGGCGATCCCAGGTCTCAGAAGCGAGACCTGGGGCACCCGGGTTGTTTTCTTGTCAGGCCATGCGAACTGCGGCGTCTGCTTCGGCGGCCATTCTCTTTAGAGTGTTGAAGAAGTTTTTGGACTGGCCGGTGAAGAGGCCGCTGGCGGTAAGGCCGGCGATGGCCGCTCTTGCGCCGCCGAATTTGTCGGTGATGGGGCGGACGGTGGAGCAGCGGGGGAGATTGGGGCTGATGAACTCGGCGGGGACCGGGAAGATCAGGTTGGGTTGGAAGAGCGGTCCCTTCTTGGTGAAGTCGGGGAAGGTGAGGCCTTTGTCGGTGACGGGGCTTGTTCCACCGGCGAAGTTGAAGGCGTTTCCGCTGGCTCCTCCGGGCTGTACGGCGTTGCCGGCGAAGTCTACCCATTCCAGGAAGTGGGCGATTTCGTCGCCGCCGATGCCGAACATGATCTCTAGTGTTTGTGCGTGTGAGGCTTTTTGCCCGAGAGAGGCATAGAGGCTGGTTCCGCCTTGTTCGATGGAGCCGAAGTGGAAGGCGGCGGTGTTGGCGATGGCCTGGATGTGATTGGGGTCATTGAAATCCGCATCGGTGATGGGGATGGCGGTGCGGTTGGTGATGGTGATGGCCTGAGGGAAGGTGGCGCCCATGTCGGGATTGGTGGTGCTGCGATAGCGGATGTACCAACTGGTGTCGACGTTGAGGTGCATGAGGTTGGTGAGACGGCCGATATTCTGCGCTCCGCTAGCGGTGCTGCCTTGCAGGACGCGGAATTCGTCCAGATTGACGGGATCGGCGCCTCTGGATTCGAGGTAACCGTTGAGGAAATCGGCGTGGCTGATTTCGTCGATGGTGTTGCTGGTGATGTATTGGGGACCATCGCCGTCGAGGAATTCGAAGGCTTGCTGATAGGTGTTTTGAGTGCCGTCGGAGACGCCGCCCAGTTCGGCGTATTGGGTCCAGAGATCACTTTCGAGCAGTTCGGCTGCGGCGACGAAGCGAAGGATGGCGATATCTCCAGAGGAAAGATCGTTGCCACCTTGGGCAAAGGCTTGCTTGCCTAGTAATCCGGCGCCGAGAGATGCTGCGCCACCTGCCAGTAATCCACCCTTTAAGAGGGAACGACGATTGACTGAACGCGTCGGGGAAACGGATAGCTCTTTCATTGATTAGTTCTCCTCATTCCTGAAACCGGACCATGGTGCTTGTGGTTTCGTTTACTACGGTATTCAGGAGGAAGAACGCTGTTGTCTCACGCGTGTAAGGGCAATGTCATTCGCTGGACAAGAGCTGTAAATCTCGTGTCATCGAAATATTTGAGCGGGCGTGCGATGTTCTATTGAGCGGGATGCGCTGGCGATGGAACTGGAATATTACTGCTTCGTAATAACTCGATGGCTTGCTGGTAGGTCATTCCGGGGGTGACTGGGGCGAACTGGGATAGCTCCAGGGTGGTGTCGAGTTTGATGATTTTGAAGAGGACGCGGGCGTTCATGACCAGGACCATGTGCACGGTGCGCCACTGGTGATTGCCTACGTCGGCTTGTTCGAGTAGCAACGTGCCGCCCTGGTCGAGCTTGCCGATCAGGCCCCAGCCGTAGTCGACGGCGTGGAGGCGTTTGCCTTCGAGATGAGTGACGCGCTGCTGGGCGACGTCGATCCAGAGTTCGCCGGCCATGCCTTTGAGGGCCTGGGCTTCGAGGGCCTGGGGATCGAAGCTGGGATTGGGCTGGAAGCTTAGCCGGTAGCTGGGACCCTGCGGGGTGTCTACGATGCCGCTGAATTGATAAAGGAAGGCGTCGGGCAGGGCGCGGATGACTTTGCGGGCGCGCTCGGTGTCGCCTTGCT
>Ga0207029_10155_pt1 | contig 19304 bp, 20 predicted proteins | sample Alteio_BWMinCont_39_FD_153282 | JGI IMG/M metagenome (GOLD analysis project Ga0207029, IMG submission 153282) | Enriched cells from forest soil in Barre Woods Harvard Forest LTER site, Petersham, Massachusetts, United States -... | ecosystem: Environmental > Terrestrial > Soil > Temperate forest >...
TGAAACGCCGGAAGGGTTATCATCGCACGGTCGGTCACCGGCAGGAATTGACGGTCGTGAAGATCAAAGAAATCAAGGCGTAAGCCTTTCAGTGGAAAGAAGTCAGAGTTTATGGCACATAAGAAGGGTCAAGGCAGCGTCCGGAACGGACGCGACAGCGCCAGCAAACGGCTGGGCGTGAAACGTTATGGTGGTGAGTTCGTCACCGCGGGCAGCATTCTGGTGCGCCAGCGCGGCACGAAGTTTTCCGCCGGGCAGAATGTCGGCACGGGCCGGGATTGGACATTGTTCGCACTGGTGGACGGCAAGGTGAAGTTCGAGAAGAACAGCCGCCGCATCACGGTGGTGGCCGCAGCGCCGCCGGAGAACAACTAAGGTTCCACTCAATCAATTTCAAGGCGAGGCTTCGGCCCCGCCTTTTTTGTTTTGTGGGGTGAAAGGGAGCGAATATTACCGAGCAAAGTCTTCTCTTTTTGGGGTTTTCCGTTCACGTTAGACAGCATGAAAACCGGCGCATCGCTCCCGGTTACTGGGGCGCCTGAAAGTAAGCCCGCGCGCAGCGGCCTGGATCGTACCGCCGCGATTATCGAGGTCGTGCTGGCGTTCGCATTGGTTCACGTGGCTTATCGGGCGCTCAAACGTTTTACCGTGCTGGGCGAATGGGACGCGCAAACGAATTTCATCCCCGGGCTGATGATGGTGGCGTTCACTGTGACCATACTGCTCCTGTGCCGCAGAAGTTTCGCCGCGTATGGGCTGGGCACACAAAAATGGCAGTATCATCTCAACCTGGGATTGGCCTGCAGCCTTGTGTTGCTGGCGGTCGAGGCGATCGCGCTGGCAGTGACCAGGTTTCAATTTGATGCAAGCAAGCCACCGGATCCTCACGCCCCGCTTCAGTTCATGCGAATCGCCGGGCTCGCCGCCGTCGCCCTGCCCGCCTTCATCATCGTGCTCTGCCTGATTGGCGGGAGGTTCGGGATCGTTGAACGCATTCCGCGCGCGGCGACCATACCAGCGATCCTGGCGCTACTGGCGGTGCTGCCGCTCGTCGCAACGTACTTTCACCGGCCGTCGATGTGGGGGCAGGCGCTGTGGCCGTTCCTCGGCGCAGGATTCGGCGAGGAAATATTTTTTCGCGGCTACATTCAGTCGCGGGTGGACCAAGCGTTTGGATGTCCGTTCCGTCTGCTGGGATTCGAGTTTGGAATGGGGCTGCTGGTTTCCTCGCTGTTGTTTGGCTTGATCCACGCCCTGAATACGGTGGATTACTTCGGCGGCCACTTCGACTTTGGCTGGTGGTACGGCGTGCAGAACATCTTCACGGGATTATTTTTTGGATGTGTCAGGGCCAGGACCGGGAGTGTATTGCCCGGAGCCATTCTGCATGGTTTGGAAGACGCGTTCGCAAGAATTCCCAACCTGTTGCCGTGAACTGAGAGAGCCGAGAGCAAAAGTCGGCGCAGCGGCGCGATGTTCCCACCGGAGATTTGACAGGAGAAAGGGGTGTGGTAGAATTTGGGCGTTGGCGTTGGCACAAGGAGAATGGCGGCGAGAAGCGCGACATGAAAATCCAAATAAAGAACCCATGAAGCTCATGAAATCAGGAATCGGAGACCCTGAAGCGGGCGCTACCGAGCAAAGGCGGGTTGGGAGGCGGGTCGGTGTTGGCCAAGGCGGGCAGACGCGGATGAGAGCAGCCAACTTGACCCGCATAAATGCCGCCGCGACCCGCTTCTGTCCGGATAAACCCGCATCTGCCCGCATAAATTTTTTCGCGCCCCTCCTTCGCTCAAAAGCTACGGGGAGCAGGCAAGCGGGGCAGAGATTCAGGAGTCAGAAGGGGAATGCGCGCGGATTTTTGCAGGAAAAAGTGCGGGTTATTACGCATTTTTTCGCGATTTTCCACGATTTTACGCACAGATCAGGCCCGTCATTCCGCGATTTTACGCATTTTTACGGGTGAGGCTTATTTTTTTGAAAATCGAGAACGCAAATGGGAAGCTGAAAATGGCAGAAAGCCGGACAGCGGGGCATTTGCCGGTTGACTCGCGCGGTCGGTTTGGAAGATTTTAACGGCATCATATTATATGGCTAAAATTCAACGGGCGCTTTTATCGGTTTCCGACAAAACGGGGCTGGTCCCGCTGGCCCAGGCGCTCATCCATGCGGGTGTGGACCTGATTTCCACCGGCGGCACGGCGAAGGCGCTGCGCGAGGCAGGGCTCAAGGTGACGGACCTGAGCGCGTACACGGGTTTTCCCGAGATGATGGACGGCCGGGTGAAGACGCTGCACCCCAAAATCCACGGCGGGCTGCTTTACATCCGCGGCAACGAGAAGCATGAGGCGGCGGCGAAGTCGCACCAGATCGAACCGATTGACCTGGTGGTGGTGAACCTGTATCCGTTCGAGGAAACGGTGGCCCGACCGGGCGTGACGCTGCCGGAGGCGATTGAGAACATTGACATCGGCGGCCCCTCGATGCTGCGCAGCGCGGCGAAGAACCACGAAAGCGTGACGGTGGTGGTGGACCCGGAGGATTATGCGGACGTGGCCGGACAAATCAGCGAGACGGGCGGCACGACGCCGGCCCTGCGCCGCAAGCTCGCCGCCAAGGTCTTTGCGCGCACGGCTACATACGATGCCGCGATCGCGTCGCATCTCGCGAGGGCCTTCGAGCCAACCGCGTCGACGAGCCTGCCGTCCGCGCTATCCCTGCATGCGCCCCGCGCGCAGGCGCTGCGTTACGGCGAGAACCCGCACCAGGCCGCGGCGTTATACGGGCGTTTTCACGAATATTTCCAGCAGCTCCACGGCAAGGAACTTTCCTACAACAACATCCTGGACCTGACGGCGGCGGCGAGCCTGATGACGGAATTCGCGCAGGACGTTCCGACGCTGGCAATTCTCAAGCACACGAACCCCTGCGGCGTGGGACAGGGGACGGACCTGCGGGCGGCGTGGGACAGGGCGTTCGCAACGGACAAACAGGCGCCGTTTGGCGGAATCATCGCGGTGAACCGGCCGCTCGACGCGGCCTGCGCGGAGGCCATCGCGGAGATTTTCAGCGAAGTGATCATCGCGCCGGATTTCCACGCGGATACGCTGGCGCTGCTGCAAAAGAAAAAGAACCTGCGGCTGCTGAAGGTGTTGAAGAATCCGCTCGACGCGGGGACGTGGGACGTGCGGAGCGCGGGGGCGGATTCATTTCTTTTGCAGGAACGCGATTTGCGGAAGACGGGCGCGGACAATTTGAAAATCGTCACGCGGCGGCAGCCGACGGCGGAGGAGCTGGAAGCGATGCTGTTCGGCTGGCGCATCGTTAAGCACGTGAAATCCAACGCGATTGTTTATGTGGGCGCCGGGCGGACGCTGGGCATCGGCGCGGGACAAATGAGCCGCGTGGACGCCAGCCGCATCGCGGTCTGGAAGGCGGGCGAGGCGGGGCTGCCGCTGAAGGGAAGCGTGGTGTGCAGCGACGCGTTTTTTCCGTTCCCGGACGGGTTGATAGCCGCCGCCGAGGCGGGCGCGACGGCCGCGGTACAGCCCGGCGGTTCGGTGCGGGACGCGGGGGTCATTGCGGCGGCGGACGAGCGGAACCTGGCGATGGCGTTCACGGGCGTCCGCCATTTTCGCCACTGATGAGAATTGCCAATGAAGCCCGGCGGTTTTACCTGCGGCCCTGCGCGCCCGTGTCCCACCGGGCGGGCGGTTTCAAGGAATCAAATTGTAAATCAAAACGAGCTGGCCGGCGGTGATCAACGCGAATGCCGCCCAGGTAAGCCACTCACGCAGCGCGAGGCTGGCCTGAGTGGTCGCTCCCAGCCAGAAACGGATCCTGAGCGCGCCGATGGAGAGTTCGTCGCCATTGCGCAGCACGGCTTCACGAAACGGGTGACCGTTGATGGCCGCGAGGGCATCGGGATGAGCCTTCAAGACAAAGCCGGTGGAGGCGACAAACGCCAATTCCAGATGCTGGTCCCAGACGCCGTCCTCCTCGAGCCGCAGGTCAGCGGCCGCGGAGCGGCCAATCTTGAAAGGAAAACGGCGGGCAACCGTTTCGGTCCCCGCCATTTTGCCGGAAAGAATCTTGAGCTGGATCATCTACCAGAAGCGCTTCTCCACGTAAATTTGATCACCCGGGTAAATCTCAGGATCGAACGCGCTATCCCGAAGCGCCTGTTTATAATCCACGCGCTGCTGCCTGCCATTGGCGTGCGTCAACTGGATGTTCGTTTTCTTGGCAAAATCGGTGAAGCCACCCGCGATGGTAATTGCCTGGCTGAGGGTGGTACGCCCCACGTAGGCGAAACGGTTCGGATTGCGCACCTCACCGCTGACGGTAAAGAAACGGGCCGGGAGCGTGATGGTGACGGTCAAATACTTGAAATATGCGGGAACATATCGCGCGTGGATTTCCTCCTGCAATGCCCCGACGGTCTTTCCCGCCGCCTGGAATTTCTCGTTGTAAATGAGGGTGAGGGTCCCATCGTCCTTGATGGTGTCGGTAATGGGGTTAATGCCCGTCACGTCGGCAAAAGTCGCGGTAATAGAATCCCCCACCTGAATGGTGTAGGCCGTGAGGTCAATATTGGTCACCGGACCGACCACGATGGGCGCATTGGTCTCGCCGAGAGGATTGTACGGGGTTGTGCTCTGGTGGTTCCCCCACATACAACCCGACATGAAAATGCCGGCAATCAAAATGCCCAAAGCCGCCGTTGCACGCCCGAAGGATTTCATAATGTCAATGCCTGCCGTCAAATCAACGTCCCATTGTTGCCGGATTTAATATTTGGGTTTGATGTCCGCCTGCGACTTGTCGCCGCCCGGGCCACCAGGTGCTGCCCCGGCTTCGTCTTCATTCCTCGAGTAATAATCGTGGTAGTAGCCGCTGTAGTAGTAATAATTCTCATCCTGCGACATGTTGATGTTGTTCAGCACGATGCCAATGAGGTTGCCTCCAACTTTTTCGATAAGCTGTTTGGCGCGGATGTTCATCGGCTGGGGATAACGCCGGTATTGGATGACCTGGAGGGTTATGTCGACCTCGCTGGCGAGAATGGAGGCGTCACTTACGCCCATGATGGGCGGGGAATCGAAAAACACAAAATCGTAGCGCTGCTTCAACTCGGTGATCAAATCCTTCATCTGAGCGGAATTGAGAATGCCGAGGGAGCTGCTGGGCAGCTTGCCGCTGGGGAGAAAATCCAAGGTGTTCAGCGTGGTGGTCTGGATGACCTCCTCGAGGGTGTTCTGCTTGAGCAAATAGTTGGTGAGACCGACCGAATTGGTGACGCGCAAGAGCTTGTGCAGCGTGGGCCGGCGCAGGTCGGAGTCAACAATCAACACGCGCCGCCCGCCCTGGGCGAAGACGGTGGCGAGATTCATCACGGTGGTGGACTTGCCCTCGCCCGCACCTGCGCTGACGACCGCAACGCTGTTCAGTTTGTCGTCCTTGCGGGAGAAGAGCAGATTCGTGTGGAGGACCCGGTAAGCCTCGGCGTGCGGGCTTTCGGCGCCTTCGTCCAACAGAAGACCCACATCCTGGGGAATGACGCCGAGCACGGGCGCCTGCAGCGTGCGCTCGACGTCGTCAATGGTCTTCACGCTGGTGTCCAGATATTCGATAAAGAAGGCGAGGCCGAAGCCAACGACCAGCCCGATGATGACGCCCAGAACAATGTTGAGCGTTTTATTGGGGCGCACGGGGCGCAGCCCGGGTTCGGCTTTGTTGAGGATTTCGACCTGGGTGGTTGTGGGCATCTTCTTGTCCACCTCCTCCATTGCGGTCCTGACAGCGAGCATGTCGCGAAACTTTTTGAGCCGATCAAGGTCCTCCTTGGCCAGCCAGTAGGGCCGGGTGGCCGCGGTGCTGGCGATGTCATTCGTCTTGGCATCATCCACGGCTTTTTGGGAGGTTTCCATCACGGCCTTGAAGGAGGCAACCCTGGTTTCCAGGCTTTGCATGATCCCGCTCACCCGTTCATTGATTTTATCATCCAAATCCTTGATCAGCTTTTGCGTGCTGATTATTTCCGGACTCTTTTCGCCGAAAGAGCTGTTCAATTTCACGAGGGAAGTTTCCGCCGCGATCTTATCCTGCAACAACCCGCTCAAAATCGTGTCCGGCGAGGACGAGGTGGTGGGAAGGGTCTGGCGGAGCTCAGCCGGGCTCAATTTCTTGAGCTCATTCAACACCGTCTTTTCCCTGACGTACTGGACTTCGGCATCGATTTTCTGGCTGTTGTAGTGCAGGACGTTGACCTGGTCGAGGGTGGTGGAAGCCTGGGCACTTTGCGCCCCGGTGTCCGTCACCTGGTATTTTTCGCGCAGTTCATCCACGTTCGTTTCCGCTTCGCGTACCTTCACGTCCTGTGCATCAAGCTCATCCTGAAACGCCTTGATGCCGCCTGTAATGAGCTTCTGGCGAACGTCATACCGGTACTGCTGGTAGACGTCCGCGACGGTATTGGCAATGCGGGCCGCCTCATCCTTGTCATCGCTGAAAACGGTGATGTCGATCAGGCTGGTATTGCGCTGGGGATGCAGTTCGATCATGCCGCCCAATATCTGGCGGCTCTCGTAGGTCTTGTAGAGTCCCGGTGTGTTGTGTTTGACATGCCAGGCCTCGTTCAGATTGAGTTTTTCAATGACCTTGTCCAGAATGGCCTGGGACCGGATGACTTCAAATTCTGTCTGGATGAAGTAGGGGTCATAAATGCCGGACGCAGACGGCTGGCCATTCACGCTGGGAACATCCGTGGAGTCGCGCTCGATTTTGATGGTGGCCTTGCTGGAATAGGAGACGGGCAGAAAAAATGTAACGAAGGTCGCGGTGATGGCCACGAGCAAAAACACCGCAATAATCACCGTTTTGCGGATTCGGATGATTCGCCAATAATCCAGGAAATGGAGTTTGGTTTCGGGCGTCGAAGGTGCTTTTAAAGGGTCCATGCGTCAAAAAAAGAGGGCGCTAGATTGTGGCCAGCCCAACCCCCATAAAAAATATCGGTTAGCACTCAATAACTGGCGCTCACCCCGATGTAAACCCGGTTGCGATGGTAACCGCGGCCGGGCAAATCTGACGAAAGCATGTCGTAGTTATACCCGGCTTCCCCGGAAATATAACGGGTGAATTGATAAGACAGGTTCAAACCGAAAAGGTATATGTTGTCCGTCTCGTCGTTTATCGTGCCGCCATTAAACGATGAGTTCTGATACTGGGCGGTGACCGTGGCAGTCAAGTCGGGTGAAAGCGGCGTCAACCTCTGGGTAAGAGTGCCGAAAAGGCTCGAAGAGTCCTGATCGAGAGTGAGTGAAACGTTTGTCACTCCGCCCCCCGTAAAAACCGTTGCGCCCTGGTCGGTTGCGTTGTGCGCGTGGGTAAAGCCCACGGCCAGCGAGCCGCCGTCCATGTAATTGTAATTCAAGCTCAAACTGGCATAAGGGCCGATGGCATTTTGAGAATTGCCCGGTGGCGCCTCATAGTAATCATAATACTGAAAGCCGGAGCGGGTGGAAATACTCAGGTCCGGATTGAAGTTATGGTTCACGCCCACATAAACCGTATGCGAATAGTTGTTGCGGGTTTCGCTAGCCACAAAAGGCTGAGGGGGAGGCGAAATCGACTCACCGCTGGTGTAATTCACCGCGCCAAATTGGTAGCCAAAAATGCCGGTGGTCTGTTCCCAGATATGCCATTGGGAGTCGATGGTGACCCGGTGCTCCACGCGATCCAGCAACGCAGACAGGCTGGGTGGCACCACACCCGGAGTTCCCGCATTTTCGTCGTAACTATAAAATGTGTTGCCGTAACCAAGCACCATGCCCAGCAGCGGAGTCAATTCGGCGTGAAAATTAATCTGCCCGTTGTTGCGGATGTTGTTGCCGTTGGCCCGGGTGGGAGTGCCCAGGTTGGGGTCAATTATTTCCGGCTCCTGGTCGATCACAAAACTGTCCGAAAAATCAACCGAGTAGCGGTTGTTGAAATTGTGGTTGAAGAGAACCTCGAAATCGTGATCCTGATCGTACTTGTTATTCGGCCGGGCGTCATAATACTTCATCTGGTACACATAATGGAGATCGATCGTGGTCGCCCCCAAGTCAACATTCCACCCAACCTGGGGACGCACCTCGAAACCATAGCTGCTGACCCGGTTCGTGCCATCGGGTTGGGTGTTGTAGTTGTCATCGTAAAAACCACGCAACGTCGCCGAAACACTCCACGACTTGTCGGAGCCGGCCGTCCACTGGGCTTGAACATTTTGGACCCCCACAGCACCAAGCGCAAGCAGCCCGGCGGAAGCTATCACTTTGTTCATATATCGGTTCTCAAGTTAAATATTGGCCACGAGGCAGTTCCAACAGTAAAAGTTAAGGTGTTTTACTGGAGGAACCTGCTGGCGTCAAATAAATCTTCATCTTTTTTTTCGTCGAAAACAACGTCAAATTTAACCTCTCCCCCTCCTTTTTTGCGCGTCGGAACAAGCACAGTAATGACGGTGCCCATGATGACAAATCTGTCCTTTCATGGCGATACCATTACATATCTGTGCCTCGGCCAAGCTTGGTCAGGGAAATGCTTCGGGGATTTGACCCCAATTCCTTCATTCTGTTCAATGCAGATCATACATTTTCCATCACCCGATACTTCGCCTGCCTTATGGCAGAATGCATCACCTCCCGCAGACACGTCGCTTGGCTGGCATCAATCCCCTTTCGTTTTCCCGATCCGGCCAGACTCCTGGTCCGTCAGGAAAAGAAAGGCATCCTCCAGTGAACCGGCGGCACCGCTCTGCCGCCGCAACTCCTCCCGTGTCCCGACCGCCGCCAACCGGCCTTCGTGAATAATTCCGATCCGGTCTGCCATTTCCTCCGCCACGCTCAATTGGTGAGTCGAGACAAACACCGTCATTCCCTCCCGCGATCTTTCCTTCAAAACATCCTTCACCACGCGCGCGTGATGGGGGTCGAGCCCAACCATTGGTTCATCGATTACAAAGACCTCCGGATCGTGCAGCAGCGCCGACGCAATCGCCACACGCTGTCGGGTCCCATGCGAAAGTCCTTCGATGGGCTTGTTCACGTATGGCTCCAGGCTGAAACGGTCAATCAATCCGCGCGCAACCGACTGGATGCGCGGATCGCCCATCTGAAATATCTGGCCGGTGAAGCGGAAGAATTCCCACGGCGTCAGCTTCTCGTATAGGAATGGAAAATCCGGCACGTAGGCAAGGCGGCGGCGGGCTTCCAACGGCTGGGTTTGGACATTGAAGCCCGCAACATGCGCACTGCCGGAGGTGGGATTGATCAGCCCGGCCAGAATTCGGATGGTCGTGGTCTTGCCCGCGGCATTGGGTCCCAATACCGCAAAAAATTCGCCGCGCGGCACGGTCAGGCTGATGTCGTTGACCGCGACGAGTTCGCCAAAATGCTTGACCAGGTGGATAAGTTCAATCATGCGGCGGGCAGTTCAAAAATTGACCAACTGTTCGTTAACCAGAGTCCAATCACCAGGCAATTCGACGCGCAGAATCTCCCCAACGGTGCTGACCAAAACCACCACCTGGTAGCGGTCCAACAATTTCATCTGCAAACGGTACGCCCGTGCCGTGGCGTGGCCGATGGTGATCCAATCAGTGCGCGCCACCCAGGCCGCTCCCAGAGAAAACGAACCTGGTTTCCCCGCATCAGCCAGGGGCAGACCCTGCAAGCCAAGGAATTCCAATGAAATGGGAAGGTCGAATTTCTGAATCAGCATTTGCGGGTTCTGCAAATCGGAAAACGAGATCGTTCGCGCTGATTGTGCATCCTCAATTCCGGTCCAGAAACGGAGTTTTTGCTCGGCTGCCGAGGCCATGACGTTGAGGGAATCCTCGCGGGAATTGATCCGAATGCTGAATTCACGCCAGGCCTGGTTCGTGGACAGCTTGACGCTGAAATTAAAATGAATGTGCTCCCGAAGCTCCTTTGGGGAAACATTCCCGTCGAAATCGATCCGATAACCGGACCGACCGCGGGCTATCCCTTCCGGGAGGATTTCCCCAGTCGCGATCTTCTTTTGTGACAAATCCGGGCCCAGACTGGCCGCCCACCGGCAATAGCCGAGTTTTGTACCCTGATGAATGATTTCAAGGGATGAAGTATCCGGCGCCGTGAGTATCTTGTGCCATATCGTCTCCACCGGGATTGCGCTGCCCGCCTCACCGCGCCCACCAAATTCCGAACGCCAGAGCAGATAGTTCATCGTCAGCCAGAACAGCGTGACCAGCAATAGTGCGATGCGCGAAAACATGAAGTATCCGGTTCAGGAGGCGGGAATGTTCAAAACGGCGCCCACCCGAAGACGCCTCGGCTCCACGCCTGGGTTCGCCGCCTGCAACGCGTTGAGCGAAATCCCGTACTTACGGGAAATGCCGACAAGCGTCTCGCCGGATTTGACGGAGTATGTCCTGCCTGAGCCAGCCACGGGTGGCCGACCGGCGGAAGATGGCCCCGGCGCAAGTTGAACGATGCGTCCGGTTCCTGTGTTAGTTGTCGCCCCGACCGCGCCAACTGATGTGGAGCGCGCGGGCGGATCCTGGGCTGCCACATTGGTGGAAGGCTGAAAATGACCGGCGCGATAGTATTCCTGCCACCGGGCCAATTGCGCCTTCAGGTCGCGGTTTTCGAGAAGGATTTTTTCCATGTTGGTTTGCCCCGAGGGGGACAGTGGCGCGAGCGATGCGACGCTCTTGGCAAGTTCCACCTTGCAACTGACGATGTGCTGTTCCACGGCGTCAATTTTATTATCGAAACCGGAGCATAATTTTAGAAATTGCTGATAATGGTAGATTGCGGCCGCCGGGTCGCCGGCCTTGTCTTCGCAGAGCAGGGCCAGTTCAAAATGGGCAGAGGCAGAGCGGGGATTCACTTGAAGTGCCTTTTCATAGGCATCAATGGCCCCTTGGTAGTCCATCTGTCGCGCGAGTTTCTGCCCCATCAAAAAGTGCGGCTCCCTTTGCTCCTGCACCTGGCTGTCCCCGCCGGAATAACAGCCGCCCACGCCCAGGCAAAGCAATATGCAGACGGCGCAACGCCACGCCAGACCCGACTGAATCATGCCTCGAAAACTAATCGAACCTTCCATAACAAGCAATGACGCGATGCGTTGGCATTTTTTATGAACAAGCTGGCGCGACTATGGCGTATCGGGACCTTTTGGGGCGGCGGCTTCCTTCCCCGATTGCGCGTCGCCGACAAACGGATTCGATTTCACCGTCGCAGCGTTCGGATGGCGCGGTAGAAACAACGGGCTGATAAACAAATAAATCCACCCCACGAGCAGATGCAACCCGGCCATCGCGCCAAGTTGAACAAGATCAATCCAATTCAACCCGTAACCAATGATCCCAAACGTCATGAACAACGCCCCCGGCATCAGCGCCGCCCCCGCCAGGCGCCAGCTTTGCCGCCAGTTCAAATCGCGGTTCTCGAAAAGCGTTATCAACCGCGCCGGAATGCAATACACCGTCGCCAGCAACGTCCAGACCAGCATCAACCCCACCGCCGTCGCCAGCCCCGTCCCCGCCAGAATCGCCGGTTCCCATGCGCCCCACCATGGGTCGAGTTCCGTCCGGTTAAACGCCATCCGCCATCCACTCGGATATTCCATCACCACGTAACCGAACACCGAAATGATGCGATAATCCTTCCGGCCAAATTCCACTTGGAGCTGGGCATTGCGCGCAAGTTGCCCGCCGTGGTTCAAGTCCACCGCCACGCCCAACGAATGGTTTCCCGCGAGTTGCACCGGGGAATCGCCCGACCAGGTAAGACGCCCGTCGCGTATCTCCCCCTGCGCCGGCATCTGAACAATCGCCGCCCTCACAATCGGAAAGCACGCCTCCTCCAGATACCAGACCACCGTCCCCGCCGCCAGCACCGCGATCAGGCACTGCACGAGCAGCAACCGCCCCAGCGATGCCATCGCAAAAGCGGCCACTCCTCGCGGGCTCACCGGTTCCCAGGCCCGCGGCAATGATTGGGCAGTGGAAGTCATCTTATACGGCGGCGCGACCGGCCACCGCGCTTCACCGGCGCAAAACTAGCGCCTTCGCGCGCGCCGGGCCAGAAATTTACAACCAGGTCAGGCTGCCGGCTTGCCCGGTGGCGGCTGTGGGTTCGGGTTCGGTTGCACCAGCACCAGCGGCATGGGATAGCGCAATTTCATCACGTCATCCACCAGCACCTCGATAAAGTGAACGCCGGGGGCCTTGAACTCCATCTGGCGAAACGCCGTGGGAATCGTGCAATACTGCGCCGGATCCTTCAGTTCAAATTTCACCTCGTTTTTAAACAGCACCGTCGTCTGGTCCGGTGCGATCAACCGCACGCACTCTTTGAACTGCCCCACGCCCGCCGTCCAGCGGTTGAACACGCACAATTGCGGAATCATCATCGGCATTTGCGGCGTCGCGATGCCGTCAATGATGCCGATGATAAAAAAATTGCCGCTCGCCTCCCGCCGGATTTGCTCGCACAGCAGCGAACATTGCAAGTCGGGTAAAATTCGCGTCATTTGCATATATATCTCACTTTTATAAAATTCATTTTTCCGCCGCGCCGCCCGTCGCCAGTTCCGCCGCCCTTACCGTGTTTTGCATCAGCATCACTATCGTCATCGGCCCCACCCCGCCGGGATTCGGGGTTATCTTTCCCGCCACCGGCTGCACCGCCGCAAAATCCACGTCCCCCACCAGCCGCGAACCATTCTTCGCCGTCGGGTCGCTCACGCGGTTCACGCCCACGTCAATCACCACCGCGCCCGGCTTCACCATGTCCCCCGTCACAAATTTCGCCTGCCCCATCGCCGCAATCAAAATATCCGCCCTCCGGCAATGCGCCTGGATGTCGTGCGTCCGCGAATGGCAGATCGTCACGGTCGCATTCGCATGCTTCGCCTTCTGGCAAAGTATCGCCGCCATCGGTTTGCCCACGATGTTTCCGCGTCCAAGTATCACCGCTTCCGCGCCATCAATCGGCGTCTGCGACCTCACCAATAACTCCAGCACTCCCGCGGGTGTGCACGGCATGAACCCGCTCCCGTCCCCCAGCATCAATTTCCCCACGTTGATCGGATGAAACCCGTCCACGTCCTTAAGCGGCGACACCGCCGCATATACCACCGCCTCACGGATTTGCCGCGGCAGCGGCGCCTGCACCAGGATTCCGTGAATGCGCGCGTCTGCATTCAACTGCGCCAGAAGTTTCAGCAATTCCGCCTCCGGGGTGGCTTCAGGGAGAATACGGCTCTCCGAATGTATCTCCAGTTGCGCGCAGGCCTTTTCCTTCATGCCCACGTACACCTTTGAGGCCGGGTCCTCGCCCACGCGCACAAACGCCAGTCCCGGCTGTACGCCGCGGGCCTTCAGCGCGGCCACCCGCCGCGCGATCTCCTCCTGCATCTGACTGGCAATGGCTCTCCCGTCAATGAGGTTCGCCGGCGCCATTACTTCACAACCTGTATTTTTTGAATCGTGATCACCGGCGTGCTCGGCCAGCGCTCGTCCAACTCCTCTTCGCCCTGGACGATGACCGTCATCCCCTTCCACCGCTTAAGATTCAGATTCGTTGAACTCGAGTAAAGATAGTCAATCACGTTTCCGTTATCGAGGCTCTCCAGTTGATAATGCGACGGCGCCTGGATGCTCACCGTGTTGCCCACAATGCCTTCACGCTCCACAATGCGCGGGGCGGGAGGCTCCGGCACCACCGGCGCGGGCAGCGGCGTGGGAATCGCCGGCGTCACCACCGGCATGCCCGCCGGAGGATTGGTCGTCGTTGAAGCCGGGGTCTCGGTCGAAGGTGTGGCAATCGCTGTCGGATTTTCCACCACGGCGGCCACTGGCGGAATCGTATTCGTGGGCTGCGCGGGCATCGCTTCCTTGTGCGCGAACAAATGCGCCGCCACAAATCCAAACGCGTTCGTCGGCGCTTCGATGGCCGTCCATTCGCCCTTCGTGTCCACCACCTTCACCGCGTCACCCTTCACCAGGCGTCCGATGACGCTGTAATTTTCGCCGGGTCCGCTGCGGATGTTCAATTTCGCCGGCTTCACAGTCGAGCTCGTGGCATCGACAAATTGACTGTTCACCCACACGTGCGTCCCCGTGGGCAGCGGAATCTGCAGCCAGTTCGCCGGCTCGTCGGTCTTGGGCTTCTTGAGCGTGACCTGTTTCAACACCGTCACCGTGTCGCCCTTGCTCAGCGTGGTGATGACCTCGCTGTTGATGCGGTCCTGGGCGCGCACGTTGATCTTTTTCACGTTGGCCACCGCCATCTCATTTTCCGCAAACGGCACGAGCGGCGCCGCGGGTGCCGCGACCGCCTTCTTTGCCTTCTTCTTCTTGGCGGCAAGCTTCTTCTTGGCCGGCGCGTTCGTGGTGGTCATGGCGGACGTGTCCGCCGGCACCGTCATCATCGGTGGAGGCGTCGCGGCGGGCGCGTTGGTGTCCGGCGTGGCCAGCGGCGGCGGCGAATTGGTGTCCGTCTGCGCCATCACGATCATGCTCGTCGAGAACATCGCCGCAAAAATCAATCCATGTTTCATTTTCATATTCATCACTCGGAAAGTAGAGATTTTATCTCGGGTTCTGTCAATGTCCGCCATTTGCCGCTGGGCAGCTCGCCCAGTTTGATTTTTCCAATCTGCGTCCGCACCAGCCGGTTGACTTCCAGGCCCTGCGCTTCAAACATCCGCCGCACTTCGCGGTTTTTTCCCTCCGCCAGCTCCAATTCCACCACGCTGTTCGAATTGTTCGCCGACAGCAACCGCGCCTTCTCCGCCTTCAACGTCTCCCCGCCTTCCATTACTCCGCGCATTATTCGGCTCAACATCTCCGGCTCAACGCGCCCTGTCACCGATACCACGTATTTCTTGCGCACGCCATAACGCGGGTGCGTCAGGCGCAGGCCAAACTCACCATCATTCGTCAGGAAAATCAATCCTTCACTCTCGAAATCCAGCCGCCCCACGGAGGAAAGATTGTCCCACTCCCGCGGCAGCAGGTTGCCGATCGTCCGCCGTTTGAACTCGTCCCGACGCGAACACACATAACCCGCCGGCTTGTGCAACGCCACATATAACTTCCGCTTCGGCTTGACGACCGTCCCATCCACCGCCACCCGGTCATGCGCCGCGTCCACCTTCCCGCCCAGCTCCGTCACCGTGGCGCCGTTCACCGAAACCCGTCCTTCCAGAATGATCTTCTCGCTGGCGCGGCGCGATGCCACGCCGGCTTCCGCCAGAAATTTCTGCAGGCGAACCACGGAAATTGTGTTTTGCAAAATGCAAACGCCAAATGATGCCGGGCCCGGGCCCGTCCAATCGGCGCGCGCCGATCCCGATCCGGCCGATGGCTTAGGCGTCCGGCTTGGTCTTCCGCAGACCGGTGATGCGTTCCCCGTCCTTCCACTGGCCGCGTTTCTTGAGCAAGCCCACCCGCTCGAAGCGTTTGAGCACGTTGCGTTTCCCACCCACGGTGGCGATTGCGCGCAGACTGCGATGCTGTGACATAAATTGATTCCTGACGTTTCTAGCCGCTTTCGCCCGAAAGCGGAGGGTGTTTCTAACATGCTTTCCATCCGGTTGCCAATGGTTAATTTGACGCTTTTTGATGCCCCACCTTGTATCCAGGTTCATCTCGGCTCTGTTCTCTCTGTTTCCTCCTGTTCAATGTGTTTTCCGAATCCGTGTTCATCTGTGTTCATCCGTGGTTAAATATCCTGTCCGCTCCTGTTTTCTTCATTTCCTGCGTTCCTTATTGAAAAAAGGCTCTCACCCGTAAAAATGCGTAAAACCGCGTAAATACGGCCCTGATCTGTGCGGAAAATCGTGGAAAACCGCGGAAAAATGCGTAAAAATCCGTAATTTTTCCGCGCAATTCCGCACTCCTCGACGCGCAAGGCAGGGCGTGCACTCCGTGCGCGCCGCTCCCTGAAGCCTTCCTTCCCAACACCCCATTACTCCAATACTCCATTTCCCAACGCGCTGTGCTTCGCCGCCCGCCAGGACGACGACATCTTCGCGCCGTTTTTCGCCCTCGACCTTCTGGATTCTATATTCTGGATGCTGAATTCTAGTTCTCACACGTTTCTTTGTGCTCGTCCTCCTTGTTCGGACTGCCGACGCCCACACCGTAGCACATCAGTCATCGGAATCAAGTATCCGCACCAGAAAACTTCGGCGGCCATGTTTGGACCTCGGCGGAAATTGTCCGTCTGTTGCCTTGATTTTCGGGCGTTCGGGGCTCATCTTCGGCAAAAGACCTCCCGTGAGCGAAGACATCAATCAACAGATTCTGAAGGAACTTCAGAAGTGGCGACGTTCCAACCAGGCGATTTTGGTTGTTGCCAGCATCACCGTCATCGTTCTTTTGATTTCTCGCCGGAAACCATCCGAGCCGGAGAATTCCTGGACCGGCATAACGACAGCCATGCGGCAGTCGGACTATCCAAGGGCTTTGTCCATGGCACAGGCCAATGTTGCCCTTCACCCCAACGACTATTACGGCCACGCCTACCTTGGTTCGATCTACCTGGCGATGGACGACCTGACAAACTCGGAAGCGCAGTATTTAAAAGCGTACGAGTTGTTTCCCATTGAAGAAAATGAGAAGAATCTGACGGCCATTCGGAAACGCCTGTCGATGGAAAAAGACTCGAAACCATCCAAATAAGATCGTCACGGCGGAACCTTCGCTGGATTCAAACTGTACCGCTGCCTCGGCCGATGGATGCACAAACTCCATCTTCTCCAGAAGCGCCTGAACATCTTGGCCGTATGGAGAACGCAAACGTCTGCTCAAGCCGCGTCTTATTTCTCGCCGGCGGAATTCTTCTCGACCAGCCGGTTCATGCTCTTTTCCAGATCAGCCAGCCGTTTTTCCATTGCGGAATTATTTGCCTTCAACTCGGCTACCTCCGCGTCCCGCTCCTCAAGCTTTTGGTTCAATCCTTTGATTGCGGCGAGCGCCACCCCGTGCAAGTCGGCATCGTTGAGCGCCTTGTCGTTGGCGTTGAGCGGGAACAGCGCGTGGAAATCCTGCGCCATCGCGCCGATATGCCGCTCCGGATACTCCTTGTAGCTCCATTCCATGATCGGAAGCTGCGAAACCTTCTCCAGAACCGCCCTCGCATCTACGGATTGAAAGCGATCTTTTAGATTCCGGTCGCTCGAAAAGCTCCAACTCCCGCTACCCGGCGTCCATGAGACCGTCTGATTGGCGGCCCCGCTCCCACTGGTGAAGGTAACGCCGCCCTGGCAACGAAAGCTCACCTGGTCGGATGCCGTGGAACTGAAAGTGCCGCTTTGGGAATCGGCCCAAACAAAGGCCCCTTGATTCACGGCTTGCGCCCGGCTCCCGGCCGCAAATGCAAAATTGGCCGCGGTGTTGTTTATGCCGCCTGGAATGGTGCCACAAATGCCGTTGGCCAGGTTGCTTATCCCGCCTCCGATGGTGCTTTCGTCCAACCCGGTAAAACCTGTTGGGAATAAGATTTGGTTGTTGCGCCCTCCCGCGATGGTCGAGGCAATACAACGTCCATCAACATAGTTGTCCAAACCTCCGCCAATCGCCGAGTCTGTGGCCGAGCCGCCAAAGTCATCTCCATAAATATAATTATTTTCACCTCCCGCAATGGTCGATCCGGTGGAATTGTTCGTGTTGTTGGCCCCACCTCCGATTGTTTGACTATGACTGACCGCAATAACATTACTCAAGCCGCCGGCAATCGTCGCGTATGCAATCGGCGGACCATCCATTAAGTTTCCGATGCCTCCTCCAATCGTGCTGTCCACAGCGCCGTATATTTGATTCCCTTGTCCACCGCTGATTGTGCCCCCAGTATCGTTTGCGCTGACTCCGAAACCCAGGCGGTTATTAGAACCGCCGCTCAGAGTCGAGTAATGGCCGAGTACAATGGTGTTACCCGAGCCACCACCAATGGTTGCAGAATTGCCTTGGCTGATGGAATTAGCGCCACCACCACTGATGGTGGCATGATCCGTGTTAGCGATGGAATTGCCCGCCCCGCCACCAATGGTCAGATATTGGGGCGTGGTGCCGGTTGAAGAAATGACGTTGGGAACCCCGCTGTCCCCGCCGCCGCCAATGGTCACGCCTATTGAACCGGCGGCAACGGAGTTCCCGTTGTATCCGCCAATGACATTGGGACCGCCGGTTGTCGGCTCCAGCCGGAACGCGCGCTGGCCATTCACATGCACTTCCAACGGTTGATTGTCGGTCGTGCCTAAAAAATTGGGGCCGGCCGTCGTGCCCGCATTGCCAGTCGTCTGCCAGAAATTCCCCGCCGTCAGCCCTCCAAGATTTGCCGCGCTCACGTTTGCGAGCCCGCTGCCGTCCCCCATAAAAACGCCGCTGAAGTTGTTGGCCGGGCTGTTGAACGTGACAGCGTTGCCGTAAGTGCCTGCTGGAATGCCGCCTGCAACCACATTGCCCGCCGTAATGGCATAAGGCGAAGGTGTTAACATCTGACGGGGAGCCATGACGGAGTAGGGTCCGGTGCTGCCATTGGTGCGGACCCCTATATCAAGCCACCTCGCCGACCCATTAAAGACATTGACCCCAAAATCCAGTGTGACTGTGAACACCCCGCTCGAAACGGCGGTGGGTGCTTTGGTGATCGTGCCGCTGACCACGTTGCCATTGGCCACCGCGTCGTAAACTGTGAATCGCAAATCGTATGTTCCGTTGGCGGGATTGGCGCCGTCGGTAAGCCGGCCTTGGTAAGTGAAGGCCGTGCCCTGTGCCTGGGCGGTCGCGCCGGATAGCCAGGTGCAAACGACAAGCAACGAAAGGGAGAGTTTTTTGGAGTTCATATCAATTTTGTGCTTTGTCACGTCGTGGTTTAATAATGTTTCCCGCGTGTGAAAATGGGGTGCGCCTTGCAAAAATGATACTATCGAAACAGCTTATAAAATCAAGCAAATAATATTTACAACCAAGAGAAACTGTGGGGAAGGCAGGCGCGTTACTAGACCGTGTTTGTTCCAAAGACTTTGCACTCTGCACTCCCTATTCCCAACCCGCCCCAGCCCCACGGTTGACACTTCCCCGCTCTTAAGTTAACTCGCCTCCATGAACCTCAGGCCCAAAACCTGGCTCCTTTTCGTTTTCTCCGCACTCTTGCTCGCCGCTTCCGCCCACGCCGCCGATCGGATGCACACATTTTGCCGCGCGTCCGGACTTTAACGGACACGCCGCCGCGTGCTCGCGATGCTCCTCACTTTTTTTGTGA
>Ga0207029_10115_pt1 | contig 19267 bp, 18 predicted proteins | sample Alteio_BWMinCont_39_FD_153282 | JGI IMG/M metagenome (GOLD analysis project Ga0207029, IMG submission 153282) | Enriched cells from forest soil in Barre Woods Harvard Forest LTER site, Petersham, Massachusetts, United States -... | ecosystem: Environmental > Terrestrial > Soil > Temperate forest >...
ATCGAACGCACGGTCGATTGGCTTTATAAGCGGACCCATACTGCTTGACCAAATCGCTGGAGCCACCGCCTAATACTACCCTAATGACCACACGAACTCTCAGATCCCTTTTGTTCACCCTGCTGACTGGTCTTTCCACCCACGCCTCCGACGTCATCCAAATCGACGTTCGCCCCATCCTGACCGGGCGCGCCGTCACGACCCTTACCGACGGCAAACCCGTGCCCTGGACTAGCGGCGTCGATGGCCGTGGCCGCGCGGACGGTTACCTGACCCTCGAAGCCGCCGTCGCCAACGGCGACACAAATGCCACCGCGCTCCCGGGCGATGGCGCCTTCAAGGCCGACTCCTCGCACCCATTCGTCCAACTCAATTTCTCCAACGCCGACGGCAAAAATCCCCAGACCCGCGGCGTCGAAGGGGCAGGGGAGTTCTCCTTTTCTGTCCCCACTAACCAGTTCAAAAGCATGCTCGTCTTCCTGACCAGCAGCGAAGGCCCGTCCCACCTCCATTTCGAACTCACCTACTCCGATGGCACGCTCGATCAGCGCGATATTCTCCTGCCCGATTATTACAACGACATCCCCGCTGGCGATCCCAACCTCTTTTCCCTCGCCAAAGACCTGCCCAAATGGGACGCCACCGACCACATGAGGGAAAAGAATCATCACTACATCCACGGCGTGGATTTGCATCCCGACGCAGCGAAGAAACTAGTCTCCGTCCATCTCACCAAAACCGCCCCCGGCTATCTCGTCTTCTGGGGTGCAACCGGCGTGACGGCAAAACAACGAATACCTTCCTCGAAGCTCCGGCCAAATTCAGTACCGCTTCGCAATTGACATCACGGCTCGTCGTCGTACGTTTGAACCATTGGGAGGTGTTTATGCGTACACTCATTCAGAGGATTCGAGACTTGCACTGGCGATGGACTTTCGTTGGCTGCTTTGTGAGTTTCGGGAGCTTCTTTTACATTCCTTTCAATACTGCATTCTGCGGTGCCTTTGATTATTGGAGGCTCTGGCTGATGTTTCCTTACGGCGTGCTCTTCCGTGGGCAAAATTTGCCCTGGATTTTAGATGGAATAGTTTGGTTGGGACCACCAATCCTGTATGGTTTGATATTGACCGCTGTTTCAAGTAAGCGCTGGTGGCGTTTGAGTTGCTACACGTTGATAATTCTGCACATCATGGCAGCATACTGTGCGGCGCTCATGTAACGGCAGAAAGCCCTTTTGGGATACAAATTCTGCGCGGAAATGACTTTAAAAAAACGTGCATTTCCGCCAATCCCGGCTAATATTCCCAGCCATGCATCCTCGCGTGGTGACCAGAGACCCGATTGCCGTTGAGGTTCAAGTTCAGGCGGCGTATCTGGCCATGTTCCCCGACAGCGACAAGGTCTTCATCCCCCAGGTTTTCGGCTGGGCCATCGATTGTTTCACCGGCCAATACGGCGATTATCAGGCCATCGACGCCCAATATCACGACTTCGAGCACACGCTCCAGGGCACCCTCTGTCTCGCCCGCCTGCTGCACGGTCGCCATCGCGCGTCGGCCCAGCCCGCGTTGACGCAAAGCATGTTTCAACTCGCGATCCTGGCCATCCTACTGCACGACACCGGCTATCTGAAGAAAAAGGGCGACGCACAGGGCACCGGCGCCAAATACACCGTCATCCACGTCCGCCGCAGCGCGGATTTCGCCGCCGAATTGCTCGGCAAGAAGGGCTTTCCACCCGCCGACATCAAGTCCGTCCAGAACATGATTCTCTGCACCGGCATCAACGCTCCGCTCGACGAAATCCCCTTCCAAAGCGAATTGGAGAAAGTCGCCGGGTTCGCCCTCGGCACCGCCGATTTGCTCGGCCAAATGGCTGCCGAGGATTACGTCGCCAAACTTCCCGTCCTGTATGCCGAGTTTGCCGAGGCCGCGCGTAATCCCCTTGGCCAGCCCTATACCATGGAAACGTTTTCCGGTCCGGACGATTTGATGCAAAAAACCCCGGTGTTCTGGGAAACTTATGTCCGTCCGAAACTCGAACGCGATTTCGGCGGCCTCTATCAATTTCTGACCGAGCCCTATCCCTCCGGCCGCAATTCCTATGTGGAACGGGTCGAAGCCAACCTCGAGTCGCTGCGCCGGCATCTCGCCAAAAACGCCGCCACCACCGCCTGAACAACGCTGCGGCTTCTTGTGCGTATCCTGGCGTGACCGGCAGGGACGCTCGCTCATGAGGAGCGCGGCATTTATGCCGCTTCATCGTTAGGAAACAAGGAGGTTGAACATTTCTCCCGCGCCATTTAAACGCTGAATAGACCTCAACACGGAACTTTTTCCCTTTTTACTTTCCCTCTTTGGTTTAACTTTCCCTTATGTCGCGCGACTATGTGTTGCAACCGTTCAACCCGCCAGTCCACCTGCATATTGATTATGCGGCGGAACTGAATGCGCAACAACACGCTGCCGTCACCGCCCCGCCCGGCCCCGCGCTTGTCATCGCCGGCGCCGGTTCCGGCAAGACGCGCACGCTGACCTATCGCGTCGGCTTTCTGCTGGAGCAGGGCATCCCCGCCGACCGCATTTTGCTCCTCACCTTCACCAACAAGGCCGCGCGCGAAATGATGCGTCGCGTGTCCGATTTGCTGGGACAGGAACTCCCTGCGCTCTGGGGCGGGACGTTCCATTCCATCGGCAACCGCATTCTCCGCCAGCACGCCAACCTCCTCGGCTACCAACGCGACTTCACCATCATGGACCGCGAAGACGCCCGCGATTTGATCGACGCCTGCCTTGGTGAGTCGGCCATTGACGTCAAGGCCACCCGCTTTCCCAAGGCCGACGTGCTCGCCGACATTTTTTCCCTTGCCCTCAACACCCGCAAAACCATTCCGCAGGTCCTTGCCGACCAATACGGCTACTTCGAATCGCTCGCGCCGCAAATCGCCGACCTGGAACAACGCTACGCCGCCCGCAAGCGTTCCACCAACGCGATGGATTTCGACGACCTGCTCGCTCTGTGGCTCAAGGTGCTCAAGGACAATCCCGAAGTCTCCGAGCAGTACCAGCGCCGCTTCCAATTCATCCTCGTGGACGAATACCAGGACACCAACCAGCTCCAGAGCGAGTTGATCGATCTCCTCGCCGCGCGCCATCACAACCTCATGGTCGTCGGCGATGACGCGCAAAGCATCTACGCCTGGCGCGGCGCGAACTTCCAAAACATTCTGAAATTTCCGGAGCGTTACCCCGAGGCGAAGATTTACAAAATCGAGACCAACTACCGCAGCACGCCTGAAATCCTGGATGTCGCCAACGCTGCCATCACGCCCAACATCCGCCAGTTCACCAAGCAACTGACGCCCGCGCGCAAAACCGGCGTCAAACCGGTGCTCGTCCCGTGCATGACCTCCTCGGAGCAGGCCGCGTTCGTCGCCCAGCGCGTTCTGGAATTGCGCGAGGAAGGCGTGGACATGAACGAAATGGCGGTGCTCTATCGCTCCCATTTTCACGCGCTCGAATTGCAACTCGAACTCACCCGCCGCAACATTCCCTTCAGCATCACCAGCGGCATCCGCTTTTTCGAGCAGGCCCACATCAAGGACGTCACCGCTTACTTGAAACTCGCGGCCAATCCCCGCGATGAACTGGCCTTCAAGCGCATCACCCAATTGCTTCCCGGCATCGGCGCCAAAAGCGCGGACCGGCTCTGGCTGGATTTTGCTGCGAAGGCCGGCGCGCCGGAGGCAAAACCCGAAGCGAAAGCCCGCGTCGCCACTTGCCTGCAAGGCTGTGCCGCCACCGCGCCAAAAAAATCCGCGGTCGCCTGGGCGCAGTTCGTCGCGACGATGTCGCAATTGGAATCCCCGCCCGCGCACGGCAACCCCTCGCAAATGATGCGCCTCGTCGTCGAGGCCGGTTACGAGGATTATTTGCAGGAAAACTTCGCCAACGCGCGCAACCGCCTCGAGGACCTCGAACAACTCGCGATTTTTGCCCAGCAATTTCCTACAACCGAGGAATTCCTCTCCCAACTCGCCCTGCTGACCAATCTCGAGGCTGAATCCGACCAACCCAGGGACAACGACAACGAACAAATCCGCCTCTCGACCGTGCACCAGGCCAAGGGACTCGAGTTCGACGTTGTTTTTGTCATCATGCTGTGCGATGGGTTGTTTCCCTCCGCCCGCGCGATGGACACCCCCGACGGCGAGGAAGAGGAACGTCGTCTCCTTTACGTCGCCATCACCCGCGCGCGCAACGAACTTTATCTCAGTTATCCGTTGGTGCGGATGATGCCCGGTAACAGCGGCGACGCCATGCAATCACCGTCGCGCTTCCTCAACGAAATCCCCCGCGCGTTGCTCGACGAATGGAACTTGAAACCCTCCCATTCGTACGGTTGAGCCGCGGGCCCCGGCCTCTTGCCTCAAGTCGCCTTGATTACAATCAAAGTCCGATCATCATGAAGCGGTCCGTTGTTCGTGAACTCACGCACGCGCTCGAAAACAATCTCGCAAATCTGGCCCACTGTGCCGCCCGCGTTCTTTTTTATCAATTCGATGAGTTGTTCTCGGCTGAATTCCGTTTCCTCCGCGTTCAGGCTCTCAGTAATGCCGTCCGTGTAAAGCACCAGCAAATCGCCGGCTGAAAGATTAAGCCTTCGCACCTCCAATTCCCGTCCAAATCGCTCGCTCCGGTCCAGCCCCACCGCCGTGCCATGCGGCGCCACCACCTCCACGGCTTCCGTCTGCGCGTGATACCAAAGCAACGGATCATGCCCGGCGCGCACGAACGTGAACGTCCGCTTGGTGGAATCCAAAATCCCATAGAGCAGCGTGATGAACATGTCCTCGCGCAAGTCCGGCAGCAGCAGTTCATTCACCCGCCGCACCACGTCGATCGGAGACAGGCCAAGATTTGTTTGTGCCCGAATGGCCGACCGGCACATCGTCATTACCAGCGCGCCGGGAATCGCCTTGCCGGAAACATCCGCAATCACCACTCCCACGTGCGTTTCATCCAGCCGCAGGAAATCATAATAATCCCCGCCCACGTGCCGTGCCGATATATTATGTCCCACCAGTTCAAAATTCGGGACCTTCGGGGCATGGTCGGGCAGGAGCATCTGCTGTATCTCGCTCGCCACCCGCAAATCCCCATCAAGCTGCTTTTGCTCCGCCTGGATCGTATATAGGGTTGTGTTGTGGAGAGAGATGGCGGCGTGGTCGGCCAGCGCATCCAGCAGGAACAGGTCGTTCGCGTTGAAAAACGGCGCCGATTCACCCGTCTGCTTGTTCACCACCGCCATCACGCCCAGCACTTCGTCCCTGAATTTCAGCGGAATAAAAATCGCCGTGCGGGTTTGCAGCGCAGGGTCCTTGTATTGCACGAGTCGCGCGTCCTTCAACCCGTCCTGGATCAACACTGGCTTTCCCTTTTGCGCCACTTCGCCAATCAGCCCTTCCCCCAATAGGATGGTCTGCGATTTGAGAATCCGCTCTAGGTCGCGCAATGGCTCGCCGGATTTTGCTCCAGGAATATCGGCGGGTTGCAGCGGCGGTGGAAACGGCCCCACCACCACCTCGGCGCGCAGGAATTTCTTTTCCGCGTCGAGCAGGAACACCGCGCCCGCGCTGGCCTGCGTGGTGCTCACGGAAAAATCCGCGATGAGCCGCAGCAGTTCGTCGCGATCAATTCCCTCCGTGAACGCCTCGCCCAGGTCGTGTAAAAAATCGAATACGATCTTGCGCCGGTGCTGCGACAATTCGATCTGCGCGGCAAGGACCTTCGTTTTCCTTCGCTCGTCGCGCAGCCGGAAGGCCAGGGCCGCGATGGCCACCACGCACAACAGCAGGGCCGCCGTGAATGGCAGCGTGTCATTCGGAACCGCGGCCAGGCTGGCCGCGAGCAGAGCGTCCTGACCGGCATGGGGCGGGGCGGAAATCACGGGCCGATATTGGTCTTCTTCAAATCTTCCGCCAAAAACTGCGCGACTTCCTTGAACTTGGAAACATTTTCCGGGGCAATCTCCATCAGGATTTTATGGGCCTCAAGGCAGTTGCGGGTCACCTCTTCATGCGAATGCTCCCTGCAATCCGGCTGGCCGTCAGCCAGGTGCTCCCCCGGTGGCACCTCCTTTCGGTTTACCGTTACCGTCTTGAACAGGTGCGCCACCCCGAGATTCTCCAGCAGTTCAGAGATTCGCTCGTTCGGGTTCAAAAGCTGGATTGGCTGGATCGTTGCCTCCCCATTTTGCGGCCGGTACAGCTTGAGGCCGAAGCCGGCCAGGACTCCCAGGAAGGTGCTGTCCATGAGGATGCAATCGGAAAGATCGAGCACAAAACAGTCAAACCCCTTTTGCACCAGCTCGTTGAGCAGTATCTTAAAATCAATGCTCGAGGTAAAGTTTGCCCGCCCGACAATTCGGACGCAGGCCGAGTGCCCAGTGACATAAACCAGCATTTTTGCGGAAGGTGGAGCCATACAACATCAATCTGTCCAAATATGAAACGGTGCGTCCGGTCAGTCAAGGAAACCGTGCCGCCAGTGGTGTTTGAAATCAATCTTTCTCTTTGAAAAAAACCACGCAAATCACGGCTAGAATGAGCGCCACGGCAATCCCTGCCTCTTTCCACGGAATGCTGTAGGTGATGATGGCCCCGGCAATCATGCGTTCTTATTGCCTTTCGGCTGACTCGCAATCTGTACCAGCGTTTGTTGCAATATCAACCCCTCGTCGAGCCCGCTCGACACCAGCCGCTGGTTGCAGCGCAGCAGCAGATCCATCGCCTCGACCAATTCCGCCTGCGCGTATCGCCGCGCCTGGGGCAGCGCCTTGAAAAGCACGTAAGCATTCAGCGCCAGGGGATTATACCGTTTGTCCTCCGGTAGTTGCGCCGCCGGCACCCGCTCCAACTGCGCCTTGAATCGATTGTAATCGCCCTCCGGCTTGACCCAGCCTTCGCGCAGCATTTCCTTCAACAAAATCATTGCCCGCACCTTTCCAATCAAACCGTAAAGCAAGCCGATTTCGGACCTCTGGCTGTCGAATTTGAACTCCCACAGCTCTTCATCCAGCGCGCGCAACAGTCGCGGCAGGTCGCGGTCGCCCAGCGCATCGCCCAGCGCGAACGCCCGCGCGGATTTGTTGCGCGTGCACACCGCCGTCACGTCCCCGACCTCGATTTCCCCCCGGTCACCCATGAAAAGCGCCAGCTTTTCCACCTCACTGCCCAGCAGCCGGGCGCTCGGGCCCACGCTGCTCACCAGCTCCGCCAGCGCCTCGTCTGAAATCTCCTTCTTGCGGGCGCGCAACTCCCGCCGCGCCCAGGTCTCCGCCTGGTCCGCCCAATCGCGGTCGTCAATCGACCATCCGGCAAAGCTCTCCACCGCGCCCAGCTTGTCGATCGTCTTGTAAAAAACCTTCCGCTTGTCCACCTTGCCCGCGCTGATCAACAGGCGCACGCTGCCCCAGGAAAAATCCTTCAGCTCCTGCGCTATCTCGCCGAGTGTCTCCGTCACCGCCTGCGTGCTCGCCGTGCGCTCGTCGCCGAGAAAATTGCAATCCTTCAGCCACACCACCTTGCCGCTGCCGAAGAAGGGAAGCGTCTGCAGTCCATCGCGCAGCCTTGCCAGCGCCTTCAACGCCTCGCCGCTGTTCGCCGCGCCGGCGTCAATGATTTCGTGGTCCATCCCCCCCAATTCCTCCGACCACTGCTGGTAAATTTGCTTCGCGCGTTGCTTGACCGCAAATTCATCATCGCCGCAAATGAGTAGGAGTGGCTTGGCGGGCTTGGGGGAGGCGGGCATTTACTTTATTCGAGTTCGCCGCCATTCTCATTGATCCGGTCCAGCACCTCGGTCATGTCCTCCACCTGCTCGAACAGCGGGGCGGAAACATAAATGGGGCGCTTCTGGGCCGTCGCAATGGCCAGGCAATCACTCGGGCGCGCGTCGATCTCCACGATCTTCCGCGCAAGTTCGTTTTGCTGGTGCAGTATCAGCCGCGCGTAATACGTCGAATTCTTCAATTCCGTGATCACCACCCGTTCCACGGTGATGCTGAAACCCTTCAAAACATTCGCGATCAAATCATGAGTCAGCGGCCGTTCCTTCGGGGTTTCGCGGAGAAATTCCCCGATGATCCGGCCCATGGCCGGTTCCACATTAATGACGAAGACCTTGGCGTCGTTTCCCACGAAGAGCGCGCATCCGCTGGGGGCTGGTAAAATCCCGCGAATTTGCACCGGCACCACATCATTCTTCATATCCATAGTCTAGGGCTTAAATTATAAAAAACAAGCTTCCTTACGACGCCAAATGCCCTTTTCAGGCATCCGTATTTTCCACCAGCGAGGCCGCCCCGCCGCCGGTTTATTGCGCTTGCGTCATTTCCCGGTCTCTTTATGCTGCTGTCCCAGCGACCGCCTTCCTGGGGCCGCATTCGCCTTATGAAAACGCTATTACTCGTTGACGATGGTGAAGTGGACATCTTCCTGATGAAACGCGCCCTTGAGCGCGTCGGCTCGCCCTGTGCGCTTTTCGCCGTGCGCAATGGCGAGGAGGCAATTGAATATCTTTCCGCCACGGGCCGTTACTCCGATATCAAAACGTGCCCCAAGCCCGACAAGATTCTCCTCGACCTTTCGATGCCCGGCATGAACGGCTTGCAGGTGCTCAAATGGATCCGGGAACAACCCGATTTAAAGGACATCTCGGTTTCCATGCTCACCCGTTCCGTCGAACCCGCTGACGCTCGCGAGGCGCGTCGCCTCGGTGCGGCGGCCTACCACATGAAACCCTCTTCCGTCTCCGGCCTCGAGGAAATCCTCATCCGCGTCGTCCAGGAATGGGCTGCCCCCGCTCCCGGTGCGGCGCCGAAGTAAATCTCGCCCATCCATTTCGGCTACGGACGCAGTCGCTGTCGGTTTCCGCTTGCGCCGTTCTTAGGCGTCCTTATTCTGGTCGCGTGGAACCCGTCATTATTCTTCTGGTGGTTGGCGCGCTCCTTCTGCTCGCCGAGAGCGTCCTGCCGGGGATGATCGCCGGGCTCGTGGGCGCGTGTTGCCTAGTTGCCGCTGTCATCGAGGGCTACGTCCGGTTCGGCGCCCGGACCGGCAACCTCATCCTCTTTGGCGTTCTTGCCGGCCTCGTTTTTGGCTTTTGGCTCTGGCTCAAATATTTTCCCAACAGCCGTGTGGCGAAGGTCTTCATCTCCCGCAACGTGGTCGGTGAAATCGGCACGGAAAAACCGGAGTTACTCGACCAGACCGGGACTGCCCTCTCGGCCTTGCGCCCGGCGGGCACGGCCGTCATCAACGGCAAACGCGTGGATGTCGTCACCGAGGGCCAGATGATCGATCCCGGCACTCCCGTCCGTGTCGTCGCGGTTGAAGGCATGCGTGTCGTCGTCCGCCAGTTTAATCAAACCCAAACCAATACAACTAAATGACTATGAAACCAAACCTGACTGCACTCGCCGCTTTGCTGCCCGACAACCTCTGGCTCTATGGCCTCGCACTCGCCCTCCTGGTTGCCCTGATCCTTTTCATTCTGCTCGCCAACTTCGGCATGATCTACATTCGCGCGCTGACTTCCGGCGCCAAGGTCAAGTTCTCCGAGTTGGTCGCCCTGCGCCTGCGCCGCGTCCCCGTCGGCTTGATCGTGGATAACCGCATCAACGCCGTCAAATCCGGCCTCGACCTGTCCATCGACGATCTCTCCACCCATTACCTCGCCGGCGGCAGCGTCGAAATGGTCGTGCTCGCGCTCATCGCCGCCCGCAAGGCCGGCATTCACCTCGTCTTTGACCGCGCCTGCGCCATTGATCTCGCCACCAAGGGTACCGGCAAAACCGTCCTCGAAGCCGTCAAAACCTCCGTCAACCCCAAGGTTATCGACGCCCCCAACCCCACCACCGGCAAAACCACCATCGATGGCGTCGCCAAGGACGGCATCATCATCAAGGCCCGCGCCCGCGTCACCGTCCGCACCAACCTCGACCGCTTTGTCGGTGGCGCCACGGAGGAAACCATCGTCGCGCGCGTTGGCGAAGGCATCGTAACCACCATCGGCTCCGCCAACTCCTACAAGGACGTGCTGGAAAATCCCGACCGCATTTCCAAGACCGTTTTGAGCAAGGCGCTCGACAGCAATACCGCCTTTGAAATCCTTTCCATCGACATCGCCGATCTGTTCGTCGGCGAAAACGTCGGCGCCAAACTCCAGGCCGAGCAGGCCGAAGCCAACAAGCTCATCGCCCAGGCCCAGGCCGAAGTCCGCCGCGCCGCGGCCGTCGCCCTCGAACAGGAAATGCTCGCTCGCGTCCAGGAACAACACGCCCGCGTCGTCGAGGCCGAAGCCCAGGTGCCCCTTGCCATGGCTGAGGCCTTCCGCGCCGGGCATCTTGGCATCATGGATTATTACCGCATGCGCAACATCCAGGCCGACACCGGCATGCGCGAAAGCATCGGCGGTGGCGGTGGCAGCAGCGGCACTGCAACCACGACGCCCAAGAAATAAATCCGGCGCATGGACTCGTTAGTCACCACCATTGTCATCGTCGTCATCGCGGCGATTGCGACCTGGTTCAAGAAACTGGGCCAGCCGAAGGACGCCGATGACGATTCGCGCACGCCTCGTCCAATGAACCCGCAAGGTCAGCCCCGGCCCTCTTCGACTCCGCGCCCTCAATCCCGTCCCGTGAGTTGGGAGGAGGAATTGCGCCGCTTGTTGGAAGGTGAGGCGCCCGCCGCGCCTCCTCCCATGCGCCCGCCTCCGGTCGTGATCAGCCAGGCCCCGCGTGCCATTCCGGTCACGCCCCCGCCGCTTCCCAGGCCTGCCTATGCGCCCCAACCGCAGCCCTTCATGGGCTCGCCGCCGCCGGTTCCGGTCTCTTTCGAGGCGCCGCCCCGTCAGCTTGCAACTCTTGCTGAATCCAGCCAGGCCTATGAACGGGCCAGCACGCTGGGTTCGACCGTCTCGCAATATATCGAGAGTGTGCCGGGCCAGGCGGTTCAATTGACCAGGGTGGTTCGCAACCAGACTTCGCCCGAGCTCATTGCGGCCGTCTCGCTCTTTAAAAACGCCCAATCCGCCCGTCAGGCAATCATCGCCTCCATCATCCTCGGCCCGCCCAAGGCCCTCGAGCAACCCGCGCTGGATTGATTCAATCACGCGCATATGCTTTCTTGTAATGGTTTTGGTGATTTGACATCAGCCACGCGTTCCCTAAACTTCAACCGTTGATTGCTCCGCATCTATGTCACTAAAACAATTGATCGAAGAGGCGTTCGCCGGCGTTGCTTATCCCGGCGATAATAACATCACCCGCTGCCCGTACAATTGCTCGGAATGTCGGCGCGTGGCCGAATATTTCAAGGGCAAAACCTGGACGGGCTATACCGCGGAGGAATTGCGCGGTTATCATGTCGCCCTGACGCTTTTCACGCCGGAGGCGTTTCATTATTTCCTTCCCGCCTTCATGCTGGTTTCGATCGGCTCCTATGAGAAGGGGGATGTTCTGCCCGACGCCATCCGCTTTCACTTCGAATACACCCAGGAAATCCAGGGCCACTTTCCTGTCCGCATGAGCAAGCTTTCCCCCGCCCAGCGCAAAGTGATCATTGATTACCTGGTTTTCATGGAAAGCAAGGGCGCCGGTTCATCCGAGCATGCCATCGGCATGTTGAGCGAGGAATCGGCTTTCGCTTGAGCGCCCGCGCCATCCCGCGGCCGGACTCGACCCGTCCCGGATTTTTTTTATGGTCACACCCATGACTTTGCGCGCTGCCGTCGAATGGAGCCGGGACCATGCCTGAATCCGGCAAACAACCCGCGCCCGGTCGGTCGGATGATCCCTACGCCATTCTCAAGAACCGGGATTTCCTCTTCTTCATGGTGGGCCGTTTCATCGCCTCCTTCGGCCAGCAAATGCTTGCGGGCGCGGTGGGCTGGGAGATTTATAAGCGCACGGACTCCATGCTGAACCTGGGATTCGTCGGCCTCGTGCAAATGGTGCCCATGTTTCTTTTTACTTTTCACGCCGGGCACGTGGCTGACAACCATGACCGCAAAAAAGTCATTCTCTGGATGCAAGTGGCGCTGGGCGTCACCTACGCCGCCGCGACCTTCGTTTCCATGTTTAACAAGGATGTCGTTTGGATGTATTGCTGTTTGTTCATGTTCGGGGTTGCGCGGACCTATATGTGGGCCGCGACTTCGTCCTTTATGCCGCAACTGGTCGGGCGCGAGGAATTTAGCCGCGCGGTGACGTGGAACAGCGGCTCGTACCAGATTTCCGCCGCCGCCGGTCCTGCCATCGGTGGCGTGTTGATTTCCATCACTGGCCACGCTTGGATCGTCTATGCCCTCAACGTTGTCGCTTCGGTGGTCTGCTTCATCCTCGTTGCCTCGGTGCGCGCTCATCACAAGGTCGCCGCGAAGGAGAGAATGTCCCTCAAAAACGTGCTTGCCGGGCTTCATTACGTTTATCGCACCAAGGTGGTGCTGGGAAGCATCACGCTCGATATGTTCGCGGTCCTGCTTGGCGGCGCCACGGCGATTCTTCCCGGCTATGCCGCGCACATTCTCCATGTCGGCCCGGGCGGGTTGGGCTGGTTGCAGGCGGCGCTGCCTCTGGGTTCCCTGTTGATGTCGGTCGTCCTCGTACACCGTCCGCCCCTGCAAAAAGCCGGGCAAACGCTCCTCTGGTCAGTCATTGGCTTCGGCCTCGCCACCATCGGCTTCGGCTACTCCACAGTCTTCTGGCTCTCCTTCCTGATGCTATTTCTTTGCGGAGTGACGGACTACATCAGCGTCGTGGTCCGCCACACCCTCGTGCAATTGCGGACCCCCGACGAAATGCGCGGGCGCGTCTCCGCCATCAACAGCCTCTTCATCGGCACTTCCAACCAGATGGGTGAATTCGAATCCGGCATCGTCGCGCACTACACCAACCCTGTTTTCGCCGTGGTGTCCGGCGGTGTGGGCACCATCGCCGTGGTCATCCTTGCCGCCATCGCCTGGCCCGAACTGCGCAAATACGGCCGGTTGGATTCTTAGGAAGGCGGCGTTTTATCTGAACAGGAAATTCGCTTTCGGCATCAAAAAAAACCGCACACTCCGATCCGACCCTCCAACTCGCGCCTCATCGGGCTTGCGAATTTCGGCGGCGGAAAATCAGCAGGGTGGCCGCGCCAGCTCCGGCCAGCGCAATCATCGTCGGTTCGGGAGCCGCAACCAGTGTGAAAAAGTCCGCCTGGCCAACCGCCAGCGACGGGGTGCCGTTATTCCAGACCAAGCCGTTGAACGTGGTCGTGGTATAAATCTGGGTGCTGCCATCCAGGCTGCTGACGGAGTCACCGATATTGGGCGCACGACCGACGATTTCTTGGAAAGTGGCGCCCGATAACGGGGCCGCCAGCCCCAGGAGATATGTGCCGGGCCCACGCGCGGGAGGAGTAAATGTGTAAACTAAATTAGTACCGAACGCGTTGAGGTTTACAACCGACCCCGCAAAGGTGACCGTCGTGTTGGAGGGTGAATTCAGTACGCCGCCAACGCCGTTGGGGCCGAATGCGTAATCGATGCTCCAACTGCTGCCGTTATAGGTGGACAGCGGAAGCAGGCCGTTGGCTGCAGGGTCCCATTGGGAGAAGGTGGAACCCGCCGCCACGCCTGTGGTCAGGACGTTATCCAGCGTATTGTTCGGCGAATTGTCGAATTGATCCGCAATGAGGTTGTCGCCGGGCGAGATACTCAGGTTATAAAAGCCGACCGTGGCCTGGGACTTCGACGACGCGAACACACAAATTATCAGCAAAGCCAGCTTACCGCTAATCGCCTTCATAAGGTTCCTGTTGGTTGTGAGGTGGCATGTCCGCCTCACGAGCGTTATAAGCCTCTGGAATGAATTGTCAATGATGAAATCCGACGCCGATCTGCGGACGACAACCCGACAGTCTTGTGCTCCGTGCATTTCCATGCTATGAGAAGCTAAGTCGTTTAGGATTATCGTCTGGAGGCCCTGACCTTGGCCGTTTCAGATTCAACCCTTTCGACATCGAGATTAAAATACTTGTCCGCTATTTAAGCTGATATGACCATGAAAACTGGATTCGTTTCCACCCTGATCAAGCGCGTCGGACTTCTGCTGTTACTCTCAACCCTCAACTCCCAACTCTCAGCTTGGGCGCAAGGCACCGCGTTCACCTATCAGGGCCACCTCAATGACGGTGCGAGTCCCGCCACCGGCAATTATGACCTGACCTTCACCCTTTTCTCCGTCAATGCCGGCGGCGCGGCCATCGCCGGGCCGCTCACCAACGCCGCCACCGCGGTCAGCAATGGCCTGTTCACCGTCACCCTCGACTTCGGCGCGAATTTTCCCGGCACCGACCGTTGGCTTGAAATCGGCGTCCAGAAAAACGGTGGCGGCTTTACCACCCTCAGCCCGCGTCAACATTTCACCGCCGCGCCCTATTCAATCACCGCGGGAAACGTCACCGGCAGTGTGTCCGCCGTGCAACTTACCGGCTCCATTTCTCCGTCGAACATTGGAGCCGGCACCATCACCAGCAACGCCCTTGCCAGCGGTGCCGCGGCGGCGAATCTTGCCGTCAGCGGCCAGAGCGGTGTTGGCAGCGGCGGCCTGATTTTATCGCCAGCCGACAATAACAACGCCCTTCTTAGCGCGGGCTATGTGAAGCTCGGCACGACACAATTGGGCGACGGCTGGCTGCAAGGCAATAGCGGCGCTCCTCCCGTCCCGCGCTACAACCACACGGCCGTTTGGACCGGCAGCGAGATGATCGTCTGGGGCGGATTCAACGGATCGACGTTGAATGATGGCGGACGCTTCAATCCCGTCGCCAACTCCTGGACTGCTGTGCCAACCCTCAGTGCGCCGATTGCCCGCTATAACCACACGGCCGTATGGACGGGCAGTGAAATGATTGTCTGGGGCGGAAACAACGGGGCGAACTTGAACGACGGCGGACGCTACAATCCCACCTCCAATTCATGGACCGCCATCCCGAACACGCTTTCGAACACTCCCGCCCCGCGGCAGCTTCACGCAACGGTGTGGACCGGCACCCAGATGATCGTCTGGGGCGGAGTCGGCGGAACGGGTTACTTCAATGACGGCGCGGTTTACACCCCGGCCTCAAACACTTGGACGGCTGTCACGACCACCGGCGCGCCGTCGGTGCGGAATTCTCCTACTGCGGTATGGACCGGCAGTCAGATGATCGTTTGGGGCGGCTACAACGGGACCCTCTACCTGGGCGACGGCGGATCTTACAATCCGTTATCCAACACCTGGACCGCGGTGACAACCAGCGGCGCGCCCGGGGGACGCATCGCCCACGTCGCGGTATGGACCGGCAGCCAGATGGTTGTCTGGGGCGGCTTTAACGGAAGTGTCTATCTCAACGACGGTGGGCGCTACAATCCTTCCGGCAATACCTGGACCGCCATTGTCAACAGCTTGGCGAACACTCCCACCGTGCGCGCGTATGTACCTTCAGTTTGGTCGGGCAGTGAAATGATTGTCTGGGGCGGTTACAACGGGAGCAGCTATCTTGGCAACGGCGCGCGCTACAATCCCATTTCCAATAGTTGGGCCGTGGTGTCGGCCAGCGGCGCGCCGGGCGTGCGATATTCTCACACCGGAGTTTGGGACGGTAGCGAGATGATCGTCTGGGGCGGATACGGCGGCAGTTACCTGAACGATGGCGGACGCTATAATCCTGCCGGCGACTCGTGGATCGCCGTGCCAACCAGTACTCCTCCTGTCGCCAGCATTGATAATACCGCCGTGTGGACGGGCACCGAAATGATTGTTTGGGGCGGTTACAACGGCACCAACTACTTCAACGACGGTGGCCGCTACAATCCGGTGGCCAACACCTGGACCCTCCTGCCGACCAACGGCGCGCCCACCATCCGCGACTTTCACTCGGCGGTTTGGACCGGCAGTCAAATGATCATCTGGGGCGGATTCAATGGCAGCGTCGACCTCAGCGACGGCGGCCGCTATGATCCAACGTCGAATATATGGACGGCGGTGACCACCACGGGCGCTCCTGCTGCGCGGGCGCAACACACGGCCGTGTGGACCGGCAGCGAGATGATTGTCTGGGGCGGCTACAACGGGGCGTACCAGAATAACGGTGGCCGCTACAATCCGGCGTCCAACACCTGGATAGCCGTCCCGAACAGTTTGCCGAATACTCCTGCCGCCCGCGCGCTTCACACGATGGTGTGGACGGGCAGTCAAATGATCGTCTGGGGCGGCTACAACGGAAGCTTCCTGAACGATGGCGGGCTTTACAGTCCGGCGGCCAACACGTGGACACCGGTGACCACCACGGGCGCGCCGTCCCTGCGCGAGTTGCACGTTGCCGTGTCAACTGGCAGCGAGATGATTGTCTGGGGCGGTTACAATGGGACCACCTATCTCACCGACGGCGGCAGTTACAATCCCATCGCCAACACCTGGACCCCGGTCACCACCAACGGAGCGCCGGCAGGACGGATCGACCATACTGCCGTTTGGTCGGGCACCGAGATGATTGTCTGGGGCGGTGGCAATGGCTCAATCCTTTTCAATGACGGCGGGCGCTTCAATCCGGCGCTCGGCGCCTGGACGCCGGTCACCACCGTCGGCGCGCCGCCTGTTCGCGAGGTTCAAACGGCAGTGTGGACGGGCAGTGCGATGATAATCTGGGGCGGGTTTGGATCGGGCGGCAGTGCCTTGAATGACACCTGGTCCTATACGCCGGGCCAGACCATGTTCCTTTACCAAAGGCCGTGATCGGAGGCTTCCGGTTCCACCGGATCGAGGACGTTTGGCGCTTGACTTCCACGCGGCTCACGGAGTCCACTGAAAAGCGCTTGTCTGCTCATTTTCATTCAAACACGATGGGAATCAGGGAGCATGGTTTGCCGACGTTGGCGGTACTCGGCGCCGTAACCATGTTGTTAAGTTTGCAAACCGTCTGCGGCCAGTCGTTGGCCGCCTACGACATCAGGCCCACCGTTACCGCAAAGATGGGTGACGTGGGCGGCAAATATTTCGGGAAAACGCCCGACCCCGCCAAAACCCGCCATTACTATGTCGCGGCTGAACCGGACCAATGGGATTATATGCCCGCCGGCTCCGATCCAATCTGCGGCATGACTCCGTCGGCGGACGTCATTGCGAAACATCTCGTTCGCAAGGTGCGTTATTTCCAATACGCAGACGCGACATTCACCCAGCGCGTTCCGCAGCTTCCGCGGCTCGGCATTCTTGGCCCGGTGTTGCGGGGCGTCGTGGGGGACTTCCTGGAGATAACCTTCTTGAACCGCACCGCACTACCGCTTTCCATGCATCCGCACGGAGCCAAATATGACAAGGACAGCGAAGGCAGCTATTATGGCGCCAACAATCCGTTATCATCGCCACAGGCGGGGAGGGTGGATCGTTCCGCTCCCGGCCTCGGAGCGGCCATCGGGCCGGGCGCCCGGTTCACCTATGTCTGGTATCTGGATGAGGAGTCCGGCCCGCTGCCCACGGAACCCAGTTCCAAAGCCTGGCTCTATCACAGTCATGTCGGCGGCGAAGGCGAAATTAATCTCGGTCTCGAAGGCTTCATCATTGTCACCGACCCCAAACGCGCCCGGTCCGATGGTACACCGAACGACGTGGACCGGGAAATACCAGCATTGTTTATGATTTTCAACGAAAGCCAGCAAGATCCCGAAGTCCGGGAGCACGCCGGAGCATCCGGTGGCGGCCAGTCATTGAACAACCTCGTCAGCAACCTGTCGGCGTCGGCGTCGCCTGGCACTCCCCAGCCAAGTGCCTTCGATCTCCGCGAAGAAGGCCAGCGCCATGCCATCAACGGCTACATCTATGGCAACCTCCCCGGCCTCGAGATGAATGAAGGCGAGCGCGTGCGCTGGTATCTCTTCGGCCTGGGCTCTGAGACCGATTTACACACGCCTCACTGGCACGGCCTGCGGGTGATTGAGGAGGGAGTGCGGCGGACTGACACCGTCGAGTTGCTGCCCGCATCAATGAAAGTGGCCGACATGCTGCCGGATAACCCCGGCGAGTGGCTCTTTCATTGCCATGTTGCCGAGCACATGGCCAATGGAATGTTCGCCCGCGTCACGGTGTTTCCTCGGGACAAACCTCGTGCCAGCCTCTCACCTGCCAGTGCGTTCCTCGGTTTTCCTCCGCCGGGTCCGGCGAACATCCGCACCAACGTGAATTAGTGCGTCGATGCGTAGTAGAGGATGTTGACGAACATGGGATATCCCATCGGCTCGGAGAACCTGTCGAAGTAACTCTCGTCATCGGTCTCGTGCTCCCAGCCGTCCCCGAAATGGTTGTTGTGGCAGATCAGCACCATCATGCGCTGCTTGTCATCATAGATGGCGTAGAAGTGCGGGTCGTGGCTTTTCTCGAAATACGGCCATCCCGGATCGTAAGACGTCCCGTTCCCCATGAACGCGCCCACACTCGGTATTTGCGGCAGTTTTTTGAAGTCGAATACTGCGTGAAAAATTCGATGATCCAGCGTCAATTCCACCGGTTCGCGATCGGGGAAAACCTGCTTCATCTGCTCGTAAAAATGATGCCACTGATCGTCACCCCAAAAATCGTCCGCCATCAGGAAACCGCCATTGAGCAGGTATTGGCGCAACGTGGTAACCTCGTCGCTGTTCAAGATCAGGCGGCCGGCGCCCGCCATATAGACGAACGGATATTTTGTGAGGTCCTGCGTCGTGATATCGATGACATTCAAGCCGGGCCGTACCTTGAGACTGGTCACCTGAAACATGCGGTAGGCCAGGGTCAGGTCCGCCTCTGGCGAGTCATCATGCCATCCGCGCGCGGCGCCGAATCGGAAATCTTCATCGCCTCCAAACCTCAGCCGGGCGAATGTGAACACATCCTCCTTGAAGGCCGGATCGATTGCCTTCTCCATTTCCTCCTGTTGTCTGACCAGCTCGGGGTTATCAAAGCCATAGCCTCTTCGGAACCGGCCGCCGCCATTGAACTGGCCGTGCGCGGACAACAAGAGCACCGCCAGCAAAAGCATCAAGCACGGCAGGGTGCGTTTGTACGAAGTCACGCGTCAAGTTAGAGCCACTCGAATTTGAAATCAAGCGGGCATGCAGGCTCCGTCGTGCCTCGATTTGCCTTGCGTTCAGCCCATTTCCTTGATACTAAAGTATTCCGTCGCCCAAGGCCTCCGCTTTGAAGCATC
>Ga0207029_10157_pt1 | contig 19045 bp, 17 predicted proteins | sample Alteio_BWMinCont_39_FD_153282 | JGI IMG/M metagenome (GOLD analysis project Ga0207029, IMG submission 153282) | Enriched cells from forest soil in Barre Woods Harvard Forest LTER site, Petersham, Massachusetts, United States -... | ecosystem: Environmental > Terrestrial > Soil > Temperate forest >...
ACCCGCCTCCAGATTTAACGAGCTGTTCAATTGCCGGATGATATCCACCGCGCGTCGCAAATTATTATGAATGGTTTGATTGCGCGGACCCGGTTCGGTCTGCTCAAAACCGTTCAGGGCGCGTTCCATGGAATTCAACGCCCCGTCAAATAACATCAGAATTAGTTGGCCGGGAGGGGCGGTCTGCGTGGCAATTTGCCGGTAAGATTTCCAGGGATTGGCGGGTGTCATGGTCAGAAAAATAATTCAGTGGGTTAGTCCGCCCCGTTGCCCGCGGAACCCAGATTGTTGGCCAATAATCCGGCCACCTGTTTCAACACCCCGTCCGGGGGATAATTATTATCCGCCACCAGGGCGCTGGCCTTTGCGACGGCCTCAGGGCGAAGCGGCGAAGATTGTTGCAAGATTTTTTCCAGACCTTGTGAGCGCTCAAACGACATGGTGTTATCGGCAGGCTGAATGTTTTGTTGCCGGACGACCGGCTGGCCGGCGCCAGGACTCACGCTTTGGCCGGGATTAAGTTTTACTTCCATAATCTTGGTTTACAAATGACGACTCCAGCCACACTCGCGCTACGCAGTAACATATCGGCAGCGTACGGAATTACTTTAGCGCCGGAAATCATCTTTTCGGGAGGGTTCGCAAGAGGGTTGCGGCCGAAAACTCACCGAAATACCGGGGCGAATTCAAAACGGTCCATTGGTCATCGGTCGCCGGCTCAGGCTGGCGATTCATCCAGATCCAGGCGCGCTTGAAAAACGTGGTGGGCTGCTCCACCCCCTGTTGCCGTCGTTGGTAAGCCTCCGCACTCTTGCACACCGACGGATCGCCGGCATCAAAAACCACATCCGTCGCCCAGATGATCTTCTGCGATGACAGGTCCACCAGTTTCAACCGCCATCCGACTGCCAGGGGTGGATAGGCGTGAAAAGTCGATAATTCACAAAATAACACTGCGTCGCACCCATAAACCCTTTGCAGCGAACCAAAAAAATCGGGAGGCAGGACTTCGGCGCCCGTCCAGTCGGCCTGCCCGGTAAGCCCTTGCATGGTCTTCGTATCCGCCGAAACCACCTCGAATTTTTTGGTTTTGATGAGTTCAGACCGGAGAACGGGGTAGAGCAACTCGCAACCGCCGGACAAATCCGCCGCCGAACGCTCGTGCGCCAGGGGCAGAATCAGGACACGCTTCAGGGTTGCCGGCAATGAATCCGGTGAAACGTAAACATTATCCGGCGACGGATCGGCACCCATTGAACGGGTACCGCTCAGGCACAGTGCGCAAATTAGAAAAATTCCAACAGTGCCGCCCAACCGCCCGGTATGAAATAAAGCCTTCATAAACTCTTAAAGAGTGCCGTTGGTAATCTGCTCGGAAAGATAGGTGAGTTGCGAGCTGGCTTGTGATTGCGCCGCCTCCATGGCGGTGAACTCACTGGTCCAGGTCGCGGTGTCCGCGGTGATTTTGGCTTCCAGACTGGAAATCTGCGTATTCAGCTGGGTGACCTGCTGGCTCAAACTGGCTTGGTGATTGGTGATGGTTCCGTTGGCTCCAGTCGCGTTGTTAATGTAATTGTTAACTTGGGTCGCCAAGCCATTGGTCGGATCATTGAAAAGTTTTTGGACCGTGTTGATATTTGCAGCCACCACGCTCGTCAGAGTGGACGTGTTCACCGAGAGCTGATTGTTCTGGCCGTTGGTCTGAATGCCCAGATCGGATAACATCGTCACCGCGCCGCTCAAGCCCGGGACGGAAGATGACACCAAGGTACGCAATCCGGAGGCAATCCCGTTGGCCGTGAGATCGCCGGTCAGAATTCCCGGCGTCACCGAGCCGTTTGAACCGGTGGTCACAGCCTGGTCGGAAGTGACGGTCGACTGCAGCGAGTTGTAATCCGTGACAAACTGTTGGATCGCCGTGGTCAGCGAGCTGGCATCACTGCTAACGGCCACCTTGACCGAGCCGGTCTGCAACGCGGTTACTGAAAGGCCCGCGATGCTGGAGCTGGTCTGTGAAATGGTGTTGGACTGACTGACTAACTGCTGGCTGCCGCCGTTCAGTGTGTAGAGCAGATTGGTGCCGCTTTGCAAAGCACCGCTGGAAAGCCCCGTCGCCTGTAGAAAATTTCCCGTCACATCCTGGAGCGAAATGCCAATGTTGCCGGTGGTGTTGTTGGTCAGCGTAAATTGGTCATTTAACGAATTGTAGCTGGCCGTGACCCCGGCGGTGGAACTATTGATTTTATCCATTACGTTTTGAATGCTGTCCGTGCTGGCATCGTACGTAATCGCAACGCCGTTGATCGTGAATTGCCCCTGGCCGCCACCCCCGTCGGTGATGGCGGTTTTCAGGCCCGCCCCCGACATGGTTACCCCCAATTGCACATGGCCAAGCGCCGAAGTGCTCGTGACCGTGTTGGTTCCGTTGTTATAAAGCTGGGCGACTTGAAGGAAATTACTGGTATCCGCCGCACTGCCGAGAACGACCGGGCCGCCACCACCGCTGCTCAAGGTGATTTCATCCGTGGTCGAATTGTAACTGGCAGTAACCGCATTGTTCGTGGCGCTGGCAATATTATTGAAGACCTGTTGCAGCGAATCGGTCGCCGCAATGGTGACTTGCGCGCCATTAACGGTAAACGTACCGGCAGTCACCGGACTGGCAAATCCAGCCGTGCCAATGGTCGTTGTTCCAATGTTCCCGTTGGGGCTAAGCACCTGGCTGACGCCGGTTGTGCCGTTCATTCTGGCGGCAGTGGCGAGCTGCGTAATGTTAAAAGTGTAATTTCCCAATGTCGCAGCCGAACCGCCGGAGGCTGTGGCGATGGCGGTGTTTGACGACTGAACCGATGTGCCCGAATAGAGGGACGCATCCTGCAAGGTCTGAATATCGGTCTGGAGGGTCGCGAAATCACCGTTCAGGGTGGTATAAGCCGATTTCTGGGTGTTGAGTGCGCTTATTTCTTGTTGCCAGGTGGTCTCCGGCGAGCGTTCCGCCTGGGCCAATTCCGAGATCACCGTGGACCAGTTCATTCCCGAGGCAAGCCCGGTGATGGACAGATTGGGCGCGCCGGTGGGCGAGGTGGAACTGCTGTTCAAGCTGGGCGGAGAGCCCGAGGCTAACAGCGTTGCCAGGAGGTTTGTCCCACCGAGCGAACTGGAAATTGAACTCGACATGCGCCTTAATATTTTTCGTCAAAACCGATCATTTTTGAGCCAAAGCGGGCCATCAACCTGCCATGGTCCGTTTGCTGGCTTTTACGACAAAATCTCGGACGGCGCCAAAACGCCGTCCGAGAGTGTAACCAAACCAACTAAACCAACTAATTCTAACCAACCGGGCGAACTGCCTTATTGGATGAGCTTCAGGGCGATCTGCGGTAGCGCGTTCGCCTGGGCCAACATTGCCGTGCCCGTTTGTACCAGGATGTTTTCCTTGGCGTAATTACTACTTTCCGTCGCCACGTTGACATCCATGATGGTGCTGTTGGCGGCTGCCAGATTGTTATTCAAGGTCGCCAACTGGCTGTTGTAATCGTTCAAGGTTTCTTCGTTGGCACCCAAACCGGCGCTCAACACACCAATCTGCGTGATGGCATTGCTGACGGAGGTTTCCGCCGCGACCGCACCCGCAATCGTGCCGACGTTCTGAGTCGCCAGAGTCGAGAAGGTGGTGGAGGTCAAATCAACCCCGGCCGCCGCAAAGGTATTGCCACTGCTATCAATGGTCACGTTCAAGCTGGTACCGTTAAACAGGCTCACACCGTTGAAATTTTCGGTGGAGACGTTGTTCACATAGTTGGCCAGCGTGCTGAATTCCTGCTGGTAAAGAGAGCGGTCGGCATTCGACTTGGTGACGTCCTGAGCTTGAACGGACAATTCGCTCATACGATCCAAAGCGCTGGTGACCTGGGAGAGGTAGCCGTTCTGCGTTTGGTTGTAGGAAATGGCATCCGAAATGTTGTTGGATGCGGCGGTGTTTTCGCCTTCTTGGGCAACCAAGTTAAGGGAGACTGCCAGACCGGCGCTATCGTCAGCCGGAGAGGTGATTTTTGAACCGGAGGACAAGCGCGCAAGCGACTGTTGCAGTGCCGCGTTGGATTGGCTTAACAACGTCGCGGTGTTCATCGCCGACGTATTTGTATTAACAACTATTCCCATAATATACTCTTTCCGTGAGTCGCCCCGTGTGGGGCTATTTTTACTGACACAACATCCATGTTGCGTTGACAGGTCTTTATTCAGGCACCCATCGTTTTTCCCGCCGGCTGTTTGTGGCTGCCAGAAGCCATTGTCTAACTGGTTATCGGACCGATTTGCAGGGACTTAAGTAAAATTTTCACAAATTTCATGGTTAACCCAATAAAACCGAGCCGAGATGGACGAAAGCCAGCAGATTTGGGGCCACCCAGCCGTTCCAGGCTCGCCAAATCCGTCAGCGGTTGCCAATACGCGGTTATCATCGGGCTGGCTCGATTTGAAGTACGCCCTCGATTCCCCCGAAACAACTTTGTTTTTGGGGCCATTTGCGCTACAAACCATTGAAATTTTGAGCGTATGGCGTTGAAAAACCACAAACTGTTAGCCCGACTCCGGAAGAAACTGCCCGGCGAAATCGTGCTTGAACCGGCGACACTTGCCAAATATGCAGGCGACAAATGGTTTGCCTCCCACCTTCCGGACGCGGTCGCCCTGCCCCGTTCGGCGATGTCGGTGTCCCGGATTTTGGAATTTGCCAGCCGTCATCGAATTCCAGTCACCGCGCGCGGGGCGGCCAACGGTTACGTCGGCGGCTGCGTGCCCGTGCGCGGAGGGATCGCCCTTTCAATGGAGCGCATGAATCAAATCCGGGAAATTAACACCCGGGATTTCGTGGCCGTCGTCCAACCTTTCGTCAACACGGCGAAATTCCAGGCCACGGTGGAAAAACGCGGGCTTTTCTACCCCCCGGATCCGGCGAGCCGCGCCAATAATTCGCTCGGGGGCAACATTGCCACCAACGCCGGCGGCCCGCGCTGTCTCAAATACGGGGTGACGCGCGACTACGTTCTCGGCCTGGAGGTGGTGCTCGCCAACGGAACCATCGTCCGGCTCGGCGGCCGCACGCACAAAAACAAAACCGGCTTTGATTTGCATCGTCTATTTGTCGGCTCGGAAGGCCTGCTGGGAGTAATAACGGAGGCGACCTTGAAATTGATCCCGTTGCCGCCATTCCGGGCGAATCTGGCGGTGGGTTTCCGCTCAATGAGCACCGCGGTTCGGGCGCTGCAGTCGGTTTTTGCCGCCGGATTTTTGCCCTGCGCCATGGAACTGGCGGACGAATTCACCCTGGCCGCCGCCGCTCGACGCACCAAAAGCCAGCGACTCTCAGGTTGCCAGGCGCATTTGATTTGCGAACTGGATGGGCAGGAAGCCTCCGTGCGCCAGGAGATCCGCGCGGTCGAAAAAATCATCCGCCGCCAAAAACCTGTCTTCGTGGAATGCGGCCTGGGCAGGGAGGAATGCGAAGCCGTCTGGCAAATCCGCCGGGAATTTTCTTATGCCCTCCGCGATACCGGGCTGACGAAGTTGAATGAGGACATCGTCGTCCCGCGCGGAAAGTTGGCGAAGCTTTTCAAATTCACCGCGCAATTGCAAAAGCGCCATGGCTTGCAGTTGGCGTGTTTCGGGCATGCTGGTGATGGAAATATTCATACGAATGTCATGGTGGATATGGCGCAAGCCGGAGCCGGCAAGCGATCTGAAGCCTGTCTGGACGAACTTTTCCGCTGGGTCGTTGACGAAGGTGGAGCGATCACCGGCGAACACGGGGTCGGCCTGGCGAAAAAACGCTGGTGGCCACTCGCCGTTTCGCCGGCGGCGCGGCAACTCCATGCCACCGTAAAAGCCGCGCTCGACCCGCACGGCATTCTCAATCCAGGTAAATTTCTTTAATTAATAATTTTCCAACTGGTTACTTGACCTAATTCACCCCTCAAGCCGGTTCAATCGAGAAGTGACACCGCCTTGACACTTGCGCCTGATTTAAATTGGCCCGACCTGCTCTTTCTTTAAGCAAGCCGAAACCAAATTGATCATATTGTAAGCTATCTGCCCCCGTAATTTTCAGTAAAAAACCATTTTACTAGCGGAAACCATGAGTTTCCCCATCACGTAATCCTTGGCATCGGGGCTGCTAGGTTGAGTACGTCTCTATTGTTGTTTACTCGTGATGTATTTTTTAAGACGTTTTCTGTTGTGCCTCCTGTTGTGCAGTGCGGGTTGGGTATTATTCGAATCGCCGGCCAAGGCAAGCATCAGTTTGAATGTGATGTGGATTGCAAGCTCGGACACGAATGTCGTGGGGTATAAGATTTACTACGGCACAGTCAGCAGGCAATACACGAATGTGATTGTGGCGGGAAATGTCACCAGCATATCGATCTCCGGAATCGAATTGGGGAACACCTATTATTTTGCGGCGACGAGTTACAACGCGGCGGGTTGGGAGAGCAGCTATTCTCCTGAAATTTCGTACACCGTGCCGGTGGTTAACGCCGCGCAAGTCTCCATCGCGTCGACTTCGGGGGGGATTAAAATTTCAGTCAACGGCATGGCGGCTTCACCCTACGTCATCATGGCCTCAACAAACTTGATCAATTGGGTGGCCCTGGCGACCAATACCTCCCCGTTCGTTTTCACGGACACCGGTTCCTCGAATTATAGCCGGCGTTTTTATCAAGCCGTTCAAGGGTCAGCCCTCTAACCGCCGAGGATCTTCTGCGCGGCCGCCCGGACAGATTCCGCCAGTTCGCGCGGTTTCACAACTTTGGCGTCACCGCCCCAACTGAGCACCCAGCGCTCAATTTCCGCCAGACTGGAGAGTTTCAAGCGCAATTCCACGCCGCCATCCTTCAAGTCACGCAATTCCTGTGACTCATGCCACTTCTTTTCCCGGATGTAATCCGCCGCGCGGGGATTGAAACGGATGACGACCGAGAATTCACCCTTGCCGGAGTGGACGCCGAAACTATCACGCAACCGCTGCTCGAGGGAAAACTTCGCGGTGCGGATGAACGTACCGCCGGTGGCCCGGGCCGACTGAATCCGGGCGGGTACAAAGGTGCGAATATCTTTGCGCGCGTGGTCGTAGGCAAAGAGGAACCACTCGCCGTTGATATTGGCCAGGTGATAAGGGTCAACCATCCGCGTTTCAATCGGATGACCCGGCTTGCGATAGGCGAGCTCCAATTGTTGCCGCCCCGCCACCGCCCGGGCGAGGGTGTCAAAAATCTGCAAGTCCAGGATCGGCTCGACGCGGGTGCGGAACGAGATCGTCTGTTCGATGTCAGCGAGGTTGAGGGAAATGGTATCCGGAAGCGCTTGCTCCATCTTTTGAATGGCGCTTAACAGCGGCTTCTCAAAGCTGGTGCCGCGGTATTGCTGCAACGCTTTTTCGGCAACCACGAGGGCGAAGATTTCCCCCTCGGTAATTTGCATGGTCGGGAACGCGCTGACTTCGCCGTGATAAAAATAACCATTGCGACGGGGATCAAATTCCACCGGCAGGTTCAGCCGGTCCCGCATGAATTCAATATCGCGATGGATGGTTTTACTCGAGACTTCAACCTCGCGCGCCAGCCGGCTGGCGTTGGGGAAGGTACCGGCCTGCAAGGCACGGTGAATGCGCAGCATCCGTTCCAACGGCGGTCGTGAACTCGGCAGGGCGGACTTGTGGGCGTCGTTCAAGCGCGGCATGACCATCCAATCGGCGACTCACCGGGAGCCGGTCAGGAATTTTTTTCCAACTTCGCGAGCAACTCGTCGTTGGTCTTGTTTTTCTTGAGCGCGGCGGTGAGGGTTTCCATCGCTTCGATGGGATTCAAATCCACCATCGTGCGGCGCAGCTTGCGGATCGCTTCCAGGTTTTTGGCCGGGAAAAGTTTTTCCTCCTTGCGCGTCCCGGATTTCGGGATGTCGATGGCTGGAAACAGGCGGCGGTCCGAAAGCTTGCGATCCAGGATGAGCTCCATGTTGCCGGTGCCTTTGAACTCCTGGAAAATCAGCTCGTCCATGCGTGAACCGGTGTCGACGAGGGCCGTGGCGAGAATGGTGAGCGACCCGCCATTCTCGATTTTGCGGGCCGAGGCAAACATTTTGCGCGGGATTTCCAACGCGCGCGCATCGACACCGCCGGTCATGGTGCGACCGCTGCCACCGTGAACACTGTTATAAGCGCGCGCGATGCGGGTGAGCGAATCCATCAGCACGAAAACATCCTTGCCCGATTCGACGATGCGCCGGCAGCGCTCAATCATGAAGCGGGAGAGGCGAACATGCGTTTCCAACTCCATGTCGTTGGAAGACGCGACCACTTCCGCTTTTACGGAACGCTGAAAATCCGTGACTTCCTCGGGGCGCTCATCGATGAGGAGCACCATGGCATGAACTTCCGGATGGTTCGTGGTAATGGCGTTGCAAATCTGCTTGAGAATGGTGGTCTTGCCGGTGCGCGGCGGCGCAACAATCAAGCCGCGGGTGCCTTTTCCGATCGGAGTGACGAGATCGATGACGCGCGTCTCGAGCAAGTCTGGCGAGGTTTCGAGCTGGAATTTTTCAATGGGATCAATGCTCGTCAAATTCTCAAAACGCACCGCCTTGGTGTAGTCCTGGAACAGCATGCCGTTGACCTTGTCCACGGCTTTGAGCTGGGGACTGGTGCCGCGATGCGGCGGCTGCGTGGGGCCCTCGATATAGCTGCCTTCGCGCAAGAAGCTGCGCCGGATGGTGTCCGGGGTGACGAAGATGTCGGTGGGCTTGGGATGAAAATGATTCTGCGCCGTGCGCAGAAATCCGAAACCCTTCTCGGAAATTTCAAGATAGCCCGAGCCGTGATTGGGGTTGGGCGACTGTTCGCCGTTAGCTTGCGTTTCACTCATATAAAAACATGTCAGGACCGAAGGCTGAAACCCTTCCGAAAAATTGCTGGAAAAGTGAACTTTGGAAATTGTCTACCGCGCCGTGCGCCACAGACTAGAACCTTCGACAGACCATTAATATGGGTAATCGTCCCCGAAGGCAATAACTATTTTCATCCAGCCATGCGCCAAGTAACCGGCACAGCTTCAATTGGTTTCCGGTCCAGCCCAAATCCGGCGGCTTATTCTGAAGGACAAGACCGGGCAATGCAGGCATCCCAAACCCGCCCGGACGCACGTCGTGCCGGACGGGTTACGGAACAAATTCATCCGCCAACTTCCGCGCGGGCTTCCGCCGCCAGGGCGGTGCTCAAATAACGCTCACCAGTGGAACAAGCAATCGTGACGATGACTTTACCCTTGTTTTCCGGACGTTTGGCAATCTCGATCGCCGCGACCACATTGGCCCCGGTGGAAATACCCGCCAGAATGCCCTCTTCCTTGGCCAGCCGGCGCGCCATGGCAAAAGAGTCATCGTTGGAAACCTGGACGCACTCCACGATCTGCGGTTTGCCCGTACTGTCCTTCAGGTGCAAATTCTGCGGAACAAAACCCGCGCCCGTGCCTTGGATTTTATGCGGGCCGGGTTTGACCGGCTGCCCGGCCAGGGTTTGCGAAATGACCGGGGAATCCTTCGGCTCAACGGCAATGGCTTGAAAGGAGGCTTTTTTCGGTTTGATCACCTCAACGCAACCGGTGATGGTGCCGCCGGTGCCCACCGCGGAAACCAGGATATCAATTTTGCCATCGGTGTCCTCCCACAGTTCAACCGCCGTGGTTTTCGAGTGAATGGCCGGATTTGCCGGATTGTTAAACTGCTGGGGGATCCAGGAATTCGGTGTCTCCTTGGCGATCTGCTCCGCGCGGGCGATCGCCCCTTTCATGCCCTCGGGACCGGGCGTCAAAACCAGCTTGGCGCCCAGCATGGCCAGCAAGGTGCGCCGCTCCAGCGACATCGTTTCGGGCATGGTCAAAATCAATTTGTATCCCTTGGCCGCCGCGACGAACGCGAGGGCAATGCCGGTATTGCCGCTGGTGGGTTCAACAATGACGGTATCGCGTTTCAGCACGCCGCGTTTCTCCGCATCTTCAATCATCGCCGCGCCGATACGATCCTTGACGCTGCCCAGCGGATTGAAAAACTCGCATTTGAGGAGAATTGTGGCATCAACCCCGGCGGTGACTTTATTCAGGCGAACCAGCGGGGTGCGTCCGACCGTTTCGACAATGTCGTTGTAAATGCGTCCCATAATTATTTTATTAATTTAATTATTTACGAATATTGCGGTTGAAGAGATGTACCGGGGCTAGGTTGCAAGCAAAGGCGGGAGGGGGCAAGCAATAAATGGAAACAATAAGTCCCTGCCCGACCTTTCGATCGGACAGGGACAAATGGGGGATGGGAGTTCGCCAAGCTCTCTTTCCCGGACCGGCATTTGGCGCCCTTTTGGGGCTGCCGGTTTCCCGACGCCATTCTCCACGGCAAGCGGAGTTCTCGGCCTCGTAGCAGGGCCGTCCAACGCCTTTCAGCCTTGGATTTTGAGTGAGGCTTTTCAGCTCGCTTGGGCTGGTGGTTGCGCCACCGGCCCGCCAACCAGGTCCAGACACGCCTGCAATTCGGTTCGCGTCTTGACCACTTGCCCCGGGACAGCCACCGCTTTTGACGGTGCGTTCGCCTGAAGCCACGGGTCTCGCCTCTTCACTCTCAAGTTGCCTTGTTTTTGCAGTCCAGCGGTATCGTTTTTAATATCGCCGGGCCTGGAAGTTTTTCACGCAGCCTGCCGAGCCAACGTGAACTTCCCGATCCGTGCGCTCCTTTTGTCCGTCTTTCGACGTTTTTATTTTTGGCGGGTTCAACTTTTTATTTTTGAACCGCCGGAGACGCACCAACCGTGCTGATCCGCAGTAGCAACCACATACCTTAGCGGTAACTGCGATTCGCCCAGACTCGAAACCTGCCTGGACTACTTGACTCGGTTCGGAACGGTTTCTCATCATTCCTCGCCGCCTGGCTCCTCATTCGCTTTGGGCAACGTGCGAGCGTCGCCCGAGGAACCGGTGAGTTCTGCCTCCCCGAAGCCTGCGCTCCGGTTTCAGAGGAGTCGGATCAATCAGCCTGATCCGGCTATTCCCCGGTCACCCGGGATTATCCAGAAGCTTCACAATTTCAATTTGACTCTCAACTGCGGGCTTCGTTCTCTCAATTAACGCCATCAGACTAACAGATTTAATAAATCCAACAACGAATTGATATGCACCGTTTATCCACAGAAAAACGCCGGTGAAAAACCAGTGGATAACGAATCTTATCCTTTAAAATCAAGGCTTCCAGAAAATCAACCACTCGAATTATTCACCGCGAAATCCGCGTTCAAAAAGCACGGTGAATAAGTCGTGCGGAAATTTTTGCGCGAAATGACGAATTAGAGCGTTGTAAAATTATGAAATGCTCTACCCCAGATGATTGCGCGTGTCGGCGAATCCGGAAACCACTTCGTCGCGAGTTTTCATGTTGCGGATGCGGACATAGGCATCGCTTTCGGCGCGGACGGTATGTTTCACCCGCAAATCCTGGGCGCGCTTGAATTGTTTGTCGGATTTGGTGGCCGTGAGTGGATAATCAACGGCATGACCCGCGCCGCGCAAATCCTGAACGAGCTTCAAGGAGATGGTGCGAAGATTTTCATCCTCGATCAGTACGAAAACATCCATGGGAGAATCAAATTTGGGTAAACGACCCCGGGCCTTGAGCAGTTCCAGCAGGACGACGTCCCCCATGCCAAACCCGAGCGCAGGCAGGTCAACTTTTCCGCCGCTGATGAGTTTGACGAGGTTGTTGTAGCGACCGCCACCGGCAATGGCACGGAATTCACCCTTGCGATCGAAGGCCTCGAACACCACGCCGGTGTAATAGGCCAGGCCACGGATGACCTGATAGTCAATCTTCACAAAATCGCGCAGACCGCGATCGGCGAGATTTTGCAAAATGCTTTCGAGCTCAGCCGTCGGTTTGCCGGATTTGATGAACTCATTCACTTCGGCGAGTGAGGATCCCAAGGCGGCAAGTTTGGCCTGGCTTTCTTCCGGCGAAGTGCGCTCCAATTTATCAATGACTTGAAAGAATTCGTATTCCCGCGCCGGATCCGCGGCGGCCGTGCCTTCCGCATGACGCTGGTAAAATTCCTGCCAGGCGTTGCGGCTGCTCAAACGAATGACAAAATCCTCCGCCGACAACCCAAAGGAACGCAGGGTATCGATCAGCAAGGCGATCAATTCGGCATCGGCCGAGGGATCGGATTCGCCCAGCAGATCGGCATTGAATTGAAAATGCTCCCGCAAGCGGCCTTTCTGCTGCCGCTCATAGCGGAACAATTGGGGGATGGCGAACCACTTGACCGGCTTCTTGTAGTTGCGCTCATGCGCGGCCACCATCCGCGCGAGTGTGGGTGTCATTTCCGGCCGCAGGGAAACGGCGCGATCCCCCTTGTCCGTGAAATTATAAAGCTGCCCGATAATTTCATCACCGCTCTTGGTCGTGAACAGTTCCAGCGGTTCGAGCGGGGGACCGTCGTATTCACGAAAGCCATAACGGCGGGCAATTTCGCGCCATTGGTTAAAAATAAATTGGCGTGCATCGGCACTCCACACATCGGTGTGGGGTAACGGTTCAGGATAAAAATCGCGGAATCCGGGAAGTCGTTCCATTGGGGGGAATGATAAGCAAAACCTTTGATTAGGAAAGCAGGAACGATCACGGATTCGCAGATAAGAGCGGCTCAAGAAAAACTGTAGCCATTCCAAAGGCAGGGCTCGCTGTCCCCAGCGAGCCGTCGCGGCCAGACACGAGAACGCCCGAAAATTTCCAAAGTTCTCATTACCTCACCCCGTTCCCGGTGCGTTGAGGACAACGCGCCCGACCAATTGCACCGGAGGCGCAGGTTTTAGGCAGGGCTCGCTGTCCCCGGCGAGCCGTCGTGGCCAGACGCGAGCACACCCGAATATTTCCAAAATTGCAGGCCAACGAAGGTTCCGACCGGGAACCGCATCAGTTGGTTGGCGCGGAAGGAAGTTTCAAGACCTCCGCCCGCATGTCTTTGCCGGCTTTGAATTTCACCATCGCCCGGGCGGGAATGGGGACGTCGGTCTCGGGCTTGTTCGGATTACGACCGACCCGGGCTTTGCGAATTTTGACCTCGAACACACCAAAGTTGCGCAATTCCACCTTGCCGCCATCGGCCAGGGCTTTGACGATGTGGTCCAACGTGTCTTGGATCACATCAAAGACTTGCGATTGGGTCAGGCCGGTTTTTTCCGCGATGCGGATTACAAGGTCTCGTTTCGTAAGAGTCATATGTTCTTGATTTTAAGATTTCTGATTCTGATTTTTCCGTGACTTTTTTTCCTATGTGTTGATCTGTGACTTTATCTTGTTTTATGGCCGAATTATTCCCGGTCGAAACCGCCCCCCAGGGGAATATTTTCCAGTCATTGGCTGCATCCCGCGGGCGACGGTAACGCATTGCGCCGAACAGACATCTGCCACCTGATAAACGTATCCCAACTCAACCACCAGTCAACTATAAGATTGCGATTGTCCAGAAAAATCTGCAAAAGATTTCCGGCCCCCCGCAGCTCAGGGCGTTCAAAGTTCACGGATTGCCACCGGTGACGCAGGGTCGCCGGCCAGGTTTTGGTCGCTGCCGGGCGGCGACGCCTGGTTCAGTTCAGTGCGAGGCATCAGCCTGGCGGCGGGGTCGCCCGCTTGCTCGAGCTGCTGCCGCTGGGCTTCGATCATGACAACTTGCATTTATTTTTCTGTTTGATCGACTTCTATTTCCGGCGGCGAAATCCGAGCAGAGCGAGTCCACCCAAACCGAACAGCGCCATGGCGCCCGGTTCGGGCACCGGCGCCGCCGAGCGCGTCAGCACCAGCGCCGGCATGTTTTGAATGGTGTTCTTCGACTTGTTACTCGCAACGAGCTGTTCACTGAAGACGCCGCTGGCCCCGACCAGCGCCGTGCCGGAAGCTTCCGCGGCGGTATAACTGGAAAAGTTTCCCGTCCAGGCGAAAACCTCCAGGTAAATTGGGGTGGTGGGAGAAATCGTTGGAAATGTGTAGCCGGTGCCGGAGGCATCAAACAATTTTCCGCCTCCGAATGTCGTGATGTCGCCTAACGCCGAAAGTGTTTCGCCGAGTGTGCCATTGCCCGCCGTTTGAGATGAGCTCAACAGCAAAGTGGTGATCGAATTGGCCAGATTGACATTGTTGGCCGTGGTACCATAGGCCAGCTCGACGTTGATATCGGTGGCCGCATCAATCACGGGAGTGCCGGTGGTGTTGAAAAACACCAGGCCACTGGAAGTGGCGGTCGGGGAGGTCGAAGAGTTGAGCGAGCCATCGAAAAACATCAAGCCTTGAGCGCCACTTTCGAGCGCCAATCCCACTGCGGTCATCAAGCAAAAGATTCTTTTGAACATTTGGTTTTTACGGTGTTGTCGTTTTTTGGTTGCCACCCTGCCAGACAAGGCAACAAACCAGGCATAACGACATTCCCAAAAGCATGGCCTATGCCGCCAGGCATAAACGGGGCACCAAAAACTCAAAAACCCAGCTTTCAACACACATTTCAATCTGTATCGTTACCGCAGATCGCAAAAGCTTGGTTTTTGCGATATTCTGAGGTTGATTTTGGATCACGAACACCGTTGAAGATGGGCTTGTTGCCACATTCTCGCGGCTTTGCCACGGAACAGGGCACTTTTTATGCATTTGCCCTCAACCGATGAGAAGTTAGTTGGCTAGCCGCTCTTAAACCACCATAGCAGATAAACCGCCACGGCCATGCCGATCAAGGCGAGCAGTCCCGCCAACCAAAAGCCGGAAGCCGGAGAGAAGACTTGCCTGAACTCGCCACGATCGATCGCCCGGATAAAGCGTTGATGCCGAATTGCCGCGATGACCATGACGACAACTCCAAGAAAGATCAGGAGCACGCCAGCCGGCAGCGAGAAACCGGCATGCGACGCTTTTACCGGTTGTTGATTTGCCTCCATCTCGCGCAGGAACAACCCGAACCGGGCCACCACAAATCCAAAACCCATCAGCGCGATGCCGGTGCGAAGCCACGCGAGAAAGGTGCGTTCCGCCGCCAGATAGATGCGCGGATCGCCGGGAGGATCCACCGGTTGATTCACGGGTAGAATAGACGCAGAAAAAACCGGTTTGTCAATCGGGCAGCCATCCCGTCCATCCCTTCGTCCATCCTGTCAAAAAACCAGCCCAACCTCCTCAATTTTGATTTATCGGCCATGACCTCCATAAAAATATCTCAATATCAGCACGGGTTCTAAGAAATCCCGCAATTTTTCCAATCGACATGGCACACCGATGACGAATTTGGACTGCGGTGGCAAAGCGAAGCGTCGACACCGCTTTTTCAAGCGCACACTGACAACCGAACGCCACCGATCATCCAAAAGCGCCGCCGCCGGCCAATGATCGGCACCAGTCACGCTGCCGGCGATGACCTTGAGTTGCCAGAAAATCGGCGATTGGTATTGTGCAGGCGTGACAACTCTACTTATCGCCACTCGCAATCTTCATAAAGTCGGGGAAATCCAAGCCATTCTTGGCGGCGCCTTTCAAATGCTGACTTTGGATGATTTTCCGGGCGCGCCCAAAGTGGTGGAGGACGCCGAAACGTTTGCCGGCAACGCAGCCAAAAAGGCGGTTGCCCTCGCCACCTGGCTGAATTCCAACCCGTCACTGAGCGACCGGCATCCCAGGCCAGCCTTCGTGCTCGCCGACGACTCGGGATTGGAAGTCGACGCGTTGGGCGGAGCGCCGGGGGTCCATTCCGCCCGCTTCGCCGCCTTGGACAAGCATGAGAATTCGCCCGATGCGGATAACAACGGCAAGTTGTTACATCTGCTCAAAACCGTTCCGGAGGAAAAACGCACCGCCCGCTTCCGCTGCGTGGTGGCGCTGGTGCGGATGGCGGATCTTCCCGGGGAAAATGCCTCGCCCGTTTGTTATGCGGAAAACCCTGAGACCATAGCCTCGGTCTTTGATGGTGCTTGCGAAGGAAAAATCATTGGCGAGCCCAGAGGCCGGAACGGGTTTGGTTATGACCCGCTGTTTGTGCCGGCGGGATTTGACAAAACGTTTGCCGAACTGGGCGATGAAACCAAAAACCAGTTAAGCCACCGGGCGAAAGCCCTCGCAAAACTCCACGATCATTTCAACAAACTGGTGATTTGAAGCTTCTTCCTTAATTTGCCGTTGTCGGCACACATGGTGTAGCGATATTTCCCGGGAACCGGGGTGGCATAAAACTCGCCGCCCGCGCATTCAACGAGCAGGCTTCCCGCCGCGACGTCCCATAAATTGATCCGGCGTTCGATGTAGGCATCGAGACGACCGCTGGCGACATAAGCCAATTCCAGGGCCGCGGATCCCATGATCCGGATTTTTTTGACCCGGCGAGCCAACCGGTTCAAATGCGGCAGGCTCTTGTCCAGGTTTTCCTTGTCCTTGGAGAAACCCATGGCAATGATCGCTTCGCGAAGCTTCCCCCGTTCACTGACCCGGACCGGCTTCCCGTTCAGCCGGGTTTTGCCATCCCGCACCGCCGTCCAAAGTTCGTCCGTAAAGGGGTCATAAATCACGCCGACGACGGATTTTTCCCGGTGTTCGAGCGCGATGGAAACGGCGGCGTGCGGCATGCCAAAGAAATAGTTCACGGTGCCATCAATCGGATCCACGACCCATCGGTACTCTGCGGTCATGTCGCCGGAAATGCCTTCCTCGCCCAGCAAGGGAATGGCCGGAAATTTGCGGCGCAGCCGTTGCTGGATCAGTTTCTGGCAGCGCACGTCCAACTCCAGCTTGATATCGTGAGCCTCGGCGGAATTGACGCGCTTGGGCCGGTGCCAGTTGGTGCGCATGATTTTTCCGGCGGCACGGGCAGCATCGACGGCGGCGTTAAGGGCGGATTGGGGCGTAACGTTTTTCATATAAATAGTTCACGGAATGACTTCGCTGCGGTCCGCCAGGAAGGCCGTCTGGGTGGAGCGTTTTTCGGCCAGGAGTTTGTTTTCGGCGGCTTCGATGGCGTGCATCAGATCGGCGGCTTCCAGCAGGCGGGGGGCGGTGACATAACTGGCGCCGGCAGCGTAAAGCGCCGGCACGTCCGCCAACAATTCGGCGTGCACGATGATGACCGCCGCGGGATTCAGCTCGCGCAACTGGCGGAGCAACTTCAAATTATTCGTGCCCTTCAGAATGGTGTTTGGCAGGGAGCAAATGATAATTTCCGCATGCTGGACGCTGGCGTGCTGGAGGACATCGCGCTGGGAAATATCCCCGTAAGCCGCGCGAATTCCCATCTGACGAAGCCGGTGGTAAACGGTTGGATTGAAATCCACGACCATGATTTCCGCGAACAGTCCGGGTTTTTCCCGATGAATCTCCGCCAACAGCGAACTCGCGGTCCCCGAAAAACCCAGCAGACAGATGCGTCGCCTGGGATCATCGCTACGATGAAAAAACGAAGTATGATCCAGATCGCGCAGGCCCAGCCGGTTTAGCCACGGCGAGAAGAGCTGCAACAACCGGCTGTTATCCAGGATCGCGTAGGTGGAACCGACGGCAAGCAGGGCGAACGCCATGGCCGCGATGCCGATGATTTTTTCAGAAACGTCGCCGCTCGCGCGGCCCAACGCCAGCAAGACGAGGGAAAGCTCGCTGACCTGGCAAAGGTTGATCGTCGAAAACAGGCTGACCCGGTAACCTTGTCGCAACGAATACAGCACGGGAAAAATCGTGGCGAACCGGCTGACGATCAGGAAGGCGCAGAAACAAAGCGTCCACAAAATGCCGCTCCAGGTTGGCAGGGGAATGGCCATGCCCAGGGATACGAAAAAGAGGGTCACAAAGAAATCGCGCAGGCTGGTGACGCGCGCGACGATATCGAGCGTGTAAGGGAAAGTGGAGATCATGACGCCGGCGACCAGCGCGCCGATCGCCGAGGAGAGGTGCAGATACGCGGCGAACCCGGCCATGGCAAAGCACCACGCGATGGCCCCCACGAGGACGAGTTCCGGTAAACGGGCGATCAATTTGAAAATCGGCGGCAGCACGCTGCGGCTGGCCAGAAACGCAACCGAGAGCAGCAGCATGACACTGCCAAACGCCTTGACCAGCGGGAGCAAGGCGGGATTTTTCAAACTGGGCTGCAGCGCCAGAAACAGGATGATGGCGACGTCCTGCAACACCAGCACGCCGAGGCTGATGCGCCCGGCGAGGCTTTCCAATTCGCGCTGATCATAAAGGATTTTGACGATCAGCACGGTACTGCTCATCGCGGCGGCCACGGCCAGATAGAGCGCCCCTAAACCATTCTGAGCGGGTCCCAGGAGATCGAAGACCAGCCAGCCCAGCAACGTCCCGCCGCCGATCTGAACCAGAGCAGTCAGGGTGATCACCCGTCCCGCACTCAACATTTTCTTGAGGTCAATTTCCAGGCCGACCATGAACAACAAGAGCGCCAGGCCGATTTCCGAAATCGTCTGGATGTCGTGAACGTTGGTGATCGCCTTGAAACCTTGCGGGCCGATGGTGAATCCGGCGGCGAGATAAGCCAGCAGCAGGGGCAGACGAACGAACTGGCAGATCACCGCCACCACCCAGGCGGCAATAATGCAAAGGGCGATGTTCGTCGCCAGAACGTTATCCATCGCCAAAACTTATACTGCTGCGGCCCTTGAACAAAACACGAAATCGCCCAAACCCGGGATTGTGCCTTCGACAACCAATTTCCCGGCTAAAAGCTGACATTCGACGCGCATTTCGCCGGCGCACCAAAAAGTTAATGCAGCCGGAAAAAAGCGGCGGCGGGGCCGTTTGTAATCTCCAATCCAAAAAAGGGATTGCCGTTAAAAGGAATGCCGTTGGTGACCGTCACCCAGTTGCCGCTGGTCAGGTCGGTGGTCATTTGGAGCACGAAATTAGTGCCCGCCGCCGGCCAGGTCAACACCGGCGAACCGCCGATCGTGGTGATGCCAAGAGGCGGAGGACCGGCGGCAAT
>Ga0207029_10159_pt1 | contig 18900 bp, 14 predicted proteins | sample Alteio_BWMinCont_39_FD_153282 | JGI IMG/M metagenome (GOLD analysis project Ga0207029, IMG submission 153282) | Enriched cells from forest soil in Barre Woods Harvard Forest LTER site, Petersham, Massachusetts, United States -... | ecosystem: Environmental > Terrestrial > Soil > Temperate forest >...
ATGAGGTCGAGGAACTGGACGCCTTTGACTACGCGGCCGTCGCGACAGTCAAGGCAGGCGATGATGCGGCGGGTTAGCATGTGCTGGCCGCACGGGCGGAGGCGGCGCGTGAGCGCGCCGCAAAAGTAGATCCTTCGCTTCTCGTCCCCACGGACCAAGACCCGTCCGTGGGGGCCCCGGTGCGCTCAGGATGACAAAGCGTTGGTGGATAGAGAGGGTTCATTCGATCTCCAGGAAGTTCTTGAGGATTTTAAGGCCGGTTTCGCTGGACTTTTCTGGGTGGAACTGGACGGCGAAGACGTTGCCGCGCTCGACGGCTGCTGCGAAAGGCTCGATGTAGTTAGCTACGGCTACTGTTCCGCTGGAGAGCGGGGCTTTATAGGCGTGGGTGAAGTAGACATAGGAGCCTTTTTCGACTCCTGCGAGAAGACGTGACGACGGGTTGACGGAGAGGGAGTTCCAGCCTACGTGGGGAACTTTTTCGTAGCCGTCGAGGAAACGGTCGCACTGCCACGGAAGGTAGCCTAGACCTGGCTGATTGGGGGCTTCTGTGCTGCCTTTGTAGAGCCATTGCATGCCGACGCAGATGCCGAGGAAGGGCGTGCCGCGGTCGATAGCGGCGCGGATGGCGGGGGTGAGGCCGGAATCGTCGAGGCGTTTGGTGGCAGCGAAGTGGCCTACTCCGGGGAGGACGATGCGTTCGGCTTTCTCTAAAGGCTCTGGAGTGTCGGTGACTTCGACTTCTGCGCCGAGATGGCGCAGGGCTTTGACGACTGAGGTCAGGTTGCCGGCTTTGTAGTCGATTACGGTTACCGGGATCGGACGTTGCAGCATTGAGCATTCCCTCGGCGGCTAAAGCCGGATTGATTTGTTCGCTTGAGGGCGTGGCTGAAACCACGCCCTTGTCAAAACTACAATAGATTCCCCGGACCCGAGATAGACAGCATGGCTTTTACAAGAGGCCCTTGGTGCTGGGGAGTTGTTCGGCTAGTTGCTGGTCGCGGGAGACGGCTACGCGCAGGGCTCGGGCGAAGGCTTTGAAGATGGCTTCGATCTTGTGGTGGTTGCTGCGGCCGTACATGGTCTTTACATGAACATTTGCGTGCGCGCCTCTTGCGAAGCCTTCGAAGAAGTCGGTGACTAGCTCGGTTTGTAGGTCGCCGACCAAACGAATGCGGACCTTTGTATCTACGGCGTAGGCGGTGCGGCCGCTGAGGTCGATGGCGGCGATGGCCAGGGTTTCGTCCATGGGCATGAGGAAATAGCCGGCGCGGTTGATGCCGCGTTTGTCGCCGATGGCGCGGGCGACAGCTTCTCCGAGTGCTATGCCGACGTCTTCGACGGTGTGATGCTGGTCTACGTCGAGGTCGCCTTTGCAGGTGAGGTCGAGATTGAAGCCGCCGTGGCGGGTGAAGAGCTCGAGCATGTGGTCGAAGAAGCGGATGCCGGTGGAGACTTTGTACTGGCCCTTGCCCTCGATGGTGAGGTGGAGGTCGATCTTGGTTTCGGTGGTGTGGCGGATGATTTCGGCGGTGCGGGTGGTCATTTTTGGCTCCGGTTAGTGAGGCTAGGAAGGCAACAGCGGATCCTTCGCTGCGCTCAGGATGACAAGGCTTGAGTGGGCGACAGGTGGTTCAATGATTGGAATTGGTGGATGGCTGTTAGGGCTTGTTGCATTTGTTCTGCGGTGCCGATAGTGATGCGGACGAGGCCGTTGCAGCCGGGGTCGGCGGAGCGGTCTCGGACTAGGATGCCTTGGCTGCGCATGGCGGCGCAGAATTCCTTGTGGGATGGGCCGATGTTGACCAGGACGAAATTGGCTTGGGTGGGCCAGTATTCGAGGCCGATTTTGGCCAGAGATTCGAGGAATTCTTTGCGGGCTTGGAGGACTTGTTCTACATACCAGGTCAGGTAGCTTTGGTCGTTCAACGCGGCGGTGAGTGCGACTAGCGCGGCGTGGTTAACGCTGTAGGGGGAAAGGACGCGGCGGGTCCATTTCAACAGGGATTCTGTGCCGGCTAGGAGGCCGATTCTTAGGCTGGCTAGGCCGTAGGCTTTGGAGAAGGTGCGGGCGACGATTAGGTTGGGGATCTTGCCGATGAGGTCGATTACGGTCTGGCCGTAGAAGTGGTAATAGGCTTCGTCTACGAGGATTACGGCTTGTGGGACGGCTTCGGCGATTTGCAGGATTTGTGTGCGCGTTACGACGCTGCCGGTGGGGCTGTTGGGGTTGGCTATGGCGATGAGTTTGGTCTTGGGGGTGATGGCTTTGAGGAGCGATTCAAAAGGAAACGAGAAGTCTTTCCCGGCCTGAACGCGGACGATTTTTGCGTCGGTGGCGGAGGCGTAGATTTCGTACATCGTATAGGTCGGGACAGGGAGCAGGAGCTCGTCGCCTGTATCGAGGAAGGCCTGGCAGAGAATGTGGATGGCTTCGTCTACGCCGTTGGTCAGGATGACTTGCTCTGCGCTGAGGCCGAGGTGCTGGGCGGCTAATGCTTCTACGGGGCCGCGTTCGGGGTAGCGGGTCAGGTCGGCGGCGGTGATGTTCTGAATGGCTGCAAGGACTGCGGGCGAGCAGGCGAGGGTGTTCTCGTTGAAGTCGAGGCGCAGGGTGTCGCGGTTGCCGAGGGGTGGGTGGTACTCGGGCATTTGCTGGACGCGGCGTCGGGGTTGGGGTGTGGTCATTTCAGTTCCTTGAAAACTGAGTTCGGAGATTTGTTCCTCCCACCCTTCGCAAAAGCGCGAAGGGTGGGGCACCCAGATTATTGCTTCAGGATGCGGGTACGAATTGCTTCGGCGTGGGCGGTCAGGCCTTCGGCTTCCGCCAGGCAGATGGCTTTGGGGCCTAGATGCGCTAGAGCTGCTGGCGTGTAGTGCTGGATGGTGATGAGTTTGATGAAGTCGTTGACGCTTAGGCCGCCGCGGACTTTGGCCATGCCGCCGGTGGGGAGGGTGTGGTTGGGGCCGCTGATGTAGTCGCCCATGGGCTGGGGGCTGTGCTGGCCGATGAAGATGCTGCCTGCGTTTTTTACCCACTTGAGATCGGATTCGGAATCGATGGTGAGGTGTTCGGGGGCTAGGCGGTTGGTGATTTGCTGGGCTTCTTCTTTGGTCGAGGCCAGGAAGATGTAGCCGTTGTTTTTGAGAGCTTGTTTGGCTACTGGATTTTGTTTGGCGCGCTGAGTGGCTTCTTTAAGGACGGCGCTGGCCAAAGGCTCGCTGGTGGTGATGAAGATTGCTAATGCTTCGGGGTCGTGTTCGGCTTGCGCTACTAGATCAGAGGCTATGCCTGCTGCGTTGCCCTGGTCGCTGGTGACTACGATTTCTGTGGGGCCGGCAAGCATGTCGATTGCACAGTCGAATGCTATTTCGCGCTTGGCGGCGGTTACGTAGAGGTTGCCTGGGCCTACTATTTTGGCGGCTTTTGGGATGGATTCTGTGCCATAGGCCAGGGCGGCTATGGCGTGGGCTCCGCCGATGCGGTAGAACTCGCGGATGCCTAATAAGTGCGCGGTGGCTAGAGTTTCCGGCGCGGGATTGGGCGTGGTTACGGCAATGCGCTGGACCCCTGCTACCTGGGCCGGGATGACGGTCATAAGCATGGTGCTGGGAAGCGGGTGGCGTCCGCCTGGGACATAGCAGCCGACGGATTCGATGGCACGGACTTGCTGGCCGGTGGTGAGGCCCGCGGATGTAGATTGCCAGGATTTGGGAAGCTGGCGCTGGGCGAAGTTGCGGATGTTTTTGGCTGCGGTTTCGAGAGCTTGCTGGAGAGTTGGATCGAGTTGCTGCCAAGCGGTTTTCGTTTCTTCTTCTGAGATGAGGATAGGTGTGTTAGGGGCCAGGCGGTCGAATTTCTTTGCGTAAGTTAGGAGGGCATTGTCGCCTTCTTTTCGGACTTTTGCGAGGATATTTCGGACGGTGGGGAGGACGGAGTCGAGGGACGCGCCGCTGCGGTTCTCCAGTTGCGCCAGGAGGGTGGCGGTTTGTTTGGAGGCTCGGCCTTGGGTTCTTAGGAGTCGCATTTGGGTCTCGGCTTTGGTGGTATCCCATCCTTCGCAAAAGCGCGAAGGATGGGGCACCCGGTTTGTTTAGACATTTACGAAAAGCAGATCCTTCACTTTGCTCAGGATGACAAACTTCCCTAGCCTGCCGCGGTTAGAGGACTACTTTGTTGAGTGGGTACTCGACTATGCCAGTGGCACCGGCAGCTTTCAGGCGTGGGACTACTTCGCGGACTACTGTTTCTTCGAGGATGGTGTTGACGGCTACCCACTCTGGGTTGCTTTGTTCGGAGATGGTGGGTGAGTTGAGCGCGGGGAGAACTGCGATTACCGCTTGCAGATGCTTTCGCTCCACGTTGAGCATTAGGCCAACCTGGGCCTGGGCGTCGATGGCGGCGCGGAGCATGAGCGCGAGTTGCTCAATCTTTTGGCGCTTCCAGGGGTCGGCGGCGGCGGCCTGGCTGGCGATTAAGTGGGTCTCGCTTTCCATGACTGTGTCGATGATGGTGAGGCGATTTGCTTTCAGCGAGCTGCCGGTCTCTGTGACTTCTACGATGGCGTCGGCTAGCATCGGAGGCTTGACTTCTGTTGCACCCCAACTGAACTCGACTTTGACATTGACGCCTTTGTCGGCGAAGTACTTCTTGGTGACGCCGACTAGTTCGGTAGCGATGGTTTTACCTTCGAGGTCTTCAGCTTTTTCGAAGCCTGAGCCTTCGGGAACGGCGAGAACCCAGCGGACTTTGCGGCGGCTTTGCTTGGCGTAGGTGAGCGAGGTGATGCTGGTGACGTTGAGGCCGGATTCTACGACCCAGTCGATGCCCGTCAGGCCAGCGTCGAGGACGCCGTGATCGACGTAGCGGGCCATCTCCTGGGCGCGAATCAACATGCACTCGATCTCTTTGTCGTCGATAGAGGGGAAGTAGCTGCGGCCGTCGGCGTAGACGTTCCAGCCGGCGCGTTTGAAGAGGGCGATGGTGGCGTCCTGGAGGGAGCCTTTGGGGATGCCTAGCCTGATCTTATTTGCCACTTTGAGCCTCTTCTGCGATTTGGATTGGGATTTGTTTGGTGAAGCAGGAGACGGTGCCTTCGTGACAGACGAGGCCATCGCCGTCGACGGTGACTTTGAAGACGATGGTGTCGTTGTCGCAGTCGGTGGCGGCGGAGACGATGCGCAGGCGGTTGCCGCTGGTTTCACCTTTCATCCAGAGCTTTTGGCGGGTGCGGCTCCAGAAGGTGACGAAGCCGGATTCGAGGGTTTTGGCGTAGCTGGTTTCATTGAGGAAGCCGAGCATGAGGACTTCGCCGGTGGCGTTGTCCTGGACGATGCCGGGGATGAGGCCGTCCATCTTTTCGAAATCGATCTTGGGCAATTCGGTGGTCATTTGGATTCTCGCTGTGAGGTCTGGTTGGGCTGATCGCGTTGCCAGCAAAAGCAAAAAGCCCGCTGGCGAGAGCGCCGGCGGGCTTTGGTTTGAATCTGACTTTGGCCGTTCAGTTGAGGCCATGGCAGTCCGCCGACATGATCGTCTCATGATGATGGTGGTGACGATGATGGAGGTGGCTCTGCATCTGGATTTGAGATTATGAAAGCTGGCTTGGTTTGTCAAATGCCGGGTTGTTAATTTTGTTGTTTATTGAATGAGCTTGGCGCAGAATTGCGAGATGTTTTCGCGATTCTGTGTGCTGGTTACTCTGGCTGCTGGCTTGAGCCTGGACGCAGCTGCGTCTACGAACTCCGATGTGGTGGATTTGAATCGGGCTTCGCTTGCCGAGTTGATGCGGGTACCGGGAATCACGGCTGTTTGGGCGGGGCGGATTGTGCGCTTTCGGCCTTACAAGAGCAAGCTGGATTTGCTGGATCAAGGGGTGGTTTCAGCGGAGGTTTATCAGCGGATTCGGGATCGGGTGGTGGCGCATCGGGATGGGTCTTCTGGATCTTCGAAGTGAATCGAGGTTTGGTGTGGAATTCTAAAAAGCTATAGATACAAAGTATCCCACCTTAACCACAAAACAGAGGCGTGGCGAAGGTGGAGCACCCGCACTGTCGGCTGGGTTGAAGAACTATAAAGGGCTGTAAATACAGAGCATCCCACCCTTGTCACGATGAAACTGTGACAAGGATGGGGCACCCACTTCATCTCACCGCTGAGGGTTCTGCGACGGCTGGGTCGTCGCAGCCTTCGGGTCGTTTTCTGGGCTTGATGCGGGCCAACATGCTGCTGAGGATCACGTAGAGTACGGGGATGAAGACCAGGTTGAGGAAGGTGGAGACCACCATGCCCCCTACAATCGTGGTGCCGACGGAGCGCCGTCCCAGAGCGCCTGCGCCGGTGGCGAAGACGAGCGGGAGCACACCGAGGATGAAGGCTATCGAGGTCATCAGAATTGGCCGGAGGCGGAGTTCTGCGGCTTCGATGGCTGCGTCGATAATCGAACGGCCGTGCTCTCGTTGTTGCTCTGCGAATTCGACGATGAGAATGGCGTTCTTTGCAGAGAGGCCGATGAGCATGACCAATCCGATTTGCACATAGACGTCGTCGGCGAATCCGCGGAAGGCAACCGCGGCCAGCGCTCCGAGCACCGCCATCGGAACGGCGAGCAGGATGATGAAGGGGAGTGCGAAACTCTCATACTGCGCCGAGAGCGTAAGGTAAACGACCAGGATGCCGAGGCCGAAGATAACGATCGCCTTGCCACCCGATTCGATTTCCTCAAGAGAGAGGCCGGTCCATTCGTAGGCCATGCCCTGGATCATGGTCTTCTTGGCCAGGTTTTCCATGGCGGTCAGTGATTCGCCGGAGCTGATGCCGGGCTGGGGTTGGCCGTCGATTTCCGCAGAACGGAAGAGGTTGTAGTGACTGATGACCTGGGGCCCGGAGGACTCCTCGATCTTGACGAGGTTGTCGAGCGAAACCATCTGCCCGGTACCGGTGCGGACGTAGAACTTGTTCAGATCTGAGGACTTCATGCGGTCTTGCTGCTCGGCCTGCACGTAGACGCGATAGGAACGGTTATTGAAGTCGAAGTCGTTGACGTAGGACGAACCCATGAATACGCTCAGGGTCGAGCTGATTTGGTCCAGCGTGACGTTCATGCTCTTGGCTTTCTCGCGGTCGATGGAGACGAGCAGCTGAGGATCGTTGGATGTGTAGCTGGTGTAGAGGTTGGTGAGCTGCTTGGACTGCTGGCTGGCGCCGATGATCTGATGGGCCACGCGATCCAGATCGCCCAGAGTGTTGCGGCCTAGATCCTGCAGTTCGAAGGCAAAGCCGCCGTAGGAGCCAAGGCCTTGAATGGCGGGCGGCTCACGGAGGACGACGAGACCGCCGGGCACTCCGAAGAGTCTCGGGCCAAGCGAGGCCTGAATATCGGCGGCGGTATGGCCTGGGCCCTTCTTCTTGCGCAGATCCTGAGCCTTGAGAGGCACGAAGATGAGGCCGAAGTTGGAGGCGCTGCCACCGCTTAGGCTGAATCCCATAACGGCGAAGGTTCCGTAGACATCATCGTTCTGACGGATCATGTCCGTGGCCCGCTGGGCAACTTCGCTGGTATATCCGAGAGAGGCTCCCTGGGGAGTTTGCACGATGCAGATCAGGTAGTTTTGATCTTCCGAGGGTACGAAGGCGGTCGGTACTGTCCTGTAGAGATACGCGGCTCCGCCGAGGCCTGCGACAAAGACCAGAAGCAGAACCCAACGGAAGCGGAGGACGTGATGCGTGACACGACCGTAGGTGCGCGTAGTCCAGTTGATGCCTTTGTCCATCCACTTGAAGAGGCCGCGTTTTTCTTGCTCCCCGCGAAGGACGAGGGCAGCCAGCGCGGGCGACAAGGTCAGCGCGTTGAAGGCCGAGATGGCGATGGCGAAGGCGATGGTGAGAGCGAATTGCCGGTAGAGAATGCCGGATGTTCCAGGGAAGAAGGAGACCGGGACAAAGACGGCGATGAGCACCAGCGAGGTAGCGACAACGGCGCTGGTAACTTCGCGCATGGCATCTGACGCGGCCTTATGCGGGTCGCAATGTTCGAGCGAGATATGGCGCTGCACATTTTCGATAACGACGATGGCGTCGTCGACGACTAGTCCGGTGGCCAGGGTGATACCGAACATCGTGAGCGAGTTGATGGAAAAGCCGAAGACCTTAATAAATGCGAAGGTGCCGATGAGAGAGACGGGGATGGTGACGGCGGGAATGATGGTCGCGCGCCAATCCATAAGGAAGAGGAAGATGACGATGACGACGATGATGACCGCTTCAGCGAGGGTCTGGATGACCTCACTGATGGAGTCGCCCACGACGGTGGTGGTGTCGAAGGGGATTTCGTAGGTCAGTCCGGGCGGGAAGGACTTGGCAAGGTTGTCGAGCGCAGCCTTGGCCTGGCGGTCGACTTCGAGCGCATTGGCATTGGTGAGCTGCTGTACGCCGACGCCGATGGCTGGTTGTCCATTGAAGCGCAGGTCGGTGGAGTAGGTTTCGGCCCCCAGCTCGGCGCGGCCTACATCTTTGACTTGCACGATGCCGGAGGTGGTGTTCTTGATGATGATGTTTTCAAATTCCGAGGGTTCGGTAAGACGGCCTACGACGCGCACGGCGATCTGGTAGGCCTGGTTGGTGTCGGTAGGAGGCTGGCCGACCTGGCCGGCTGGAATTTCGACGTTCTGCTCGGCAAGGGCAGCGGTGACGTCCGATGCGGTAAGGCCGCGCGCGGCGAGCCGGGTGGGATCGAGCCAGATACGCATGGCGTACTTGCGCTCGCCGAAGATGACGACGTCGCCGACGCCGGGGATGCGCTTGAGGGCGTCCTTGACGTAAACATCGACGTAGTTGCTGATGAAGAGGTTGGAGTAACGGTTGCCGGGAGAGAGGAATGCCGCGGCAAAGACGAAGTTGGCGTTGGCCTTAGTGATGGTGACGCCGGTGTTCTTGACCTCCTGAGGCAAGCGGCCCTGAGCCGACGAGACGCGGTTCTGGACGTCGACTGCGGCGATGTTCAGGTCGTAGCCGGTGCGGAAGGTAGTGGTGATGGAGCTGGTTCCGTCGTTGGAGCTGCTGGATTCGATGTAGCGCATGCCTTCAACGCCGTTGATCTGCTGCTCCAGCGGAATGGTCACCGCGGACTCGACGACCTGCGAGTTGGCGCCGACGTAGTTGCTGGTGACGGTGACTTGCGGAGGCGCCAGTTCCGGATACAGCGAAATGGGCAAGGTGGGAATGCACACCGCGCCCGCGAGAATAATAAGGAGAGCGCACACCGTCGCGAAAACCGGCCTATGAATAAAAAAATCGACCACGAAAACCTCTCAATCCCTTTGTCGTACGGAAGGATCCAATCAGAAGGCCTGCTCAGGCGGCTTAGCCGGATGAGGAGAGCCGTGCATTCACTGCCGAGTTCACTGTCCAGCTCACTGCCCGGGTTGAGATGCGGCAGAACCCTTTGCAGGGCCTGCGTTCATCGGCATGACCGGCATTCCGTCCTGCAGGAATTGTGTGCCCGACACGATCAACTGGTCGCCTGCTTTCAGGCCGCCGAGCACGACGTAATTGTTGTCGACGGTGCCGCCCAGGGTCACGGCGCGCTGGCTGGCTGTGGATTTCCCGTTCTGCGTTGCGGCTACGTAGACGAAGGTCTGTCCACCCAGACGCGAGACCGACAGCACTGGAATGACAGGCTTGGGCGCCGTTCCCCAGACCACGCGAGCCTTGACGAGCTGCGCGGAACGCAGGGCGATGGAGGTGCTGTGAACCGGGGCCTTCAAGAGGATTCCTTGCAACTGCGTATCGACCTGCGGAGAAAGGAAATCAACCTTGGTGGATTCCTGAACCTTGCCGTCGGCGTCGACAATCTGAACCGGCATGCCGAAATGTACCTCGCCACTGCGGTCGGTGGGGACGTAGATGTAGGCCTCAAGGTCCTTGTTCTCATCGATCGTGGTGAGCCATGTGGACGGGGTCACGTAGTCGCCAAGGTGGACGGGAACATCGCCGATGATGCCGTCAAAGGGCGCCTTGATGTGGTAGTAAGCGAGCTGTTCTTCGAGGGATTTGCGGGTCTGAATCGCCGCCTGCCAGTCGGCAAGCGTGTTCTTGTACGCCTGCTCGGCCTGATCGAGGGTATCGCGGCTGGTAACTTCGGCGGCGAAGAGCTTGCGTTGGCGCTCGACCTCGACTTGGTTGTAGTCGTAGAGCGCCTTCTTCTGATTTTCAGTGGAGAACTGGGCGTCTACAAGAGCCTGTTGCTGGACAGGGTTGACGGTCATGATGGGCTGGCCGGCTTTGACGTGGTCACCCGACTTGACCAGAAGCTGGGTGAGGTTGCCGCTGACCTGAGGCAGGATGGTGACGGATCGCCGGGACTTGATGGTGGCGACGTAATCAGAACTCTGCGCGACCGGGCTAAGCGCCACCGCCTGCGTCTGCACGGGCAGGGCCTGCATGGCGGGACCGTTGGCTGCGGCGGGCGGCTTACAGCCGGCGGCGAGGATCAATACTCCTGGAAAAAGAACGCTTATCAGACGTCTCAACGATCAACCTCACTTGCATTGTTTAGTGGCCGCATTGTGAATCTGCGGCAGTTTGCTGTCTACGTCTCATGCCCATTCTGGGCTACACCCGATTGGCACCAGGGCTGCGCTTGCGGAGACCGCGTACTCGTGGGCTTCCTGTAGATGTTGCAGGCTGCTCATCTGTTGCAAGAAATTCTGCGAAAGCCACTATCGAACAATAAAATGACGATCCCGCGCCATGCAATCCACCGAATAGCTAAAATCTCGATCTCCTACAACGCAAATGGGTTGAAATTGGTTCCCTGATCGAATGTGTCTACGCCCTCGGCGCGTTTGAGTTGGCGGACGACGAGGTAGGTCAGGGGGGTGGCGAGGGTTTCGTAGGCGACTTTGATGGCATAGGAACCAGCAATCAGATGGAAAAGCTGGGAGCCGGATTGGACTCCCCAGAAGGCGATGAGGAAGACCACGACGGTATCCACGAGCTGTCCGCTGATAGTGGAACCGATGGTTCGGGTCCAGAGGAAACGCCCTTTGGTGAGGAGTTTAAGCTTGGCCAAAGTGTAGCTGTTGGTGAACTCGCCAGCCCAGTAGGCAACCAGGCTTGCGATGGCGAAACGGGGAACGAGTCCGAAGACCTTGGCGAAAGCCTGCTGGTCGGGCCATCCGGGAGCGGGCGGCAGCGCGACGGCGATCTGGCCCATGGTGGCGAGCAGGCCCATGGCGAAGAAACCGAACCAGATGGCGCGGCGAGAGGCGGCGTATCCATAGACTTCAGTGAAGATGTCGCCGCATATATAGGTGATGGGAAAAAGCAGTTGCGCGCCACTGACGAGCAGGAGCCCAATCTGGCAAATCTTAGGCCCGACAAGGTTTGAGACCAAAAGCACGACGACGAACCCGATCGTCAGCGAGTCCAGATAGCGGTAGCGGGCGGTCACAATCTTGAGGATAGCTTATGCTGTTTTAGCGTCAGCCTCCAGTATGGAAGAGGCGAGCGTCTGGGCGGACATATTTGTTCAGGAGCCGATTGCGGATACGGTTTCTTTGACACACCCTTCGCAAGTTGTTAGCCTCAAAGGAGTGCTGCGGTTCGGGAGCCCTTCCGAGTCGAAGACCGCGTCCCCGTCGTCTAGCCCGGCCTAGGACACCGCCCTTTCACGGCGATAACACGGGTTCAAATCCCGTCGGGGACGCCAAGTTGAATCTGAGATCTACAGAAATTGCCGAGACTTGGCGTGGGCACAGAAGGGCACAAAAACGCTCCGCAGTCTGCCCCCGGAGCAGGTCAAAACCAGCATTTGCGCTGCTGATGGCGTGTTTTCCGTGGGCACAAATGGGCACAAACCCTTGGCCCACTAATCCTATTTCTTTCGTGTCTCCCTGCCGACCAAGAGCCGCACAACCTTCGTCTGAGCCCTTCGCTTCTTGTCGGTGATCGCCTGAGTGTACGTGTCCAGCGTCACCCTCGCGGAGGCATGGCGAAGCAGTTCCTGCATCACCTTGATATCAGCGCCCGTGGCGCGCAGCAAGGTCGAATACGTGTGGCGGAAGGTATGCCATCCTAATCGACTACTGATCCCGAGGTTGATCGCGACTGGGCGGATGATCTTCCGCATGATCGGTTGTCCCCAATATGGCAGACGTCCGCCGGAATTAACACTCGCGAACACCCAGTCGCTGTCTGCGCGGTAGTGGGATTGGGCCCGCCATACTTCTAGAGCTTCGGCTAAACAGTCGTCCATCGGAATGGGTTTCTGCGAGGCCTCCGTTTTGCATGGACCAACGACTTGAAAGACAATTGAGCGGGTCACGCTGATCTCACGCCGATCGAAGTGAACGTCACTCCATTTCAGGGCGAAGAGCTCACTGATCCGCAGACCGGTGCCCGCAGCCATTAGCACGAGCGTTCTCTCTCTGAGTGGCAGCGCCTCAATCAACCTTCGAACTTCATCGGAGGTCAAGACAATGGGAATTTTCTTCGTTTTGCGCCTTGCCGCACGAGTCGAATGGGATTAGCGTCGCAGATTCCGTGACGGACCCCATGATTGAAGAGCATGCTCATCAGATTCCGAAGCTTGGCACAGCTCGCCCTTGCAAGGGGGAGAGACCGTAGCCAAAGCTCGACCTCTCCGGCTCTAAGCGTTTTGGTTGGGTGTTCATTCCAACGTGGCACGATCCATTTCCGCAGGTTGCCTTCATAGCTGTTTCGAGTAGAGAAGGTCCGCCAGGCGAACTCAGTTCTGAGCTCGCGCTGCCGGAAATGCTGCACGAGATCTCCGATCGTAATTGCTGACTGGATCGATTTCATGTTCTGGTAGATTTCGATTTGGAGGGCAGCAACGGCCTGCCGTGCGGCCTACTCGTTCGAGATCTGATCGACTGAACCAACGACAATCCGGCGGTGGCGCCGAGTTCCGTTCGCTCCTGGCTCGCGCCATCTAAACTCCCAGACTTCGGACTGACTGTGCCGCGTTCTTCGTATCAGGCTTCCTTTTTGCATGATCTTCTCCTTTAGGACCGTCAATTCCTACATGACTGTCCTCAAGGAGCATTTTCGGCGCGTAGCGGTCTAGACAGCGCAGGTTATCGCTTTCCTGCGGAAGTGCCAGTAGAAGCGCTTCCAGCGCGCTGCCTCCCGATCGCGAGAGGTTAGCCCTCCAGCACAAATTCGGGCTCAATGAGCGACTTCCGGTTTTGCGCTCATCAAGGTTAACCGTAGTCGAATCTTCCGGATTATCGACGAACCCGCGGCCCAAGGTTGCGCCCTCAAATCTTGATATCAGGACAAACCGCGTTTCCGGTTCTGTCGCGGCTCAAAAAGTGCTTCGGCGATTTAGAGCAGTTCCAGACTGAGATCTGGGTTCGATCGGATGCCCACCTCTCCGAGCAGCCGGTTTTACGGCCACCTGGAGAACTCCAGCAGACTTCTGCCTTGGGCGGCATATCTCCAAGCGCGTCGAAGGGCTCAGGCAAGTTTCTCGCTATCGCTCGTCCAGGAAGACAACGACGACCCATGCTTGACGTGGCACTCAGTGCCATATACACTTGCTAATGCAGATGGCACGGAGTGCCGAGATGTCGCAACTTCGCTAAAAAGCGAGCGCCAACCTGATTGGGATAGGCGCAGACAGCAACCTTAATTGGAGAATAATCATGCGCCTCACCAAGCCGCTCCTTTTTGGCTTAATCGCTATCAGCCTCACAGGTAACGCCGTTGTGATGAAGTGCGAAACCGATTCCCACAGCAATTGGGTCGAAACGTGGGCGGCAGCACCTATGGCGCACGCCAACAAGAGCGGGATGTTTGCAACGGACACTACTTTGCGACAGATTGTCCATGTATCCGTCGGCGGCTCTGCCATAAGGGTGGTCCTGACCAACGAATTTGGCACCGCTGACCTGAAGATTGGGGCTGCAAGTGTTGCCCGACCGGTGGCTATCCCTTCTGCTAATGCCTCCAATGCAGAACCGGGCAAACCCGTTGATCCTCTGAAAGGCAATTCTGCCGTGGCGCCGGGCAGCATCGTCCCGATACGGTTCGGTGGGCAGAATGGAACGACGGTCGCTCCTGGTGCGATCGCCATTAGCGATCCCGTCTCTTTCAGCGTCGCTCCCCAGTCCGATCTTGCGATCTCGCTATTCGTCCCGGGGCAGACTGTGGATGTAGTGAGTCTTCATCAATTCTCCGATCAGGTCAATTTTGTGGCTGACGGAAACCAGGTGTCTGCTCCGGTTCTGAGTTCCGACGACACGATGTGGTCTTGGCGCTTGCTCAAAGGAATACTGGTTTCTGGAGACGCCCGCGGTGCCATTGTTTGCCTGGGTGACAGTATCACGGACGGAGCGCTCAGCAAGCCGAACTTAAACCATCGATATCCGGATGTTCTCGCAGCTCGGTTGCAGGCGAATCCGGCGACAGCCGGCTGGGCGGTTCTCAATGAGGGGATCGGAGGTAACAGCGTACTTCACGATGCCCCGTTTACCGGGCCCAGTGCTCTTGAGCGGTTCGACCGGGACGTGATCGCTCAAGCAGGGGTTCGATACGTCATTCTCCTTGAGGGAATTAATGACATTGATAGGGTTTCCATAACCAAGCAGCCAAGCGATGTCATTTCAGCAGACGACCTCATCAGCGCTTACAGACAGTTGATCCTTCGGGCGCACCTGCACGGCATTAAGGTGATTGGCGCCACGTTGACTCCTTTCGGAGGATCCCACGGAGAGAGTGAAACGAGCAAAGCCATCTACGCAAAGGTGAATAATTTCATTCGGACCAGCAGCGAATTTGATGGAGTCGTCGACTTCAACAAGGCGACTGCTGATCCGGATGATCCGACACGTCTAACGAAGGCAAATGACGGCGGTGACCATCTTCATCCGAGTGATGCGGGATATAAGGCTATGGGTGAAAGCATCGATCTGAAACTCTTCAGTCGATAGTCTCATTTCAACGATGGGCGCACGGCTTTAGCAGTTGCGATCCAAATACCTTCGATGTTCTGACCGCGTTGGCGATTGCTTTCGTGCGGATGACGTTGTCGCGCATTTGTTTGATTGTCACGCTGTGCTACTCTTGGCACTAGAACGATTGTCACGATCAGGGTCACAGAAATAATGACAAAGAATTTGCAGTCACGTAAGCGTCAGATTGTGCGAGATGCGATATACGATGCAGCGGTGGAGCTCTTTGCGAAAGAGGGTTTCGAGCAGACTACAGTTGAAGAAGTAGCCGAGGCAGCCGGGATCTCCCGTCGTTCTTTCTTCCGCTATTTCGAAAGCAAAGACGATCTTCTTGCCCTGAACACCGTTCATTGCGGGGAAATTCTGGTCGAAACAGTAGCATCCTGTCCTGCACACCTCGACATGCTGGAGATAGTGCGCGAAACGGTTCTGGCCGGCGTGAAGTTCACCGAAGCTCAGGAGCACACGAACCAGATCATTGCAATTGCGGAGCGGAGTACATCGGCACGACAGGCGCACCTCTCGCGCTGGATGGAAGTACAAGACAAGCTCGCTTTGGCCTACGCTGCGCGCATAAAAGGTCGCGAGTACAACCTAAAACCGAATCTTTTTGCGGGCATTAGTCTGTTAGTTATCAATTCCGCTGTTGCTTCCTGGTACAAAGGGGAACACAAAAGCTTATCGACCGCGGCCAAGCAGGCATTTCTCCATCTCGAACGATTGTTGGGCGACACATCCGCCGTCTTCCCGGAAACTCAAACCGCAACAGATGGGAAGCGGATGAGCACGACGGCGCCGAAGAAATCGCGCAGTCTGAAGAGGTGAGATTGTAAAGCTTCAGAACGAGTGATGCTAGAAACCGGTTCGGCACATCTCCTCATAACGATCGTCTTTGACTCAATTCGTATATTTCGGAATTTGGCTTGATCTGTTTCGCTTAGAGCGGTAAATGGGGCATGAATCGGATTTACTGGTCGAGACGAATTACGGTTACGGATTTAGCTGGTAAATGCAGCACGAGGTTTCCGTTGGTCACATGTGCAGCGAAAGGCTTAGGCAGAACCGCATTCGGATTGTCGAAAGTATTCACGGTATCGACGCGGTCTGCGGTCAGCACTTCACCGACCGCCGATCCTACTTGAACCCCTGTCAAACTCGTGCTGATATCAGCAGGTTTGTTCGGATCAATGTTCGTCAGCGCGATCCAGAACTTTCCGTCCTTGGCCCGCGCTGCGATGGCATCGACCTTGGTCACAGATGTGTCACCGAACTTGTAATCGGCAGCCTTGATGTCGATCGGAATTGCCTGAGCGTCCTGGAAGGGCACATACATTTTGTAGATGTAATATGTGGGGGTAAGCAGCATCTTTGGGCCATCCGTCAAAATCATTGACTGCAGTACATTAACCATTTGCGCGATATTGGTCATGCGCACACGGTCGGCGTGCCGGGCAAAGATGTTCAGGTTCAACGAGGCCAGGATGCCGTCGCGCAATGAGTTTTGTTGTTGCAGATAGAACGGTTTTGTTCCCGGCATGGACCTTAGCCAAACACCCCATTCATCGATGACCAACGCGACCTTTTTCTGCGGGTCATATTGATCCATGATCGCCTCGCGCTTGGAGATCAAGTCGTCCATGTCATAGGTCTTTTTGACCAGGTCTGCATACTCTTTTTCCCCGAAGCCGATAGCAGCATCTCTAAACGCAGCGCCGGTGTAATGGTGAACTGAAATCCCATCGAAGCCCCATTGTGCATTGCCATGTTGCCAGATCTTCATTTCCGCTTCGGTGTATTCAGGCTCGTCGCTCACCGCGATGCGGAGCATCGGACTGGGACCACGCATAAAGCGTGAAGGGCCGCCCTGAGCCGGATCTACATTGCGGACAAACAACGAGTAGGTCTTCATTCGATCCACATACGCCTGAGCGGTCATCTCCCCGCCACAGGCCTCGTTTTCGTTGCCAATGCCGAGCAGTCTCACGCGATACGGCGAAGGGTGGCCATTGGCTGCGCGCTCTTTGCCCAGGGTCGTCGGCTGGTTTGTCGTCAGGTATTCAAGCCAGTTCGCAGCCTCTTGCACAGTACCCGAGCCCACATTGACGGTGAGATAGGCGTCACTGCCGATCTGATCCACGAAGTCCATGAATTCGTCGGTGCCAAAGGCATTCGTCTCGACGTTGTCTCCCCAACTGATGTTGTACGTGGCCGGTCGCTTGTCGGCAGGACCGATGCCGTCACGCCAGTGGTATTCGTCGGCGAAGCAGCCCCCAGGCCATCGGACATTTGGTACTTTCAAAGCACGCAACGCTTGAACAACGTCCGTGCGGATTCCACGAACGTTGGGGATCGGGGAGTCCTTGCCCACCCATACGCCGTTATAGATTCCATTCCCAAGCTGCTCAGCGAACTGCCCAAAGATGTCGCGACTGATGACTGGGCCAGACTGATCGACGTGGACGGTGAGCGATCCGGTAGTTAAGGCGGTTTGTGCGTTCCCATTCGAAATGCCGTCAGTAAGCAGTAGGATCAGGCCCACTCGAAGCACACTTTGTGACAACATGCTTTCTCTCCATGTTCGAATCGATTTCTATTGCCAGGATGCCGGTAGGCGTGACCATCGACCGTCGTACTGCGCGTGCACCTGCCGCAATACATCGCACGGTAACAGTAATGGCACTGAGTGCCACTGTCAAGGCGAGAATTGTAAAGAATGTTCAAGCTTTCCGAATTCGAGGAGCACGGGAAGGCGTCCGCTTCAGATCGGTTGAGATGTGCAGGGTAGAAACTGGCCTCGTGCTGAAATATACGATTCGGAAAAGGTCTCAGCACCTTTGGTAGATCAAACTACCGAGGATGCACGAAATTGACATCCTCGTTCCATGTCACGTAATCTTTCGATATGGCACTGGGTGCCATAAACGTTTTCGGCGAGCAGGTGCGAGCCACATGTGAGCATCGGGCTGACGCCGTTAGATCAGACGCAAGGGAGTAAAGGTGAAAGTACGAAACAAGGTCATCGTCGTGACGGGTGCTGGTAGTGGGATCGGACGGTCGCTCGTTCTTTGCCTTCTCTCAAGGGGAGCCAAGGTTGCCGGGGTTGATCTCAATTCGGCCTCGCTCGAAGAGACAGCGATGTTGACGACTGCCTCGCAGGGGGGCTTTGCGAAGTACACGGCGAACATTGCCGACCGCGCGGCGGTCGAAGCGCTGCCGGATCTGATCCAGTCCGATTTAGGACCAGTAGATGGCATTGTCAACAATGCGGGGATCATCCAGCCATTCGTCCGATTGAACGACCTCGACTATCCGACCATTGAACGCGTGATCAACGTTAATCTGCTCGGCACATTGTTTGTCACAAAGGCATTTCTCCCACATCTGCTCCGACGGCCGGAAGCGCACATCGCAAATATTTCGAGCATGGGAGGATTCGTTCCAGTTCCCGGACAGACCATCTACGGCGCAGCAAAAGCCGCAGTGAAGCTGATGACCGAGGGATTGGCTTCCGAACTACTCCATACGAAAGTTGGGGTATCCGTAGTTTTTCCTGGCGCCGTCGCGACGAACATTACGGCGAATTCAGGCGTGACCTTCAGAGCGGCGAATCCTGAGGGGTCCAAGGGAGTGAAGGTACTCTCTCCAGACAAGGCGGCTGGAATCATCGTGGATGGCATTGAGCGCAAAGCGTACCGAATCTTCGTGGGCAAAGACTCCGCTTTGATGGACAAGATCTATCGCCTCAACCCGGCGATTGCAGCCCGGGCAATTGCGAGCAAAATGTCGGCTTTGCTCCCGGCTTGAGTCCGTACATCCGCGCCTTCCAAACGCGACAAATGCTTAGTCGATACCCGATTCGTCAGCGTTCCAAATAGAAGCACGCGTTCACGAGCGAAGCGTTAACTTCCCTTTGTCGTCGGGCGG
>Ga0207029_10163_pt2 | contig 18491 bp, 21 predicted proteins | sample Alteio_BWMinCont_39_FD_153282 | JGI IMG/M metagenome (GOLD analysis project Ga0207029, IMG submission 153282) | Enriched cells from forest soil in Barre Woods Harvard Forest LTER site, Petersham, Massachusetts, United States -... | ecosystem: Environmental > Terrestrial > Soil > Temperate forest >...
TTTGCAACCGCACCGTCCGTGCCATAGGCCCAAGCCATGGCCAGATAAGCGGGAATGGGAAGGCTGGGATGATCAAAATTGTAGGCCGTGACCAGATAACCAAAGTCCGGCGACATCACCGTAGCGTGATCGAGTATGGTGGCATGAAACGTGTCCTGCAGCGCACTCGTGAAACTGGCCCGGGCGGTGTCAAAAGCAACCGAAAACTGGGCGGCCAAGTCATTGGTAACGGCCGGGAAACTGCGGAAAACCGCCGGAATTTTCAAGGCTTCGCTGGTCTTGAGAGCGGCGGTGGCGGCCGGATCCGGAACCGCCAGCGCGGTCGGGGCAATGATTTCCTCTTCCACCACATCGCCCGGACGATAATCAGAAAGGCCTTTGGCGGCAGCCAGGTTGACGGCCGCGAGCGCGACCAGCGAAACCAGGCGGAGGCGGAAGAGGTTATTTCCAATAAACTGGAACGGGCGGCGTTTCAAACGAGCCCCTCCAGCATTCGCGGCATGAGGCCCAGAGTGCGGGACAAAGAGGCCCGGGCAATTGACATTTCGGTTTCGCGGGCTCCGGGAAAGAGAACCTGCCAACCGGAGGCGCCGAAACAGTTTTCGCTGGTGACCTCGCAATAATTACCGCTGCAACCCATTTTTTCATGCCGGATCAACAAATCCGCGATTTGGACGGATGCAACGATTTGGCCGTGGCTTCGGGCCCGCTCGGGAGTGTGATGATGGCGCACGGTTTGGATCAGCAAATCGGAAAGCCGGTGGCGCTCCAGATAAAGGGCGCCGAGCTCCGCGTGATCAATGCCCAGAACGCGATTTTCGATCTCGACCAAGTCCTCCGTCCCCAGGACAGCGATGCGGTGGATCTCAGTGAAATGATCAGGGAAACCCCAGGCCATGACGATTTTGCCGACATCGTGCACCAGGCCGGCGATGTAGTCGGACTCATCCGGAGTCGCATGCGCCAGTCCGACGATTTCATGGGTCAAAATGCCGGTGCCAATGCAGTGTTGCCAGAATTCACGCCAGGGAAAGGCGCACTGCACGGTCAGTTTTTGAAAATCTTCGATAACGGGCGTCACCAGGGTAAGCTGCCGGATCTGACGTATGCCGAGATAAAATACCGCGTCCTCGATACTCGTGACCGGGGTGGTCAAGCCGTAGTAAACCGAGTTCACCAAGCGCAGCAACCGCGAGGTGAGACTGGGATCACGGCCGATGATTTCGCCGATTTGGGCGGAATAACGCTGCTCGTTCAAGACCAAGTCCAACAAGCTTTTGTTAATGCTGCTCAAGGACGGCAAGGAGGGGCAACGCGAAAGTCGGGATTCAATTTCCCTCACACCGAGCCGGCTCAAGTTGGTGGAAACCAGATTTTGCACTTTGTTTGTCAACCATCCTTTAATCGGCCAACCGCGCGAAAACTTTAGCGATTAGCTGAACGCAGCCTCAAAATAATTCTCAAGCGGCGGCAAATTTTGCCGATTAATCAAAGACGGGGCAATGCGACCACGACGAAATCGAACCGCCAAAATCAAAAACTGATTTTTATCAGAGTAACGAAGTGAGTGTTGGCGTTAGCCACCAAGCATGAATCAAAACCGAAAACCGGGCCGGTTGAAAGACGCCATCTGCGCCATTGCGGCGTTGTTTTTGGGCACGGTTTCGGCGTCGGCCATCGCTGCCTATCTGCCAATCGTCGGCCCACCGCCATTGCGTATTGAGCTCTTCACGACGAATATCTTTAATTATTCCCAATTTAAACTGGATTTGGCAAACCGACACCCAATAAAGCCGGCCCCTCAAGCCAGCACCAACAACCCGTCCACGGCTTCCCAGGCGATCACTTCCCCGCCACCCCCCGCGACGACTGCGGCAAGCGCGTCGGGAACATCCGGTAACAGCGAAGAAAATATGGCGGGCGGAGAAAATCGACCGACACCCCGCGAAAATTTCAATTTCCCCTCTTCGACGGCAAGCGATTTGCTGACAGTAACTCCGCAGATGATTGCGCAATACTTAAAACCTGATCCGACAGCCACCAACTCACTTGATCGGCCTGGAGCCGTTGTCTTTGTGCCCGCGGATTTGCCGTTCACGCCGCCAACGCCAAAAGGCAATTCGGAGAGCCAGGCAAATTACCACTCACCATGAGGTTGGTTGGTGATACCGTTGCACGTCCACACCGCGCGTTTGCCGTCCAGCTTTTACGCACCGGTGTACCGGTATTTATTTCTCTTTTCCTATTAACTGACAACCGGTTGCGCGGACAGACATCAACCAATCCCGGCGCCGGTTCCCCCGCCAATTCTGCCGCCGATACCGGGGCTTCAGCCACCTTAGGCGGCACTTTGACCGACACCAATATTGTAGAGGTTTTCAATCTCCCCTCAAACTCGCCTCCAGCCGGTTCGTCCGCCGCCACAACCAATCAACCCGACAGCAATCCCTCCCCTGGCACTGCTTCCGGCGGATCGGTCGATACCAATTCCGCCTCCGCCCGCCTCGCCATGGCGATGTATTTTGCGAGCATGGTCCAACCGGAAAAGGCGGAGCCCATCCTGGTCAGCTTGCTCGCGGGGAACATGCCCGAGTCCATTCAGAAATCCGCATTGTATGAACTGGCCACGGTGGTGGCAGACGAAAACGACCTGCCGCGCGCCCAGAGCATTTATGACCAGTATTTGGTGCGGTGGCCGGCCGACATCAAGATTCCGGAAATTCTGCTGCGGCAGGGAGAACTGTTCCGGCGCATGGGACTCAATGACCTCGCCCTGGGGAAATTTTATAGCGTGATGACTTCGGCACTGTCCCTGAAGGGTGATCAATTGGAATATTACCGCAACCTGGTCTTGCAAACGCAGGTGGAGATTGCGGAAACGCATTATCTGGCGGGGCAATTTGCGGACGCAGCGGACTTTTACTCGCGACTGATGCTGAATACCGATCCGGCGCTTAACCATGCGCAAATCCAGTTCCGGCTGGTTCGTTCACTCGCCGTCATTCATCGTTACGATCAGGCGGTGGCCGAAGCCAGGGATTTTGTCATTCGATATCCTGACGCGGATCAGGTGCCGGAAGTGCGCTACTACCTGGCGCAGGGACTGAAAGCTTTGGGCCAAAACACGGAAGCCCTGCAGGAAGTCTTGCTTTGCTTGCGCGAACAGAAAGGCAGGACTCATAATAACCCCCAAGGGTGGGCTTACTGGCAGCAACGCGTGGGCAACGAAATCGCCAACCAGCTTTATCACGAAGGCGATTACATCAATTCCTTGCAAATTTATCAGGGCCTGGCGCAACTGGATTCCTCACCCGACTGGCAGGTGCCGGTGGATTACCAGATGGCGGTCACTTACGAAAAACTGTCGCAACCGCAAAAAGCGGTGGAGACCTACAATGCCATTCTCGCCCGCGCGACGGATCAAGGGACAAACACGTCCTCGGCCTTGCAAGCCGTGTTTGACATGGCGCGCTGGCGGCTGAAATTCGTCCAGTGGCAAACGAATGCCGAAGCGGCGGATCACGCCCTCATGCAGACCGTCGTCCCGCCGCTGGCGAACGCCACGAATTTACAAACCAGTATTTCCCGATGAATGCTTCATTGACGCCCCCGTTTATCAATGGATTGGCCGCCGAACTGCGCAGTTACCTTTCGCTGTGCGAGGAGATCCTGAACCTGTCCATGCATGAGAACCAGGCGTTGTCCGGCCAGACGCTTTATCAACCCGAGGAGTTTCAGCAAAAACGTCTGACTTTGCTGCCCAACATTGAAACACTGCTCGCCAAATTACGCAGCCGGCGAATGGTCTGGCAACAGGTGCCCAAGTCGGAGCGCGAGCGTTGCACGGAGGTTACCCCCCTCTTTCAGAAGATTCAGGATCAATTGATGAAAGTTCTTCTGCTGGACCGCGAAAACCAGCAAATCATGCTGCGGCGTGGCATGGTTCCCGCCAGCCATCTCCCGGCACCCGCCCCAAAAGCCAACTACGTGGCCAGCATTTATCAGCGCCATTCCAATGCCGGCGCCTGAGTTCGCACAGTTATTCACCGCGCGCTGGCAAAAAAGCGTGGCAAGTTTTGGATAAGTTGTTGGTAAGTTGGGAAAATGTGAATAACTTCTGCCCCCGCGTTCAATTGTGAATTGTGTCAATAAGATTATGACGCAAAGCTTTGACGGGGATCGTTTTCAATTGTTACGGTAACCCTTGTGAATAAAGTCTGGTTCGCGTGGTTTACGGTCGGCGGTTCAGAAGCACAACCCGTTGAAATTAAAATTCTTAATGAGTCAATAATCCGTTGACTGCATTCTCAATTTAACACGCGCACATTACGGCCGACGCCATGGCGATTGAAAAAATCATTGTATTGGGAAGCGACCTGAATTTCCGGAGTCACCTGGAAAATTACCTGCGTCGCTGCCGCTATGATGTTGCCTCGGCGGCGACGCTGGCCAACGCGCGCGACTACGTGAGCAAGGATAATTTCGATCTGATCTTCATGGATCTTCACCTGCCGGATGGGGACGGCACCGACTTGCTGAAGGAACTTCAGGCGCGGCCGCAAAAACCGCTGGCTGTGATCACCGCCACCGCCGGCGGAGTGGAATCCGCCGTTGAGTGCATCAAAAATGGCGCCTTCGATTATTTGATCCGGCCGTTCTCCGTTGAACAGGTCGCCGTGACTTTGCGGAAGGCGGAAGAGTTTATCCGATTAGTCAGGGTCAATCGGTTGCTCAGCCAGGAAACGGACGAGAGCGAACACACCTTGCTGGGCAACAGCCCGGACATGGAAAGCTTGCACCAGTTGATCCGCAAAGTAGCCAGAACTCATGCCACAGTTCTCATTCAGGGCGAGAGCGGCACCGGCAAGGAGGCGATTGCCCGTGCCCTTTACCGGCAAAGTTCGCGTGCCCGGGCTCCCTTCATCAAGGTCAACTGCGCCGCGATTCCGGAAAACCTTGTTGAAAGCGAGTTTTTTGGCCACGAAAAAGGCGCCTTCACCGGGGCGGTGAACAAACGCGAAGGGCGCTTTGAGTTGGCGCATGGTGGCACCATTCTGCTGGATGAAATCAGCGAAATTCCCCTCACCGTCCAAGCCAAGCTGCTGCGGGTCTTGCAGGAAAGGGAATTTGAGCGGGTGGGCGGCAACCGCACAATCAAAGTGGACGTGCGCGTGATCGCCACCACGAACCGCAACCTCGAGGAAAGTGTGGCACGGAAGGAATTCCGGCAGGATTTGTTCTTCCGGCTCAATGTGGTGCCGATCCATGTAACCCCGTTGCGTGTCCGCCCCGAGGATATCCTGCTTTTGAAGCGCGAATTCATGCAACGCTTCAGCCGCCGCCACGGCATTACGACCAAAGGCTTCACAGAAGAGGCGCGACGGATCCTGATGAGCCATTCCTGGCCCGGCAATGTACGAGAGCTGCAGAACGTCATCGAGCGGGCGGTGATTCTCTGCGGCGACAACGGCTTTCTGGAACCACGCCATTTCGGTTTGACCCCGATCATTCAGGAATCTCAACGAGTGACCGGTCCGGCCGCTTTAACCTTGATTTCCGCCACGGAAACATCCGCGGGCGGATTCCCCTCGTTGGCGGAGATCGAAAAGCGGCATATCTTCGCGGCCCTCAATCATTGCCGGGGTAACCGCACCCACGCGGCCAAATTATTGGATGTCAGCATTCGGACCCTGCGCAATAAATTGCACGAATACAACGGGACAACCCCGGCAGCCCAACCGGAAAAGGCCGCCGAAGAAACCTGATCAGGCGTCAAACGGCGCTCAAGAATCCGCGCCGGATATTTTTTCCTCCCACTCCGCACCCGATAACTGTTGCCTACCCAGTCAGTTAATACAGGCAACTTTTTCCCACCAAGACCCCGAAATCCGGCCAAAGGCAGGCTTTTTGGGGTGTTTTTCCCGCTGGCATCATCGCTGCTAAACGCAGTTTGGAATTTTATCCATGATCGACGCTTTGTTTAACCAACCGGGTTTTCTGGCCGCCAACAAGGCGCTGGACGCCGTGGTGCTTCGCGGTCAGGCGATCCAAAACAACCTCGCGAATCTGGAGACCCCGGGTTACCAGCGGATGGACCTCGCGCCCGATTTTGAATCATCGCTGCAACAGGCGATCGCCTCGGGCAACTCTGATGAAATCGCCGCCTTGAACCCCACGCTGGCGGTCGATCCCAACGCGGGCGCCAGCAGCCTGGATGGCAACAACGTTCATCTCGAAAAAGAATTGATGCAGATGAACGAAAACGGCGTCGCGCATTCCCTGGAAACCCAACTTGTCTCTGGCATGTTCCAGAAAATGGAAATGGCCATAACCGGGAAAGGCGCCTGAAGGTTATGATTCAAGTCATTCCCGGCATCCAAAACACCTCGGCCGCCTTGGACGCCGAACAGACCCGGCTCGACGTCATTTCGGAAAACATCGCGAACGTGAACACCACGCACGGCGTGGACGGCAAGCCCTATCAGCGTCAGGTGGTGGTATTTGAATCGGCGCTGCAGCAGGCGATGGGTTCGGATGGCAGCCCCCAAATGTCGCCGTTGCAAGTGTCAAAAATCGAAAAAGACAACCGTCCGGCGCTCCAGGTCTATGATCCCGGTAATCCGGACGCCGACGGCGACGGCATGGTGTCCATGCCCAATATCAATGTTAATGAGGAAATGGCCGACTTGATTTCGGCCTCGCGCGCGTATGAGGCGAACCTGGCGGTGGCAAAGAACGCCCGTACGATGGCCATGGAGACATTGTCCATCGGGAAAGCGTGATAAAACCCATTCATTCATGAACCAACATGTCACCAATTCCGGCGCTTAACTCCAGCCTGACCAGCATTCTGCCGAATGCCGATCTGCTGCGACCGGAAAGCCAGCCCCTGTCAGCCACCGGCATTCAGATGCCGCTGGAGTTGGGAGAATTATCCCCGGCTCCGCCGGCATCGAATTCATTTGCGTCCATGCTCGGCCAGATGGTCTCGGAGGTGAACAATCAGCAGACCTCGGCGGCTCAGGCGGTGGGGGCGTTGCAAAGCGGAAAGAGTATCCCCTTGCATCACGCAGTCATCGCCATGGAAGAGGCGAATGTCTCCTTTCAACTGATGGTGGAAGTGCGCAATCGTCTGCTCGATTCCTATCAGGAGATCATGCGGATGCAGGTCTAGCAAAAAATTATTTAAATGAATCAAAACCTGTCAAAGTTACTGGGGCAACTCCGCGATATCTGGGGTCAACTGGGAACCACCCAGCGGCTCAATGTCACGGCGGCCACGCTCGTATTGGTGGGCGGCCTCAGTGCGCTGGCACTGTGGTCGTCACGAGTGGATTACGCGTTGCTCTATGGCGGGCTCTCGGATACAGAAGCCTCGAAAGTCATCGCCGCGCTCGACGACGCCAAGGTGCCCTACAAAACCGGCGGCGGCGGCGGCTCGATCCTGGTGCCGTCCGACAAGGTGTATGCCATGCGGATGCAGCTGGCGGGACGCGGCATCCCCAGCGGCGACGGCGTGGGATTTGAGATTTTCGACAAAGCCAACTTCGGGATTTCGGATTTTGTGCAGCGGGCGAACTACACCCGCGCCATCGAAGGGGAGCTCGCGCGCACCATCAGTCAGATTGACGAAGTGCAATCCGCGCGCGTGATGATTGTGATGCCGGAAAACCGGCTTTTGCTGGACAAAGACACTTTTCCCACCGCTTCCGTTTTCGTTCATGTCCGGGGCACTTCCCAACTCCAGTCGCAGTCGATCAATTCCATCCGGTTTCTGGTGGCCAATTCGGTCGAGGGCCTCAAACCCAATCACGTCAGCGTGGTGGATAATTTAGGCAACGTGCTCTCGGAAAACACGGATGATGATTCCCTGACGGGATTGACCAGCACGCAGCTCGCGGCCCGGCGAAATCTCGAGCAATACCTCGCCAAAAAAGCGCAGGACATGCTTGATAAGGTTCTGGGACCGGGGCAGGCCATCGTGCGCGTCTCCGCGGACATCAATTACGACACGCTCACGCGCTCCGATGAGAAGTACGATCCCGACGGCCAAGTGGCGACCATGCAAACCAAGCAAGACCAGACCACCGATACTTCCACCACCGCCAACACTACTCCCGTGGGAATTACCTCAAACACCGAAGTCAGCACGAACGCGGGCGGCGGCGCGCCGCTCAACAACTCCCAAAATCACACGACGACCTCAACCATCAATTACGATGTGGGGAAGACCACCAGCAATCTGGTGGAAACCGCCGGCGGCATCAAACGCTTGAGCGCGTCGGTCAGTATCGCCGCCATCGAACAAGGCACGAACGGTGACCAAAAAGTGGTGCCGCGCACGGCGGACCAGCTCGACAAACTTCGCAGCATTGTGGCCAGCGCGGTGGGCATCGACACCAGCCGCGGCGATACCATCGCCCTGGAAGAACTGCCCTTTAACAACGAGTTTGCCACCGAAGTCACCCAGGAATTAGACCAGCAGCAGAAACAGAATTTTTGGTGGGAGCTGGCGCGAAACGCAACCTATCCGGCACTTGCGATTGCGGTGTTCCTGGTTTTATTGCGCCTGCTCAACCGGACGCCAGTGCAGGATATTCCCCTGGGCGTGCCCGTCGGGCGACTGCTGGCCAACCATAATGGCAACGGGAACGGTAATGGAAATGGTCATGGACCGCCGAGCCGGATCGGCGATGCTTTTGAAACCCCGCCGGGGGTGGTCACCGTGGAGGTGCTCAACCGGCTGATCAAGGAAAATCCCACGAACATGACCCAGGCGATCCGCGATTGGATGAACAAAGGAAGATCCACTGAACAAAACTGACTTATGGCTGCCGCAACTGAAACAACGGAAACCGCCAGTGTCGAACTTGGCGCCCTGACGAAAACCCAAAAACTTGCGGCCTTGCTGGTAATGCTGGGACCGGAAAGTGCCGCGGTCATCTTGAAACAGTTTCAGCCGCGCGAAGTGGATACCATCTCGCGGGATATGGCGCGTTTCAACCTGATCACGCGCGAACAGCAGCGGGATATTTTGAGCGAGTTTTCGGATGTGGCGGTGTCGGCCAGCACTTCGGTGTCAGCGGGTATCGAGGCCACCCGCAATACCCTGGAGCGCGCGTTTGGCAGCTTCAAGGCCAGCGATGTTTTAAGCCGCGTCACCTCCACGCGCGCCCCGATCGGAGCAATGCAGGCCATCGCCGACATGGACCCGCGGCATATTTTCAACTTGCTGCGGGACGAACATGTCCAGGCCATCACGTTTATCATCAGCTATCTTTCGCCGGAAAAAGCCGCGCAAGTCTTGAATCTCCTGCGCGCGGAACAACGGGACCAGGTCATCGAACGGCTCGCGATTCTCGCTCCCACCCCCGTCGAAGTGGGTGAAAAGGTCGTGGACGTGCTCAACGCGAAACTGGGCGTCAAGCAAACCCGCGCCCTGACCCAGACCGGCGGCATCACCAGCGTGGCGGATTTATTGAACGCCATGGATAAAAACGCCAGCCGCGGACTGCTCACCAACATCGAGGAACGCAACCCGGAGTTATTCCAGGCCATCCGGAAAAAAATGTTCACCTTCGAAGACCTCCTTCTCCTGGATCCGCCCTACATCCAGCGCATCATGCGGGAAATCGACACGCGCGACCTCACGATCGCGCTCAAAAAAGTCAGCGAACCGCTCAAAAAATTGTTGTTGTCCAATATTTCCCGCCGGGCGGCGGAAACCGTCCAGGAAGAAATGGCGTTCCTCGGCCAGGTAAAAATGCGGGACATCGAAGCCGCGCAGTTCCGCATCATCGATACGGTCCGCAAACTCGAGGCGGAAGGGGAAATTGAACTGGATGCCACCAACCAGTCCCAATCGGAATATGAAATGGTCTGAAACCATCGCCTTCAGCCCAAACCTTCGCGAGGTGCGCCTGATCACGCAGGTGCCGGCGCGGGAATGGAGCGCACATCTGCGCGAACGCGAGGAGGCCGCTTACCTAAAAGGACGAGGCGAGGGTGACCGTGCCTGCGGCCAGCAATTGCTGAAACAACGCAAAGAGCTGGAGTCCCTCCAGCTTGGCGTGTTGAAAACGTTGCAACAGATCCTGCCTCAGGTTCTACAGGAAGCCGAACCATCGCTGATTCAGCTGGCGCTGGCCTCCGCCCAAAAAATAGTCGCCGGCCTTCCCATCGACATCACCCTGGTCGAGGCCGTCGTGCGCGAAGCCTTGCAGCATGTGCAGGACACTTCCGAGGTCACGATTCAATTGCATCCCGAGGATCTTGCACTGCTGCACAAACACGAGTCTCCCCTCCTCAATGGTTCGGGCACGGGCGGGCCGATCCGTTTCAGCAGCTCCCGGGAGGCGACCCGCGGCGGCTGCCTGGTGCAAACGCGTTTCGGCACGATCGATGCGCGCCGCGAATCCAAGCTGGAACAACTCCAGATCAGTCTCAACTTATGAACCCGACAACCGAATGTTCGATGAGCCGCTTGCAAGGCGCGGTCCGCCGGATTCGCGATGCGCGGATCACGGAAACCTGCGGCCGGGTGGTCCAGCTCATCGGCCTGGTCATTGAATCGGAGGGTCCGGCGGCCGCGATGGGTGAAGTGTGCCGCATCCAGTCCGCGCGCCATGATGGCGTTACCCTCGCGGAGGTGGTCGGTTTTCGCAATCATCATCTGTTGCTGATGCCCTTGGGGGAAATTCACGGAATTCATCCCGGCAGTGAAGTCATCGCCACCGGCCACCCGCTGCGCATTGGCGTCGGCGATGCGCTCATGGGCCGGGTGATCGATGGCCTGGGCGTGCCGATGGACGGGCGCGGCCCGATCCTGACCCCGCATGCCGTCGGATTGAACCTGCATCCACCGCACCCGCTGAAGCGGCAAAGAATCCGGGAAGTTTTTCAGACCGGCATCAAATCCATCGATACCTTCACCCCCTGCGGACGCGGCCAGCGCCTGGGAATATTTGCCGGCAGCGGCGTCGGCAAATCCACCCTGCTGGGCATGATGTCCTCGAAAGCGGAAGCGGACGTGAACGTCATCGCGCTCATCGGTGAACGCGGACGCGAAGTACGCGACTTTTTGGAGCATGACCTGGATGAAAACGGCCGGAAAAAGTCGGTCGTCATCGTGGCCACCTCCAACGAACCGGCGCTGAAACGGGTCAAGGGCGCCTTCCTGGCCATGGCGATCGCCGAGCATTTTCGCGATGCCGGAAAAAATGTCCTGATGATGATGGATTCCGTCACGCGCTTTGCCATGGCGCAACGCGAGATCGGCCTGGCCATCGGCGAACCGCCGACCACCCGGGGGTACACGCCCTCGGTCTTTTCACTGCTGCCTCAACTGCTCGAGCGGGCGGGCACGGGGGAACAAGGCACCATTACCGGTCTCTTTACCGTGCTGGTCGAGGCGGATGACATGAACGACCCGATCGCGGACTCCGTCCGTTCGATTCTTGACGGCCACATTGTGCTCACCCGCGAGCTGGCCACGCAAAATCATTATCCGGCGGTGGACGTCCTGGAAAGTGTGAGCCGGCTTAATCGCGATTTGCTACAGCCCGCGCAGCTGGGTCTTGCCGGCGGCGCGCGCGAACATCTCGCGGTCTACCGCCGAAACCAGGACCTGATCAACATTGGGGCCTATCCGACCGGCAGCAATGCGGCCATCGACCAGGCCATCGCATTGCGCGAGCCGCTGAATCGATTCCTGCGTCAGGGAGTCGAGGAAGGTTTTAGCGCCGGGGAGAGCTGGAGTTTGCTGGCCAAAACCCTGGCCCTGGTGGCCGCCGGCGAAAAAAACGGCACCCAAAAAATTAAGGCCCAAATATGAAGCCATTTAGATTTCCCCTGGAATCGTTACGCGTCCTGCGCAAGCAACGCGAGCGCACCGCGCAGCAGCGGTACGCCAACGCGCTTGCCAATTGCCGGAAAGCCGAGGCGCAATTGCAAACGGCTGTGGCGGCATGGGAGGCGGGTCTGGCCTATCTCAGCACCGCGCTCAGCGGCGGAGTGTCCGCGGGCCAGCTCGCCAACTTGCGCAATGGCTGCCTCGTGCTGGAAATCCGGTGGCGCGAGCGTCAGGCCGCCGTGCTGGAAGCGCGGCGGGTCGCCGGATTGGCCTTTCAAGAAATGGCGGCTGCCACCCGCGAGCGCGAGGGACTGGACCAATTTCACAACCGGGCGCGCCGGGTCCACGAACAGCAGTTCCGGCGCACCGAACAAAAAATCTTTGACGAAATGGCCACCCAATCGGCTGGCAGCGATCGCGGCTGGCAACTGGCGGATCGCGACAACTCCCATTGAACATGATTCGAATCTTGCAATCTTCCTGGTTCGCCGCCGCCCTGGGCTGCGTGTTGTATTTGGGAACCACGGCCGCTGTCCTGACACCGTCGAAATTCGCCGCGTTCAAACCGCCGGCGCCGGATTATTCCGCCGAGGACGATCCCTCCTGGAAATTCCGCAACCCGGAGATGGATCAATGGCTGTCGCAAATAAAAAGTGAACGGGAAAAGCTGGATTTACGGCAGGAACAGCTGGATGAGTTGCAGACCCGCCTCGACACAGAAATGCAGGAGGTCTCCGCCGCCACGCAAACCGTCAGTCAGCTCCAGCAGAATTTCAATCAAAGTGTGATCAGTTTTGGCACCCAGGAACTTCAAAACATCAAGCATCAGACCAAGCTCCTGTCCGAGATGTCGCCGCAAGGAGCCATCGCCTTGCTGGACCAAATGCCGGATGACGCTGCCGTGCGGATCCTGTTTACGATGAAAGATGACGTGGCCAGCCTCATTCTTGATACCTGGAGCAAGGGCGGAAAAGCCGAAGCCAAACGCGCCGCAGAATTGACCGAAAAATTGCGCCAGATTTCCACCGCACCGCCAATGGCACTAACCACGCCCTGATGCAAAATTTGCCCAACATTTTGCCGACAGCGCCGCCGCTCTTATCTCAAAAGCCCCTCCCCGCAGCCGCTCAAGGGAAGTCCGAAAGCAGCGATCCTTTTGATCATTTGATGAGCCGGGCGATATCCAACGCCGCCACGTGCAATAAATCCGGCGTTGCGGACAGCTTGGTCCGCGGCAAGGCCGGGGAACCGCTTGCCTCCAACCTCAGTAACGTCGGAAAGTATATCGCCGCCCTGCCTGCGGTCGTATCCACGGCCCCCCCGACACAGGCGACCACGATAATAACTGTAACTGCGAAAAATAGAACGTCGGTGCCGACTTCAGGGAGCACGCCCGCCGGGGTAGTTGAAAAGGCCTCAACCAAGGGTAGGACCGCGGAAACGAGAGAGGTGAACCAAAGCACCGAGATTGCACTGGTTTCAACCCCCGTTGACAGTACCGGGCACAATGGCACCCCGCCAAGTCCCATCGAGCAAAAGTCCGCCAAGTCCGACGCCGGCGACAGCCAAACCGCCATCAACAGTGAAACGCTCCCGGTGATTTCCGCTCCAAGTGCCGCGTCCGAAATTAACAGCGTGAATTTTCAGACCAATATACTCATGCCGGCTCCCGCACCGGCCAATTCGAAAAAGAACACTTTATCCGAACCTGCCGCCATCAATCCTGTCAAGAGTGTTCTGCCACCCCTGAATATTGCGGAGGGCACAACTCCAACTCCAACTCCACCGCCGCAAAAAATTCCTGGCGCGAATGATTTTCGCAACCAGCCGGCAAAATCCATCATTACATCCGCATCCGCCGGCGAAGCGACTCAGCAAGAAGGCGCGCAGGTCACCGGGGTTGAATCCGCACCCACGACCATTCCCGCAAATGCCCTCCTAAACCAGTTGGTTCCCACAACCGGGCAAAACATTTCGACGGAGACCAAGGAAGTAAGCGCGTTGATGCCAGCGACAAAATCCCCGGATCAATCAACGAACCAAGTCGCGCCAATCGGGCTGCCATCCTCGCCGGTGTCGGAGACGACCAACGGGGTGCATGAACCATCAATCGTCAATGGCACACCTAGTGCTCTCATGGCTAAATTGATGGATACTGATGGAAAATCAGATAAATCTGCCTATTCAACTGGGAAGTTTTTGCCGGGCGACGTATCCGTGGTGGCGCGTGGCAGCGATTTCCCGGCTGGAGCCGCTCAGATGTCCTCGACCACTTTCGCCGACTCAACCAACCCCAATAACTCATCAGCAACCAGTGCCAGCGCACTTGACCGGGTTGAGAGTTTTTCGCCGACAGATCTCCAATTGCAAGCCTTGGAACGCACCCATGAGCTGGTGGCATCGCATGCAATGCGTTTGGAAAACGTGGATCGCGATACTTTGACGGTCGTCCTGAAGCCGGGAGCGGGCACCCAGATTTCCTTGGAACTTCGCCAGAATAGTGACGGAATTCAGGCGCAGGCAGCCCTGCAACAAGGCGATTATCAGCACTTGAATCAGAATTGGTCTGACCTGCAACAGCGATTGGACCAGCGCGGCATCCGCCTTGGCCCGTTGTTGGATCAAGGCTCTTTTGGCAACGGCAGCAACGAACAATCCAAGCCGCAACCCAACCAGCCCGCTGAGTCGGTGGCTGGGTCAGAATTTGCCGGGGTCCGAACCTCCGCGAAAATGAATCCGGCCGTGCGGGCAAAAGCGGCAGCCGGATGGGAAACCTGGGCATGATTAAAAAATCCAACCAATAAATATGTCATCAACCTCCTCTATTAATGGCGCCTCCGGTTTGTTCAACAACGGCACTTCGCCCGCCGATACGGTGTCCAACACCAGCCAACAGACTTTGACCCAGAACGATTTTCTGAAACTGCTGGTTTCGCAAATGGAAAATCAGGATCCCACCAACCCGCAATCCGATACCGCCATGGCGGCCCAAATGGCGCAATTTACTTCACTGACCCAGTCCTCCGCGATGTCATCATCACTCGCCATGCTCCAGGCCAACAGCCTCATCGGCAGCACGGTCACCGTGCAAACAGATACCATGGGTGACACTGCCAGCGGTGTGGTTCAGTCAGTGCAAATGGGATCGAGCACGTCCGGCGGCCTGCCGCAAATTTCGATTAACGGAACCTCCTACAATTTAAGCCAGGTTGTTTCGGTGACGCCCACTCCCACCAGCACCTCAACCAACTCCGCCACCCCGGCAACTTCCGGCCAGCCAACCAACTAAAGCACCACCAAAACCAAATAACCAAAATAAAACATTATGCTTCTCTCCATGGATTCGGGTGTCAGCGCCCTTGACCAATTCCAACAGGCCTTGGATGTCATCGGCAACAACATCGCCAACGTCAACACCGTCGGCTTCAAATCTTCCAACGTGCAATTTGCCGACTCCTTGAGCCAGACCATTGGCGACAACGCCGCAGGTGTCGAGCAAATCGGTGAAGGCGTTGTGACCAGCTCCATCACCGGTAACTTCACGCAAGGATCGATCACCAACACCGGCGTGCAGAGCAACATGGCGCTAAATGGCAATGGATTCTTCGTTGTTAAAGACCCGGCGAGCGGGCAGCAGTACGTGACACGGGACGGAAATTTCACCGTTGATCCCAGCGGCTATCTGGTGACGAGCACAGGGATGCGCGTCCAGGGGTATACCAGCTCAGCCGCCACAACGATCGGGGATATCCAGGTGACCAACGCCAATGCGCCCACGGCCGACACGTCACCCGTTCAAAGCTACACGTTCAATTCTAACGGGCAATTGAATGTCCTGCTGGCCGACGGCACTCAATATGTGGGAGGGCAGATTCTCCTGCAAAATTTCACCTCCCCGACGCAATTATCGAGCGTTGGGAACAATCTTTATACGGGAATTTCAGGTGCCGGCCCGCTGGCGGCGGCGCTTGCTCCGGAAAGCAACGGCTTGGGCGGTGTGGTAACCGGTTCGCTGGAAATGTCCAACGTGGATTTAGCCAGCCAGCTTACTTCGCTGATCACCACCCAACGGGCGTACGAAGCCAACTCCAAGGTGATCACGACGAGCAATGAGATTCTTCAGGATCTGGTAAATCTGGGTCATTAAGATTATGGCGGAAGACAAGACAAGCAACGAACCGGCGGAAGACTCCACCCCGGCGGCACGCCCGGCCGGCGGGGGTGGCCTGAAGGCCTGGTTACCGCTAATGGTGACGATGCTCCTGATGCCGGCGCTGGCATTTGGCGTGGCCCAATTCGTTATCCTGCCGCAATTGCAGAAAGGCTTGGGAATCAAAACCGCGACCGGCGGCGAGGCCGGGAGCGCCCCCAAAAAGACACCCGGCGATGCCAAGCAGGAATCGGTGATCATGAGCAAATTACTGGTAAACGTGGCCGATACCATGGGTGCCCGCTACCTGCTGGTCAGCCTGTCAGTCGTCGGTAACAGCTCAGATTTCAAGCAAAAGATGGCGGATCGTGACGCGCAGTTGCGCGACATGGCTTGCGGTGACCTGTCCACCAAAACGCTGGCCGATCTGGAGAAACCCGGCGAACGAAACATGATCCGCACCGAATTGATCACCGGATTCAATAATATTCTGGGCGATTCCGCGGTCCAGGAGATCTATTTGACGGAATTTGCCATTCAATAATATTCATGAGTGAGCCCGCATCACCCTCGACCTCATCTGACACCGGAGAGGTGTCAGTCCTGACCGCCAAGGGAGTTCGCGAAAACCATAAAACGGCTGACATTCGCGGCTACGACTTCCGGCAATCCGGTTTTCTGGCGCCGAGCGAACTGCGCCGGATCCGGCAGCGCCACGAACAGGTCGTGCGCGCACTTGCGGCCCGTCTGGCGATGTTTTTGCGGCTCGAGTTCAGCCTGCAGCTCGCCAAGGTGCAAATTGTCGGCTACCAGAAATTCATCGAAAGCCTGCCCAGCCCCACGCATATCACACTTTTCAAAACGGATCCGCTTAAAGGGGTGGGCTTGTTGGTAATGCCGCCCCGGCTGGGTTTGATGTTTGTGGACCGCCTGCTGGGCGGGCCCGGCCAGATGCCCGAGGACGGCCGCGATCTAACCGAAATTGAAGTCGTCCTGATTGACCAGGTTGTGATGCTGGTCGTCACCGAATGGTGCAATCACTGGCCGGAAATGCGGGGACTTCTACCCTCGCTGCTCGGGCACGAAAACAACAGCCGATTCCTGCAAACCGCGACCCCGGAAACTGCCATGCTGATCCTGACGATCTCTGGCGGCATCGGCGATCAATCCGAATCGATTCAAATGGTGTTTCCTTACGCGACCGTGGAACCGCTGATGAGAATGTTGACGCCGGCATTACCGGTGCAGGACACGACCCCGTCGCAGATCAACAAACCCCAATGGAATCCTGAATTCAACGACATCAAAGTTCCGGTCATCGCGGAATGGGAGGGCTTAAAAATGTCCGCGGGCGATATCACCCGGTTGAAGGCGGGGGATTTACTGATGTTGGACGCGGAGTGCGCCGCCCAGGTGCAGATTCTTCTGAACCACATTCCCAAATTTACGGGGCGTCCCGGAACCTCTGGAGGCAAATGGGCTGTCCAGCTTACCACCCCGGTCAACAATAACCAACCGACATGAGTGCAACTGCCGAACTTCCCGACAATCTGAATATCGTCCTTGATGTGCCCGTCAGTCTGACGATTGAACTGGGCGGATGCCAGCTTCCCATGCGGGAAGTGCTGCAACTCACCATTGGTTCGGTCATCCAGCTCGATAAAGCCGCGGATGCGCCAGTGGAATTGAGTATCAATGGCAAACTCATCGCGCGCGGCGAAGTCGTGGTCATCGAGGAACGATTCGGGGTAAAGATTACTGAAGTCATTGGCCGCAATTCGCCGCTTTAGCCGCAAAGCGTAGGCATGAAACCAACATTAATCCGGGCCGCGGTTTTGAGCCTACCCTTCTGGGCAATCTCGTCGGCACTGGCCCAGACCACGAATGCGGCTTCGAGCCCGTTGACCGCGCCGGGCTTGCCGGATGCGAGCCTATCGCTAATTCGTGTCATCGGCGCCCTGGCACTCGTCATTGGATTATTTCTCGGAGGCGTCTGGATGGTGCGCAATTGGCAACGCGCGGGTGGTCAGGGCGGGCGGACGGCAAAATTAGCCATCCTGGAAACCCGGTCATTGGGCAACCGCCAGGCCATTTACGTGGTGGGCTATGAACGCGAGCGATTCCTGATCGCCTCCTCACCGGGGGGCGTGAATCTGCTAAGCCATCTGGCCACGGCCGCGGAGGGCGAACCCGCAGGCGGCACGGGGGGCACACCCGCTCCTTCTTTTGCCCAGGCATTGACGCAAGTTCTCAAGCAAAAGTGAAACTACGCAACCCAACCTGGCGATGGCTGTTGCCACTGATGTTGATCTTTGGCGACCTCACCGCTTCGGCGCAGACCAACTCCGCGTCCGCTTTTGGACCGGTTTCCATTTCACTGGGCGGGAACAACGGCACACAAAACGTGGACATGGGGATCAAAATCCTGTTCTCGCTCACCTTGCTGTCACTGGCACCCTCGATCCTGCTCTTGATGACCTGTTTTACCCG
>Ga0207029_10166_pt1 | contig 18212 bp, 16 predicted proteins | sample Alteio_BWMinCont_39_FD_153282 | JGI IMG/M metagenome (GOLD analysis project Ga0207029, IMG submission 153282) | Enriched cells from forest soil in Barre Woods Harvard Forest LTER site, Petersham, Massachusetts, United States -... | ecosystem: Environmental > Terrestrial > Soil > Temperate forest >...
GATGGTGCGGGACTTCCTGGGGCGGGATGAGGAGTTTTCGGCTTTTTCGAACTGGCTCAATGAGGAGTTTGAGGCGGAGTTGGCAGGGGCTCGACGTTAGAGCGAATTGACGGCTGAAATTCGCATGGCTTAATGTTTGGAGCGATGAAATGGATCAAAGCGAAATTGAAACCCTTGTGCCGGGAGCACGAGAGGTAGTGGAACTGTACGGCGATTGGCCGTCTTTTCCTGACGCTGAGGTCGTTTGCCTTGAACTAAATCGATTGGGAAGATCGCGGATTCAAGTCCATGCGTTCGCAATGACGGATGAGGTTGATGGTCGTGGTTACTATGTTATAAAAACACGCTCTCGTGAGTTTCTTGCTGGAGGACGTTTCCTCTTTGCAACTCGAGGGTTTCAATGATCAAAATGTAATTTCCGGACTCGTTCTGACGAAAACAGCCGACGGGTTTGAGATCTATTTGGGCGGTTGCTATGGAATAGAGGGTCGCATCGCTTGCGCTCAACTCAGTATCGAAATGAAACCCGGTATTCCCGAGCAGAGCATATATGGAGAAAGTGCACGGGCATAATGTCGAACCGCTGTCTATAGTGAAGGTATGGAAGATGATTACGGGACTGAGATTGAACCGGCATATCGATCCCATATCGAGACAGTCCTTGAATATCTGGACGATCTCGAAGATGCTGCTATCGCCAAGGAACGGTTGTCAGAGCTTCGTGCAGGACGCAGCACTACCGTGTCTCTTGAGGACTTGATGAAGCAATATGGCATGTTGGATTGAGTTGTTCGATCTGCAGCCCGGAGTTGTCCAGTTCTGAGGAATCCAGGTTTTCTTGAAATCCAACTCAGATTTGTTCATTGGCCGGCTCGAAGATGGGTCCGTAGCTTGTAAGCATCCGCTATCATCGCCGCATGGCGAACGTACAGGATTTCAATGGCAAATGGGCGTTGGTGACGGGGGCTAGTGCGGGGATTGGTGTGGCTCTGGCGCGGGAACTGGCGCGGAACGGGGCGAAGCTGATTCTTACCGCGCGGCGTCAGGAGCGGCTGGAGGCATTAGGTGCGGAGCTACGGGCCCAAGGGACGGAAGTGCGGATCGTTCTGGCCGATCTGACGCAGCCGGATGCGCCACAGGCGATCTTCGATGCTACTGCCGGACTGGATGTTGAGATTCTGGTCAACAATGCTGGGCTGGGGCAGTATGGGTATGTGCACTCGGCGGACGTTGGGCAGGAGATGGGCCAGATTCGCGTGAACTGCGATGCGGTGGTGCATCTCTCGCGCCTGTTCGTTCCAGCGATGGTGGAGCGGCGGCGGGGATGGGTGCTGGTGCTTGCATCTACGGCGAGTTTTCAGCCGGTGCCGTTTCTCTCGACCTACGCGGCGACCAAGGCTTTTGACCGGTTCTTTGCGCTAGGGCTGGCTGAAGAGGTTGCGCCGTTTGGAGTGAAGGTGACGGCGCTGTGTCCGGGACCGACGGAGAGTGAGTTTTTCGATGTGGCGGGAGCAGCGAAATTTCCCGGCGCGAAAAAGATGACGAACCGGAAGATTCAGTCGGCGGAGGAAGTGGCGCGACTGGGGTTGGAGGCGCTGGCGCGGGGGAAACGGACGCTTGTTCCGTATTTTGCAGGGCGGTTTACGGCGGTGTTGGTGCGATTCTTGCCGGTGGGGTTGATTACTTATTTTGTGGCCAAATCGGTGCGGCCGGCGCGGTAGGTTTGTGGAATCCCACCCTTCGTGCGATGAAGCTGCGCGAAGGATGGGGCACCCTGTGTATTCGCGGCTGCGAAGTAAAACTCTATTGCGTTGAGGCGGGGATGGTTTCCGGGATTTGGTTGTTGGCGGCGATGGCGAATGAATTGAAGAAGTGGATTACGTCCTGCTCGTGCCGGGCTGCTGGCGACGGGGCTGTGGCGATGAGCATGTAGAGGCGGGGACCGGCGTAGATCAGGCGCGTGTCCAGGATGCCGCCGCCTACGTTGTGGGCTACTACATCGCGGCCCGGATAGCCCTGCGGGTTGCTCCGAATCTCACTGACCAGGGTGGTCTGGGTCCTGCTGAGGGCTCCATCGCGGGCCTGGTCGAGGGTTTTGTCGGGGACAAGGTCGTTCATGCGGGCTACGGGGGGCTTTTCAGCCCATGCGATGGCGTAGGTGCGGTCGGAATCGGGCTTGGACAGCAACATACTGATGGGTTCTTTGCCGCCGGTTTCGCTGGTGGCTTGGACGACGATGCGTTGAGGGTCGCCGGGCATTTCAGCTTTGAAACCGGTGGTTGCGTCTTCGACGGGCCGCCACTCGAGTTCCGCGCCGGATGGGTTTTGAATGATCCCCTCTGTGGCGTGGCTGGGCAACCATTGGCTCAAAAATCCCAGATTGCGATGGTAGCGCCACGCGTAGACCGCCCCGATGAAGACCAGGATGGCGATCATCGACAGATACATCCGTTTCATATTCTTGAGATTGCCGTCTGGTAACCCTTGTTGCAAGAGAGATTTAAGGAATTAGTGCGGAGGGTCACTGGTTGGGCAACAGGAGTCTTTTGGAGGACATTTTATTTTCTGGAACATCTCAAAAAAAAAACTTGTAGAGGCAAGACAACTATTCCAGACATCATGCATCTGACTTTATAACCAGCAGAGGCAACCGCTGTAGTACTCCCCGCCAAAGCGCTACTATCTACGTTGTTGGTCCGGCAACGGATCCCCCTCAAACGATCTTCAGACACTCCCATCTAAATTGCCTCTCGAGTGGGCCCGCCGGAAGGCGGGCCCAACGCTCGTTTGGGCAACGGGGGAGGGATGTGATTGTGCGCTGTGTCTACATCTACAATCGGCAGGTATGGGCGACAAATCCAGTCCGATCCGCAATTTAGACGAAAATAAAGTCTCTTTACCGCTGTCTTCGACCGGTGTACAGCCGCTTACGGTCATGGCCTGGGCGGAACTCGACTGGCTCTGGCATGGCTTCAGCACGCGGGCCGGCGGGGTTAGCCGGGCTTATCTTCTTGATGGAGCGGATGTTGAAGGCGGTGAACTGAATCTGGGTTTTACTGCGGCCGATCCAGCGGAAAATGTTCGGGAAAACCGGCTGCGGTTCGTGGCTGCGGTAACGGGAAGCCGCTTGACGCCGCTGGTGGCGGTGCGGCAGGTGCATTCGAACCGAAGTGTGGTGCTTCGTGCGCCGTTTGTGGGGTTTGACCCCGAGGCCGTTCCTGAGGTGGATGGGATTATCACCGACCAGCCAGGGTTGCTGCTGGCGATTCAAACTGCCGATTGCATTCCGGTGCTGGTTGTGGATCGTGTGCGGCGCGTGGTGGCTGGTTTTCATGCGGGGTGGCGTGGGACGGTGGAGCGGATTGTCGAGCTGGGCGTGGAAACGATGCGCGTCGAATTTGGGTCGCAGCCGGGCGATCTGGCTGCGGCGATTGGGCCGGGAATCGGGCCCTGTTGCTATACGGTGGGCGACGAGGTGTTGGAGAGGTTCACAAAGAATTTTTCTTATGCGCCAGAGCTTTTTTCGCAGGGAACCGGGGGATCAGATGAAGCGACGGGTGAGGGCAACGCTGGTCTGGGGCTTCGAGTCGATTTGGTCATTGACTTGATTGGGGCCAATCGCCGTCAGCTTCTGGCAGCGGGACTGAGAGCCGACTCGATCTCCGTTGTGGGTGGATGCACGGGCTGCCACGCTGAGCTTTTCTATTCGCATCGCACGTCGGCTGGGCACGCCGGACGGATGATGAGCGTGGTTGGAATCCGGTAGCTTACTGGGTGGCGTCGTTGGGGTTTTGGCCCTCGGAGAGGACTTGCTCGGCGGGGCACTCGGGGTGGACGCACTTCCAGAGGTTCATGGTGCGGGTGGGCCAGTCTACGGCTGAGAGCAGCCAGGCATGGCGATGCCGGGAGAGTGGCAATTGGGCCTGGATAAAGCCGGTGAGTGCCTGGGCGAACCGCTCCGGCTCGTCCCAGATGGGGTTGAAGCCGCCGGTGAAGACGGTGAAGCGGTGTTGCGGGGCCGATTTCAGCAGGGGATCGAGCAGATCTAGATATTTTTGCAGCGGGTATGCGCGGCTTTCGCGGGAGAGCGCAAAGAGAACCGGGGATCGAAGCGTTTGGAGGGCGGAACGCAGACCGGTCTCAGATTGGCGAAGGGAGAGGTTTGCCTCTTCGCACAACGAACGCAGTGCGGATTCCACCACTTCGAGGCGCAGCGCTTGCCTGCGGGCTGGGCCATTGATTTTGCTGGCTGCGGTACAGTTCGATTTGCGGGTTGGACTTGAAGAGCGCGGGCTTGAAGAGATGAGGCTTGAAGAGACCAGGCCGGCGGGTTGGCAGAGGACCAATCCCATCACTCCGGCTGGATGGCCGGCGGCATAGCGAATGGCTACGGCCGCTCCGAAGCCGCTGCCTAAAAGAATTGGCTGGCGGATTTCGAGTTGATGCAGAACTCCGTTTAACAGCGAAGAGCAATGTTCGAGGGAAAATGCTGGTTCCACGGGGTCAGCCGAGTGGCCGTGGCCCGGCCAATCCAACATGAGGAGTTGGCTACCAACTGGGATACGGCTTATGAGTGGGTAAAACTCGCGACTGCCGCTGCCGGCGTCGTGCAAGCAGACGACCGATTCGGTGGCGGCGCCGGAGTCGATAGGCGCGCGGAATCGCTGCCACACGATCGGAGAGCCATCTACCAGGCAAAATCCTTCGGGCGAGTGAACCCCGAGAACGCTGCGCAACCGCTGAGCCCGCTGAAGTGCCGCGAATTGGGCGTCATTTCCCGAGGCCATGGCTCTTTCAACAATGCTTCGAGTGGCAGTCCCTCCAGCATCTTGAAAACGCGCCAGTGGACGGAATTCAACTGTTTTAGGTTCCAGTGCCGCTACGCGGCGGGTGACTCCCCGGGATTCACCAGATCGCGCAACTCCTTGGATGGTTTGAAGTAGGGCACGCGTTTGGCCGGAACGTCTACCCGGTCACCGGTCTTGGGGTTGCGGCCAATGCGGGGGTTTCGCTCCCGGATGCGGAAGGAGCCGAAGCCACGAATTTCTATTTTGTCTCCGGATTGCAGGGCGGCGATCACGGAGTCGAAGATGGTCTCGACGATCACTTCGCCGTCACGGCGGGTCAGATCGCCAAGCTGCGTCACCTTCTCTACCAGGTCTGCTTTGGTCATGCCGATTGGCCTCCGCCTCCAAGAATAACCGGATTCACGACGCTACCCCAAAAAAAGTGGTTTCCTTTGCAAATTGAATGGGTTGGGACGAACAAAGGGGTGAGTATCACTCCCCCGAAGGGTGGCTCGCAGTAGGCGCGTCTCCGGTATGATGACAGGGTATTTGGCCAAATTGTATTCTCGCGTATCAGAAAGGTATTCAGTTCGTGAACGGTTATCCCGCCTACAGCATCGTTATTCCCGCGTACAACGAAAGCGCCCGCATCGGGGCGGCACTGCGCGAGGTGGTGAGCTGCATTCGCGAACGTGGTTGGGATGCCGAGGTCACCGTGGTGAACGATGGTTCGACGGACACGACGGCGCGGCAGGTGCTGGATTTTGCGATTTCGGCTCCTGAGGTCCGGCTGATCGAGAATCCCGGCAACCGGGGCAAGGGCTTCAGCGTGCGGCATGGGCTGCTGAAGGCTCAGGGCGAGATTGTGATGTTTACCGACGCCGATCTCTCGGCGCCTATCTGCGAGGCGGAGCTGCTGTTTGAGGCGATTCGCGGGGGTGCGGATATTGCGATCGGTTCGCGATGGCTGGAACGCACGCGGCAGACGCATCGCCAGCCGCTGTACCGGCAGTTTTTTGGGCGCTGTTTCAATCTTGTTACGCGCACGGTGATGGGTTTGCACTATGCGGATACGCAGTGCGGCTTCAAGGCATTTACACGGGCTGCGGCGCAGACTGTATTTCAGCTGCAGACAATCGAGCGATGGGGATTCGACCCAGAAATTCTGTTCATCGCCGGCAAACGCCACCTGCGGGTGCAGGAGGTGCCCGTAACCTGGGGCCACGACGAGCGAAGCCGGATGAGCTACCTGCGCGACGGGATGCACATGCTGCGGGAGATGGCGATCATTCGCTGGAACGCGCTGCTGGGCCGCTATAACGGGCCGATCACGGCGGTCGAGCGACCGCAGCCTAGACGGAGTTAGCTGGATATGCCGCACCCGCAACTGTTGCGCATGGTCGGCGTAATCGTTTTCTTTCTGATGCTGGCGCTTGTACTTTGGCGGCGCGGGCACCGTAACTAGAGCGAATCCACGATAACAGTACCCTGAAACGCGCTATACGGGGTATTGATTTCTTAAGGAAATCAATACTTTAGATGTTCATCCTGGGGTACATCTATCTTGGATTCGCTGTAAGCCTCCAGTGTAGTTACGCCTTTCTGTTACTCGATATCTGCCCAGTTATCTTCGGGATTGCGGTCGATGAGTTTGCTGTAGGGATCGATGGCGGCGCGCGTAGGTTTCTCGTTCACGATGAACGTGAACGTGGTGTGCGGCTGGGTGATCCAGACTTTCTCGGTGTGCAGCGGCTCCTCCGACTCTTTCTTGCCTTTGAAGACGCCGACTTCGATCAGGTCGTGGATGGGAATATTCGTTTCGGCTCCGTCGCCATTGGCGCGCGCCTTGCGGGTATCGACTGCGAGCGTGACTTTGTACTTGTGATCCGGCGTCTCCACTACCTTGGCCGAGACGGCTTTGTTGTCGTACAGGGTGATGGTCTCGAACATGTCGGTGATCATGTATTGCAGCTCGGGCGGCGTGTGTTTGCGCAGGGATTCGATGAGCCCACGGGTGTCCGGATAGGGCGGTCCGTTCATCTTCCATTTGTCGAGAAATTCTTTCAGCGCGACGTTTAGATTGTCTTCGCCGATGGCGTCGGAAAGGCCATAGAAGGCCATCGATCCTTTCTGGTACCAAACATATGGTTCGTTCTGCACGAGGGCCAGCGGCGGTTCATGGCGTACTTCTCCGGAGCGGCCACGCAGGTAGCCGTCGAGCTCGTGCTTGAGGAAGCGGCGCATGTGTTCTTCGCCATATTTCTTTTCCATGACGCGGAGCGCGGAGTATTCGGCGAGGCTCTCGGACATCATGTTGGAGCCCTTCTCCATACCGCCTACCAGTTGGTGGCCCCACCATTGATGGGCGAGTTCGTGGGCGGTGACGAAGGTGGTGAAGTCGATGTCGTCGGGGCGTTTCACTCTTCCGATGAAGCCGATTCCTTCTGAGTAGGGAACGGTGTTGGGGAAGGACTGCGCGAAGGTGCGATAGCGGGGGTATTCGATGATGCGGTACTGGTCGAACTGATACGGGCCATAGTTTTTGGTGTAGTAATCGAGGCCGCCTTTGGAGGCATCCATCATCAAGTCAAGATCGCGGGTGTGGCTTGCGAGGTAGTAGATCTCGAGTTTGGTGCCGTGCCATGTGTCGCGCTTAACGGCGTATTCTCCGGAGTTGTAATCGAAGAAGTCCTGGATGTGGGTTGAGCCCATGCTGTACTCGAAGTAATGGCGGCCATCCTGCTGCCACTCGCGCACGAGGTCGCCGGGAGAGATGGCAATCTGGCTGGGCGAGGTGCTGACGACGGTGTGATAGGTGACGAAATCGGCGGCGGGGCTGAAGAGATTGGTGTTCATTCCGTAAGCGTCGCCGCGGTCGGGCAACTCTTCCTGCGCGGCGAGGCCAGCTTCTTTGCGGCGAACTGGATTATCCAATTCGCGGCCTGGGTCGTAGCCGAGCGCAGGGAAATAGCCGATGTCGAAGAAGGTGCCGCTGTAGGCAAACTCGGCCTGTTCGCCGTTGTTGCGGAAGCCCGGATTGTTGTAGGCGCATTCAAAGCGGATTTGAAGGGCGTCGCCGGGAGCGAGCGGTGTGGCGAGATGATAGATCCAGAAACCTAGCTTGTTGTCGGACAACGTAACGGTTGCCGGACGGTCAAAGGTGACGGCCTTGATGGATCGCTGGCCATTGGTTACGTAGATATCGGCAATGGGCTTATCGGTCTTGTTGACGGCGGTGTAGGCGCCGGTGGCGTGGAAGCTGCGCTGCTGGGGATAGATGTCGACGTGCGTGTCGACGGCGGTGATCTTGGGAAGGGGCAGGCGCTCGTATTTCTTGTAGAGCTTTTCGTAGTCGGCCTGCATTTTGCGGTTTGCGGTGTCTGTCATGAATGGGTTGAGGATATGCGTGTTGTAGTAATACCAGCCGCCGGTTCCGGCGATTGCGAGAAGAGGGAAGACGAGCATGATGGCGTAAGCGGGAAGGGACTGCTTTGCACTTCGCAGCCTTGCGCGTAGGCCTGTCTCAGCACCTCGCCTTGCCAGCAGACTGGCCAGCACTCCGAGAAACACTGCCCACGCGAGCCAGTAGACGGTGGACCACAGGATCGGTTGGACATAGTGGCCATACCCATTCATATCGGAATAGGTATAGGGCACCACATCCCCGTACATGTACAGGCGGTCAGACAGCCCCATGGTGTCCATGACGAGCTCCAGCAAGAACACTCCAATGACGATGCCGTGGCCAATGAACTTGTTGGAGACGATGGTCTGCACGAAGAAGGCGAGCAACGAGAAGATCACCACCTGAGGGAAGGTGACGATGTAGAGCTCCTTGAAGTATTGGAGCAGTTCGAAGTTGTAATATCCGGCCAGGATTTGCGACAGGATGCCGCATAACATCACAACTGTGAGGAGAACTAATTCCGCTTGCCAAAGAGCGGCAAGTTTACCAAGTGTGTCGATCCATCCGGCGACGGGGAGCGCATCGTGTATCTGTTCGAAGTTTGTGTCGCGCTCGCGCCAGATGAGCTCTCCGGCATACATGGTGGCGACGATGTACAGAAAGAGAACGCCATTGCCTTCGATTGCCTGAAGCATGTAATAGGTGACGGGCCAAACATCTGAGCCACTCAGGTTACCTGCGGAATGGCCGCTGGCCATGCAGAAAGCCACCATGAGCAGGGCGAGTGCCCAGAAGGGAATTTCACGGAATATATTGCGCGAGTAGATGCGCGTAAGGGAAGCGAACTGCCGCACGCTGGTGGCGAAGCCGTAATTCGTGGAGACGGCAGGAAGTAGGTTGTGAAAGCGCGGCAGGGGCGGTGCGGTGGATTCCTGAGCCTCGGCCTTTTGCTTACGGCTGCGCCGCGCTGTCAACGCCTCTGCAGACATGGGGAAGAGAAGGAAGATTGCGATGAAGGCTACAAGGCCGACAGAGCACCAGAGCACTCGATTCCAGAGGAACATGCCGCTGAAAGGAATCCACAACGTGTTCTGTTCTACCACTGTCCAATAGCGCACGATGCTGCGCAAGAGGATCAATCCCACTGGATCGAATACGGAGGGCCAGTATGGATTCAGGCTTCGTGTCTGTACAACTGTGATCAAGCTGATGAGGTACACGATGAAGAGCGTTACGCCTTGCAGATACACCACGATTACTTTGCGTGTAAGTGCAGCAACGAGAAAAAATATGGTTCCTAGGAAGAAAATCTGTGGCGCGACGAGGACCGCATAGTGATAGGCCAACATGGGAAGGTCGATCGGCGCGATGCGCGTGTGGTCGACCCAGGGAGCTAACGTTCCAAGAATCTCCCCGAGGGGAAGTCCGAGGAAAACAAAGAGCGTGGTAACCAGAGAACCAGCCCAGAGGCCGCCGAGATAGGCGAATTTTGTAATGGGCTTGGTGAAGATGATTTGATATGTATCGCGCTGGAAATCGCGCAGGATCGATGTGCCGAAGATGGCCGCGATAATGATGGAGCCAAAGAAGGTCATTGTGACATCGATCAACTGAGTCGCGCCGGGCCCATTGAGCAGAACCTTGCCAATGCCAGCCGGGCCAAAGCCCTCGAAGGCGATGCTGGCGAAGGCAAGCAAGAGCCACAGGCCGAGATAGCAATACGTAGCGACGCTCTTGAAGCGTATCTTCAGCTCGAAGAAGAAAAATTCAAAGAACATTGGCGAGTTCTCCTGCAGGGTACTTGTGACGACCTCTGACCGGGCACTACTGAATCGTCTGGGGCGCCTTGTTGTTCAGGGTGAGGAAGTAGACATCCTCAAGGTCGGGATCTACGGCGCGGAAGTTACCGCCGGGATTGGTGTCGGAATGAATGCGCAGTTCGTGTGCTCCGCCCACCAGTTTGGTTGAGACGAGCTTGAACTGGGTAGAGACGGCGGTGAACTCTTCTTCAGTCTTGACGACGATGCTGTAGATACCACCGCGTAGTTTTTCCAGGGTTTCATCCGGCGCGCCTTCGAGCACTACCTGGCCGTTGCTGATGATGGCCATGCGAGGGCAGAGTTCGCGGACGTCGTCGACGATATGTGTGGAGAGGATCACGATGACGTCGCGGGCCAGCGAACTGAGCAGATTGAGGAAACGATTGCGCTCGGCGGGATCGAGGCCGGCGGTGGGCTCGTCGACGATAATGAGCTTGGGGTTGGCGAGCAGGGCCTGGGCGATGCCGAAGCGCTGCTTCATGCCGCCGGAGTAGGTGCTGAGCGCCTTTTTGCGGGCGTCCCAGAGATTGGTCTGGCGCAGCAGGGTATCGACAATCTCTTTACGTTCGCCGGAGCTGGCGATGCCCTTCATTACGGCAAGATGGTGGAGCATGTCCAGCGCGGAGATGCGCGGGTAGACGCCGAACTCCTGCGGCAGGTAGCCGAGCTGGCGGCGGACGGCATCTTTGTTGGCCACGACGTCGAGGCCGTTGAGGAGAATCTGGCCGGAGTCGGGATCCTGCAAAGTGGCGATGGTGCGCATCAGTGTGGACTTGCCCGCGCCGTTGGGGCCGAGCAGGCCGAACATGTTGTTGCCGATGCTGAGGCTCAGATTGCTGAGCGCCTGGACGCCGTTGGGATAGCGCTTGGAGATGCTGCGGATTTCAAGAGACAAGAAGTGGCTCCTTTACGAGAAATGCTGGGCAGATGAATTGCCGGGCGAACGGTAGGGGCACAACAACGGTGGGGGACCGCAAGTATTGACGATAGTAACGGAGAATAGTGGACATTTGTTCCGTAAAAACCGGCAATTGTGTCCATACGGAAGTCAGGGACGGCGGTCTAGCGGCGCGTGATGGCTTCGCGGATGTGAACCAGTGGCGCGTTGGCGTTGAAGCTTGCGCCGTCTTTTCCGGGGCTGACGCCCAGTTCAGCCCAAAGTTTGGTTAGATCGACGGGCATCGGATTACTGCTCCACTGTTTGTATTGATCGGTGAGAACAGTGGTGCCGGTGGCCTTGTCGCCCGTTTCGAGCGCTTTCATCAGAGGCCAGTCATGGTCGATGGTGCCGCTTGCATCGACGATGGCGCGCAGGGCGTCCTGAAGGCCCTTTTGGTTGCCGGTCTGCTTGCGGATGTTGACGTCGGCGACCAGGCAGAAGAGCGCTCCGCCCCAGTAGGTGCGGCCCCAGGTATGGGTGTTGTCCATCCCCTGGTCGCCAGCTTCGGGCTCGCCTTTGGGCATGCCATCGAGCATGTCGCGCCAGACTTGCTTTGCCTGCAGTTCGCCGGCCTGGACACGGGCGATGGGCTCGACATAGGTGCTGAGGCCCTCTTCCATCCAGTGCTGATCGTCGGGTAACGACGGGAAGGCCATGTGGACCAGTTCGTGGGTCATGGTCCAATCTTCGGCGAGGTCTTTTTCGGTACTGTGCTGGCCGAGGCGGATCAGGGTGAAACCGGGCATCCCGTGCATGGCGCCCCATGTCGTCCCTTGCATGACTCCGCTGCGGCCGGCGGCGGGCACGATGAGGATTCGGGCGCGCGCTACCGGGAAGCGGCCGTAGTAGACGACGACAGCGTTGGCGGCGCGTTGAATCCAGGGGATGATTTTGGCTGGAGGCAGATCGAGTTGCCCAGTGGCGAAATCGACCTGGAGTGTCGCGGCGCCAATATGAAGGTTTTCCGTAGAAGCGATTTGCTCTCTGGAGCCGGGACCGCGATCCCCTGGCGGGGGGCCGGGTTGGGCGTGGGCTGCGATGCAGAAGAAAACCGCGAACGAGAGGGCGGCCATGCAGGTGGATTTCCGTGACATGCGGCCCTCTTTCGCGGCTTGGTGTAGGTAAAGACTGCGCAATGATGTTATTTGGTTACAAGGATGTCGAGTTTTTCGATTTTTGGCGCGACGGCAAGCAGCGCATCGGCGTTGGCCATGAGGGCTTTGGCGATTTCGCCGTTGAGGTGGGCGTCGCGGGCCGCCTCAACGGCGAAGGTGTCGAAGATGCCGAAGGTGTCTGGGCCGGTCTTAAAGGCGTACCAGCGGATAGTCCCGGGCTCGGCCTGGGCCAGCGGCAGCGCCGATTTTAGAAACTCTTCGACCACCTGCTCCTGGCCGGGCTTGGCCTGTACCTGGGCTAACAATGCGTATTTTTCCATAATGAAATCCTCCTCAGGATATGTTCGTGAGACGTGGAGTTGGATGCCGGGTTTCAGGAATTCTGCGAAGTTGACTAAATCGTGACGATTACAGTGTGGGTTCACGATCGACGCCGGGATAGAGCAGGGAAGCCACTGCCAGCGCAGACGCTCGAAAAATGCGATCGAGCGCAGGCCGCCTGCCTCGCTGATCGTGGGGAAGGCGAAGATCACGCCGAAGGCAGCTACTCCATAGGCGGAGACGAAGCGGTCTTACCGGCTGAGAAGTCCGCTTCTGCGACGCTCGACGCTGCCGCGGATCACCGAATAGACCTCGGTCATGGCGATAGGGTAGGTGAGGAAGGCGTCTCCCTCGTGACGGGCGCCGGGCTTGGAGCCCTGGGCGGTGTGGAAGACGATGGCGATGTGCGCGGTGAGGGGGTTGCGACGCAGCCGGCGGCAGACCTCGAAACCATTCATATCGGGCAGGTTCATGTCGAGCAAAACGGCGTCCACGGCATTTTTTTGTGCGTATTCGATGCCCTCTGTGCCGGTGAGAACATTGGTGGCCTTGAACCCCGCAAGTTCGAGCAACTCTGCAAGGCCTTCGGAGTGAGCCTTGTTGTCATCGATGACAAGGACGCTCATAGCGGCCTTCTCCGGAGATGCTGTTTCCTGGTCCATAGTGGGAAGTTCCGATTATAAGCATACCCTTGCACGGTGGGGCATGGAAATAAGAGAGATATCGATCTGCTTCAGGTACGTACGCGGCGAAAATAAGGGCTGTATGGGCGAATAAAAGAGAAAGCTGGAATCGGCTCCCGGAGGACCGATGCGCGCCTGGAGTTCGTGCTCGGTTTTGGACAACTCAGGAGGAGGAGGGCAGTCTACGATTCGGGAACACACTGGCGGTCGCGTCCCGTATGGGAGTGACTGCGCACGGTGGCCCTATCGGTCCTTCGCAGTTTGCCCGATTTGGAAGCCATCCCCTGGCCGCCAGTTGTGTCCCGACTCAACTGGGTCAAGAGGCAGACCGAGCGATGTCTCTTTCTATACATATTTTTTTCAAACACTTTGTGTCCAATAACTTCGAATGGCACGAGATTTAAAGACCCAGTTATGTTCTCAGGAGGGTTGTGGATGGCGCAGATTGACGCGGTATTACATGTCTTGAGTCAGGGTAAGAGCGTTCGGCGGGAAGAGTGGGAACCTTACGTTCACATGTTTGTATTGAACGACATTCTTATGTGTCAGTACAGCGACGCAAAGCCGTGGGAACACTCCCTAACCTGGGGTGAGCTATCCGCGTTGGATTGGGAGCCTGTTGGAGCTACGCCTGTGGTTCAGTTAACAGACCGAACGCCGGCCACACCTCCATCTGTCAAGCGAGCCCCCGGCCTGGCCTTACAGAGTGCCCTCGGCAATGTGGGGGTGCGTCGCAACTCGTTCCTCCTCCGGTTCTTTCCGCACCGGCGGGGCGTTTGAACGAAAAGTGTGCAATCGGTTTGGTTCTGTTTTTCAAAAAACTATCGACCCAAACGATGTCAGTGAAACTGCGACGATCCATTCGGAGGGTTAGATCGGATTGGCAGTGATGATATAGAGCTAAGGTTGATTTTCCATATTGATCTACGGACGTGCGGCCCATAAGATATTTGCACATTAAAAATCAATCTGGAGACTGAAATGGGCCCCAGATGCTTCAGGAAGAAGGAGTCGAACCCGCCTGCCTGCGGTTTGCACAATGTGGCGCTCGAACAGAAGGTGATTGCAATCGACGAGAACGCTCCCTATCTCGGGCGAGTCAATTGCTTTGTGTGCCCGGTGAGCGATTCCGTAGTTGAGGATACAGAGTTGCTCGATCCGCGAGGTTGACGCTGACGGATCAATACGGCCTCTACGTGTCGCGGGTTAAATGCCAGGGGTGAAATTTTCCGGTCCGCACTGCCTGCCCTTCATGTAGGACCTATGTTACCTTTGGGTGTTCAATATTGATCATATTCACGAAGAAGCCCGCAAGTAAGGTGGGAGCAAGACAGCCTACCCACAAAAATCTCTTGATTTCGAAGGCCATAATTTTGCGGAGAGACGATTTGACGACCCTTGTTTCGTTCGCCAGAAGGCAAAACCACGATTCCTCGATCGATTCAATCTGCACCAAGTGCTACCAGACTGTTGCGAGCGCCTACAGCGCGGGCGAGCTTGTTGCCCCTGAAGAGCGCCACGTGTGCGATCCGAATGAGGAAGCCGACCGGCAGCAGATGATCTTCTCGAGCCAATGCCATAGCTAGTAGCCTGGCGATTTGTTGGCTTGGATGGGTTGGGTTCGGCGCTTAATGTTGGGCAATGCAGGATTCGAACCGGCGACTTTCGCCATGTAACATCAAATATATTGAGAAAGCCCATACACTAAGGAGCAGTAGTGTTCCTTTCTAGGCATCATGCAAGAGCAAAGCGGAATACACCTCCCAAGGACACGAGTTACAGGGCCTCACCCTGTTGAGTGGAGGAGATCTATGGAGACGGTTTGGAAAGTAGAGCGCAATACAGGTTCACGCGCGTTTCTCATCTGTATGGATTTGAGGAAAGAAGTAAGACGTCCGCAATACATGACCAGATATGGGTTCTTCAGTTTACTGGCTCCGCGCTCCCTCATCAGCGAGGAAGCATTGCGAAATTTGTTCAAATTGTGGCCGTGAAACTGTAGTACCGAGTTACCTCCATTACTGATCTGTGCATTTCTATACATACTCTTTGGGTGCAAGTTGTTTCCACTGGCTTTAGTTAAGGCTGTAGAAAATTTCTGGAATAACCAATCCGAGGAGTATCTATGGCAAAGTTTGACAAGGTCGTAGCTGCCTTGACTCAGGGGCAAAGTGTCCGACGGGAGAATTGGCATCCTGATGTCCACATGTTCGTGTACAGGGACTCGCTGATGTATCAGCAGGGTGTCGAAAAGCCGTGGCGATGCGCTTTGAGTTGGGATGAGATTGCTGCGACGGACTGGGAGCTGCTCAAAGCTGCATCCGGCGCTCAACAGGTGCAGCAAATAGCAATAGGTGCAGCTGTGGAACGCCCACTGTTCTTGCTGGTCGAAGAACTGGCTCTGCCGAAGTCCTTTAGCCAGGTAAGGTCGTATTTCGATGCACAACCGCTGTCATTCCCGTCAAAATCTCGCAGGCTCGTGAGGTAAGTGGTGCATTGTGCCGCTGTTAAATCCGGAGTTCAGGTGAGGCTTTTTCGCTTGACACTATCAGGCAGATTAGGCTGTGAATCCAGAAGTACCGGCCTGGATGAATTTTCCTGCGGTAACTGGTCGCGTAGAACGACGTTGAGCAAAGATTTATGAACCCGGATTCGGCCCTTATAGTCGATGTAGCCGAGCTTGCGGAAGCGATTCATGAAAAAACTGACCCGTGACCGGGTAGTGCCGATCATTTCTGCCAGAGTTTCCTGGGTGACTGGTGGAATTAACGCAGTGGGTTCCCCCGATTTACCGTAGTCGGCCATTAGCAGCAAGATTCGCGCCAGACGTCTCTCGCTGGAATTGAAGAGCTGATCGATAAGATCGGCCTGCGTTCTTATGCCCCGGGCTAGCATGAACTTCATAAAAAAGTCGGAAAAGGCGTGTTCCTGATGCAGGACACGGTGCATTTCTCCGTTTTCGATTCTCAGAACCATACATGTGGTTATGGCGCGGGCGGTGGCAATTCTAAGATGGGCTGTTCCAGCCAGGGACTCCTCTCCGACAAAATCTCCGGCAGCCAGGAGTGAAACTGTAGCTTCTTTGCCCTTCTTTGAAACCACGGTGAGCTTTGCCCGTCCGGAATGAATATAAAAGACTGAGTCGGCAGGTCCTCCCTGGGAGTAGAAGGTGTGCTTTGCCTTGAAGCGGATCAGCTTACGTCCCAGGCCCGCGCGTTCCAGATAGCATATCGGGTCGAATGCTATTGTTTTCGTTCCATCCATCTAGACGGTCATTTCTCGGATGCAGCATTACCGAGGCTATACGGCAAGTCTGTTTGATACTGTATAACTGCGCTACTATTCGATCGCAGGGCACACGCGAATTCGTATACTAATATACGATTGCACCATCGTAACCTATAAATCTGAGCAGTCTAGCTCATTCGTTGCATCGGTATCACTTGTACGACTTACTCTAATTAAGCCTCTGGCTTTGAAGCATTGAGCAATATAGACCATACCCACTATCCATCCTGTACATATCTATCGTCGATGAGTCTTGTATGTGGGTTGTGACGGTGAGGACCCTGGGCATCTTGACGGATGAGAGCGCGGCGCGCACACAATGAATTTGCCTTACACCAAGTAACGGGGCGACCGGGCAGACGCTATTGCCCGGCTCTGGGAGTGGTCAATATTGACCATACCAGCGAGAGACGTACCTCTTAGCGTCGCTAAGAGAGGACCGGAATATATGGTAATTCATAAAGATACGAAGGATTTTCTATCTAAGGTTGATTCCATTCAATCCAGATATCTTCAAACTGTTGTTGAGCGGCAAAATGAAGATAGTCTCAAGGTGGATGAGGAGCAGCGCGACTTAGAATCGACAGACGAATTTAGCCATCACATTGATTCCGGGCAGGGAGCATTTTAGAGGTTAAAATTTAAGCGATGAACGACGGATTCGACTGAGGGATGATTCTAATGGTGGGCGGTGAGGGACTCGAACCCCCGACCTCCTGCGTGTGAAGCAGGCGCTCTAACCAGCTGAGCTAACCGCCCGTGCGGCGCAAAACTACAAGTGTCGAATACCAGTGTAAGGCATCCGTGAGGAATCGGGCAATGCGGTGCGGCGGCAAGTGCGAAGTTGCGCTTCCCCCTTTGCAGGACTCTGGTAGATCTGCAGTCTGAGAGATTCTGCCCGATGAGACTCAGTATCAATGGTTATCTTTTTCGGTGCAAGGCTACCTTAGCAGTTCCGCATGTGCTGGGATGGATGAGGATTTGCTTCTCACAAATGTTCCCTGATAGCGGTACAATCAATGCCTCTTGAGGCGAAAGCTATTCGAGATGATTGACAATGGAATGAGCGGAAACGAAGAATCCATTCCATCTGGTTGAAAAGTCGAATGGACGTTACGCATCGAACTTATTTTAATGAGGTTGCATGAGTGTTCAAGATCGCTTCAGGTTAGATGGAAAGACCGCACTGGTGACCGGGGCGGCAAGCGGATTGGGTGCAGCAATTGCCATCGCGCTCGCCGAATCAGGTGCTACTGTGGCGTGTCATGGAAACCGAAGGCCCGCCACGCAAACCTGCGAAACAATGCGCTCCAAAGGCCTTTCCGGTTATGCATTTTCCGGCGATCTTGGCGGGGAAGACGGAGCCGTCCGATTGTTCGATGAGGTGCGGGCCGCGTTGGGGGATGTGCATATTCTCGTCAACAACGCTGGGATGATTCATCGGGAAGCCGCCGAGGAGTTCGATCCTACGGCCTGGTCGGCGGTGCTTCAGGTGAACCTGACAAGCGCCTTCAGGCTGTGCCAGCTTGCCGGAGCCGAGATGTTGAAGCGGCAGCAGGGCAAGATCATCAATATCGCTTCGCTGCTGTCGTTTCAGGGCGGCATTCGCGTGCCCGCGTATGCTGCTTCAAAGGGCGCGATCGCCCAGGTCACAAAGGCGTTGGCCAATGAATGGGCCGGTCGCAATGTGCAGGTCAACGCCATCGCTCCCGGCTATTTTCGCACCGCCAACACCGCCGGTCTGCAGCAGGATGAAACCAGAAACAGGCAGATACTTGAGCGCATTCCTGCGGGAAGATGGGGCGAGCCTGAAGATCTGGCCGGTGCAGCAGTGTTTCTGGCCTCCGCCGCA
>Ga0207029_10167_pt1 | contig 18195 bp, 14 predicted proteins | sample Alteio_BWMinCont_39_FD_153282 | JGI IMG/M metagenome (GOLD analysis project Ga0207029, IMG submission 153282) | Enriched cells from forest soil in Barre Woods Harvard Forest LTER site, Petersham, Massachusetts, United States -... | ecosystem: Environmental > Terrestrial > Soil > Temperate forest >...
GGCCCAAACGATATTACCGGCAAGCAGATCCGCGCGGGTATAGCCGAGCAGTTCGAGAAGCGTGTCATTCATCTCAGCGATACGGTCGAACTCCCCGGAAGCGACGCCCGCAATGGTAGACTGCTCGGCCTCTCCCTGAGGCCCGCCGCGCTGTCGATCGAGTGCTTCGTCGCGCTCATGGCGGTCAGTGAAGTCGCGTACCACCCGCGCATAGCCCTGAAGGATTCCGGCTTCATCATGGAGAGCCATCGTGACCGAGTTGGCCCAGAATAGGGAGCCGTCCTTTCGGGCCTGCCAGGCTTCACTGGCAGCGTGGCCTTCCCTCGCGGCGCGCAGGAGTTTGCGTTCCAGGCGTATGACGAGCCTGTCTTCGGGAGGATACAGGAACGAGAGTCCAACTCCGAGGACTTCCTCCGTTCTGTAGCCATACATCCGTTCGGCACCGCCGTACCACGCGACGACGCAGCCTTGAGCATCGAGAAGGCATAGGGCGTAGTCATGCGCCCAGTTGGGAATCTCTTCGGCGGTGGCACTGCCGGCGGATGAGAAAGGCTTGTCTTTCAGGAGCAGCAGGTGACGGACGGGTAGGACGTTGCCGCGGGCGCGGTACTCCACGTCGTAAGAGGTGCCGTCAGCGCGCAGGAGTTGGAGAGTGCCGGCCTGATCGCCCTGTTTGAGGAATTGCTGCCAGCGTTCGCGAAGGAGGGGGGACATGGAAGGCGCGACGAAATCGTCGAGGCGGCGACCAATGATGTTTTCGCGCTGAAGACCGAGAAGTTTAGCGGCGCCGACACTGGCTTCCTGATAGTTGCGATCATCGTCGGCGATGAGGATTGGAGAAGACGGGTGGAAGACGACGGTACGGAAGAGGGACTCGAGTTCGCGGGGTCCGTTCTCGGCAAGCCAGGGAGAAAGCGGGGGCTGCGACGCGGGCCGGGCCTTCGCCGACGGGACAGCAACGATATGTGGATGCGGTTTCGTTTCTTCTGATTTGAGGTGGTTCGGTGACTTATTCAAGCGGCAGTACAAGTGCAATTGTTGCGCCGAGTCGCACTCGATAGGATTGCGGAGATTTGCGCGGGAATGCGGCGAGAGAGCGAAGCCAGGGCGACGACCGTTCGTCAGGAAGACGACAGGTGGTCGGACGACGAAGAATCTGTTCTTTTCACCTGCAGTAGACCGTGTTTCTTCGCGAAAGTATCGAAGCTAAGTCGCTGAAAATAAGACAGACCAATTCATGCAGGGTGGGTCATGGCGGGTTCTGATTCGGATCTATTGCCAATCCGTCCTTCCGCGAAGAATAGGTATCCCCGTCAATCTCGTTTCATCCCCGCTACTGCGGATTCCTTAGGAGCCCGGAACGCGGGTCACAAACAAGAATCGGCGAACTATCTTTTTCTGCCCATATCTTCCTGAAACAACTGCCTTTACCAAACCACATCCTCTGCTTAATCCCCACTCTCCAGGGCCGATTTCTTGACACGGTGTGCTAGTTTTCAATCAGGGAGCGGTCCTCACCGGGTCGCTCTCTGACAGTATTACTTCATGCGCATGAAACGTCGAATTAAGGTGAAACTGGACTTCCGGGCCTGTTGAAGGCTTGCGGTTGCTGCAACGGCGGGCTTCCGACGGAAGAACTTTCAGACGCGTTTGGAAAGCATCGACTCAGGCGAAAGACGTAGAGTCTCGGTACCAGAGGGCGGGAATGATCGAAACGGGATTTTACCTCGCGAGTCTCAACATCGCGGGCATGCTTGGTCCTGTAGTTACCGCTCAATTCATTGGCGGCCGGATCCGGCGGGATAATAATCCGACCCCCGCGCCGATGTAATGATTAATTGTTATTGGCCGTCCACTACCACTGGCAACGGCCTGTCGGTCTTTGATATTCGAATATTTCTTTCAACGGGCGGGAGCCCGCATTCCATGTCCGGGGAGCCCACATTCCGCCTTACTTCGCCGTCCACCAAGCCATCAATCAAAATATCCGTCCCCGTAATAAACCCCGCATCCTCCGCGCAAAGATAGCAGACCAGCGCGCCGACCTACTCCACCTTCCCCCAACGCCCCGGCGAAATATTCGCCACAAACCGGGCGTTCAGTTCCGGATTCCGGATCAGCGGAGTATTCTCCATGCCGGACGGCCCTGGGCTAATCCCGTTCACCGTGATCGCCTGATCCGCCAGTTCCAGGGCCAGCAGCCCGGCAGCGCAGCTCATGATCGAGGCAATAGTACGACTTTGCGTTTGATCGCCGGGCTTGCTTTGGCTCTGGCACCCAAATTCGAAGGCGCTCCGTAATTGCCGACTGGGATTTCGCAGGGTGACCTTCCGCGGTCATGCCTGCCATGCCAATGAGTGGGCGTTTGGGAAGCCGGGATACGGTTCTGAGCAATCACATGGTAAGCAGAAAGGCCCCGCACGTGCAGAATCCAGCGCGTCGCCCTGGTTCACCTGTCAGCCGCCCCTTGCCGTAGCGGATCACTCACCAGAGCGGATAGATAAGGGCGATTACAGTCGTGGAACCAGAACAAAGTCTTCAGCTGCGGATTCGGGAATGCCTGACAGCGCTCGGGATCTCATCGCCAGTCGATTGGGATGTCCTGGTATTTGTGTACCGGCACCAGGCGAGTCTGGCGAATGCCGAACAAATCTCCCACATGGTTGGCTATCCGGCTACCTTGGTTCACGATGCCCTGAAAAACCTGGAATCTCTGAAGTTGCTGCGCCGATCCAAAGCTTCCAATGGAGTCAGCCTCTATCGGCTTGTGTCTTCCCGTGCCGCCTCTCCGCCCTACGAATGCTTTCGAGAGCTGATGGCGTCTGTCGACAACCGCGCGGGCCGGCTGGAAATCACCAAAGAACTGCGGCAAGACCGGAAGGAGGCTCGAAATGGTTGAAAACGATTTAGCCAGGACTGGTATTGCAGGTCTGGATGAGATCTTTCTGGGCGGGATTCCGAGAGCAAACATGATTCTGGTACAGGGGTGCGCCGGGAGCGGCAAGACTCTGCTGGGAATGGAATTCATTTACCGCGGGATAGTCGAGCATAGCCAGAACGGCATAATTGTGGTGTTTGAAACAAGCCCGGACAAAGTGGTTCGCGACGCCGCCCAGTTTGGCTGGGACTTCGAGGAGCTTGAACGGCAGAATAAGCTCAGGATTGTTTTTACCAGCCCGGAAGTTCTGGACGCCGAATTGCGTTCTCCGGATAGTTTGTTGCTGGAAATGGCCACCGAAATCGGGGCGGGTCGGATTTTCATAGACGGGATCGGACTATTGCGTCCGCCGATAGTAACCGGCAATGACGCCGCCAATGGACCCGTCAATTACCGTGAGCGTTTACACCACTTGTTGGAGGCGATGCGTCGCGAGAATCTGACTACTATGTTTTCGCATGAGTTCGGCGAGCGGCTCGACGCGGTTTCCACGTTAGAGGTCGCCACATTTCTTTCCGACACAGTGATCGAACTCGGCCATGACCGTCGCACCCGGGTAGCACATCGCAGCGTGGAAATCATCAAGAGCCGGGGCCAGCGATATGTTGCAGGCAAGCACACGTTGCAAATGATCAGCGGAAAAGGCCTCGAGATATTTCGCCGCGTTCAAGCCCCCGATCTTCATCCCCCCGATGAGCCCACTTCAATCACCAAGAGTTCTGTAATGGGGGTGCCTGCATTGGACGAGTTGATCGGGGGCGGATTCTTTGACGGTTCCACGACGATGGTGGTTGGCATTTCCGGTGTGGGCAAGACCGTGCTTGCAACGCAGATCCTGCTGGAGAGCGCGAGATGCGGCAAACGCGTTCTGCTGGTCTCCCTCGACGAACATCCGGCCCAGATCATCCGTAACGCCGGGACGCTCGGCCTCGATCTGAAAGCGCAGATGGACGCAGGCATGATTCACATTTTTTACGATAGCCCTCAGGAACTGGAGATTGACGCGCATTTTGCGAGCATCGTCCGAACTATCCAACAATTCGACATCCAACGGCTCGTGATAGACGGCGTGACGAGTTACAGCACGGCTCTTGAGGATCAGAGGACGTACCGCGATTTCTTCCACGCCCTGGTTGCATATACCAAAGCGCATTTGATGACCACCGTTTTCAACTACGAGAATCCGGAATTGTTCGGGGTCTCGTGCTATATGCCGGAGTTTCCCGTCAACTCAATCGTGGACAATATCATTCTTCTTTCCCTGGTGGAGTTAGGGAGCACTCTTCATCGCACCATCGCGGTAGTCAAAGCCCGGGGATGCAAACATCAATTCGACACGCGCGAGTTCACCATCGGGTCGGGCGGAATCGCGCTCATTCCGGTGGATAAAGGGGCCAACCAGGCCGCGCTGTCGATCGAGAGTTACTCCAGCATCCTCAGCCGGGCGCCCACGCGGATGAGTCCCCGCCGCGGCAACGGCGCAGCTATTCCTCCCATCACGCCTGCCGGATAGACGGTGTCGGCAGGCGACGGGGAGTTTCCGGCATCATACGTTCAGCATTTCCGCATTCACAGAAGAAACCCGGATCAGTTTTCGCTGTATCGCATACTTAATGACTTCGGTGCGATCGTGCAGATCCAGCTTACGCATCATGTTGGTCTTATGTGTTTCGACGGTTTTCACGCTAAGAACAAGGCGCGTTGCGATGTCCTTCAAAGTGAGCCCGTCAGCCAACAGCTTAAGGACTTCACGCTCGCGGGAACTCAGACGTTCATAATCCGTCGCTCCGATTTTTGCGCCATCGACGTGTAGTTTTACTATCTTCTTAAGAGCTCGGGAGCTGATGTATTGCCCGCCACGTCTTACCACGTCGATCGCATGGATCAGATCTGCGCGTGGCGCGTCTTTGAGAACATAGCCGGAAGCACCCGCAGTGAGGCAGCGAGTGATCACCTCTTCCTCCTCGTACATAGTGAGGATGAGAATCCTGATCTTCGGATTCGTTTGCAGGATCCGGGCTGTTGCTTCAAAGCCGTTCAGATCGGGCATCGAAATATCCATTAACACAACATCCGGATTCAGCTGCTGCGCCTTTGTCACGGCATTCCGACCGTCTTCCGCTTCGGCTATGATTTCAATGGAAGGCTCATCCCGAAGAATTGCCTTGATCCCTTCGCGGAACAAAGTGTGATCGTCGCAGAGAAGCACTGACGTCTTCTTCATCATTCCTCCGGTTTCATCAAAGGCAGGCTACACCGGACTTTGGTGCCGCTGCTCTTGATGCCAGGCCGAACCTGGCAAGATATGAATTCAATCTTTCCGCCCAGGAGTTCAATCCTGTCCCGCATCGCCCGCAAACCGTAGGATCGGGCGACGCTGCGCATTCTGTTCTCGAGATTGAAGCCCTTTCCGTCGTCCTCAATCTCCATGACGAAATAATTCTGCTTGATGTACAGGCTGATCTTGACGTTTCGGGCACTCGCGTGGGCGGCAACGTTGGCCAGGGCCCCCTGAAGGACTCTATACAGAGCCGATTCGTAGCGGATGGGGAGTTTCGCGCGAAGACGCCTGGATTCGAAGCGCACCCGAAGTCCGGTTCGGGCGGCGAACTGGCGCGCATGCAGGCGAACCGCAGGCACGAAGCCCTGTTCATTCCAGACGGTGGGACCAAGATCGAAAACCAGATTTCGCACGCCTCCGAGGACATGCTTAACCAGCGATACGGATTCTTTGAGTTTGGTGCGAACCTGTGGCAGGTCGCCTTTCTTCAGATCCAGGGAAATGATCTGCGTATACAGTTTCAGAACAATCAGGTCATGTCCTATCTCGTCGTGAAGATCCCGTGCCAGCCGGCGTCTCTCCTCCTCATAAGCGTCCCCGAGTTTGACCGAAGACTCCTGATACTGGCGTTCCGCGGCATTGACGCGACCCGCCAAAGCCTTCGTGTCGGAGGCGGATTGCCGGGAGTAACCGGTTAGAAGATAGAACTGATACGCACGTGACCACGACAGCACGGCACGCAGCCATCTGACCACACGGGGATCTTCGGAAGCCAGGTATGGCAGGCAGCATTCGACATAGAGTAAAATCGCGACTCCAATGCATTCCGCCGGCACACCGCCGCGCGCCAGACTCTGGCCCTGCTCTTCCGCAAACTTGCGATAAGGGTCAACAGGGACATCCGTATAGTCCTTCATCCGTTGCGCCATGTGGAGTCCGGAAAGTATGGCAGCATGTTTGCTGCAAGGCACAAAGCGTTTGACCATCTTGTGCCATGCGGACTGCACGTTCGATAGTTGCGGCGACATCTGCAAACAGACCTGCCTCAGCGGTTGTGCGACTTCCCCGACTACAGGTCCGATGGATTTATTGCGCATCGGTTGTGCCTCGCAAATGCGCCGCTGTCAGCCGATTGAGAGTCTCACCTAACTCTTGCCGGACTTGCAGGAAAACTTCCGGACGCGATTCCCAGCGGTAAGTATTCTGTACTATCCGGTTTGCGTATTTGTCGGCGGCACTCTGACCTTCCAGTTTGGCCAGGAGCGCGAGGTACTCGTAGTCTTCCATTCCTTCGCGGATCAACTTCAGCCGGATGCTTTCGATCGGGATGTCGGTAAGCCCGCCAATGCGATCCGGCCTCCCCGGATAAAACAGCGTACCGTCGCCATTCCCTCCGAACAGACGAACATCCGTCCACGGATCCATGTTCTCGCCATAGGCTTCATTCATGCTGTAATAAAGCTCTCCATCGATCCTGAACTTCCAGGCCAGCCACTGCATGACACGATTAGCGGTACCAGACGCGTCGACCATGTAGCTGGGCCAGCCGGCGAAATAGAGGCCACCGGGTATATTGCATCCGTGGCTGGCGCAGGACTGGTAAAACCACAGGCTCTTGCCGAGCGCACGCTCGTGGAGATAGGTCTCCATCGGTGGTGCCTCGGCGCAGAAATCATCGAAGCCGGGCTTCCGTTCCAGGCAATTCACAAGCGGAGTCCAGATTTGGACAACCTCCTCCAACTTGCCGGTGAATGGCGTCGTCAGCAGGCTCCGAATTTCGGGGTTGGCTTGCAGGGCGGCGCGCCCGCGTTCAAGCACCTTCGGATAATCGGCCGCCGCAGGCTCGTCCCAAAGGTACAGAAAGAGGCGGTCTGACCAGCCCGACTGGCGGAAGTGCCGGACCGACTCCGCCCAGTACAGCGCCTGTTGCTCGTTGGTCGGAAAACTCGACGGGGTTCGTAGTTCCACCGAAGTTGCTTTGGCACCGTGAAGGGGTTGGCCTTCAGGAATCGCGGTGCCATCCAGCAGCGGACCCACTTCGGCATCGTAGGCACTCCAATCGATACGCGCCCGACCGCCCTCAAGGCGGTATTTCGGCGGCACCATGCTTCCGCCGTTGATGCTGATGCGATGCTGCAAGGCTGCCCTTGCGTAAACCCTGGTCAGAGAATACAAATCGTCGTCGTTGGTGTAGCGGCCGCGGTGTTGCTTCAGCAAAGCGATACCGCTCAGGCCGAAAGACGACTTAAGTGTGGACGTAGAAGGAAGAACGAAAGCCCAGACTGTGACGCTTAGAGGAATGTCGACGATGGATTTGGCGCCCTGGGAGATACGCACCGAGCCTGCATACTCTCCGGGTTTAGTGCTCTCCGGAATGAATATCTCGACCCACAACGGCTGATTCCGGCCTTGTCGAAGCACGAAGGGAAACGCATTGCGTCTCTCGTGTGCATATTGATCGACACGGGGGATTAGCGGATCGGGCCACTGGCCGGTGGCTCCCCCGATCACGGAGGGCTGTGTCACATTCAGGAATCGCTCCAGATAGACGGTTACGTTGCTCTGCGGAATTTCGAGTCCTTCAGGTGTCCGCAAATCCGATACCTGGACATCAAGATCCGCGACATCCACGTTATCTGCATGAAGCACAAGCTGAAAGGGCTCAAACTCGTTGCGACCCGCAGACAAGCCGGCACGCTTAACAGGCGAATCCGGGAACGGGTCGAGCGGCCTGACTTTCGCGAGCGAGTCCACGATCCACCACCTGAATGGTGACGGCTCTCCCGTTACCAGTGCCGAACCGGCCTGTATCGCGAATAGTGTCAAGACCAGGAGCGGGCGCAATCAAGCCACCTGTGCTCCGGCAACATTGGGAACACGTGTTTCTCCGCGACCTGGCAGACGGGTAATCAATTCGCTCAGGACTTCCACTTTGCGATCCCAGGACTCGGCGTCCATTTGACGGGAAACGGTTAAGTCGGGACCTCGCCGGCCAGCTTCAAGCAGGGCGTCGCACTGTTGCAGGAATTCCTCAGGTGTGGTCGCCATGCGAATAAACTCACCCAGTTTTTGAACCTCCGGCAATGGCGTCGCTACAACCGGGAGGCCTGCCGCCAGGTACTCCCGCACCTTGAGCGGATTGGATGCGAGGGTCAGTTCGTTGACTACGAACGGTAAGACAGCGATGTCAAACTTCTTGCAATATCCGGGAAGAGATTCGTAAGCGCGTCTTCCAGGAAAGTGTACGTTGGGCAGCTTGCGCACGGCGGAGATATCCGTCTTCACCTGCCCGAGCATCAGAAACGACCAGCCTGGCCGCTCGGTAGCCATGTAGCGGATCGCTTCCAGATTCACCCAATCTTCGATTAGACCGTAAAAGCCAATAACAGGGCCCGGCAGCATCGCAACATCTTCGGGGACGGGCGTTTCCTGCATACAGGCGGTCCTGAAGTGATCCACATCGACGCCATGCGTGATCAGGACGGTATTTGCGTTGATAGTGTGCTTCGTCTCATAGAGGCGACTCGCGGAAACGACGACGAGGCCGGCCTTTTCCATGAGTCTGCGCTCCATATCGATAATCGCGGTCCGGTTAGCGCCGGTGAATTGCGAGTACTCATCGACGCAGTAATAAATAACGTGCTGTTCTCCCAAAGATCCCGCCACATCGACCGAGTTCGGCACAAACGTCAGCGTGATCATGTCGCGGAAACCCAGCTTCCTGCACGCGGCACGCAAGCCCCAGCCGAGCAGCCGGCGGTTGATCCACCGTGCCGCGCGATTACCGTGAAATGGAAGGACCAGCGGGCAGAAGCGAAAGATATTGTCCGCCACAGGCTGGCAGCCACGGCTGAACTGCCACAGTTTCTTCAATACCCGACGCAGATCGTGGGTCGAAACCGTGGGATTACGGTTGCCCATCGAGTTCACCCACAGGACCCGATTCTTCCTGGCGAGCCGCGAGGCGATTTGTTGCTTGCTCAGCGGATCCCCGCCCCAGTCATTAGCAAAAAGAATAATGTCTCTACCCTCGATCATGCCGCGCGCCTCCTTGGGGTGGTGCTGTCAATGACATGTCCCGTTGCAGACGCCCGCGTATTGCAATGGATCTGCGAACTACGTTCCCCTCCAATCGCAGCCAGAAGAATTCGCCCTGCATCCGGAAACCGGCAGCCTTCACCTCGGATGTTCCCGTTGAAAAAACGGCAATGTCCTGGAACGGACCGTGATGGTACGTACAGGCGATTGCGTCGCCGGCATCGACGTCTAACCTTTGGATTGCCGGAGCCGCGGACTTCGGCACGAGGAACGTCATAGCCGCGGTCGATGGCGATTCCGGTCCGTTACTCGTCACCGCGCCGACTACCGTAGCGCGCAGGCTGCAGTTTGGCTGCCGGTTCCCATAACCGTGCGAGGCCCATCCGGCGATGGGCGTAGTTTGTCCGGCGAGCAATTCTGCGGCGATGTTCCGGGACGCATAGATACCCAGAAAGAACGCCGAGTTTTTTGCCCGGACCTCGACATCTGTTTCGCGTGGACGCGCGAGCACCGGATCCACGCCGGTGCCGAAATGATAGTTGAAATCGAAGGTATGTTCGCCGGATGATCCCCGGAAATCGTCGGCGAGAATCCAGTATTCACCAGGTACGTGAAGCAGACGGCGGCGATGCGTCACTTGCCGCGGCAATCTCTCATACCCGTTCTGCTCGGCGTCGAGATACTCGGGGGGAAAGGAGGGGTCGCGATGCGTCCGCGTGGAGATACGCGTATTCCAGCGAAACGTTCCGCCTGTTTCAGCTTGATCGAGGCCGTCGATGGCGACCGTATTATGCGCGCGAGTGGAGCGAAAATAGCTGCGCCATGCCGGCGCGCAATTGTACACGTATGTTCCCGGATCAACCAGAAGCTCCCGTCCACCGCTGGAAAGGACCACGGACAGCGAGTCGGCGTGCGAGTGCCCCCCCGGTGAGCAAGCCGAGGCCACCGGTATCGAAAATCAGTTGACTGTCGAGCGGCCCCCAGCCAGAACGCTGGATCGTGTAACCTGCGGTCGGAAATACGGCCTGCGTGTCCGTGGGCGGCGCGCCTTCGAGCCGGACGAATGATTCCCACGCCTTATGACCCAGGAGCCAGAATGTCTCCTCGAAAAAACCGGCCGCCTGATGCTTGAAATCACATCGGCGGAACAGCACCGCGCCCATGCACAATGCATCGTTAAAGGAAGTGTAGGTTCTTTGTTGGAGCGCGAGTGCACGGCCACCGTCATCGTCCCCGAGGAGAGGAATGGTTCCGCGTGGCGTCCTGAGATGCATAACAAAATCCAGCATGCCGCAAATCTTCGTGCGGACACGCGCTGGAAGCGGGAAATGATTACGCTCTGCCAAAGCCAGCGCCTGCAAATAGAAATCGAGGGAATAACAGTGGTAGGCAGCCGATAAATCTCCGTGCACCCCATCCTGTAGAATCTGACGATCCGCCTCCTGGATCAACAGTGCCGCGCCGTGCTTCAACCATGCGGCGGGGCGCTTCCGATCCCTGAATACAAGCCCACCGATGAACAGCGCGGTGGCTTCTCCGATCAGATGCGTGTTCGGGCTGCTGAACCGGGACGTGTGGCGGTGGACGTGTTCCAGTTGCGCGAACAATGAGTCGCCGATTCGCTGCGCCGCCTCGTTGTCCAGGGATCGGCACGGGAGCAACAGGAAGAGCGTCCACAGCCAGGAAACCGAACGAATCCCAATCTCGAGACTTGACTGCCAATTGATTCCGAAGCCAGGCGGATTCTGTTTGATCCAGCTTTCGAGCTGCGCCACCGCTTCGGCGGCATAGCGTTCATCCCGGGTCAAGTGGTAGGCCTTGGCCAGGCGTGGTAAGTGCTGGTGACGGTTCAACTCGTGAACGATCTTGGAATCCCCTTGCGCGGAGCTTTTTTCAGGATTGTAGGCTGTCCAGAAGCGGCGTTCCCACGTACTGCCGGTAACCGGATCACGATGCCAGTCAATCTCGGGGCCCAGGTTAACCGGGTCGAAATGAAGTAGCCGGACCTCGTGCCGCAGAAGCGCCTCGGCGTCACCAACGGCTCTGTCAATCCAGCCTGGAAACTTCATCTGGATGAATCTGGTACCTTCTCCGGGGCCACAGAAAAAGCGCTTGGCCGGTACCCCGGCTAGATACTTCTTAAAATCCGGACCATCTGGCGCCAAAGGATTACTGAATCCGATTCCCAACCGTTCAAGTTGGGAGTGACCTGTCTCGCGCGTCCTGTGAACCAGTTCGGCTGGACCCATGGCAGTCAGCCGCTTCAACTTTTCGATGGCACCGTCTACCTGTGGCAAAAGCCCCGGCAGGCTGAATGCCCGACCCCACTTCTTCGCGAACTGTCCATTCGCCTTGCTGCTGCGGAGGGCTTCGACCGGGGTCTCCGCATTCGAGGGCTCCCGCCAAAGGTTGTCGATTGTTTCAGGTTGAGGCACAAGACTCCTGGATGCTTTGTCCGGTGCGTAGATTACCTGCCAATGCCAAATCGATTCCCGAAAGCATATCTTCGACATCGCCGGGATGAAAGAGTGTGACCGCGGGCGGTCGCGATCCGACACGGCTGGCGACAACGGGCACACCCAGTGCAAGCGCTTCCCGAACAGACATCGAATCGCCGTCCTGCAATGTGGGACGCACGAAAACGTGGCTACGGCGCATTAACGCGAGGCAGATATCGTGGTTCACATCTCCTAACAGGAGCACGTCATTCTCCAGACCGGCCCCACGAACAAGCGTTTCCGCCTGTTGGCGCCGTTCACCACTGCCCATGACCAGGCAACCGATCGACGGGTAGCGCTCGCGCAGTCGAGCAAGACCTTCGATCAGGAGGTCGAATCCGTATTCCGGGCGGAAGAATAACGTCGTCGAAATCACTGGCTGATGTAACTGGATCCAAGCGAGAACTTGAGGGTCGAGCGGGACGTCCGGACTCTCAGCCGCGAGACTCGCGGGTGCGAGTTCTGTCCTTTCGGCAAGCGTGCCCACAGAGATCGCCGCGTCCTGAATTGCCGGGCCTACGCAAATGACCTGCGAATACAGGCGGCACACAAAACCGATGAGCTTTCGACGCCACGAAGGGCTGGTTCGCAAATAACCCGGCATCATGCCCGAGTGAATCGTGAGGCTGGAACCGCCATTCCAGCGTCCCGCCATCCCGCACAGAAGAGCCAATAGCCAGCTATTACGATTGTGCCCATTGGTGTGGACCTGCAAAGTCCAGCCACATACCGCATACGAGGCAAGTTCCCTCACGAATCGCAGCCTGTCGGTTATCAGGCTTGAATCGAGAATCACACATTGGACACCTGCAGCAATCAGTCGCTGGTGAATTCCGGACACATGCACGGAAATGCCACCGTGCGGAGGCGGTCTTGGCCCGATCAGGAGAATCTTCATCTGAGCCTGCTCATGCGCGCGCCTCAACCAGGCGCTCATAAAGGCGTTCGACTTCGCCAACGGACCGATCCATTGAGAACAATTCAGTCACTCGCCGGGCGCCTGCCTTACCAATTCTGGCGGCCATTTCCGGGTCTTCGAGAAGCGAGGCGATGGCGGAAGCGAGGGCTGCGGAATCACGAACAGGCACAAGCAGGCCCGAAACAGCGTGTTCGATGAGTTCGGGGTTGCCGCCCACATTGGTGGCCACCATGGGGACACCTGCCGCCATCGACTCAAGCAGTGAATTCGAGAATCCTTCGCTGAGCGACGGTAGAACTGAAACGGCGGTCTCCCGGAGAAGATCCGGGACGTCGGTCCGGAATCCGGTGAAGGTTACCAGTTCCCTGAGCCCGAGGCGCGACGAGTGAGCCTCGAGTTCTTCCCGTGCGGCTCCGTCGCCGACGATCAGAAATCGAACGTCCGGAAAACGTGGAGCGAGCAGCGCCACCGTTTCGAGGAAGTATGCCAGGCCCTTCATCTGGTTCAGACGCGAAAATACAAAGACCAGTGGCGCAGAGGGCGGTAAGTGCAATTCCTGGCGCAGGGCGGGGCGGTTCTCTCCCGCACAGATTCCAGATAATGCGATTCCGTTCCGGATGACGACGATGTTGTGCGGCTTGTACCCCTGTTCGATCAGGGTGTCGCGGATGGCTTCTGCATTTACCAGGACGCAATCGGCAAGCCGGCACACCCATTTCTGAATCAATCGCTGCATTGGCGTCAGAATGTCGCCCCGGTCGCGAATCGAGGCGACGACGATCGGAGCACCAGCGATACGCGCGGCGGCAACCGCAAAAATGTTCGGATAGAATCCGTATGTGTGAACGATCTGAATTCGATTACGCCTGACGTACATGCCGAGACGAATGGCCTGCCAGAGAGTCCGGGGCGAGTGAAAAGGTCCGATGCCGAACACCGGGCGCGGAACGTCGAGATGTGTCAATTCCTGCCTTAATTCACCCACATTGCGAAGGCAGGCCAAATGCAAATCGAAACGCGAAGCATTGAATCGAAGGGCAAGATTGACAACCTGCCGCTCTGTCCCGCCAATCTGAAAGGTGGTGATAATGTTCAACAGGCGAATTCGATCGCTACCCGTGGATGAGAGCTTCCTTTCAGACATATTTCAAGCCGCCTGCTCTTGTTCTTTGGATTTCCCGTCCAGAAAAGTACTTGCCCACAACTCAAAAGAAATCAGTGTCCACAACTGAAGATCGAGATTCTCGCCCCGTTCGTGCCTCTGGACAAGCGACTCAATATAGGGCAGATGAAAAAATCCGCGCCGGCGGCCGCGTTCCCCTAACAGGAGCTCGCGCACATAGGAGCCCAGCTTGCCGCGAAACCAGTAACCGAGCGGAACTGCAAAGCCTTGTTTAGGCCTGTTGATGATCCGCTCAGGCAGTATCCCCTTCATGGCCTGCTTCAGAATGTACTTTGTCGTCCCCCCACGCAGATTCATTTCGGGCGGGATCGTCAGTGCGAACTCCACCAGCTTGTGATCTAACAGAGGAACCCGCGTTTCAATCGAATGGGCCATGCTCATCCGATCCACTTTGGTGAGAATGTCGAGCGGCAGATACGTGTTGATATCGAGCCCCTGCAGATTCGAGAGCCAGTGATTACCCGAGTCCAGATATTTGGCTCTGGCTCGCCACGGTTCGTTCGGCGAGAGCAGGCTGGAGAATTCAGGGCTGAATAGCTTCTGTATCTGGTCATGCCGGAAAAGGGTGGTGGCGTCGAGGTAGCGTTGCGTCGACGGCAGCGAGTGATGGCCCAGATAGTTGCGACCGCGCATACCCTCTGGCATTCTCCGGCTGATTTTGCCGAGCACGTTCCGCGCGGCTTGCGGGAGTTGCGGCGCACTTCTTTCCTTCTGTTCGACGACGTATTTCTCGTAGCCCCCGAACAATTCGTCGCCGCCGTCTCCCGACAACACAACCTTCACGCTTTGAGCCGCCAGCTTCGAAACCATGTAGGTGGGGATCGCGGAGGAATCTCCGAAGGGCTCGTCCAGGTGCCAGGCCAGGTCTTTTAACTGGTCGAGCGCATCCGGACCGAGCGTGAGTTCACGATGGTCCGTTGCGAATTTTGTCGCGACGATCCGGGCGTGGTCCAGTTCGTTGTAATCAGGTTCCTCGAAGCCAATACAAAACGTCTGGACCGGAGTCGAACTGAGCGATGCCGCAGTGGCTACGACGGCGCTCGAATCAATTCCTCCACTGAGAAAGGCTCCGACGGGGACATCGCTGACCATGTGGAGCTGGACGGATTCGATGAGCAGTTCCCGCACTCGGTCGACGAAGTACTTCTCGTCGCGGCCGTGCTCCGGCACGAATTCCGCCTGCCAGTAGCGCTCGATAACGGGCGGCATACCCGGACCGGCGATCAGGAGATGCCCCGGTTCGAGCTTGTGAATGCCTTTGAGGATCGATTCTGCCGGCGGAGTGGTCAGAAAAGTGAACAAGTGAGAAACGGCACTCCAGTTTAAATCCCGCTCCACTTCGGGCAGTTGCAGGATGGACTTTAACTCGGAAGCGAAGAGGAGCCTGCCGTCGACTTCGGCGAAGTATAACGGTTTGATTCCGAGCCTGTCCCTTGCTATCAACACCCGCTTTCGCCGGTTGTCCCAAAGCGCGAAGCCGAACATGCCGCGCAGGTGATCCACGCAATGCTTGCCATACTCTTCGTACAGATGGACAATTACCTCGGTATCGGTGCGGGTTGAGAAGGTATGTCCCCGGCCCTGAAGTTGACGGCGTAACTCCTGGAAGTTATAGATTTCGCCGTTGAACACAACACAAACCGAGCCGTCCTCATTCCAGACGGGCTGATGCCCGGAACTAAGATCGATGATGCTGAGGCGGCGCATTCCCAGTCCCACTTCCGTACCGCAGTAGAATCCGTCATCGTCGGGGCCGCGGTGAACGATCGCGGCGCACATATCCCGCACCTCGCGTTCGAAAACGGGCTTGCCTTCGAGGCTGATTATTCCGGCAATTCCGCACATTGTCCAGGCACCTTATCCCTTTCTGTAATTGGAACTCCGCTGGCGTATCCGCGGGCCCTCCGCGTCCAGTCCTCAATTGCCATTCGCTCGCTGGCGCTCAGCAAATCGAAACACCAAACGAGCAGCAGATACGTAACGATATGGGCTGTGCACGCGATCAGCAGCCGCGGGAATAAAGGGACGTTTAACTGCGACTTGATGGCAAAAGCAACGGCGGCCGCGGCAACCGACGCACCGAGGAGACCCGCGAGATTGCGCCAGGGCAACAGGTCGCCGCCGCTGACCTCGAGCAGTCGTTTCATCCGGAAAAGAGCCCCCGCCTTGAAAGCAAAAGTGGCGAGCAGAATCACGAAAACCGGACCGACCATGGAGAATCTCGATAGCGACCATTGGATCAGCCCCGCAATAATTACGAGACGCATAACGTTGAGCGCGAGAAGAAGTCTGGTCTGCGCAAAGACACGCAGGACCCCATCCACCTGCAGAACGGCGAAAGGGATGGTCATCGACCACGCCATGAAAACAGGAATGCTGGCAACGTACTTCGCCGTGAACAAAAGGACGATGATCTCCCGCGCCACTACCACCATCAACGCAGCGAGAGGAAAGAACAGCAGAGCGAGTTTACCCGTCGTATTGTGCCAGAGCTCCAGCACAGACCGCAGATGTCCCGCCGCCAGGCTCTCCTGCATTCTGACCATCATCACGTCGCACGTCGGTGACGCCGCAACTTCCACCAAAGGGACCGACAGGCAACCGACCGCAAAAATGGCGAAGGTGGCAGGACTGGAAAGGTAGGCCACCACATACTGCGGCAAGCTTCCTTGCAAAATCTCGACAAGAATGGAGACAGCGAAAGGCAGCGTGTAGGCGAGTTGGCTGATGAGGAGGGGTTTATCCAGATGAAATGTATCGCGAAATTCCGTACGGAAATAGAAAAGCGTCATGCCGGCGCGGAGGCACGCCACCATCACGAGACCCTTAAGGAGTCCATCCAAATCGCGAAAAATCAGGACGGGAAGAATGGAGGCCGCCGCACGCGCAAACTCGAACAGCGCATACGAGGTGGAGGCCCACAGATACCGGCCGCGCGAAATCAGGACGATTTCCAGCGTTGCAGAAAGCATCATGAGGAACAGATAGAGGCCGATCCAGAATACGTAGTGGGGCAGGTCGGCGTTGTTGAGCCAGTGACCCAGCTTTGGCCCCATAAGCAAGAGCGCTCCGAAACCTGCCAGGCCCGTGGCACCCAGGAAGAACAGGGAGTTCGCGACATAGTGCCCGGCGTTCTGAGGCACACGCGGCAGGAAATAGTAGAGGCTTGAAGCCATCCCGGCTTGTGCGATCAGATAAACGGTCGAGTAGATCAGAAAGAGTTGTTTGTACGTGCCAAACAGGACAGGATCAAACGCTCGCGCCAGGACGACCGGAATGAAGAAGGTGGCGGCGAACGCCAGCGTTCTTCCACCCATCAGCGCAAGCACGGGCCTGAAGAGCGATTGGGTTCGTGGTGGAGCCTGCGTGGCGACGGTCATGCAACCTCCTGCTGGATTCGTCTGGCGGCAGCTGCCAGCCCGAGCAGCAGATAGGGAAACCAGGTCAGCACATACCCGCCCGACATCCCGCAAAAAATCAGGCCCCAGAGTGAGACTTCGACTGCAGCGCCCAGATCGGGAGTGGTCGAGTAGAGCGCCATCTTGCGCGCATGGTGGAGACTGAAACCGATCAGGATTACAAACGGGAGGAAACCGAGGGCGCCCGTTTCGCTGAGAGCCTGAATGAACGTGTTGTGAGTCACCAGCGCATTTCGCGATCGCAGGCCGGGAGGTGCATACAGGGGCCAGGCAATCACCGAACATCGGAAGCCAATGCCGGACAGCGGATGATCCAGAAACATATGAAATCCTGCCACTGAGGTAGCCAGCCGCTGGTTAACGGTGACGTCGCCATCCATTTGCGAGAAGTCTTCGCTGCGGGACCACGATCCGCTGGCGAACACCAAACCTGCAATGAGCACAAGAACTGTTAATCCCTGCAGCCAGCGATTCCTTTTCCTCCAGCCGATCAGCGCGACCACGGCGACCAGCGCGATCATTCCGCCTCGCGAGAAAGTCACAAACGCCGCGGCCGCAAAGAGAACGGAGATCGCCGATAACAGCAGTCGCCGGCCCCAGCCAGGTGGCGTGGCGAGATACGCGGCAAACGGCAAAAGGATAACAAGGGCGTAGGCGACTTCGTTCGGATTGGCAAAGATTCCGACCCATGCGGCTCTGCCCTCATAAACATTTCCAGTCAGATAGTTTTTCAAGGTGCCGGCAGCTGGAAAAAGGCCACCCAGCACCATTACCCACATCACGCCCCGCAGGGCGCGCTCGCTCTTCGCGCAATTTACCAGGAAGAACCAGGTGAGGGCCATCTTTGCGAGGTCCTCGACGCCTTCGACCGCGTAACCCGGCCAGAGCGCCGTCAGGCAAGACAGCGCCGCAGCAGCCA
>Ga0207029_10171_pt1 | contig 17999 bp, 12 predicted proteins | sample Alteio_BWMinCont_39_FD_153282 | JGI IMG/M metagenome (GOLD analysis project Ga0207029, IMG submission 153282) | Enriched cells from forest soil in Barre Woods Harvard Forest LTER site, Petersham, Massachusetts, United States -... | ecosystem: Environmental > Terrestrial > Soil > Temperate forest >...
GGATGAATACCAAGTCGCTGGCCTTTGAATTTCAGAAGAACAACCTGCTTATAAACCAGTTGCCGGTAGAGTTTACCGGTAAATTCGGGTTTATAAAGAATGGTTATGATATGGATTTTAAGCTGGATTCAAAGGAAAGCAATCTGCATGATATCGTTACGGCGCTGCCGCCCGAATATTTAAAATGGCTCGAAAAAACCGATCTGCGCGGCAGCGGGGATATAAAGTTTCAATTAGCCGGCAAATATGTTGCGGTGGATAAAATTATGCCGGGCATTAACCTTAATATTAAAATACGGAACGGCTATATCAATAACCAGAAATCGCCGGTACCTATCAGTAATCTGTACCTTGATTTTGCCACAAAACTGCCCGGCCTTAATCCCGATAGCCTGCAGGTGAACCTCGATTCCATGTACTTTAATATGGGGAATGATCATTTTACCTCGGTGTTAAGGGTAAAAGGCGTTAAAGCGCCCGTGGTTTTTGCGAAAGTAAATACCGAGATAGACCTGGAAAAATGGAGCAGCGCGTTTGGTGTAAAACCTGTGCAACTAAAAGGCAGGTTTACTTTGAATTTAGTGGCAAATGGCAGATACAGCACAGGTACAAAACGCAGGGGCTTGAGGCATGTGGATACCGTTATTACCAGCATACCAAAGTTCAGCCTCAAGTCGTCATTCAGCAACGGCTATTTTAAATATGCTTCGCTACCCGAGGCACTTAAAAATATCAGCTTTAATATGACAGCCAGTTGCCCTGATAACAATTACGCGCATGCAAACTTCGCCATCGAAAACATAAATGCAAACGCATTAAATAATTTTATAAAAGGATATTTCAAACTAAACGCCGCGCCTGGCTTCCCTATGGATGCAAATTTGCAGGCCAAATTTAACCTTGCTGATATTAAACAATTTTACCCGGTACAGGGGCTTAACCTTTCGGGCATGCTGGTTGCAGGCATGCAAATAAAAGGCAAGTACCTGCCTAAGAAAAACATATTCCCGGTTACAAACGCCAATATAAGCCTTCAAAACGGATCGATACAAACGAAGTATTATCCACACCCTATTCAAAACATACAGGTGAACACCAATATTTATGATAATACAGCCTCATTAAAAGGCCTGAAAGTTTCCATAAAACCGGTCTCCTTCATATTTGAAAATAAGCCCTTTACTTTCAGCGCCGGGTTAAAAAACTTCAGCAACCTGGAGTACAATATTACCTCGGCCGGGACTGTTGACATTGGTAAAATTTACCGGGTATTTGCCGTAAAAGATTACAATGTAAAGGGGCTGATAATTGCTAACCTAAAGCTTAAAGGTAAACAAAGCGATGCCGTGGCAGGTAATTACGGGAAGCTTGCAAACTCGGGCACTATGGTGGTTAAAGACCTGGCGCTTTCATCGGATCTTTTCCCGAAACCATTCATTATTAAAAATGGCAGCTTTAGCTTTAACCAGGATAAAATGCAGTTCGATGCTTTTACTGCGACATACGGCAAATCGGTTATTGTGCTTAACGGGGCACTTTCAAATGTGATAGATTATGCTACAAAATCGGGGTCGGCCCTTAAAGGCGATTTTAATTTAAGCAGCGGGTCGATAGTTGCCGATGATTTTATGGCTTTTGCAAGTGCATCACCCAATCAAAGCGGTAAGCCGGCGACGGGGCAATCGGGCGTCATTATGGTACCCACTAACCTCGACTTAAATTTCGCTGCTGATGTTAAAAAAGTAAAATACAACGGGCTTCAATTAAATGATGTTAAAGGGCAAATGGCCATTACCAATGGCAGCATCGTTTTAAAGCAGGCAGGCTTTACTTTGATAGGCACGCCGGTTACCATGGATGCTACTTATGTTAGTCAAAGCCCTAAGAAAGCAACTTTTGATTATCATATCAATGCCCAAAACTTTGATATAAAAAAGGCATACCAGCAAATTAAGCTGTTCCGCGATATGGCCACCTCGGCAAAAAGTGCAGAAGGCATAGTTTCGCTTGATTATAAATTAAACGGAAGGCTTAACAGCAATATGCAGCCGGTTTATCCATCTCTAAAAGGCGGCGGTACATTGTCGGTTAAAAAGGTTAAGCTTCATGGCTTTAAATTATTTGGCTCTGTCGGCAATAAAACCAACCATAACAGCATCGATTCGGGCGATGTTTCGAAAGTGGATATTGTCACCACCATTGCCAATAATATCATCACCATTAAACGTACGAAAGTAAAAATGGCAGGTTTCAGGCTTAGGTTTGAAGGGCAGGTTAGTTTTGATAACGCTTTAAACCTCGATTTCAGGCTGGGGCTGCCTCCGTTTGGCATTTTTGGAATCCCGATGACCATAACCGGGACACAGGCTAAACCAATTATCCATTTAGGCAAAGCTAAGAAAGATGATGAGTTGAAAGAGACGGACGATGACGGGAGTTAACCCGGATGACAAAACTTTCTGTCGTGTCAATATTACACTTGATTAGTATAAATAAAGTTATTTTTGTACTTTAGTATATCGGACGTATTGTAAAACCATACTGACATGCCGGAGAATAAAATTGCGATACTTTATGTTGATGATGAAGAAAACAACCTGTTTTCATTCAAGGCTACTTTCAGGATAAAGTACCAGGTGTACACGGCGCTCAGTGGTGACGGAGCTTTAAAAATTTTAGCGGAAAAACCAATTCATATCATTATCACCGATCAGCGTATGCCCGAAATGACAGGTGTTGAATTTCTGGAAAAAGTATTGGAAAAATATCCCGATCCGATGCGGATACTTTTAACAGGCTATGCAGATATGGAAGCAGTGGTTGATGCGGTTAATAAAGGGAAAATATTTCATTACCTTGCCAAACCCTGGAACGAGGAAGAACTTGATCTGACTATAAACAGGGCATATGAAAAATATCTTGAAAAGGTTCAATTAAAGGAACTGAATGAAAAACTGGAAACCTCCAACGACCAATTGGAGTTTCTGCTCAGGCAAAAGCTGCTTTCCTAAAGCAGGCTATTAGAATCAAGAGCCAGGAGTCAAAAAAGCAGCAGCGTAAAGAGATCATTAATACGAAGGGTAAAGACTACGGGCCGGCGCCGAACCGTAACCGGTTTGTTTTTCCCTTTTGTCTTGGTTCTTAACTCTTGGCTCTCAACTCTCAGCTCCCGTCATATATTTGACCTCACCTGCGCTAATAACGTAATTAGTTTTTCTTTGGTAAGCGGCTTTTCTATAACGCTGTTTACTACCGGATGGGTAAGTATCCTGTGTATATCATTCGGGTCGCTGGTTGATGATAATACCGTTAACACGATGATCATATAATTTTTTTGAACTTTGGGATGAAATTTTTCAAATTCCTCAACAAAATTATAGCCGTTCATCACCGGCATTTGCAAGTCGAGCAAAATTATAATGGGGGTTTTACATTCCTCACATTGGTCTTCACGGATCATTTCAAGCGCAGCTGTTGCGTTTGAAAAAGTCTTAATAATTAAGCCACCATCCGTACGTTCTAAAAACTTTTGCGTTACATAGCGGTCAAGTTCACTATCATCAATTATTATAAAAGAAAATTCTATGTTCATCATATGGATGGAATTGTTACTTTAAAAGTCGTCCCCTGGTGCAAAACAGAGTTGACTTCAATGTTTCCGTTTAGCTTTACTAATGCACTTTTAACATTATATAATCCGAAGCCTGAGCCTACTTCCAGGGAATTTGACCTGAAAAAAAGGTTAAAAATTTCACCAAGGTGGCTTTCTAAAATACCTATGCCATTATCGGTTATATAAATTGTAGCGATGCCCTTCTTAACCTCAATATTCAGTTCAACAGACTTATCTGTTTTAGTTTTATCAAGGTATTTAAAGGCATTTGATAACAAGTTGCTAATGATAAGCTTTAAAGGGGCTACATCATTCAAAAAAACCTCGTCCTGCTTAACACTTGTTTTAAAGGTCACATTATTGGGTATTGAGCTTATTGTATGTATGGCTATTAGTTCATCAATAATTTCATTAAAATTAATTTCGGTTATTTTTAACTCCCCCCGCTGCAGGCTATAATAATCATGCATACTTAAAACATAAGTATCCAGTTTTACTACCGATTTTTCCATCAGGAAAAGCAACTCCCTCATCTCTTCAACATCGTCAATCAAACGGGCCAGGTTAATAGCCCCCAAAATCCCCGACAAAGGACCCCTGATGTCATGGCTAACGCTGTAGGCAAATTTATTCAGTTCATTATATGCTTTTTTGTAATTCGTCATTCTTTACAGCAAGCATTGAATTGGCCATATAGAATTTGTCGGCCTCGGCTATGGCCCAAATGATATCTGCCTCAGTCCAGGGCTTTTTTACAAACCTGAAAATGTTCCCTTTGTTTATGGCATCGATTATCGATTCAACATCGGTATAGGCCGTAAGCATAATACGTACAGGGAGGGGGTGGCTGATCCGAATCTCTTCAAAAAAATCAACACCTGTTTTACCGGGCATACGCTGATCACAGAAAATTATCCTGATCCCGGGGTGTTCATTAAGAAAACCGATGGCTTGCGGCACGTTTACTGCAGTCAGGATTTGATAATCAAGCCTTAATGCCGCTTTAAAGCCTACCAGGTTTTCCGGCTCATCATCTACATACAGAATTTTTATTTTTTCGGGCATTGCAGTTAATCACGAATACAAAGAAGCATTAATATTTTCATTCAAAATGGATGCAAAAAAGCCAGGCTCCTTTGCAAAGGTGTAATGGTATTAAATGGTAATTGCGTTAAATACAATTGGTATTTGCAAAGTAAATTCGGTCCCTTCATTAAGTTTGCTGTTTATAATTATTTGCCCGTTATGTTTTTTTACGGTATTATACGCTATTGACATGCCTAAGCCGGTACCTTCGCCAACATCTTTCGTGGTAAAAAACGGTTCAAAAACCTTTTTTTGTGTTTGGGCATCCATACCCGTTCCGTTATCTTTTATTTTTATAAATACGTTCTCGTCATCGTGGTTTGTTATGATCGCAATTTCACCGCCGGTATTTTCGCCAAACTTTTTTTGTACAGCATAAACAGCATTTGAAATAATATTTAAAAATACCTGGTTTAACTTGCCAGGGTAACATTCAACCGCCGGTAAATCATCATATTGCTTAATAACATTTATTTTATTGTTCAGCAGGTTATTTATGATTACCATGGTTGACTCCAGGCCCTCGTTTAAATCGGCCTTCTTCAGGTCGTCTTCATCCAGTCGCGAAAAAATCCGCAGCCCCTTGACAATTTCAGCCGTCCGGTTGGCGCCTTCGTTAATTCCTTTTATAAGATGTTTTATTTCTACCTTCAGGTAATCAAAATCTAATTCCTCTTTATAGTCGTTTATCTTCTTTTGTTTTTCTGCGTGCGATGCATCAGACATGCCAACATTTTCAATCATCGTCAACGCGTCGAGCACCATATCGATATCCCGCTTTAAAGGATTGATATTTGATGTGACAAAATTTATCGGGTTGTTAATCTCGTGGGCTATTCCGGCAGTCAATTGGCCCAGCGAGGCCATTTTTTCCGATTCGACCAATTGTGTTTGTGTTTGTTTTAAGTCTTCGAGCGTTTTATTGAGTTCCTGGTTCGATTCGCTTAATTCAACAGTACGTTCTTCTACTTTTAACTCCAATACCACATTTTGCTCGCGGATGATCCTTTCATTTTCCTGTAATACTTTTAATGTTTCTTCCTGCGATTTTTCTTTTTCGGCTTTAAAGATATTTATCTTATCAGCAAGCGCAAACGAAAGTAATACTGCTTCAAAGGCCGAACCAATTAAAAGTGCTGAACTTGTAACATCATTATAAGGGAATAAAATATTGAAGTCTTTTAGTACATATACAACTACGCATACAATAAAAACCGACCATGCAATAAGAAAGAACTTAGCTGTACGAAAACCTTTAAAGAAAATGGTTATTGCCATTATCAACACATACACTGCACTAAACATTGCAGATGAGAGCATGACGGTATAACTGGCATTATAATGTTGCGTAAGCGCCAATATAATTTGGATGGTATAAAGAAGCCAAAACACATAAGATATTTTATACAACACAGGGGTATACTTTCGGGCCGAAAGAAAATGTTTAGCAAATTCAATAGCCGCCAGCCCTATTAATGCCGTGGTTATATAAATACTGATGTCTGCCAGGTAGGGGTGATTGGGCAAAATAAACCTGAAAACATACCCTTCCATGCAGGCTTGGGTTAGTAAAACTATAGCCAGGTATGATACATAGTATAAATAATTCTTGTCCTTTACGGTTATATAAATAAATAAATTATACAATAGCATTACCATTATAATGCCTATATAAATGCCAAAAGAAATATCCTTGATCAGCGCGCTTTCAAATACTTGCTCCAGGGTACCCAAATAGATCGGTAAAACGAGCTGCTTCCCGCTTTTTACATGCAGGTAAAATGTACCTGATTCACCCGGAGAAATGATAAAGGGGTAAATAAAAGTTTGGTGCTGAACCAAGCGGGCATTAAACGGCCGGCTTTGCCCGCTAAAATTAGTTTTTACTACTGCACCATTGTTTAATTGATAAAAATCAATATTATCAATCATGGGCTGGGTAATTTGCAGGGCCAGCGTTTTACCCGGATCATCGTTTTTTACACTAAACCTTACCCAATAAGAAAATGGAGTGATTAAAAGATTGGGGAACTTGCTTTGCGATTTTTTGTAATGATCGGATTTTATGGCTGCTTGTAACGAAATATTCGAATTGCTGTCAACTAAAAATTCAATCTTGTCGCCTATTACTCCAAAGTTTCCTTTGAAATTAATAGTTTCCTGGGCAAAGGAAAAGTGGTGAAGGCATATTAACAGAAAAAAAACAATATAAAATTTTATCCGGTTCATGTGTGGTTGAAAAAGTGAAACCTCTTGCAAATTTTAAGTCAGGACTAATTGTATAGTTGTCGGCTGAAAAGAAATTAAACCAGGTTTAAGTCGCAATTGGTAAAATAAAGATCATAAATTATCCGCACAAAACAAATCTATTTTGTCTTTTCTAAGTGATTTAATCCCTAAATCACCCCCAATGGCAACTTTCATTAAAAATACTTCTCTCTGGTCACCGTTATTTCCCGAAATTAAAGGAAATATTTTTAGAAATCTTTTTCTTAATAAGGAAAGTTTATCTGCCACATTATTACCTAATTCTTCTCCATGGCCGTGAATCAAACGATTGAAAAAGAAAGCAGGCGACAACATAGGGTGTACAGAAACCCCTTGCTGATTGGCAAATATCCAGGCATTTTGCACAGCCCTACCCGCATTTATCAGTTGGGCATGTGTAAATTCGGGAATAGTAAAAACGATAATGGCCGATGCAGATTTCACCGCTTTTAACGACATTTTTTTAAATGCATCCCCTTTATCCCATCCGGCCAGTAACTCAATGGCCTTCCAATCGCCGGCTACCTTAAACCCGGCTATTTCGCTTTGCGTGATATCAACTGATGCCACCTCAACGCCGTCTTTGGTTTTTTCAGCCTCATCCCTGTTCCATCTTAATTCATGGTAAAACTCTTCATGCCCAAGCTTATTTAAAAGCCTTACCTTATCGCATTCAGCAATTATCTCGGCAAGTTCGGCAAGCTCGTTTTCGTCTTCAGTAAAATAGAAATTTACGTTATCAAATTTGCCTACCAGTTGTTGCAATTGAAGATAAAAGTCGGCATTTAACTTTTGCCTTTTGCCAAGTTTTCTATTGGTGTGCCTGGTATATAAATGCCGGGCTGTATTTATTGTAGCTGCATCGGCAAGGGTACCTGCTGCCGAAAAACGAATAGCGGCAATCAGTCCGGGCTCATTTTCAAGAGGGAATAATTCTATATCGTCTTTTAAATTTAGCGCAGCAGACTGCAGGTGAACATTTTCTAACGCGGCACCGAGGGACATATGCGATCCCATTTCATAATAATCTCCCCATGACCATGATCTGTACTTATCATGAAACAGGAACAAGATGTTTTTACTGAAAAACCATTTCCAGGGTTGATTATTGCCCGCCGATGGGGCTGCTATGGCTGCATCGACAATTGTATTTAAATCGCTTTCTGATATTTTATAGTCCGCTGCCTTTGCATTGGTAAAATATTCATCAGCAACTCTTTTTATAGCTGATTGTTCAATCGGCAAATAAGGATTAGCAGTGTGTACCTCTTCATCTATTTTCTTTTCCGCATCCTTTACCAGGTCTTCAAGGTCTATATAATATCTTCCTGATTCGTGATATTGGTCAAGTAAAATACGGCGGCAAATGTCGGTGGTAAGCGCACCGCCCAAAGTAACCGACGACGCCAGTTGCGGCCACGTATTAATGCTCTGCTCAACTTCGAGCATCGACGCCTTTAGTCGGGTAGATATTGTATCGGCCCCGATCATTCTCAATATATAAGGGATTTTTTCCTCATTAGTAAGATCTTTAATATTATGGGGATCGAGCCCGTCGGCAAGTCCATGCAAAATGGCCCTTTGCGGTTCAAGGTCAAAACGTTCAACATCAAGCATGCCGCGGTCGTTAGTATCCATTACTACGGGGATACCAAGTTCACGTGCTTTAAACCGGCTTTCTATTTTAACGTCCAGGCCATCACAAACCTCAACAAACAGGTCTAATTTTCCGTCACCGGTAAAAAAATCGTCCATATTGCCGGCATGCAGCCCGTCATTAAATATCTTTATATTCAAATAAGGATCAATTTCGGCTATTTCCCGGGCTGCTATAATGGTTTTATTTATGCCAAGGTTACGTACGCCTGTCCGTATCCGGTTTAAATTGCTCAGTTCGGCGGTATCAAAATCCGCCAATCTCAGTTCGCCGCAAGTACGTTCCATAGCTATTGTCAGCGCTATCGATTGCCCTACAGACAAACCCACAATACCGATTTTTTTTGTTTTGAGCAGATCTTGTTCTTCTTTGGTTATTTTATAGCGATTACGGTTTGTTCTTACTTCAATAAACTCTTCTTCATCAAGTAAATGCACCAACTCCTGGTTCCAGGGATAGTACACCCAAACACCATATTCGTTAATGTCTGTTCCGGCCAGGTGCGCCTCGACAAGCGCCGGATAATCTTCTTTTTTTATTTTTATTGCAGGATTTTTACTTTTAACAAACTCCTGTAATTGACCATACATTTCATCATGAACAAATGAAACTTTGCCTTCTTTGATCAAAGCCTTAAAAATTGCTTTATCCGAATGGTTATTTAATCTTAATATTAAGGGTGTATGTGTTTGTTTTTGTTTAGCACTTGCCAGCAGGCCCGCTACATTTTCCATATGTTTGATTTTAAAAAGGGGTTCTGGTATTGGTTATATCCGTGGTGGTTTATTTTACAGACGAAATAATTTAAAAAAAGTCCAGCTCTTTTTCGTTGATTTTGTTTTTCACAAAATTTTTCTTCGCATTGCTGATGGTCTGGTTCAGGTCCCATTTGTCTAAACCGGGAATTTTTATTTCATAATGTATCTTTATTTCCTTGCGTCGCAACTCCTCAACACAAATGGTATTTAAGGCATCTCTTAACCTGAATATTGCTGCTTTATCCTCTTCGTTCGCCTTACTTAAAATGGGTACATCTTTCAGTATCATGGTTGTAGCCACGAGGTCTAATTTAGGATAGTAAAATGTTCCTTCGTTGCCGATGCTTGTTTCCAGCTCCATGCCAACACCCTGCACCGGCTTAACTGTGTAGGGGGCGCACAATGCAAAAAGCGATTGCAGTCCAATCTGGTAAGCAATTGCGACTGCTGTGCGTATTAAAAATATGCTGCCAATGCCATAACCTGCTATTTCGCGCGAGTTCCATAAACCGCACAATTCGCCTGTACCGTGTTTTGCAAAATGCCAGACCAGGTCAAAAACCCCCGGATCAATAGCTGAAGTGGCCTGTTCGATAGGCAACGGGTCCGACCCACCGGCTACATGTACCCTTGCGCCTCCATATACTTTTTTCCTGTCTAATGATTCTACAATCATTACAAAGGAAGCAGGGTTTTTAGTCCATTCGTTTTTAGATGATGTAACCTTTGTTACCCCAATACTGGTTAAAACATGCGTGTGGCCCTGAATGAACAGTTCACAGGTTTCGGGCTCGTCAACTGCCCTGAACGCCCTGAGCCTCACTTCGGGGACTTCTTTATTTAAACCATCATCCATTTAACAATCTTTTAACAAGAACAGTATTATCAATTCAATGAAGCTTATCATTTAATTATATATAATCGGCAAAGGTAAATAACATATAAGCTGACCATTGTCGTCTTTTGGTCAATAATTTGATGAAATTGGTCGTGGTTTTATTGGCAATTTAAGTGTGTATTAATCCTATAAAAAGACAGCCATTTTTTTAACTTTATTTGCTTCTTTTTTTATGTTGATCAAATTATTCCAGGGAACTTCATTTTATAACTTCAAATTTTCTAATTTCATGCTGTAAACCGCCCTGCATGCCAAAACGTGTACTTTCTAGTAGTTTTAACACACCGGTTCCTCTTTATACGAAGCCATCCTTAAAAAGGTGGTGTTTTTTTGTGTTTTTTCTTTTATTTTTAACAGGAGGCGCATTCGCCGAAGGCAGCAAAGAAATAGCTGCAAACGGGGGCTATAGGGTCTATCTTTTTTCGAGCACTTCAGGTAGCTTATCTTTTCCGTTTCCCACCCTGGGGACAATGAAAGTTTATGTTAAAGCCGGAGAAACGATAAACGTTGGGTCAAGTGCGCAGGGTATGGATGCAGGTACTGTTAACTTCCGCGCCCCCGATGGTTCAACATATACAAGTGGCGCCTCAACAACTGTCGGCTTCATCGCCAGTCACAGCCAGGAACTCGCCGGGCCATTGCCCAATGCGGGCGGCTACACACCTTACACCGTAACAGTAAAAGCAGGGCAGGAAGGCATATGGGAAATTGACTTTATATCGCAAAGCAATGGTGTTGATTACGGCAACCCCGTACCTATAGCTGCAAATGCTGATTGGACGCAACCCGAAGGCCTGTATATTGCCGCGTTTGACATATCTGTACGCGATGTTACCAATTCACAGTTTCTAACCGGGCGGGTGTTCACAAATATATTTTCGGGTATATTAGGTACATTTAATGTGGGTTTTAATGGGATATTTAATATTTTGACCAGCGATGGTTACAAATACACACTGAATAATAATGGCCAGGCCGGTAATGGATTTACCTTTTTTGTAAATAATAAAGGGTTCAGAAACATGGATGGAACGGCCTCTTACAAAAGCGTTGATACCATTAATAACCCTAATGTGCAGGATCCCCGCATAGCTGATTCCCCAACTGATATCACTCAGAAAATATTTTTCAATTCTCCCGCCGCTGATCTTCCTGATTCGGCAAAAACGCCCGAAGGAATTTCCACATGGCTGTTAAAGTCGCCAACCATACCAACTATAAGCAATGTTGCCTTTACCGGCATCGAAGGAACACCGGGCAAGGCCGGAACAAATCCCTTAGGTTCAAATTTCACTTTTACCGCCAGCGCGGCCGGGACTTACGTAATAGCCATTGATGTTAATAATAACGGCGTATTTACCGATCCGGTTGACCGTAAACTAACCGGCGCGGTTAGCCCTGGGACAAACACGGTATATTGGGATGGACTGGACGGCCAGGGAAACAAAGTACCGGCAGACCCGCTGGGAAACTATAATGCCCGTATTACCGTAACCAATAAAGCCGGTGAAGTGCATTTTCCGTACTTTGATGTTGAGCGTAATGTTAACGGGCTTATACTTACGCGCACTAATGGCAATTACGCCCCGGATGATACCATTTACTGGGACGATTCGCCTTTAACGGCAGTAGGTACGCCGTCAAACCCTACCACAAATTTAGCGGGGATAAGCAGCCTTGTTAATGGCCACAAATGGGGTACTGCCACTGCCGATCCGAATAACCAGAATGATTTTGGGAACAACAAGGGCATCGATACCTGGGCGTATATTTCAACAGCTCCGGTAGTAAATTTAGTAGCGTTTCAATTGCAGGAGGCGGACCTTGCTGTAGATAGTATTAACGTGGTTTTGGGTTGTGCCGGCAAACCGGTTGTATACACTGTAACGGTAAAAAATAACGGCCCCAGTGATGTAACAGGGGCGAAATTCCAATTTAATTTTCCTGCTGCGGTCACAGGCGTCTCGGTCAGCAGTTCATCCACATCGGGCACTTCGTCGTCATCCTCTGGTACGGTATCGGCTACCGCCTATAATTCGGCTATCGATATGGCCAGTGGCGCGGTTAGGACATTTGTTATTACCGGAACCATAGCTAAATCATCCACAGGAAGCGTCGATGTATCGGCAAGTATACTGCGGCCTGCCGATGTTACAGATCCGGATGCTACCAACCCCGATGCCGCGCCGCCCACCGATCCGGTTGCCGAATGTAATTCGTTGCCGTCAGGGTTTGGCTGCAATAACATTAAAACAAATATTACCGCCGTTAAACCGGCCCCAAATGCGGGCACCGACCAAACGGTTCCTCAATATTCAACGACAATCCTTGCTACTACCGGCGAGGGCACCTGGACGCAGGAAGCCGTTGACCCTGCTGTTGCAATAATTGTTAGCCCGGCAAGCGATACAACCACCATAACCGGTTTAAATACTTTAGGCACCTATCATTTTATAAACACCAACGCCAATGGCTGTGCCGATACAGTAGCGGTAACAGTTATAGCCGCCAGTACGGTTATCCCCAATATTTTTACACCTAATGGCGATGGCAAGAATGACGTTTTTGAGATAAAAGGGCTTGAAAGTTACCCCGGTTCGCAACTCATTATTTTTAACCGCTGGGGCAACGAAGTTTACCGGGCCGACAACTATTTAAACAACTGGAATGGTAGTGGCCTGGCCGAAGGCACATATTATTATATCCTGAACCGCCGTGAGCGCACAGGTAGTACAACCACCTTTAAAGGCTGGGTATATTTAAAACGGACAAAATAATGGGCTGGAAAAAGGTTTATATATTGCTGATTATGATCTCTTCGTTTACGATGAGGGCATCCGCGCAGCAAACTATCCAATTCAGCCAATATGTGTTTAACGGATTGGCTGTAAACCCGGCCTATGCAGGTTATAAAGAGGATTGGACGGTTAACTTAAGCAGCCGCATACAATGGGTGGGCATTAATGGCGCCCCTCAAACTGAAACCGCATCGATAGACGGCGTGGCAGGCAATACAAATGGCAACGTTGGTTTGGGATTGATCGCTACGGTTGACAGGCTCGGCCCTGAAAGTATTACTTCCGTTTATGCCAACTATGCTTACAGGCTGCGCCTGGACGAAGAGGATACCAAACGCTTAAGCTTCGGTATTGGCTTTGGCGTAATGCAATACAGCCTTAACGGTTCCGAATTTAACGCGACAGATGTTGGCGATGGTACTATCCCGGCAGGAACGGTAAGTAAAGTCAGTCCTGATTTTCGTTTTGGTGTTTATTATTCCTCGCCCAATGTTTATGTTGGTGCTTCGGTATTTAACCTGATCTCCAACTCGCTGGTAAATATCACCAATAATGCACCTATTGTAAGGGAAGACAGGACGGTATATTTAACAGCAGGAACACTCATCCCGATGTCGGATTACGTGGACTTGAAGCCTTCATTTATGATAAAAGAAGATTTTGAAGGGCCAACCAACCTTGATTTGACAAGCTTTTTGGTGTTAAATAAAATAGTGTGGCTGGGCGCATCTTACCAAACAGGGTTTGTTACATTTAATAAAACCAACCTGCAAAATAGTTTAAATGAAACGGACGCATTATCGGCAATTGTGCAATTTTATATAAATGACCATTTCAGGATCGGTTATTCGTATGATTTTACGTTGAGCAAACTGGCAAATTACCAGAGTGGGACACATGAAATCTCATTGAGTATAAGCTTCCCGAATAAAAGACAGAGGATAATAAGCCCCAGATATTTTTAGTTAATGAAGAGAATACTTTTTATCGGATTTTGGATGATGTTACTGGCTAAATACGCCGGTGCCCAGGAACAGTTATCATTAAAACAGCAGGCCGATAAACTTTTTGAACGTTATGAATATTTTAAAAGCCTGCCCTTATATCTTAAACTGGCAAAACACAAACCCAATGTGCAGGTTTTGGAGCGTATTGCCGATTGTTACCGAAACATAAACCGGTACGAGGATGCCGAAGCATGGTACGCGAAGGCTACTGCCGACGCCAAAGCAAGCAAAATAAGCCACTATAATTATGCAGAAGTTTTACTGCGCGATGAAAAGTTTGACCTTGCGAAGGAACAGTATAAAATTTATTTCACCGATGCCCCGGCCGAACTAAAACTCAAACTTTCCACCTGCGATTCGGCTGCTTCGTGGATGCAGCAAAAATCGGCTTATAAAGTTAAAAATGAGGCTGGTTTTAATACGGAGTTTTCGGACTGGGGATTGAGTTATGAAGGAAAAGCGGGGATGGTATTTACCTCAGACCGCATAACGGACAATCAAAATGGCGATAACCGCACAGGCAATAATTGGTTCACGTTATACGAAATGGCGGCCAACGGCCAGCATATAAGCGAATTGTCGATTGCAACCGATGATAATGCCATTTTTAACGGCGATTACCATGCCGGGCCAATTGCATTTAATAATGCTGCGGATACCGCCTATATCACAGTTACTACGGCAATCCCGCCAAAACAAATAGGCCTGGATAAACTTGATCCGAAGGATAAGCAAAGGTTATACACCCGCCGTTTACAGTTAGTGATGGCCAGCAAAAAAAATGGCCAGTGGACAGTTTTTGGAAGCTTTCCTTATAATAATGTACAAGAATATTCTATCGGTGATGCTGCATTATCAAAGAGTGGGCGTATCATTTATTTTACTTCGGATATGCCGGGCGGCGTAGGTAAAACAGATATATGGTATTGCGAAAAACGTCGCGATGGTACATGGGATAAGCCTATAAATTGCGGCCCAACTATAAATACAAAAGAGGAAGAAGCATTTCCAACTATTGCCGGCGATGGCGCTTTGTATTATTCGTCAAAAGGTTTAGCCGGGATGGGTGGGTATGATATTTATAAAGCTGTCGGCGAAAAAGCCCAATGGGTTGCCCCTCAAAACCTCAAATACCCCATCAATAGCACCAGCGATGATTTTTATTTGGTAACGCGCGATGGAGTAAGCGGCTATCTGTCATCAAACCGCGAAGGCGGCCACGGGAGTGACGATATTTATAGCTTTGCTTATAAACCCGTGGATACAATTCCTGTCAAGCGCGTTACAAAACCGGCTGCACCAAATATAACCGCTGCGAAACCACAAAAAACAAACCCGGAAATTGTTTTAAACCCTATTTACTACGACCTGGATAAATCCAATATCCGACCGGATGCCGCCGTTGAGCTTGATAAATTGGCATTGATTTTAAAACAATATCCCGCAGTGAAAATTGAATTATCATCCTATACCGATTCAAGGGCATCAGATCAATATAATTTGGCGCTTTCGCAACGCAGGGCAGCATCTGTAGTTGCTTATTTGGTTAATAAAGGTATTTCAGCAGACAGACTGGTCGCCAAATATTATGGCGAAACACATTTAGTAAATAAATGTGCGGATAATGTGCAATGTACAGAAGCGGAGCACCAGTTGAACAGAAGGACAGAGTTTAGGGTGATAGAGTAAGCCGTTGTTGAATTAAAAAACAAACATGCACATATGATTTATTATCAAATATTTATGAAGATTTAAAACTTCGTAAGACCAACCGTCCCTACAAATCAAACCTAATCCACCCATCCCCCTCGTACCCAAAAGCAAATTGTTTGGGATGAATAATTTCGGCTAATATCTCAATAGAGTCAACTATGCGCGGGCCGGGGCGGTTAAAATATTGGTTGCCATCAGCGATATAAACGCGGCTGTTTTTTACCGCTTTCAATTCAGTAAAACCGGGTAATTGTAGCAGTGTGTCAATTTCTTTTAAAGTGCGTTCAATCGGGAAGCCGCAGGGCATTACGAGGATAATATCAGGGTTTTGCAAGCGGATATCGTCCCATTGCACATAAGGTGAATGTTTGCCGGGTTCTGTAAGTATTGAAACACCGCCTGCTATGTTTACCAATTCGGGCACCCAATTGCCTGATAGCATCAATGGTTTCAGCCATTCGATACAAGCTACCGTAGGTTTGCCGTCACTGAATTTTAGTTTATGACGGACAATATCAACCCTGTCGTGCAATTCCTCCAATAAGGTATTGCCAGCATCGGTTACATTTAATGCGGTAGCGATAGTAGTAATGTCATTAAAAATGTCATCCAGGCTATTGGGTTGCAATGACATGATGCGGGCTTGTTTATCAAGGTAATTTTCCAAAGCTTCTTCAACATCTTTTAACGATACCGCACAAACCTCGCATTGTGCTTGTGTAATTACTACATCGGGCGAAAGCTGCTTTATCTGTTCACGGTTTACCGAATAAACAGATAAGGCATCTGCTAAGATCTCTTTTACCTTAACATCAATAGCTGCACTGCTTAAATTATCAGGAAAATTTGCTTCCGAGCATACCGGCAAGTGTTTTACAGATGCGGGGTAATCACACTCATGCGAACGCCCAACCAGGTTTTCTTCGAGGCCTAAAGCGCAAACTATTTCAGTTGCCGCAGGCAGTAACGAAACTATTTTTGTATTCATTTCAGTGGACAAATGTAATTATTGTTAGTAAAGCATTATGCTTTTAATTTCATGAAACAAAACGGTTTTTTTATCATTCCAAATAAAACCTGTTTCTTTGGCAATGCTATTTTTAACTTTTTTTCTCGGGCTATTTGCCAACTTCATTGGGTACATACCACCGGGAAACATTAATCTTACTTTAGTACAAATAACCATAAACCGCGGCTTAAAACAGGCGCTGCTGTTTATTGTATCCTTTTCCTGCGTCGAGTTCTTTTTTACTTATTTTATTATGCATGCCGCCAAGTGGCTGTCGGGACAGGTAAAGCTGGATATGGTGATAGACTGGGTAATGGTAGTATTATTTGGCGTTTTGGGCACAATAACCTGGATACACCGGAAAAAACCACCCGTGACAAATTACTCTGAACATGATAGCATAAAATATGGCGTGCTGCTTGGCTTTTTGAACCCCATGCAGGTGCCTTTCTGGATGGTGACCGGTACTTATCTTATCACCCATCAATGGATACTTGATGGCAAACTTGCCCTGGTAATATTTAGTATTGGTTCGGCTGCAGGCGCTTTTTTGTGCCTGTATTTGTATGCAAAGTTTGCCAAATACATTCAAAGCAAGTTTGCGTTAAGCACAAGGATTATCAACACGGGGATTGCGCTTTTGTTTTTTGCTTTTGCAGCTTATCATATAATTAAGCAGGTATACCTTGTTTTGTTTAAGCACTAAAAATCCACAATTCAGCCGGCAACTGTAAAACCAAAAGGTAGCTTGGGATGTTATAATTACACATCTTAAATAAAAAACATCATGGACAAATTAGAATTAAAAGGCGGCTGGAACCAGGTAAAAGGAAAAATAAAACAAGCTTACGGCGACCTTACCGATGACGACCTAATACACGAAGAAGGCAAGGACGATGAAACATTAGGAAAGCTCCAGGCAAAAACCGGAAAATCAAGGGATGAACTGGTGAAATGGATAAACAGTTTGTAAAATTTTAGAAGCCCTGGTAAAACGGGGCTTTTTTATTTAAACAGGTTGGTAAGATCGATGCTGAACCCTTGTAACAGTACTGAGTTTAAAGTTTCATTGTTTTCTGCTTTTTGATGAAGATAATAAATGCCATCTTTCAAAGCATATAATTCAGCACTTTGCTCTATGGGGTCAACAATAATATATTCCTTAACGCCGTACTTTTCATAAATATTTTTT
>Ga0207029_10134_pt2 | contig 17658 bp, 13 predicted proteins | sample Alteio_BWMinCont_39_FD_153282 | JGI IMG/M metagenome (GOLD analysis project Ga0207029, IMG submission 153282) | Enriched cells from forest soil in Barre Woods Harvard Forest LTER site, Petersham, Massachusetts, United States -... | ecosystem: Environmental > Terrestrial > Soil > Temperate forest >...
ACGTTGCCATACATGAAACGCCGGTCGCGTTCCTTCACATAGAAATCAACAGCAGGCACGGCTCCACAATAGACATAAACTCCTTCGAATCGGGACGACTGGAAACCGGGAGCCACTTTATGGCTGCTACGACAGCCGCGAAATATAAGCAAACCAAGGCCTGGAATAAGTTACGCAACAGTTGGTTGGGGGAGTTCGTCAGGGGATATAGAGGCTGCAGGCGGGAGTTCTGGGCTTGGTCGCAATGCCCGTCGGTGGTGTTACCGGATGTGGAACAGCTCACCGACTCTTTGGCGGTTCTCCACCCACAGGTCTCCGATGGCGTCGATGAAGAGAAAGAGGCAGAGGCGCCAATCTTTTTGCTCTCTACCGGGTGGAGAGCAGGCTCCACATTGCTCCAGCGTGTCCTCGTGACCGACACTCGATTGCTTCTTTGGGGAGAGCCGCTCGGTGAGATGACCATCCTATCGAAGATTACTGAGATGATCGGTCATTCGATTAGCTCGAGGAATTTGCAACTGTGGAGAGACCAGCAGGATCCCGGCTCGGCTGCGTTATCGACGAGTTGGGTTGCGAACCTTTACCCCCCGAGTAACGATTTCCGCCTGGGACTACGAAGTCTTATTGATCGTTGGCTTCATGAACCGGCCCGCCAGCTCGGTTTTGCTCGCTGGGGTTTCAAGGAGGTTCGGATCGGCGCTACGGAAGCAAGCCTATTGAATTGGTTATACCCGAAAGCCAAGTTCGTGATCATTTCACGCCATCCATATGACTCGTACCGATCTCTGGCGGATGCTGGTTGGGACCAGGTGTACTACAGATATCCCGATGTGTGCGTTGAGTCGGCTGCTAGTTTCGCAAGGCACTGGAACCGCCTCGCGGTTAGTTGGTCTCATCTGCCCGCGGGATTTCCTTTGGTTCACATCAAGTATGAGGATTTGATTCAAGGTAAGGTTGACTTCCGTAGTCTCGAGTCGTGGCTGGGCATCGAGGTCAAAGAGAACGTCGCCCTCTCTGTCTCCGTCGGCCGCACGGCCAAACGCGCCCGGCTGAGCTGGTATGAGCGCCTGATTATTGCGCGCGAGGCAGCTGCGGGAATGCGGGCCCTCGGCTATTCGAAATAATCTGACCAATCAACGGGAGCGAGGCGGCCCGTCCAGAGGGCATCACCTGAATGGTACCCGCGCAACAAGTGGAACCCGACAATTCACGCCGCCTGATCCAAACGACTGGGCTCTGATAGTCGACAACGTGACGGCGAATCTCACCGCTCCCGGTAGCGAAGATTTGTGAATTAGGCAGGATAAGTTCTCACTTCGTCGAGAAAGTGAACGGCCGGGTCAGTCATGGCTACTAGAATCGGCGGGCGGCCCGCCGATGCGTCAGTGTTTGAGCTGGCGAAGTAGTAATAGTAGGGAGGATCGAATGCAGCAGCTGAACATGCGATTCAGCCAGTTCTTCGCACCATTCCTGGCCGACGAGACACGAGTCGCTTCAGATTGCTCTGAGGAAATCGCACCGGCAGAAAGGAGCGAGCCGAGCGGTTTGCGGAGCGTCGTTCATCGCGTTTACCTGCTGCTTTCCGTCCTGATCGTCCTCGCAGCTTTTTCTTTGCGTATCTATCATATTTCCCAACGTAGCCTTTGGCTCGACGAGGCGATTGCGGCAAATATTTCGCGAGGCACACTATCTGAGACGCTGACTCTAACTCGCGGTTTGCACAGCGCGCCGATCGTGCACCCATTCATTCTCAACGCCGTCGAAAGATTCGGCAGGGGACCACTCGCTGCGCGGATGCCCTCGCTCATGGCGAGCGTGCTGGCGGTGGTCTTGATGCTGTGCTTCGTCACTATCCCTTCCATCGACTTCAGGACTGCTGGACTTTCGGCCCTGATGTTGAGCGTCTCGGCGCCGCAGATTCGCTATGCTCAGGAGGTCCGCGAATACTCGCTTGGCGTCCTTTATGCTGGAGTGCTCTTGTACGTCTATCTGTCCTATTGTTCGAAAGCAGAAGAAGGCGATTCGCCGATTCCGTTATACGTGGCTCTGTTCATTGCCCCGTTTGTCCAATACGGGTTAGTGTTGTTCAGCTTCGGGCTACTCTCTGCGTTATTGGTTTTGGCCCTCACCGGCCGTGAGCCTGGACGCAGAATCAGAAGACTTATAACAGCTTCCGGGTTTCTGGCTCTAGGAGGCCTGCTGTCATTCATGCTGACTCTCCGCTATCAGTGGGGGGAAGAAGCATCGTACCTGCAAAGCTATTACTGGACTCCTGGTTCGAATGTCTTGCGGTTCGTTGAGTTGAACACGCATCATCTGATTACATTTTTGTTGCCTGGGTTGGCAGCAGCCGCGATCTCAATGGTCGCAGCATTGATTTACCTGGTCGAATCGGTTCGCGCGCGGATTGTGCCTCCTCTATCCCTTCTGGCGTTCTGCTCCTGTGGTGTCGTTCTGGTTTGTTCGATTTTGCACTTGTATCCGTACGGTGGCATCCGGCAGTGCCTGTTCTTGGCTCCCGTGCTCTGTTTGTTTGCCTCCGCAAGCTTGGTTCAAGTCGCGAACAGATTCACGAGCTTTGCGAATTCGTTGCTGTTCGTTGCGATCACCGGTGTTGTAGTCGTATCCGGTGTATTCCAGATTCGGTTGCTGAAGCCTTATGCAGAGGTTGAGGACATCCAGAAGATCTTGCTCTCGTTACGGAGTCACCTCGAACCCGGCGACGGCGTTTATGTCTATTGTGGAGCCGTGCCTGCTGTTGATTTCTATGTGAAGGAACGCGACCGGCGTTTCATGTATGGCAACGTTCACCAGCAAGACCCGGAGAAATATGTGTCGGAGATGTTAGCTGGTCTTGGGCCGGACGCAAACAGGCTTTGGTTGGTATTCAGCCATATCCATGGCGACGAGGATCAGCGCATCCTGCATGATTTGAGCAAGGACTGGAAGGTGGAGCAGGTGCTCTCCGTCAAGGGATCGGCGAAGGTGGATTTCGCACTCTCTGAAAAGGGATCGGTTCTTTATTTGGCCTCCCGTAGATTCCCTGTCGCGGATGAGGCGAGGGCGCCTTCCTACGACGCTGTGATTGGGCCTTCCGAAAGTGCGCCCGTCCCTGACCTCACCCGCGATAGTTTCTGGGACTGGAACATGCGTATTTCGCGTCAGCCGGCGCACTAAGCGTCGCACACGATTCTTCGAACGTTAGGAAGGCGGATGGGGAGATCATCTCAACGATTCCCGGTTATCGTGCTCGGGGGCGGCATTTCGGGTTTGACCGCTGCTCGAATTCTCGAGCAACAGGAGCAGGATTACTTGCTACTGGAAAGATGTCCCACCGTCGGCGGGCTCACTCGGACGGTGGAAGTGGGTGAATTCTGCTTCGATTATACGGGGCACTTTCTGCATCTCTGCCGCTATCCGACGCCGGAGGACATTCCGTACGCAAGTCTGAAGAACGAGGACTGGGCTCAGATTAGCCGGCGCTCCTGTTGCCTTGTTGGCGGAAAATTGGTCCCCGCGCCCATCCAATACAATCTTGCCGAATTGCCTCCAGCTCTCTTCAGCGAGTGCGTAAATTCGTATGAAGCTAGGCCAAGTCTTTCGGAGGGCGAGAACGCAACTTTCCGGGACTACATGGTCAGTGGTTTTGGGCAGGCGCTGGCCGACCTATTCCTGATCCCACAAAATGAAAAGACCATGGCGATTTCGCTCGACCGCCTGTCGAAACGTGCGGTTCGGCGGTTTTTCCCCGCTCCGGATGAAAAATTGGTCCGTATGGGAATGGTGGGAGCGGCCGAGTCCAGCCCCGTGAGCTATAACTCAACTTTTTGGTATCCGAAGGTGGGAGGGATTGGGCGGCTGGTACAGGGGCTGCGATCCGGAATCAGAACCTGCAGCGTGAATCAAGACGTTGTTTCTGTGGATCTCCGCGACAAGACAATTCGCACCCGGAATCAGGAGATATTTCGCTGGGACATGATGTTTTCCAGCATTCCGCTCAAATCGCTATGCGAGATGACCAACGACACCGAATTGATGCGTACCTCGGCGGATTTGTCGCACAGCTCGACGATCAGCTTCAACATCGGCCTGCGAGGTCCCTTGCGTCCTGAATTTGAAAACCTGCATTGGCTTTATGTGCCGGATCGTACGATTCCTTTTTATCGCGTCGGCTTCTACTCGAATATTGGTACGGGGATGTCCACACCGGGCCACAACGGCCTCTATGTTGAAGTCGGATTGCTGCCGGAAGAAGCAGATCGGACCAATCTGATCCGTGACTTACAGCCGAAGGTCATGAAGTCCCTGGAACAACTTGGCTGGGTCGACAGCCGGGATGTTGTTTGCGTCGTGATTCACGTGATGCGTCATGCTTACATTCATCACACTCCCCACCGCGATAGGGCTCTCAATACGATCCTGGCGCGCTTGCGAGAAGCGAGTATCTTTCCCATGGGACGTTATGGTCTTTGGGACTACATCAGCATGGAGGATTCGATGGAATCTGCGCGGACTGCAGTCATGGAGCTGCCTCGATGAAATATAGCGTCATTGTTCCGGCGCACAACGAAGCGTTGAATTTGGAGGCCGGCATAACTAGGTTTATTCGAACACTTCCGGGTGCCGTGGCCGAAGTCCTGACGGAGATCGTCATCGTCGAGAACGGCTCGACCGACGGCACCTTGGACGTTTGCTACCAAGTTCAGCGAGCATTTCCGAACCTGATCCGCGTGTGTACCATCCCTCGTGGCAGCTACGGGGAAGCAATCAAGAACGGCATGCTGGAGAGCCAAGGCACCCATCTCTCAATTTTGGAATGTGACTTCCTGGACCCGCGATTTGTCGCCGCGTCCATCGCCATCTTCCGGGAAAATCGCGCACAATTCGTTGTCGGTTCCAAACGGCACCCTCTATCCGTTGATCGGCGCCCGCTGAAACGGCGAGTTCTAACCGCGCTGTACAACTTTGTGTTCCTCCGCCTTTGTATCGGATATCCCGGAACGGATACGCACGGTCTCAAGAGTGTCGAGACGGCTCTGGCTAAGAAACTTTGCGAAGTTGCGATTACAACTGACGAGGTGTTCCAAACGGAAATGGTTCTGTTGGCGTGGCGGCTTGGAATCAGAATTGAGGAGGTTCCGCTTCGGATCGAGGAAATTAGGTGCCCGACCGTTACAGTTCTTCGCCGGGTACCGAAAGTCCTGAACACTGTCCAAGCTCTGAGGCGTTCACTGAAGCGCTTTCCCAAGATTTCACCGCCGCAGTCCAAGTCGCGTTCCGATTCGCCTGCCATCGTTTCCGGTCGGTGACGAGAGCAGTGCGGATCCGTTAATTCCAATGGATTGTGGGTATCACGGTGGACAGCCACAAAGTCGTGGGGAATGGGCTGAACTCTCCAGGCGGGGTTCGCCTCGAGGGGCAACCGCTGACTTGGAGAACCAGACATGCAAGCCGGAGAGGACCACAATTGAGGATCAAATCGGTGCGAAAACGTCGAAAGAGAGCTTGAACAAGATGCAAGATCACCTCAACTCGCCGCATGGGGGGCTCTTAGTGAACCTCATTGCGACCCCGGAGCGAATCCTCGAGCTGAAGGCAAAATCGCGTGATTGGCCCTCCTGGGACCTGACGGCCCGTCAACTCTGCGACCTCGAATTGCTGCTGGCGGGTGGTTTTTCTCCTCTGCGCGGTTTTATGTCCCGGGCCGACTATGAGTCTACCTGCTGCAAGATGCGGCTGGCGAACGGAACCATATGGCCTATACCCATCACGTTGGACGCGCCGGAAGAATTCGCGCGGACCATTGGTCCCTCCAGCGTCGTCGCGCTTCGGGACGCGGATGGTGTGATGCTTGCGGTCCTGCACGTTGAAGAGGTCTGGCAGCCGGATCGCCTAGCCGAGGCGGAAACAGTGTACGGAACTACGACTTCTCTTCATCCTGGTGTGGGACACCTACTGCAGAAGACACACCCCTGGTATGTCGGGGGCCAGCTCGAAGGAATTCAACTTCCGCCCCATTACGATTTTCGGGATTTGCGTCTGACTCCCTCTGAGGTGCGGGCCGAATTCATCCGTGCAGGATGGCGGCGGATCGTGACATTTCACACGCGAAACTCAATGCACCGCGCGCATCAGGAACTGACCCTGCGGGCGGCAAAGAAGATGGAAGCGAACCTCCTGATTCATCCTTCGGTGGGCATCACCAAACCAGGTGATCTGGAGTACTACGTAAGGGTCAGGTGCTATCAGGCGCTCCTTCCCATGTACCCAAAGGGTACGGCGAAGCTTGGGTTGTTGCCACTTGCTATGCGCATGGCAGGACCACGGGAAGCCATCTGGCATGCGATCATCCGCAAGAACTACGGCTCCAGCCATTTCATGGTGGGCCGGGACCACGCGAGTCCGAGTAACGACGCGAGCGGGAGGCTCTTTTACGAGCCCTACGCGGCTCAGGAATTGCTCGCTACTCACCAGAAAGAAATTGGCATCGTCATGGTGCCTTTCCAGAGGATGCTCTATTTGGAGGACAAGGACACTTTTGTGCCCGAGGACGAGGTTCCGAACGCTTCGCGAGTGCTGGATATCTCGGGAACAGAGTTGCGAGCTCGTCTCTCTGAAGGCCGCGACATTCCCTCATGGTTTACCTTTCCGGAGCTGGCACACGAGCTGCAGCGTGGCTATCCGCCGCGTCATCGGCAGGGCTTCACTGTGTTTTTTACCGGGCTCTCCGGCTCGGGAAAGTCGACGATTGCCAACGTCCTGCGCGTCAAGTTCTTGGAGATGGGTGGGCGGCCGGTAACACTTCTGGACGGGGACCTTGTGCGGAAACATCTCTCCTCGGAACTCGGATTCTCCAAAGAGCACCGCGACATCAACATTCGACGCATCGGATTCGTAGCGTCGGAAATCACAAAAAATGGCGGGATCGCAATTTGTGCGCCGATCGCTCCCTACGATTCAGTGCGCAAAGAGGTTAGGAATACCGTTGAGCCCCATGGCGGATTTGTTCTTGTGCATCTTTGCACTGATTTGGCGACCTGTGAAGCGAGGGATCGAAAAGGCCTTTACGCGAAGGCCCGCGCCGGTCTCGTGCAACACTTTACCGGGATTTCCGATCCCTACGAAGTGGCCACCGACGCGGAAGTGGTCATCGACACAAGCGATTTGAGTCCGGAAGAAGCGGCTCAAGAGATTCTTCTCTACCTGGAGCGGCAGGGCTTCATTGGTGTCAGCAAACAGAATGGATATCGCTGATTCGCTTTCGTCCTAATGGCGCGCCGGTGCGCCTGTTCAGATCCAGCTCTTCGAGAGAAAGTCGTGTTCCCGAATGTCTTCCTCCACGGAAATCCTCGAGCGAATCGAAATGGCCATGGGAAAAGCCGCCGGTGTTCTTTCTCAGTTCGTATTAGGCAGTGTAGTTGCCGAACGCAAGCCTTCCGACCGAAGCCTTGTCACCGAGGCCGATCGTTCAGTCAACCGCGCGCTACGGGAGTTCCTGGTGCGTGATCGAGACGGCTGGCTTTCCGAGGAAAGCACCGATGATCTTGACCGTCTGGAAAAGCATCGTGTCTGGGTTGTAGATCCCCTGGATGGAACGCGAGAGTTCGTCGCCGGAAATCCAGAATGGAGTGTGTCGGTCGCGATGGTCGAGGACGGAAAGGCAATCGCCGGTGGCGTTTGCAATCCGGCAACGGGAGAGATCTTCCTCGGCTCAATGGAGACCGGAGTCACCTTCAACGGCAAACGAGTCTGCGCAAGTAAGAAGGACCGTTTGGAAGGAGCCCTAGTGCTCGCGAGCCGCAGCGAAGTGGAACGCGGAGAGTGGGCCCGCTTTCAGCGATCATCTTTCATGATCCATCCTACGGGGTCGGTCGCGTACAAGCTCGCGCGAGTGGCAGCGGGATTGGCGGATGCAACTTGGACGTTGAGCCCCAAGAACGAGTGGGACGTTGCCGCTGGCGTTGCACTGGTTGAGGCAGCCGGGGGCTTCGTGCAATTCCTCCCGAATTCGCGGCCCACGTTTAACAACAGAGCCACCCTTCTTCCTGGACTCTTCGCGTGTGGACCTCTTCTGCGGGATCAAATCGCGTCCTTATTGGGCCATTCCACACGGGCTTCGCTGGCCGGAAGCGCATCGATCACTGATCCATGATGGAATTACTGATCTTCCGCCCTCCGGATTCTTGGTGCACTTTCGATCCTTTACGAATCAGTGTTTCCATCCGCGGAGTAGCCGAAGTCGAGAATGAGGTTTGATCGATCGAAAAGAGATCGTCGCAGATGCGGCGCGCGAACGAAGCGATTTCCGCCGCAGCGTGCATTACCGTTGCCTGCGAAAGCGTCGCCAGCAGCAGACATTTGGCGTCATAGGACTTTTAAGCGGCAATTCCTGACGTACTTGACTCGGGTGGAGGTGCCATCAGCCGGCTCGCGCATTGCCGTCCCCTCCAGGCGTTTTTCATGACGTGCCGATAGAAAGCGAGCGACCTCGATTCATTCTCGTGCCTCGCGATCAGGGGTTAAATGGGGACTCTTTTTGACATTTCAAGAAAGTACGGCGATATATGGGAACATGGGTATGGTAGTCAACGAAGATGCTGGTAAGTGAGCCGATGTGACTTCTTCTCGTGCTCTTCGGGTTAGCCCTATATGCGATCTTCGAGATTCTCGCGACCGATCCAAAGTATCCGTGGCGCAAGCCTACCTGCCTTCGCCGCTGATGTGGCGGTTTACGCCTACATTCTTTTGATGGGTGGCTTTCAGTTCACACATTACTTGCGAACTGCCGACTTCGTGACCGACGCGACATACCCCGATCTGGCCCGATCGCTTCTCGATCAGGGAACGTATCAGCTCAGATTTTTGCCACAGACGACGCTGCCCCCTGGTTTGCCGTTCATTCTGGCATTGGTCGGACGGTTTGCGGGGTTCACCCCGGCGGTTCTGTTCCCGGTGATCGCAGTGTTCACGACGTTAGGTTTGATCGCCGTATACGAGCTTCTGCGACGTGTCGAAGGACGCGGTGTGGCCGCCGTAGCCTGTCTCCTGCTCGGATCGTCCACGTCGTTGTTTGTATTCAACACCACAGTCATTTTCCCGGAAATGCCGTTTCTCCTGGCGAGCATGCTCGCGCTCCTTTTGACTCTCAAGGTTGATCACACCGAGCCAGATAGGACCCCGATCGGCTGGATGCTGGTTCTCGGCGTTGCACTGGGTTTGGCGGTGCTGATCCGCTCTGTCGGCATTGCGCTACTGCTGGGTCTGGTCACGTGGATCGCCACGTCCCTCCTGGCGGTCCCGGAAACAGGCCGGAGGCGGATGAAGAGGTTTTTGATTCCTCTAGCGCTGGGGATGGCCGCACAGCTGGGCTGGAGTGTCTGGGCCCAACATCACCAGATTCTAGAGTGGCAACTACCTGGGTACCCACAGTCGTATCTGTCACAGCTCAAAGTGAAGAACGGCCAATACCCCGAGCTAGGCCTGGCGCATCTCGTTGACATGCCCAGCCGGGTTGGACAAAACATGACTATGGGGGCCGTCAGATTCGGTGAACTGCTGACTGGAAGGCATATCAGCAGGTTTTGGTCTTCGCCTGCAATCGCGGGTGTGCTGATCCTCATTGCCATTGGACTGGTATCTTCTTTTCGAAGCGCCGGCCATCTTCACGATTGGTATTTCTTGTGGTACGAACTCATCTACTTACTGTGGCCGTGGGAGACTACGAACCGATTTCTGTTCCCTATTGTGCCGCTCGCCTGCCTCTATTTGTGGCGTGGCATGAAGGGGCTCAGGGGCTATTCACTCAGCCAACCTAGAGCCGTCGGCCTGTGTATGGCTCTCTCCGGATCTTTCCTGTGCCTTAAGTCCGCGGCGTTTGCCAGTCGGATTACGTCCTTTCCGGTTGACACGCGATACGCGAGAATGGACCACCTGCAACCCATTGCCGCAACGTTCTTCTGGGGCATGCTGGCTGTGCTTGGATTAGGAATGTTCACGTTCCACTCGCTCCGAAAGGCGCGAAGTGGTGCCGGTGCGTTTGCGCGTCTTAGGACGATCGCGGAGTCGAAGAGTAGCCTCCTTTTGCGGCTCGCTGCAATTGTGGCATTCACCGTCCTCGTTGGGTCCGGCACCTCTCAGCTGGTGGCCAGAGGCCGCGATCACATGAAACCGGATATAACCCTACAGGATATGTACCCAGAGATGGAGGCCGCTGAGTGGATACGAGCGTACGAACCCTCAGATCGTGTGATCATGGCGCGGGAGCCAGACTTCGTTTTTCACTATACGCACCGCCGGGTAGTCTGGCTTCCGCCCATTTCTGACCCCAAGGTCCTGATGGACGGCATTTTGAGATATCACGTCGGCGTGGTTGTAGTGGCACATCACTCCAATAGTTATTGGTTGCCGCCGGAGGACGCGTGTTTTCAGTTTCTGCTGCAAGCATATCCGAGCACTTTCCACTTGAGCCATCAAGGTCCAGATTACTGGGTTTACGAGGTCGGCCCTGCGCCGGCTGGAACTTAGGACGCATTCCGAAAGCGTTCTGGAGAACGACCTAGAAATCGAAACGGGCACCACGAGAATGTTTAGGAGACGCCGGAACGTGAGTGGTCCGGCGAAGTTATGGCACGCCTTCTTCGTTCCTTGGTTTCGCAAAGCCGTGTTCGATCCTAGTTGGTGGGGCATGCATTCTCGATCAGGTTAGATTCGATGGGCAAGGCTTAGACGCATACAAGGGCTAGGACTGGCAACAACGGACCTCTTGCTAGCCAAGAGGTTCGCGTTCACGGAACGCCTGAACTTGCCGTTCCGCGCCGAGCTTTTCAATCTCTTCAATTGCGCTAATTTCAACAATCCCAGTCCGGTTGTCTACGTGGCTGCGCCCCAGCCCAACCTTTACCCACCGCTGGCGCAATCACTTCCACCGGCAGCAGTTCACGCCAGGTGCAGTTCGGACTCAAGCTGCTCTGTTGGCTGCTGGTCCGGCCGATCTTTGCGACAGGGAATGACCAGGGTTATAGAATACGCACTTAGAGATCGCGAACGCACAGCGTGATGGTAAACTTGCTACCACTCCCTGCTCGCGGATAAGCCTTTAGGTTTGGATCACAGGAGCCCGTAGGCGGATGAACGACTGCCTGGCCCAATACTATCGTTGCCCCGAGAAGTATCTCCGACTCGCGCAAAAGGGCCCTCTACCCGCGAACGCAGGATACTTCCAATTTGGAGAAGGGGCGATTTGCTACGGGAGCTATGTTGGGCGTGAACCTGCCGCATATCCCTCGGGTACGGTTCTCAATGCTCTCCAAGACGTCGAAATCAAGGACGGAACCACGTACCTTCCTTTCGACCCATCTCAAGTTGTCGAAAATCTTCGTCGCGAAATGTATACGGTCGATTGGCAACAGACGATGCCTGCTTCAGCGTTGGCTAGGATGTACTACTTGCTCCGTCCTTTTCTCCCGGGCCATGCGCGAAAATATCTTCAGGCATTTTACTTTAGGGGCTGGAGTGAGCTGACTTTCCCCCGATGGCCCGTCGATTGCTCGGTAGACAATGTGCTTGCGCAGTTGCTGCTGTTGTCTCTGAAGACGACCGACACGAAACGAATTCCCTTCATTTGGTTCTGGCCCGAAAGTGCCGCCAGTTGCGCGATTATGACCCACGACGTCGAAACGGAATTCGGCCGTACTCGTTGCCAAACCCTGATGGATATCGACGATTCTTTTGGAATCAAAGCATCCTTTCAGGTGATTCCGGAACAGCGTTACAGTGTGAGTCCGGAGTTCTTAAGCTCCATTCGCGACCGCGGTTTCGAGGTGACTGTCCACGACTTGAACCATGACGGGCGGCTGTACATGAATCGCGGCCAATTTCTTGATCGTGCCGCGAAGATCAATGCCTATGCCGTAGAATACGGCACGGAGGGGTTCCGCGCCGGCTGCTTGTACCGAAAGCAGTCGTGGTACGACGCGCTCAAGGTTTCTTACGACATGTCCGTTCCAAATGTGGCCCACTTGGACCCGCAGCGCGGCGGCTGCTGTACGGTCATGCCATATTTCATTGGCGAGATTTTGGAATTACCCGTTACGACCACGCAAGATTACACCTTGTTTGCCATCCTCCACGATTATTCCATCGAACTGTGGAAGCAACAGATGCAACTCATCATGCAAAAGCATGGGCTGATGAGCTTCATTGTGCACCCGGACTACCTCGTGACATCTCAGCAGCGCGGCGTCTACGAAGCCTTGCTGGGACACTTGACTCGCTCGGAGAAGGAAAGCAGCATCTGGATGACGACCCCGGGAGAAGTAAACCGTTGGTGGCGGCAGCGTGCGGCGATGAAATTGGTGAATAATGTGGAAGGCTGGCAGATCCAAGGAGCGGGAGCCGAGCGAGCACGCCTAGCGTACGCCGTGCTCGACGGCGATCGACTTGTGTACGAGATTGATAACGTCCCCGTCTCGCACGGCGCCCCTCAGTGAAATTCATGGACCGCCTGGACACAAGTCTGGCTGCCGGTGAGCCGCTCGCGACCGAGCGCCACGACCTCCTCTATCGGACGATCGGCTTCGGCATTCTCTGCCTCTTGCCCATGGCTTTCATGTGGGGATCGGTGCGCAGTTTACTCAGCTTTATTCTCGGTGACGAAACGTATACGCACATCCCCCTGATTCCGATTGTTTCTTTCTACCTGATCTACGCGGAACGGAAGTCTATTTTCGCGAACACTGCTTACGCTGGGAAAATTGGAAGCGCTGTAGTGGTACCGGGAGCGGTATGTTTGGTCCTGGCGCGCCTCAATATTTGGGGTTTAAGCTCGACCAATCAGAATTCGCTCCTGATGCTCGGATTCGTCCTGATCTGGGTGGGAGCATTTGGTCTGTTTTATGGTAACCATCCGATTCGCGCCGCGGCTTTTCCGTTGCTATTTCTCCTGTTCGTGGTTCCTGTTCCGCAACCGCTGCTGTCGCACGTAATATTTCTTCTGCAGGAAGGGAGTTCAAAGGCTGCGGAATGGTTCTTCCGATTGATGGGTGTACCGTTCTTGCGGCAGGGCTTTGATTTCTCGTTGCCCGGTATAACGATTCGCGTTGCCGAGGAGTGCAGCGGCATTCGGTCAACGTTGGCGCTGCTCATCCTGACCGTTTTAGCCAGCCACCTGTTTCTGCGGCGTTCTCGGAATGGCGTCATCTTGTGCCTGTTCGCCGTTCCGATCGCCATTGTCAAGAACGGTTTCCGCATTGCCTCGCTTTCGACGCTCGCTGTTTACGTGAATCCAATTTTTCTAACAGGCCCGATTCACCATCAAGGAGGAGCCCTGTTTTTCGTTTTCGCGCTTATCATGATGGCCCTGCTTCTGAAGTTTCTTCAGAGCACTGAAAGCGGAGGCCGCGCGGCTGGTTTGATCAAATAGCCCTTCATTGGTTTTCCGAATGAAGGAGTTCGCTCGTTCATTTGTGCATTCCGACCGCTGCGCCGGCCGACTCTCCCTGGTCTCCCTCCAGCAAGCGTTTCAGCACCGAAGCTTTTGACGCCCTCCGGCGTGAGTTTTTTGTTTACTATCCGGTGAGAAAGCCACTCGAATGCGACGTCCCTAACGTTCGTGGGTTGGGTACCCGCGCTGCCCTTTTGGGGGACGCCCCAGTGACCAAGGTTCACGAGCACGAAAAGCACCATGAACTACTTTGTCCACGGAAACGCACTGTCGAACGCGGCGACCTTGTGAACGTCGAATTCAACCGTCGAATCCGCCGGTGCCCGAAACAACTATCGGCTTAACATTCTTGATCTCCAACCCTTTGGTTACCTGCCGGGGACCCTTTCTTGGGTCTTTGCGGCAATGGGCTGAACTCTTGAGCCACAGCGGGTCTTCTGACTCTCAAGTTGACCGCGAATGGAAGTAAGCGGGCGGCTCTTCGATCAGCGCGTTTTTCGGGACTCAAGGCAAGCCAATTCGCAGTCCTGACGGTAAACGAAGCCACTATACCGACAGCCGCTAACCTCGGATTGGCCAGTTTTTCCGAAAGCAGGCGATTTGTTCCAGAGAACGTAGCAGCGGGCGAGACTTTTCAAGAGGCAGCTCAGTTCCGCACTCGGCTGACGGGCACAGCAGAGCAACGCTCTGACTGGGTTCGGTCGAGGGAGGAAACTCTGTTACGACGAAGGCCATACCTCAGGCTTGTAGTTATGTTCGGACAGGCGGTCCCGATAGGCGGAAAGTGCATTTCGCTGTCGTAGGATTTGAGCATTCCTCGAAATTAGAACGCTCTGTCGCGTCAAAAGGCCTACAACTGTAGGACCAATTATTAAGAACTTGAATTAGCATGAACCGCGCGGGGAGCCCACCCGCCACGTCTGTCATGGATGGGCCCCTCGAACGGCTTCCATCAGCCTTTAGAACGTGGCAGCCTTAAAATTCGCGCCAGAGACGCTATGTGGTTGACCCATCCACCGATCCGTCCAGGTATGCGTCGTGGTGCCGGTCCCAGGGCCGATGTCGCCACCTGCGATGTCTGAATCGATTCCCCACGCCAGCGTTTGGTTGGTGAACGGGGCCACCCACGTACTATCCGTAACGGCGACGCTCGCCGTCAAATCGCCCGGGTTGCTAGGGATGGTCACAGACGTGGCCGCACTCGGAGAAGATTTGAAGGCGGCAAAGGTGCCGTTGGTGCACGGAGCGGTCTGATCGGCTCCACTGACGGTAATAACGCCGATATCCGCGTCCATGCTGTTGTTCCATGAAACCGTGGCCGTTTGCGAACCAGACGGGGGATTGATCACCTGGAAGATCAGCGTGCGATCGGTGGAGGTGGTGGTCCCGGAATCGGTGCCCGAGCATAAAGTGGCGGGCACACCCCCTAAGCTCGCGGTGATTCCCGTGGCATTATTCGCGATCATGACCACCATGATCATCGCGGCGCGATTGGCAGCGCTGCCGACGATGAGCGCGGGCGTGGTAACGCTGGTTACGGTCCAGCGAAAGCCTGATCTCACGGAGTTGTCATACTTGACCCCAGGGAGTGTCTCCTTGAGGGAGACCGTGGTGGTGTGTGTCAAGCCGCCGCTAACACCGGTGATGGTGAGGGAATAAGTACCGGTCGGCGTGCTCTTGCTTGTCGTCACAGAGAGGGTGGATGAGGCGGTTGCCGGGTTCGGACTGAAGCTGCCGTTGGCGCCGCTGGGCAGTCCGCTCAGGCTCAGGGTAACTTGGCCGGCGAAGCCAGCTATCGGGCTGATCGTGACGCTGTAGCTCGTGGAACCACCCTGGGTCACAGTCTGGCCCGAGGGCGAAGCGCTTAACGTGAAATCTGGCGTGGCAACGATGAGCGACACCGTGGTGGTGTGCGTCAGGCCGCCGCTTACGCCGGTGATGGTGAGGGTATAGGTACCGATCGGTGTGCTCGTGCTCGTTGTCACCGAGAGCGTGGATGACGTGGTCGCTGGGTTCGAACCGAAGCTGCCGTTGGCGCCAGTTGGTAGTCCGCTCACACTCAGGGTAACTTGGCCGGTGAAGCCGCCAATCGGGCTGATCGTGGCGCTGTAGCTCGTCGCGCCGCCTGGATTTATCAGTTGGCTCGAGGGAGAAACTCCTAACGTGAAGTCGGGCTTTGGGTTCACAACAAGAGCGACTGTACTTGTATACGTGAGGGTGCCGCTGGCACCGGTGATGGTAAGGCTATAGGTACCTGTCGGCGTGCTGGTGCTCGTCGTCACCGAGAGTGTGGATGACGTGGTTGCCAGGTTCGGACTGAAGCTGCTGCTGGTGCCACTGGGCAGTCCGCTCACACTTAGGGTAACTTGGCCGCTGAAGCCGCCCGTCGGGCTGATCGTGACGCCATAGCTCGTCGAACCGCCCTGCGTCACCGTTTGGCTCGATGGCGAGGCGGCGACGCTGAAGTTAATCAGCGGGTTGACAAACAGGTTGAGCACGTTCGCCGTCGTCTGCTGAATGCGCGCGTCGACGAAGTTATATCCCGACCAGTTGTCCAATCCCCAGCTCCAGCCAGTGGTCCCGGCTGCGAACACCCATGCTCCACTCGGCGCCTGGTAGACAGATGAGTTGCTGTTAGGTTGGCTGGCGCCGGCGCCCAGGGGTGAGTTCGACAGTAGCGTGTACGTCCCTGGTATGGCGTTCGGCGTCGGAAATTGGCTCCACTGCCGATCAGCCTCGTACCCGACGATCCATGGCACCTGGTCCCCGTTCTTGAACCCCGTCCCGGCAAATACCCAATTCCCGCTGTTCGTCACGACGTAAGAGGCCCAGCCCCCCGGCGGAAATGTCGCGTTTACCTGGGAGGCGTATTGGACGCCCACAAACGCCTGTTCGGGACGATTGAGGACCGGGGACCACCATTCCACGGTTTTCAAGGTCGGGTCGGTGTTCGGATCGAGTGTGGCGTCCCTATAGCAGACCATCACGCGGTTCGGCACACCACTGATCGAGGGCTCGAATCGCACCTGCCAGTCGATCGCGTCGGCGCCAAAGAAGCCAAGGTTGACCCCCGCATTGCTTGCTGCGATGAAGGCATCATACATTGGCTTCGACCAATACTCGTCGTGCGAGGGAGAGATGATGCCACGGTAGCTCAACAGGCGGGTGCCGTTCGTGTGTGTGTCGACGTCGGTCGAGTACGTCACGTCATATCCCGACTTCTCCAGCCAGCGAACCAATTCGTACTCGTATTGCAGGAATGAGCTTCCAAAATCGCGGCCGGTGCCATCCCAAAGGTACGGCCGGTCGAACGAGACTTTCACCGCGTTCGGGCCTCCACTGATCGTATTCGCGCCATAGCTGTTGAATCCGTAAAGGCTCTTGCCGGTCGCGTTGTCAAATGGGTAGTCGTTGTAGGCCTGATGGGTCGCCACGCCCTGCTGATAGAGCAGTGGCGCGACCCGGCTGTCGTCCCGGACTACGAACATGATGTAGTTCTGGTAGTTCTGCGAGTTGGTCAAAAGCGCGAGATACACTCCACTGGTCCACGACGTCTGGGTAGCCAGATTATAGGCTGGCGCCCAGTGGCACTCGATCATTCCCGTCGTCGCGTCTGTCGGGCAGGTGGGTTGGGGCACTCCACTGAGCGGGCCTATGTGCTGCATCAGGCGCGCCCCCAGCCCCTGGTACCACCCCATCCGGTAGACGTCGATGGTGTAGGTTTGCGCCACGTTGACGCTCACGTTGAAGGTGATGTTCTGACCCTTGTTGACGCTGACGGCGGACGCATAACCCTTGATTTGGCCTACAGCGTCTGACCCTACCCCACCCCATGGGATCTGCCACGCGCTCGTCCCGGTCTGATTATTCTCGATCACGATAGGATTCTGAGCTGACGCGACTCCCCCGGCCACAAGCAAACACACGCCGTGCAGGACGATTTGTACCAACCATATCGCCCTCGCAGATTTAACCCGGCTGTTCCGTTGTGTTCCTCCGCGCATGAAGTCCCCCTCGCACACGAACGTGCGCTCGCTGACAGGCGTGCAGGCTAAAATTAATTTAGCCGCAGTTTTCAATTTGGATCGAATCTCTGACGCCGATTGTGGCGCGAACACTACACGCGAGGCCCTGGCGTGTCAAGCTCCAATCGCGCGAATCGCTACGGCCGCAGTTAAGTAGCAAGCGCGGCTCCTCATAACAATTCTGCTGACGGC